>ERZ650311.896-NODE-896-length-16349-cov-4.823862_pt1 | contig 16349 bp, 9 predicted proteins | sample MGYA00376247_ERZ650311 | MGnify/ENA primary metagenome ERZ650311 (study PRJEB26733, sample SAMN07839324) | wastewater metagenome | biome: small river; feature: stream; material: water | place: USA: North Carolina | collected 2016-07-28 ... | reverse complement strand
GCCACGCCCTTCGTTGCGGGAATGACGCCATCGCTCACCAGGAAAGCGGTGGCGCGAATGTGGTCGGCGATCACGCGCAGTGAATTGTTGGCGAGGTCTTGGCAACCGGTTTCGCGTGCTGCGGCACGAATCAACTGGTCGAAGATGTCGATTTCATAGTTGCTGTGCACATGCTGCAAGATGGCCGCCAGACGCTCCAGGCCCATGCCTGTGTCCACGCAAGGTGCGGGCAGTTTTTTGACCGAGCCGTCGGGCTGCATGTCGAACTGCATGAACACGTTGTTCCAGATTTCGATGTAGCGGTCGCCATCGGCTTCCGGGCTGCCCGGAGGGCCGCCGGCAATGTGCGGGCCGTGGTCGTAAAAAATTTCCGAGCAAGGGCCACACGGTCCGGTGTCGGCCATCATCCAGAAATTGTCGGACTGGTAGCGCCCGCCTTTGTTGTCGCCGATGCGAACCACCCGCTCGGGCGGCAAGCCAATTTCTTTTGTCCAGATGTCGTAGGCCTCATCGTCCTCGATGTAGACCGTGGCCCACAGCTTGTCCGCGGGCAGCTTGTAAACCTGGGTCAGCAGCTCCCAGGCCCAGGTGAGGCTCTCGCGCTTGAAGTAGTCGCCAAAGCTCCAGTTGCCCAGCATTTCGAAGAAGGTGTGGTGCCGCGCGGTGTAGCCCACGTTCTCCAAGTCGTTGTGCTTGCCGCCGGCGCGCAAGCAGGCTTGCACCGAGGCAGCGCGCACATAAGAGCGTTTGTCGGTGCCCAGAAACACGTCCTTGAATTGCACCATGCCAGAGTTGGTGAACATCAGCGTGGGGTCGTTGCCAGGCACCAGCGGGCTGGACGCCACCACGGTGTGACCTTTGGCGGCAAAGAAGTCCAAAAAGGTCTTGCGGATGTCGGCCACGGAAAATTGGGGTGTGCTCATTGTCAGGACGAGAAAATTGGAACCTTCGATTATAGGTTTCAGCTGTCACCCCAGGGTCTTGTGGGAATCGGCGGTGGCGGTATCCTTGCGAAATTGCTAGGAGACCCACCATGGACATGAAAACTTCCCCCCTCGCCCTGCTCAACGACCCCAGCCTGCTGAAGACCGACGCCCTCATCAATGGGCAATGGCTGGCGGGCAGCAGCCGCTTTGAGGTGACCGACCCCGCCACGGGCGCCAAACTGGCCGATGTCGCCAACCTGGGACCCGCCGAAGCCGAAGCCGCCATTGCCGCCGCCAATGCCGCGTGGCCGGCCTGGCGCAGCAGAACCGTCAATCGCTCTCTGGCGTTTGCGGCCGCCTGCTTCAGTTGCGAGTCGACTTCTGCGATCAGCGCATCCTCTTCAGCCGCGAATTGTGCGTAGTCCTGTTCGGTGGCCGCTTCGCCCAGTCTCGAGCTTGGACGACTCGACGAAAGAGCGTCGATGCGCTTAGCTCCGTCCGCATCGATCTGGTCGACGACTTTTGCCAGGCGCGCATACTCGGGATCCCTGGTCGCCCACTTCAACAGCTCGCCTCGATTGGCGACTCGCAAGGGGTTGGCCATCCTGGCAAACACCGGGATCTGCCGATCCCCAGCAACGCGGATGTCTCGCGCATCGGGCTTCAGGAAGACCCCGTCGGGCACAGCTGAGTCTGTTGCACGGGCCGTCGGGCGATTCACATCGAACCCGCGCTCCATGATGCCGTTGGCGTTCTCGGCAGTGGTCTGGTGGTACAACGCGATCGGGTTGCCCTTCTCGTCGACCACCTTGCTGTTGCCGAACCAGTTGCGGAACTCCGGCGTCTGCGTGCGGTCGGTCTGCGCCATCGCCGTCGCCGGCGGCAGCTGCCCGCTCTTCACCGACAGCTTCGCCAGCTCCGTTTCCCCGGGCAGCACGCCGAGCCGCTTGGCCTGCACAATGGCCATGTCGCGGGCCAGCTTCGCTTCGGTCTGTGCCAGCTCGAACGTGCGGCCTGCCGCCACGAGCTCGGCGCGCAGCCGATCCTCGAACTGCCTGGCGCTGTCGTAGAACGCGCGGTCGTTGGCCTCGGCATCGGACAGCGCCTTCGAGGCCGCCGCGTGCAGCTCCTCCTCCCGCTGCCGGAACACCTGCGCCTCGGCCAGGCTCATCGCGTCCGCGTCGAGGCGCATGTGCGGGATCAGCGCCTTGTAGATCTCCGTGCCGGCGAGCTTGGCGCCGACCTGCGCCGTCGGAATCACCACGTCCTCGCCGCGCGACGCGGCCGCCGCGATGCGATCGCGCAGGCCGGGCAGCGTGGCCTCCAGGCGGTCCGACATCGACGGCTGGCCGGTCTGCCGAGCTTCCTCGTCGGCCTGGCGCAGCACGTCCGCGAACGCCTGGCCGTCGACGTAGGTGTCCTTCGCCTCGCTGGTCTTGGAGGCGGCCACCAGGAACTGCTCGGCCGCGGTGCCGTTGCGCGGGATCACCTTCGACGCTTCGGCGGTGGCGCCGAGCTCGCGGAACAGCTGCGCCGATCTCTCCGCGGCCGTCGCGCGCCGCTGGTCGCGGAACAGCTTCGCCGTCGGGCCCGGCAGGGCCAGCAGCGTCATGCCCGTCGCCGTGTCGACGGCGACGCCGACCAGGCGGTCGACGATCTCGCCACGGGTCACGCTCGAGGTCAGGGCCTCCGGGTTGTCGGACAGCCGGCGCGCGATCTCCTCGGCCGTGATGTTGACGGCTTCCTGGCCGACTTCGGTGACGACTTCGCCGCTGAGGCCTTGTGCGAACCCCTTGGCGGCCGTGCGCACGGCAGCGCCGAGCGTGGGGCGGGTGAGGGCCTCGGTGACGCCTGCCGCGACTTCCTTGCTCAGCGACTCGCGCAGCGCCTTGGCGGTGATGCCGGCACCCTTCGCCAGCAGCTTCACGCCGACCATCTCGAGCGTCATGTTCGCGATGCCGGCGCCGACCGCGGCCCGGCTCGCGACCCCGCGCGAGTAGCCCTGCTCGATCATCTCCAGGAACGCGTTGCCGGCCTCGGTGCGGTAGGTCTGCAGCGCCATCTCGCCGAGGGTCCCGTACACGAACGCGCCGGCCGCGGCGCTCGGCATCGTCACGACCTCTTCGGGCAGGGCCGCCTGCGGGCCGAGCTGGCCAGCGATCGCCACGGTGCCGGCAGCGGCGATCGATGCGGCCGAGCCGACGGCCAGAGCGCGCGGCAGCGACGCCGCCTGCTGCCCCAGGATTTTGCTGGCGCCCTCGAGGAATCCCGACGACCGCGGCATGTTGCGGAGCCGCGTGCGGATTTCGACCAGGCGCTTCATGTCCTCCGGGTTCGACGCGCCAGCGCGCACCTTCTCGGCCAGCACGCCCTGTTCGAACTCCAGCTTGCCGACGTCCCACTGCGCGAAGATGCGCTCGAACGTGCCCAGGTTGTCGAGGTCGTCGTGCGCGATGTCCGCGAAGTTCTTGTCGGCCAGCTGCCGGTTCAGGATCGGCGAGAACACGGCGAGCTGCTTGGCAGCGAGCTGCCGGCGGCTAGCGATCTCGCGCGCCACGACCGGGCTGCGCAGGGCGGTCTCCGGCTTCACGCCGATCTCGGCCGCGACGCGCTGCGCTTCGCCAGCCAGGTTCGGGTCGACCTTCAGAGCCGCATCGAAGCTGGCCTGCACCAGCTGGTCTTCGCCCTGCCGCTGCTGGTCGATCAGCTTGCGGTAGATCGACGGGCCGGGCTGCTGCGGCGCTGGGGCCGGCTGCGCGGCCATCTGCTGGTCGATCAGCTGCCGGTAGATGCTGGGCGGCTGAGCGGCTGGCGCGGCTGGCTGCGGCTCCTGGGGTGCCTCGGGAGCGGGCGCCGCGGCCTCGACGGCGACCGGTGGGGCGGCGGCCGCCGCCGGCGCGGCGGGCGGCTCGGGCATCTCGACCGGCTTCAGCACGGCGGGCGGTGGGGCCTGCACCGCCGGCGCGGCCGGGGCGGCGGCGCGCTTCTGCGGGTCCTGGCCGGACGAGCGTCCCAGCATGATCGGCATCAGTTGCCTCCCCCGCTCTGCGCCGGGGGCATGCCCCAGATGCGGCGGATCTCGCGCACGCGTTCGGCCTCGCGCCGAGCCTCTTCCGCTTGGCGCTGCTGCTTCAGTTCGGCCGCCTGCTTCTGCTGCTGCCGGCGCCGGTCCGCCTCTTCGTACAGCGGCGACGGGAACAGCTTGCGGATGCCGCGCACGCGCTCCTCCTCCGCCTTCTGCAGGTCGGCGGTCGACGGCGGCGCGGCAGCGTTGACCGTCTGCTGGGCTTCGGCGGCATTGGCCGCTTGGATGCGGTCGCGTTCGGCGTTCTGCCGGCCGCCGAGCACCCACAGCTCGGCGATGCGCTGCTCAGTCACCTTGGCTCCAGGCGTGGCGAGCAGGTCCTTGATGATCTGCTCGCGCTCGGCCGCGGGAATCGCCGACAGGTAGACCTGGTCGGAGCCGACCATCACGTAGGCATTGCCCTGCTGGTCCTTCGTCAGGCCGAACACCGAACTGCGCAAATCGGACCAGTAGTCGACGTTGACGCTGACGACGTTCAGCTTCGCCTCGTCCAGGATCTTCTGCAGGGCCGCCCCGTCGACGCGCTTGCCCTGCTTCTGGTCGACTTCGATGCGGTCCTGCACGTCGGTGCGGAACCGGTAGAAGCGGGCCGCTTCGTCCTCGCTGAGCTCGCCGCGCCGCGGGATTCCGAGCACCTCGGCCGCGGCCTCGCGCACGCGGTCCTGCACGGTCAGCAGCTGGATCTGGTCGCTCTTCGCCGCACCGACCGCGCGCGCCTGCATCGCCCGCAGCATCTTCATGTCGCTGTCGTCGAGGCTGCCGCGGTAGGTCTTCTCGAGCTCCTTGGGCGAGACGGCGCGCAGCTCTTCTTCGGTCAGCGCGAGCACTTCGCCGAGCACCTTCGGCTTCGTGGTGTAGCGGCCTTCGTTGGCGAAGCGAGTGATCTCGGGGATCTTCCCGCCGCGTTCGATCTGTCGGAACACCTCGTCCGGCAGGTCGTCGAGCCCGGCCATCGGGTTGCGGGCCAGGAACGATTCGGCCTGCGTCATCGCGTCGAGGGTGGCCGACGCGAACCGCTCCGAAGTCATCTTCTCGCGGCGGTCGATGCGCTCGAGCAACGCGTCGCGCTGCTCGGCGGTCGCCTTGCCCTCGCGGAACAGCCGGTCGGCCTCGCTGTAGCGGGCGTCGAACGGCATGTTCTGGTCCTGCATCGCCAGCTCGACGCTGCTCGACCAGTTCGCGATCGCGGAGCGGCTGGCACCGCTGCGGGCCGCGGCCAGCAGGTCGTCCTTGGTGCCGACGTCCATCGCATCGCCGTGCCGCTCGAGCACGCGCGCAGCCTCCTCGAACCGGTTCTGCTGGATCAGGCTGCGGGCGACCCCGCTGAATGCGGCGGTGTCGGCCTTGCGGCGCGCCACGGCGGTTTGCTCCGGGCTCCAGCCCAGGATGGAGCCCATCTCGCCGATCGCGTCGTGATAAGCGGAGCGCGTGCGCTCGGCCTCGACGGACAGCTGACCCGTTGCCGGGTTGTAGCCGCCCCCGAGCGCAGCGCGCCCCAGATCGTTCACCAGTTGGTCAGCTCGCGCTTCCTGCGTGTCGACCTGCCACTGGGTGTTCTGTTGCCGGTAGTGCGCGTCGAGGTCCTGCTGCGCTCTCAGGGTCAGCGCTGCGTCCTGGCGGTTCCAGACCTCGGCCACGGCCCGGTCCTGGATGCCGCTGCGGATGCTGCGGGAGTTCTCGTTGATGGCGGCCAGGGCCGAAGCGCGGCCCTCGACGGCGTCCTTGCCACGCGCCTGCAGGTAGCTGTTGAGCACCGCGGCGTCGGCCTTGCGGCGCTGCACGTCGAGCTCGGAGACGCGCGCAACCACCTCGCGATCGCGGTCCTCCTGGAACAGCTGCGCAGCCAGGTTCGCGGCCTGGCCGCTGGTGCGCGCCGCGGCGGCCGCCGGGTTGCCGAAGCCGACGACCGGCGACACCGTGCTGGTGCCAGGCGTCACGCCGGGCTCCTGCGGCTGCTGGGTGCGGGCGATGCGGATGGGCATGCGTCAGGCTCTCCGGTAGTTGCCGAGCAGGTACGAGGACAGCGCGGCGTTGCCGACGCCGGAGACCAGCTGCGCTTCGGGCGCCGACGCGCGTGCGGCGCGCCGCAGGTTCGTGGCGCTGGTGCGGTCCATCAGCGCCTGGTTCGCCGCGCTGACGCCGCCGGTGCGGGCGGCGGCGGCCTGGCGCACGCTGGCGAGGTTCACGTGGTAGACGTCGATCGCCTGCATCAGGCGTTCGGAGGCCTGCACCTCGGCGGCGCTGCCGACGCCGGCGGTGACGCCGTTGGCGGCGTCGCTGGCCTGGATCGCCGCGCGGCGCTGCGAGCCCTCCAGGCTCAGCATGCTCGCCTCGCTCTGCCCCTGGTCGAGGATGCTCTGCGCCCGGATCTCGGCGGCCCGGCGATCGAACTCGAGCATGCGGGCCCGGAACCTGTAGGCCGACGCCTGCCCGCGCGCCTCGTAGGCGGCGAGCCGCGCCTGCGTGAAGCCGGCGTAGGCGCTGGCGAGCTGGCCGGCCACGACCGCGGCGATCGCCCAGTTCGGCGACACCGACGACAGCGGGCTGCTGGCCGGGTCGCGCGACGTCGACGGCGGCAGCCAGGTCGGCAGCTGCTGCGCGCCCTGCACCATCGGGCTCGCGGGCGTGGACACAGGGGGCGGGCTCCAGCTGGTCATGTGGTCAGCCTCCGACCGCCATCTCGGCGGTGATCGAAACGATGGTGACCGGCACCGGGTCCGCGACCTCGAGGAACAGCTGGCCGTCCCAGGTCCACTCGTTCGGCACGCGGACCATCACGAGGCCCGAGTACGGCGCGCCGGCGGGGATCTCCGAGGCCGGCTCCATGTCGGCGAGCGAGGGGCCGATGCGGAACGGGCCGCTGGCCTGCACGCGCACCCACACGCGCGACACGCTCTTCGGCCGGCCGCTGCCGTAGGCGTCGATCGAGAACGCCGCCGGCAGGGTCTGCACCTGCGGCAGGCGCGGCAGGCCGACCAGCACCTGCGCCGCGATCGCGTCGAGCCCGATCACGCCGCCGACCACCGTCTTCTGGCTCTGCACCAGGCCGTCGGCGAACACCGCGACGGTGCGGCCCTCGAGGTGGCTGAGCCCGCTGATCACGCCGGTCGGCACGCCGGTGTAGCGCAGGCCGCAGTCGACCTGCCAGCTGTCGCCCCAGGCCTGCGGCGAGAAGCTCGCCATGCGCTCGACGTAGCGGACCGTGCTGCCGTTCACCGTGCGCTGCACGACCAGCATCGCGCGGTCTTCGCCGCCCTCGCCGCCGACCGCCACCGACTCGATGACGCCATCGGTGTCGTGCTGGTGCCAGGCGAACACCTGCTGGCTCGGCACGAACGTCAGGCCGAGCAGCTTGCCGTCGGACCGCAGGCACCACAGGATCGGCACCGGCGACAGCTGCGAGGCCATCTGCACGATGTGGAATCCGTCGAACAGGTGCGTCGCACGCTCGCACAGGTCCGACGTCAGGAAGCCTCCGACGTCGTCGCGCCAGGCCATCTGATAGATGTGGCCGCCGCGCTCGCCGGCGAACACCAACGTGTTCTGCACGATCTCGGGCTGCGCCACGGCGGCGCCGACGTAGCTCTGCGAGCGCGACGCGAACGTGTCCGGCGTCAGCGCCTGCCCCTGCTTCGGCGTCATCCTGAATTCTGTGGTGTCGCCCAGCGCCACGAGCTGCCCGACGTCGATCAGGTGCCGGATCATGCAGGCGATGCGGCTCTTGAGCCGCTCGTGGATCCGGTCGGTGTCCTGCACCGGGATGCCGTACGACAGGTCGCCCTCGGTGTTGGTCTTCGTCAGCCACACATCCTGCGGCGCGACGTCGGTGCCGGCGAAGCACCGGCGGCCCTCGAAGTGCGTCACGGCGCGCGGCCAGGTGCCTGCACCGACGGCCAGCGTGGTGTCGAGGATGGGGGGCGGGTCGCCGATCTGCGGCGCGACCGACGCGTCGTCGACGAACGACAGCTGCTCGGTGACGCCGAGCACACCGAACAGGCCCGTGTCGCTGCGCTTCTTGTAGACGCGGTAGCGCACCGCGCCGGTGACGGCCTTCCAGGTCACCGTGTTCTGCGCGCCGGTGACGAAGAGGTTGTTGGTGACGCTGACCTCGGCGCTGGGCACCGACTCGCTGCCGTTGATGTCGAGCGCGCTGACCTTGTAGCGGCAATCGTCGTTGCTGTTCAGGCGCGACACGCGGATGGTGCCTGCCGACGCGTTCGGGGCCGGCGGCGCCACAATGCCGAGGTCCTGCGCGCCAGTCTCCGGATCGATCAGGTCGAACGCGTAGGCCGCGGTGCCGGTGGTGTTCACGCCCCACCACTTGCCGTTGACCGCTGCGACGTTCGTGCCGTCGAGATAGATGTTGTCGACGCCGCCCTGCAGGCCGTGGTCGGTGTTGTACTTCATCAGGATGCGCACACCCTGACCCGTGCCGCCCAGCGTGTTCTGGTTGACCTCGCCGACCTCCTTGGTCAACCCGCGCTTCGTGGCCGCCACCGCTACGCCGGTCGGCGTGGCGATCGACGGCGTCAGGCTCACCACGTTCCACAGCCAGGTCTGCGCGCTCACGCGCTGAATCTCGCCCGGCGCCGAGCTGCCGGTCGCCAGCGTCATCGTGTCGGCCTGCTGGCTGTAGGTGACGGCGAACAGCTCGTCCTCGCTGATCGCGAACGTGGTCGGCACCTCGTACTCGCCGGTGGTCGGCTCCTGATACCAGTAGGTCTCGTTGCCGGCGTTCGCCGGGATCGACAGCGTGGTGCCCGGGTCGATCGCGCGGCTCTTCCGGCAGTACCACAGGAAGCCGCTCTGACTCGCCAGGTCGCCCTGGCTGTAGTTGCGGTGCATCCGGTGGGGGCCGACCGTGCCCTGGCTGTAGAGGTCGAGCGGCGTGCCGCCGGGCGTCGCCGACACCTGGATCACCGTCGGGCTGATCACGATCGCGAACGCGGTGGTCAGCGCCGTCGGCACGCCGCCGATCAGCACCTCGATCGGGTTGGCCACCGGGAACACGCCGCCGTCGTTCGTGAACTCGACGGGCTCGCCGGTCTCCAGGTTGTGGTTGCTGCTGAAGGTGATCGTGTCGGCGCCCGTGTTGACGTTGCCGACGGGGAAGCTCTTGTTCGCGACGTAGTCGAGCGTCTCCCAGTACGTGCCGTTCGGCGGGGTCTGGTTCGTGTTCGCCAGCCGGCACCGGTAGTGCGAGCCGCCGGACGCGACGACGTCGCCGACGGCGTAGGCCGTGGCGGCCGACCAGGCGACCGAGTGCAGCAGCGTGGCGCCCTGCGTGTGGAAGCGCACGTAGCCGGGCACCGTCGACGGCGACGGGTATTCGGTGCGCAGGCCGAGCTCGATGAAGATCGACTGGCCGGCCGGCGTGTGGAACGTGATCAGGCGCGAGCGCTTCGTGGCGCCGCGGGTCGCGTGCACGAACTCGGTGCCGACCGCGGTGCGCGCGGTGCCGCTCGGCTCCACGACCATGTTCCGCAGCAGAGCGGCGCCCTGGGCGTACTTCGGGTCGTCGAGCCGGCCCCACATCTTCGGCGAGATTTCGCCGCCGACGAAGGACTGCGGCAGGGTGCGCAGGCTGGTCATGGCAGCCACGGGCAGCCTGGCTCCGGCCGCACGTCCTGCTGGTATTCCGCGTTGACCGCGGCGGCCTGCACGAGCAGCGCGTTGCTCATCTGCAGCAGCGACTGGCCGACCTGGATGCCGGTCGTGCCCTTCACCGTGGCGCCGGCGAGCAGGTAGGCGAGCCGGTAGGCGCACGCCTGGCGCACCAGCGGGTCCCACAGGTCGAAGTCGACGTTGCGGGCGGTGTAGATCAGCACCGCCGACTCCTGGTTCGTGCGCAGCACGCGGGTGCCGTCCTGCTCCGTCTCGATCTTGAACGGCTGGCTGGACGGCACGCGCAGCACGGCGGCCGGCCGCCACGCCACGGTCTGCTGCGCGGCGACGGTGCCCATCATCTGCAGGTCGTCGAGCGCGTCGGGCGGCAGCACCGCGGTCGGGTGCAGCAGGTCTGGCGGCAGCACGTAGGCGTAGGCCCAGGTCGACGCCGTGCTGGTGATGGCGGCCGGCGACACGCGACGCGTGGCGAACGACCACGGGTGGCTCTGCAGCACGGCCGAGCGGGCCCGCTCCATCAGCTGCGCGCACAGCCGCGCCTGCGTGGTCGTGTTCGGCGGCTCGAGCGAGGTCACGTTCGGGCTGTCGCCGATGATCGTCAGCGCCTCGTTGGCGACCTCGACCGCGGCCGGGCCGAGCCGGAACTGGAACGCGAAGTCGATCAGCGACATCAGCGCGTCGGCCGCGCGGTGGCCGTTCTGCGCTTCGCCGACGCCGTTGAAGTGCAGCGGGTCGACGCCCTTCGCCGCGTCGTCGGTCTCCACCGAGGAGGCGAAGCCATCGAACGTCGCGAGCTTGCTGATCGCCGCGTTGACCAGGCCGTCGACGTCGCCGCCGAGCCCGGCCGTTTCCCACGGCACGGTGGTGATCTGCGCCCACTGCACCGGCACGCGCGCCGGCGCCAGGTAGGGAGACAGGCCGGCGTTGGTGATCACCGAGCGCAGCCAGCTGACGAACGTCGGCACCGTGCGCGCGGCCATCTCGCGGCCGGCGACGGTGCTCGCGTCGGTCTCGGCCTGCCAGCCGTCGATCGCCAGGACCTTCAGGGCGCGCGTGCTGCCAAACGTGGCCCGCACGGCGCGCGGAGCGATGAACTCGACCAGCCGGCGCAGGCGGGCCGCCAGGCCGTTCGGGTTGCTCGGCGTCCAGTCGAGCTCGAGGTCGTCGTCCCACCAGCCGATCTGGCCCTGGAAGCCGTAGGCGTTGTTCACGCCGGCTTCGATCTGGCCGGCCGACTGCACGCCCAGGTGCGTCACGATCAGCCGGCGGCCGATGCCGACGGCCATGCGCCAGGCCAGCTCGATCAGCGAGCCGAACTTGTGCTTCGGCACCCACACCACGCGCGACACCAGGCAGTTCGCGGCGACCTGGCCGGTGATCGAGGCGGGTACCGACAGCGTCGCGGTGTCGAGCGGCTGCAGGTCGATGTACGAGCCGGCGCCGCTGGTCGTGTGCTGCATGCCGACCACGCGCCACAGCCCGTCGATCGACGGCGACACGGCGGCGCCGGCGATCAGCACGGTGTAGCCGACGCGCGCGAACTGCTCGAACTGCAGCAGCTGGCCGGCCGGGTCGTGCGTCGTGCTGGCGCGCTGCACGCGCAGGTTGCCGGCGACGTTCGACACCAGCAGCTGGTTGATCGACGCGGTCTTCACCTGCGCGACGGCCGTGCCGTTGATCGCCGTGCTGCAGGCGGCTTCGTCGAGGAACCGGGTGACGCAGTTGCCGACCAGGCGCGCGCGCGGCCGGCTGTACGTCATGCCCAGCGACGTGGCGAGCACGCCGCCCGGCTGCATCCAGCCCGACGGGTAGAGGAACCCCTCGCCGGCGGTGAAGTGGTGCGGGTTGTTGCGGTGGTGGCCCAGGTGCAGCTCGTAGTTCTGCGAGCCGCTCGGCGGGGCTGCCGGCACCCAGGCGGCGACGGTGACCGTCGTGGTGTCGTTGCTGACCACGCGGGCCTTGCTGTTCGCCACGCGGATGAAGCTGCCTGCGAACAGGTTGTTCTCGATCGTCTGGCCGCCACCCAGGGTCACCACGAGGCCGGCCACGGTGGCCGTGCCGACCGCGCCGTAGCCGTCGATGCCCTCGTTCCATGCATAGGGCAGCACCAGCGCCGCATCGGCGTAGCTGGTGACGTCGCTGGCCAGCGTGAAGCCCGGCACGACCGGCGTTCCGGTGGGGTAGTCGCCGGGCTCGATCGGCTGGTACGGGGTGACGACCTGGACGTTGTCGTAGCTGTTGAACCGGTCGTTCAGGTGCACGTAGCCGCTGACGAACGCCATCACGTCGGGCGTCGCCGTCGCGGTGCCGCCGCTGGTCGCGAACGCGATCGCGGCACCGCCCAGCGTGGCCGACACGTTGTAGGTGTTGGCGGTGACCGGGATGACGCAGTACTTGGTGCCAGCCACGAGGCCGCTCGGCACGTTCGTGTCGTAGCTGACCCAGCTGCCCGCGGGGTAGCCGTGCGCGGTCTGGTTGACGACGCCGGGCGTGCCGCTTGAGAACGTCGTGCTGGCCTGCGGCGACTGGAAGGCCGACGACCACTTCACGAGCAGGTGCGGCCGCGCGGTCACCGTGTGCGTGCCGCTGCCGCCGGCCAGGCTCAGCACGGCGCCGTAGCCCGGCGGGCTCGCGCTCACCTGGAAGCTGTTCGCCGTGACGTTGCACACGTAGACCGGCAGGCCCGACGTCAGCGCGCCAGGCAGCGAGCCGCTCGTGGTGAAGTGCACCAGGCTGCCCTCGGCGCGGCCGTGGTTGGCCCAGATCACCGTGTTCGCAGTGCTGTTCAGCACGATGCCGGCGGCCGTGGTGGCCGACGCGCTGCCGAGGCAGCTCTGCACGATCGCGTGGCCGCGGCGCAGCGAGCTCGGCGTGCTGTCGCCGTAGTCGAACTGCACGAGCCGCAGCTCGCCGTTGACCCAGTCGTTCGTCGTCAGCTCCTCGGCGACGTTCACGACCGAGCGCGTGCCGACGGCGCCGTGCGCGCTCCCGGTGACCGCGCTGACAATGCTGTGGATCGTCAGGTCGAGGCCGGCCGGGCGCAGCACCAGGTGTGGCGCCGCGACGAATCCTTCGGTGTCGCGATCGCCCTGCGGGACGCGGTTGGACTGGCCGAAGCCGACGATCCCGATCTCGTCGGTGTCGGCCAGGAGCTCGAGGACGGCGCGCATGGTGGGTGCTGTGGTCCGCTTGGTTTGGGGCTGGCCGACCACCACCTGCGGCGTTCCCGTGTCCGGGTCAGGCAGTGGCACCGGCTCGATCACGGGGGGGGCCATGCAGACTCCTCAGGCCGCGCGCGGCCGCGGCATCACTTCGGGGTCTTCGGCTGCGTCGCCGCAGCTCTCGCGCTGGCTGGCGCCGGCGTCGGAGACGCAGGCGCGCGGCCCTGCACCGGCGGGTTCATCACCGCCGGCTGGCTCAGCACGGGGTCCGCGGGCGCCGCCGCCGCGGCGCCAGGCGCCACCGGCGGCGTCTTGCCCGCGTCGGCACCAGGCGCCGCAGTTTCCGCGGCTTCCGCGGACTGCTGCCCCATGTCGATCGCCTCGACCTGCTCGACCACGACCTCCACAGGCGGCGGCACCACCTCCTGCAGCTTGACGTATCGCACGAGGCCGCCCGGCGGAGGGGTGATGACTCGCAGGACGTTCCGGTTGACGACGAAGTCGTCGGGCACGTCGAAGACGTCGCCAGGCTTGATCGTCACACCCTCGATGTTGAGGGTGGGACCATTCCGATAGGTCCCGGCGATGTAGGTGGAGATCAGGGCTTGGACTTTCATTGGTGCGTTGGGTCGAGGAACAACGGTTGAATGATCAGAAGCCCGATGGCGACGTGATCGGGCGCTGCACGTACGGGCGCTCCGAGAACCAGGCGTCGATGCCTCCGGTCGACCAGTCGGTCGTCGGCACGTAGACGTACATGCCCAGGCACATGTAGCGACGGCCTTCGCCGCCGATCAAGGCGTACGGGCTCAGCGGCGGCAGCGCGATGGTGACGACGTTGCCGACAGCGCTGACACCAAGCCCGTTGCTGTAGATGTCGTGGCTGCGCGCGAGGCACAGCTGCGGGTTCGACACCACGTTGATGAACGTCGGGTTGTCGTCGATGAACGCGGTGAACGAGAGTGTGTTGCTCGCGACGTTGTCGAACGCCGAAGCGATCCGGAAGTTGGCGTAGACCGGGCGCCCGCGCGCCCAGTCCAGCACTCGTCCGAAGGCGAGCCAGTTCGGCGCGAGGCCGGTCGGGAACAGGGTGGGATTGACGCCAGCGCCCGGAATGATCGTCGGGCGCTGATTCGTCGCCATGATGAGGCCGGCGTCGATCATGGCGTCACCTCAGTACCCCGACCGGTGGGCCTTCCCGGGCTCCTGCGTCGCAGCTTGCGGCACCAGGCGAGCCGAGATCGCACCCGCGGTGTTGTTGCCACCGTTCACGGCCTGCAGGCGCAGGCCCGTCAGCGTCGAGGACGGCAGCGTGCCCTTGGGGCTGATGCGCAGCAGGATCTTCGACGCCGGCGTCAGCGCCGGAGTGCCCGCGCCGGCCGCGACCAGGTTGGCGATCGCGATCGCCCCCGAGGTGTCGAGCACCACCGGGTTGTTCCCCGCCGAATCGACTGCGGTGACCTGGAACGTGACCGACGTGCCGCCGGTGAACGTCGTGGTCACGATGATCTCGACGACCGGTTCGACGCCGTCGCCCCAGTTCTGGGCGGCACCGCCCTCGATCCAGTCCGTCGACGCGACCGTAGTGCCGTTGCCGAAGACGTTCTGCGCCGTGCAGAACACATTGCCAAGATCCAACATCTGCGCCCCCGCTTGTGTGTGTGTTGCCTATTCGATTCGTTCGAACCAAGCGGGGGCCGAGGAGCCCCGCGCCATGCGCCCTCAGGGGGCGATCAGCTGACGACAGACTCCGTCGAGAGGATCTGGTCGACGCGACGCACCGGCGAGCCGAGGTAGTAGAGCTCCTCGAACGTGCCGAACTGCGTCACGGCCTCCTTCACGGTGAAGCCGTTCGCCGACTTCTCCAGGCCCAGGCGCATCATCAGGCCGTAGACCACGTCGTTGCAGTACCAGACGAAGCGACCCGGGCGGCGGATGCGCAGCTTGGCCAGCACCATCTTGTGCAGGATGTTGGCGAAGCTGGTCGGAGCCTGGTTGTTGGCCAGCGCGTTCGCGTCGGCCACCTGGATGTTGCAGATGCGAACGACGCTCTGCCACGCCTCGACGATGAGGCTGACGTACCACTTGTGGAACGTGTCCACCGTGATCAGCTTGTTGCCGCTCGGGAGCGTCGACACCTGCGTGCCGAGGTCTTCCTTCTCGAGACCTGCGGTCGTGCCCTCGGGGAAGACGCCGTAGACGTCCGCGCCCCAGTTGACGCCGACGATCGACGTCTGCGCGTTCGCGGTGCCTCCACCGCAGCTGAACACGTTTGCCGAGCGCGTGCCCGTCAGCGAGTTGTAGAGCGTGCAGAAGCCGTAGAAGTCGCGCTGGTTGGTCGTGCGGTTCGCATAGAACTGCATCTGCGCGAACTGCTGCCGCATGGCCTCGGCGAACGCCGAGTCCTCCTTCGCGCGCAGCGTGCCCATCTGGCCGCCGACGCGCCCCAGCTCCTTCTCGACGCTCGCGAAGCCGGTCAGCAGCGACGGCTCCTCGCGCAGCTGCGACTTCTGGCTGTGGCTGACCGGCGTGCCCTCGCCGTAGGCCGTCTTGGTGACGGTCGGCAGAGAGGTCTGCAGGTTCCACAGGTGCGTCCCGCCGTCGTTGCACTGCACGAACGGCACGTCCATCACGGACATGTTGTTCTGTGCGAGCATCTGCACCTCCGGGAGCACCTTGCCCCGGTGGAAGTGCTGGCTCCACTCGACGATGTTCTTGCGGCCTCCGTTGGTGATCTGCGCCATGTGTCAGCCTCGCTTCTTTGCGTTCCGGTCGTATTCCGCTGCAGCCTGTGCTTCCGCGTCCACTGGCTGCGGCGGCGGTCCCTCCGTCGACTTGACGGAGCGGTCATTGCTGACGCGTTGGCCCAACCAGGCCCACGCGTCGACGAAGTCCGGGTGCCATGCGAGGGCTGACTCCCGGATGAAGTTGATGAGCGAGGGGCTCGCGGCTTTCGCCAGGCCCCGGTTCGCAGCGTTCATGACGCTGCGCAGGTTCTTGCCGTGGCGCTGCTCGAGCTCGGCGCGCCACTCGGTCGTCTTGGCTTCCATCGCGACCGCGAACTGCCGATCCACGTCCGCCTGGATCGCAGGCAGCATCGTCTGCAGGATGTCCTGCGCGACGGCGGGATCGACGCGGTGCTTCTGCAGCACCTGCGTGTAAGCGTCGATCAGCTCGGGCTGGTAGGGCGCCTGGCCCTCCGGCGGCTCGAACGAGTACTCGAGTGGCGCGTCCGCGGGCTTGTCGCCCTCGGCTTCGCCGTCCTTGGTTTCGCTGCCATCGCCCTGGTCGCCTTCCTTCGCCGGCTCGCCGGCGTCGTCTGGCTCGTCGACCGGCGCGTCACCGAGAGCCGGGACCTGTTCGTCGTCGCCGGCGTCGGCTTCGTCGACCGGCGTGTCCCCGAGCTTCGGCACATCGCTGGCGGCCGTGGCCGGATCGGCCGCGGGCGCGGGCTTGGCCGGCGGCTTGGGCTCGGCCTTCGGGGTGGCGGCGGGGGCGGCCGGCGCCGCAGCGGCGGCCTTCGCCGGCTCGGCAGCGGCTGCAGCCGGGGCC
>ERZ650311.895-NODE-895-length-16349-cov-30.276789_pt1 | contig 16349 bp, 25 predicted proteins | sample MGYA00376247_ERZ650311 | MGnify/ENA primary metagenome ERZ650311 (study PRJEB26733, sample SAMN07839324) | wastewater metagenome | biome: small river; feature: stream; material: water | place: USA: North Carolina | collected 2016-07-28 ... | reverse complement strand
GCCTCGCCGAGCTCTGGGCCCGGCCCGAGGTCGGCAAGGTCGAGACGATCAACGATGGCTCAGGCCTCGTCGCCAACGTGTGGCGAGCGATCCAGCGTGACCCGGAGGCCGTCGCCGTGCACGCAGACCATCCCGTCATCGAGCTCGATCTGCACGCCTGGCATCGCGAGCTCGTGGCCGCCGCGGAGGACCTGCGCGCGAAGTTGCAGAGCGACCCGCGCTTCTATGATGCCGAGCTCGCCGGCCGCTGGATTTGGGGTGCGTCGGCGTGGCTCGGCAGTGGCTGGTGCAACAGCACCCTCCCGTTGAGGCGCCCGGAGATCTCAGGCGGGTCAGGCCGCGCTCGCAACGGCCACGGAGTCCACGGCAACAGCGTGGGCGACCGCGCGCTTCACCAAACCCGCCCGGACCTTGGTGGCGGGCACGGCTCGGCAAGCACAGGAACCGGCGTTCACAAGACGAAACTGCCCCGTCTTATCGGCTCCAACGGCGGCGCCCACCTTGGCAACGGCGTGAACTCGTCCCTGCCAGCCCTTGCGGGCAGCGATGGCTCAGGTGTCGGATTTGGTAGTGGAGTGCATAGCGGGACCGGGCGTCGACTCGACGGCCTCGTGGTGTGGATGCGCCAGCTCGCCGACCGGCTCCGGCTCGTCCGCATTACCTGCGGCGACTTTTCCCGGGTGCTTACGCCCGCGGTAACGATATCGCACGGGCTCACCGGGGTCATCCTGGACCCGCCCTACGGCTTAAAGGTTCGCACGAAGCGGATCTACGACGACGAGGACGCGGCCAGCATGGAGCACGAGGAGACGGTGGCCCAGCGCGCGGCTGCGTGGGCCCGTGAGGTCGGCGAGGACCCACTCTACAGGATCGTCCTCTGTGGGTATGAGGGCGAGCACGAGATGCCGTCCTCGTGGTGGTGCGTGCCCTGGACCGCGCGCGGCGGGTATGGCCTGCAGGCCCACGGGCGAGGGCGGGAGAACCGCGAGAAGGAGCGGCTGTGGTTCTCTCCCGGCTGCATCCGCGAGGCCTCCGGCACGCAGTTTCTGCTCCCCGGGCTCGGCTGAGTGACCGGTGAATGCCGCTGCCGGCACTTCGTCCGCATGGGCGTGACCACGACGATCGAATCTCCTCTCCTGCTGGTGGTGTACGCAAACGCGAGCACCGCCGAGGTTATGTTCACCATCCCCGCGGGCGAGCGCGAGCGGCTCGACATCTACTCCGACCAGATCGCCAGGGTCGGCTCGCGGCGTCCGCTCGACTACGAACGCTTCCCGGGACCACCGAGCCCCGGCCTGTGGGTGTTCGACGGCGACGCGATCGAGGTCGATGGCGACCAGCCGATCAACGTCCGGGCGACCTTCACCGGGGCCTGGCGCCGCCCGAGCGCCGACGAGCTCTCGCACATCGCCGCCGGCACCTGGCCCGGGGTACAGGTGGGCGCGTGAGCCTCACCATCCTCCCCTCGCACCTGCTCGTCCTCGCCGCGCTGTACCTGCTCTGGCGCCACCGCTCGGACCTCCTGCGCGCCGTCTATCGTCTCCGCGCAGCTCGGCTCCACGCCTACATGGAAATGCACTGGCGCTGCCGGATCGTCAGCATGGTCGGCCGCGTGGACGACGACTCCGCCGACCGGTGGATCGCTGGTGTCCGCGCGCTGGAGACCTCCGGCGCGATCCTCCACGCCTTGATCCACACGAACGGCGGCGCCTCGCAGGCCGCGACGCGGGTCAAGAACGCCCTCTCCACCTACCCGCACGAGGTGGTCGCCGACATCCCAGGCTTCGCGTGGTCGGCGGGCACGTCCATCGCGCTCAGCTGCGACCGCATCGTGCTCGGCCCCGACTCGGTCCTCGGGCCGTGCGACCGCGCGTGGACTCGGAGCGACGACATGGTCTGGGCGGTGGACCAAGTCGCCGCCCACGAGCAGGGCGTGCCGGTCGACGTCGTCCACGCGCGCCGGGCCATCGAGGAGGCCAGCGCCGAGGTGCTCACCTACCGGGCGCGCCGCCGGGCGCTCGCGGACAAGCGCTACCGCCACCACGCGGCCAACCCCACGGCCGCCGATGAACATCTCGCCGAGCAACTCGTCAGGGGCGGGTGGGGCTTCCACTGGCGCCCGATCTTCCGCGCCGACGCCCGCGCGCTCGGCCTCGACATCGAGGACGCCACCCCGGCGAGCCTGCGCGACTTCGCCGAGCTCGCCCGCCTCACCATGCTCTCGCTCCCCGAGGACCAACGATGAACACCAAAATGCTGTCCGCCGCCCTGCTGGCGCTCGCTCTTGTGCTGGGCCTGGTAGCGCTCAACATGCTGCTCAAATCCACATACTCTTTCGACGCGCTCACCTGCGACACAGCGGTATCGTGCGCCGACCTGTACATCACCTGCAACGGCGCATATCTCTGCCAGGACGCCGCGTGCGAGGTCATGGAGTGCTTCCGTGCGCCGGACAGAGGCCCGCGCCACGGGGCCGGTTTCGTATGGCTCGCGGGCGCCGTCCTGCTCCCGCTCTATGCGCTGTTCGTCGCGCATATCTCTGTGAAGGAGCGCTCGTGATGGCCTGCCAGTCCTGCACCCGCGACGAGCTCTGCATCGCCTGCCGCTTCGAGGGCCGAGAGCAACGCCTGCCCCGGTACGCAGGGCGGCGCGGCGAGACCCTGCTCCGCCGCAACGACAAGGCCGCGCTCGACTACTTCGCCGAGGCGGAGGACAGCCCGGTCTGGAACGACCCGCAGGACGAAACCCCGCCCGCGCGCCGGACCGCCACCCAGACCGCGGACCACGACTTCAAGGCCCGCCGGTGATCGTCGACGGCGCCCAGCGCTGGCGAGCCGGCCGCGCCAGCTACCGGCCCGCGGGCGAGGTCATCGACCCGCGCCGCTACGAGGTCGCCGCGATCGACGGGCCCGGCGCCGACAACATCGCCCGGGCCTTCGTGGTCGCGCACCACTACTCGGCGAGCTACCCCGCCGCCCGCGAGCGCATCGGCCTCTACCGCGGCGGCGCGCTCGTGGGCGTCGCCGTCTTCAGCCACCCCGCGCAGGACAAGGTCCTCGGCTGCCTGCCCTGCCCGAAGGCGGAGGCCGTCGAGCTCGGCCGGCTGGTGCTGCTCGACGACGTCCCGGCCAACGGCGAGAGCTGGTTCATCGCCCGCGCCTTCGCCGAGCTGCGCCAGCGCGGCTACGCCGGCGTCGTCAGCTTCGCCGACCCGGTCCCGCGCTCGGCCGTGGGCGGCGCGGTGGTGTTCCCGGGGCACCTCGGCATCATCTACCGGGCGAGCAACGCCGTTTACACCGGCCTGGCGACCGCTCGGACGCTGCGGCTGCTCCCGGACGGCCGGGTGTTCTCAGAGCGCACCCGCTCGAAGATCCGCGCCCGCGAGCGAGGCTGGCGGCACGCGGTGGACCAGCTGGTGGAGCACGGCGCGGCGCCGCCGGAGCACACCGGGGACGCCGCCGACCTCGCGGCCTGGCTGCCAGGCGCGCTCAAGCAGGTCACGCGCACGCTCAAGCACACGGGCAATTTGCGATACCTGTTCGGCCTCACGCCAGGCATGAAGCGGCTGGTGGCGGAGTCTACGAGCTACCCGCCCCAGCCGTATCCGAGGGTGCAGATCAGCGCCGCATCACTGCGGCCTTGAGCACCTCAACGAGATCGAGCGCCAGTTGCTGGGTGGAGCGCGCCGGGTCCGGGGTGCGGCCGATCGCCTCCTCAAGGGTCGCGCGCACGGCCGCAAGCTCGTCCTCGATCTGGTCCACCCTGGCGAGGTCATCATTCAATCCGCGCGCCCAATCCACCACCTTGTCCTTGTTCTTCGGCCAGCCCAAGATGTTGAGGGCCGTTCCGTAGTTGCCGATGGCGTCTTCAAGGGCTTGGGCTGTGGGCTGGAGGCGCGGGTCCTCAGCATTGAGTACGGCGAACCTGCGCCCGTCCATGCTCTCGCCGACGAGCAGCGGGCGCTCGGTGGTGCGCGACCACAGTTCGCTGAACCAGGCATGCTCGGCGATCTGGTGCGCGAGGCCGGACATGGGCGTGCTCGACACGTTGCTGATGTTGACGACCGGCCGCGGAGGCTGGCCGTCGTCGGTGAGACTCAGGAGTGGAGGCACGGCAGCGGCGGCGAGCCGACCGACCAGCGGCCAGAGAGCCGGGTCGCCATCCGAGTGGATGGTCTGGGTGCCGGTTTTGTCGATGTTGATGTTGATGTTGAACGTGGCCATGGACCAGCCAGACGGCCGGCAACATGGGCGCATTCAGCCATGAACACGGCCGCGCTGGCCGGCGTCCACGTCGGCCATGCTCACCGTGCACATTCTGCCTGTTACCCACGAACTCATCGCTCACCGCGAGGAGGCCATCGCCGCCGAAGCCTCGATGATCGAGGAGGTCATGGTCATCATCGACAACGGCCACGTCACCGCCATCCGCACCCCGCCGGTCCGCGGCCACCGCTTCGAGAGCGACGACTCGTGGATCCGCGACCTGATCGTAAGCGCCTACCGGGCTGGAGTGGTCGCGGGGGCCACCACCGATCAGGACGTGCTTGTACCGCCGGATGGCTGGGTGCTGTGGAGCTCGCTCAAGCCGGGCGACATCGCCACCAGCGGTCAGGGCTGGGTGGCGATCTCCGACTCCGAGGAGTTCAAGTTCTCCAACGGCGGATGCACCGCGCGCCGCTTCGCCCACGTCGAGAGCGGCGGCGACCACCAGACCGACGTGCGCTTCAACTTCGACCCCGCGCGGCGTCACATGTGGCCCTTCTACCGGGTCGCCCGCGCCGGTCTGTCCGGCGAGCAGATCCTCACCCTGCTCGATGCCGTCGACGACGCGCCGGCCGACGAGACGGTCCAGGCCACCATCGACCGCGTTCTCCCGGTGGGCGCGTGAAGGGGCCACAACCACCAGCCCGCGCCATGGAGGCCCGGCTCGCGGTCAAGCGGGCCTCGGCGGCATGCCGGGCGGTGCGCATTCGCTGGAATGCGCTCAGGACCGAGACGATCAATGTTCTGGACCTCGGACACGAGCCGCGCGAGCTCGCGATCGGCGAGATCACCGCTCAGCTGTGGGCCGCCGAGCATGCCCTCGCCGAGGCGGCCTCCGGGTGGCGCCAGGCGCTCGCGGAGCGGGAGTCGCTCCCTGTGGCCGAGCGGTGGAACCTCGTCGCCATGGAGCGCTGGGCGAGCGCGCAGGCACTGGTGTAGCGTTCAGGGTGGAGGCCCGCTGAATAGTAGCCAGTGGGCCGGCGTCGGCGCAGGGGAGGAAATCATGCAGGACATCGACATCAGCAGCCGGGCCAAGCCCGAGGTTCTCCGCCGGCAGGTCGTGCCGGTCCCGACCGCAGAGGATCCCACGCTCCCGCAGCTCGGCCGGCGCCGGGCCGTCCGGTGGCTGTTCCTCCGGTGCACGTCGCTCACCGCAGCGGCGACGCGGCTCCAGGGCTGGCGCGGCGACGACCACCGCACCACGGCCATGCGGGCCTGCTACCGGGCTTATTTCCAGATCAACGGCGCGGGCCATGGTGAGACCACCCGCTCAGAAGGCCCCTATACCGGCGTCGCCATGCTGAGCCCCGAGGGCGTCGTGGTGGTCGCGTACTACGGCCCCGGCGACGAGCGGAATACGCCCATCGCCGCCGCCGACTACCACCGCGTGATGCTCCACCTGACGAAAGAGCGGCTCGTGCCCCTCTCCAAGGACTCCGAGCTCGACAAGGGCAAGGGCCTGCTCCCGCTGGCCGCGCGCACCGACCGGCCCCGCTTCGAGTAGCCGGTTCGGCGCCAGCAGGGCGCCGCCGGTGTACCGTCCCCGGGTGGACGCCGACTACACGATCGAGGAGACCGGGGACGCACCGGTCATGGTCTATGACCTGCCGCAGACCGAGGAGGCCAAGCGCTTCGAGGCGGCGTGGTGCTTCTTCGCCAACCGGCAGCACGACCACCTGGATCAGTCGTGGGAGGGCATGCCCCGCAAGCCCGGCATGGAGTACCTCCGCGAGCGCTACTACCCCCGCGGCTTCGTGCCCCTGAACGTCGGCTCGCCGGTGATGCGAAAGCCCGACATGCCGACGCCGACCGCCGCGGTGATCGTCAACCGCAACACCGGGCTCATGCTCGGCAGCCCCACGGTGATCAAGGTCGCCGCCGACGAGGACACGCAGGAGCTCCTCCGGGCGGTCGCCAAGTCGAGCAACCTGCGCCTGCTGTTCGCGCTCGGCCGCAACATGGCCGGCGGTGGCGGGACAGCCTGCGAGGTGCCGAGCATCATCGGCGGTCGCATCCACCTCGCGGTCCACAAGCCGAGCGAGTTCCGCGTGCTCCAATGGTCGAGCTCGGAGAGCTGGCAGCCGGAGCGCATCGTCCGGCAGGTGCTGGTCACGCTCCCGGTGCGCGACAGCCACGGCAACCGTGGCTTCCGCGAGTTCTGGCAGACCACCGAGTGGAACGCGAAGGAGCGCATCGACTACAAGCCGGTCCCGAAGGAGTGGAAGCCCGAGGACCCGATCGAGAAGGCCGGGCGGCCGGTGCGGGCGCCCCACGGCTCCAGTCGCTGCCCCGTCACCTGGTACCGGAACACCCCGAGCGAGGAGATGTGGGGCCTGACCGACTTCGACGGCTTGGAGCCGCGGTGCGACACCATCGACCGGCTCGGCTCGCACCTGTACTCCGCGGTCGGCAAGAACTGCGACCCCACGGTGGTGCAGAGCGACGACGCCGGCACCCGCCGCCGGCACCGCTTCGGGCGGCTCGGTCGCGGCCAGCTGCTGGAGACCTCGGAGAAGGGCAAGGCCTCGCTGCTGGAGACCTCGGGCAAGAGCCTGGAGGTGACGCTCGACGCCTGGCAGCGCCTGGAAGACGAGACCTTCCGGCTCGCCGACGTGGTCCATGTCAACGCCGAGATCGCCGGGGCCTTCAAGAGCGGCGAGGCCCTCCGGCTGTTGTGGCGCGCCCCCGAGGTCCGGGTCGGCTGGCTGTGGCCGCAGCGCGAGGTGACGATGCGCCGGTCCCTGGAGGCCATCTACGACATGGCCAAGGCGTTCGGTGTCAGCTCCTACGAGATGCCCCGCAAGGGCACCATCATCCTCCCCTCGCGTGAGATGAAGGAGCCACCCAGGCCGGCGAAGCCGAAGGCGCCCGAAGGGGAGGAAGTCGAGGCCGGCCCGCCGGAGCCGCCCGCCAAGCCGAAGCTCGTCCCGCACAAGGTCGGCAAGTTCGGCTGGATCGACTTGGAGCGGGGCCCGTACTTCACCAAGACACCCACCGAGATCAATCAGGAGGTGCAGGCGGTGCAGGCAGCGGCCGGCGGCGGCCCGGTGCTCTCGGAGGAGACCGCGGTGGAGGAGGCGGCGCAGATCATGGGCATCGACCCCGCCGAGGAGCTTCGCCGCATGCACGAGGAGAAGGAGCGGAACATGGCGCTCCAGGCCAAGCAGTTCGGGCTCGGCGGCGAGGGTGGCGAGCTCGGCGAGGATGCGGAGGACGAGGCGGCCGGCAAGGGCAAGCCGCAGGACGAGGCTCCGCCGGCTGACGATGGCGAGGAGGAGGACGAGGGCGAGTGAGCCTGCGCGAGGTCATCGCCCGGATGCGGCAGACGATGGCCTCGCTCGGCGGCGAGGCGGCGGCGTTGCTGCATCGCTTGGCCGCGCGGGCGATCCGCGGCGAGCTCCGGAGGCTGGCGGGCGCTAGCTCGCGGGTCTGGACGCCAGCGGCGGCGCGGGCGGTGGTGGACCGCCTACGCCGGATGCTGGTCCGGCTCGTGGCGCAGCTCGGCGCGGCCCTCGGCAAGGCCCTGACCTCGGCGGCTGCCACGAGCCTCGCCGACGCGGCCCTGTTCTTTGAGACAGGCGACCGCGCGCTGCTGGGGCACGTGCTGCCGCTCCGCCCGGTCGCGCCGACGCCCGCCCAGATCGGCCTCGCCAGGGAGGGCGTGTTCAAGGCGAGCCTCGGGCGCTTCGGGGCGCTGCTGGTCCACGCGGTGGAGGGCGCCGCGGTGGCGACCGTGCTGCTCGGCAAGCCCCACCGCGCGGGCGTCGACCATGTCGCGCTGGCGCTGCGCCGGACCGCGGCCGCCCACGCGTGGGAGCTCCAGCGGATCGCCGAGACCGAAGCGTCGGCGGCGTACAACGCCGCTCAGCTGGAAGTGCTGCTCGCTCAAGATGTCCCCGGGGACAGGATGATGAAGCGGCTCGTGGCGACCTTCGACTCCCGCACCGGGCGCGACTCGGTCCTGCTCCACGGGCAGGTCCGGCCCGTCCGCGAGCCGTTCTTCGATAGCCACCGCGGGCACTTCTACATGGCGCCGCCGAATCGCCCGAATGACCGCGAGCTCATGGTGGGGCACCGGCCCGCGTGGGGCGAGGTCGTGGTGGACCGCTGGCCTGTCGCGGAGGACAGGCGGGCCGCGCCAGCGCCAGCGGCCACGCGCCGGGTCCCGGGCCAGGCTATCCGCTCGGCCAAGAACCTCCGCACCGGCGATGTGCTCGCAGCCCACGGGCGCCCGCGGATCGCCAGCGTCGCCGAGCGAGGGGGGCGCATCGAGGTCCGCACCGAGCAGGGCCTGCTGCTCTACTTCGCGGCCGGCGCAGCGATCGGCGTGCTCGCGGCCTCGTGAGGGTCCAGCGGTGCGTCGACGGGCACCGGGTGGGTCGGCTCGTCGGGGTCCCGGCAGACACCGCCGGCGAGCGCGGCGGCATGGACCCCGGCGACGAAGACAGCGCAGATGGTGGTGACGGTCAGGAAGGCGTTTTGGCGCGGCGTGAGCATAGGGACAGCTCTACACGGTCCTGTGGTTTGTTGACAGCATGTCACCCCTCGCCGACGCTCCGAGCAGGTGCGCGGACGACAACAACGGCCTCTCGCGGTGTTCCTGAGCTGGGTCTCGTCGATGGCCGCAGGCGTCGTCGTCGTCGTCGGCTGGTGGGTCGGCAAGCCCCTCACGCCAGAGTTGCTCGCGGTGATCGGCGTGCTGCTCTCGTGGTCCGTGAAGATGGATCGGTCCTGGTCGCGGAGGCTTGCAGACCACAGGGAGGCTGTGCGCAGAATCGGCGAGCGGCGTGGCGTTGCTGACGCCGATGTGGAAACCATCTACGCTGTGCTCGACGAAGAGGTCGGCCGCGAACAGCGGCGTCGAAAGCAACTACCCCGAGGGAGGTCCCGATGAGGACTCGCACAGGACCCATCACCGAAAGCCTGCCCGCGACCAGCAGCGCGAGGCTCATCCAGATCATGCCACCGCCCACGCTGCGCCTGTTTGACGCCCCCGAGGTGCTCACCACCGGCCGCGAGGTGTTCGGCCTCAACGTGCTCGTCTGGCTGTACTTGGCGATCTGGATCTTCCAGTCGCCCGCGCAGCAGCCGGAGCCGCCGCCGAGCCAGGCCGTCGCCAGCGCCACACGGTGAAGCCGATCCGCCGAGCCGCGTCCAAGCCGCCGAATGGCCTGGACCCCGCAGCGCGCCTACTTCGCCGTGATCGCCCTCCCCGCTGACCGTGTAGAGCGGGCGGCCCGCCTGGCGAGCAAGGTGCCCCCGCTGGTGGTCCTGACCGGCGACGACTTCGCCGATGTGCTCTCCCGCCGCGCCACGCTGATCGCGCTGGGCCCGGGCTGCCCGCTGCAGGTGGTCTGGGGCCTGGACGGGGCGCCGGTGACGGCCCACGAGTACGAGCGCCTCTTCTTCGAGCGTTCGCCAGCGGGCGAGACGCTGCTCTGCTCCGAGCAGCCGAACGGCCCCCGCGTCGCTGTCCCGCGCGCGCCGGAGCTCGGCCCGCCCGGCCCGCTTCGGCGCCTGCCCCCCGAGCACCCCCGCACCCTGCGGCCAGAGGTGAGCCCAACGCCGGCGCCGACCCGCCCGGTCTACGAGCCGCTGGACGAGCGGGCCGCGCCCACGACTTGCCCGTCCTGCAGGCTCAGGATCCGCACCCTTATGGTTGCGGGCGAGCCGCCGCCGTGTGATTCTCTGGGGCACCATGCCCCCAGCGAAAATCAAGGCGCCGACTCCCACCATTCCTAACAGCGCGCGCCACCGGGTGCGCATGATGCGGGCGCTCCGCAGGCTGGCGGTCGCGCTGGAGCAGCTGGCGGAGATGGTCGAGTTCCGCTTCCGGTCGACCGAGGCCGGCGCCGTCCTCCGGGCGCACCTGGAGATGATCGAGAGCATCCGGTCGCCGGCGGAAGCGCGCGACATCCTCGGCGAGCTCATCGAGGGCCATGTCGCCGGCGCCGTCCGCCCGCCGCAGCTCGACTCGATGCTGACCGAGACGCTCACGGCGATGTTCGAGGCGGCCGACTGCGCCGACGAGCAGGCGTGGCCGGCTGCGCTGCTGCGCGCTGCGACGCTCCAGTCGCGCATGTTCGACCCCTACGAGTCGGCCGGCGCGGCGATCACGAGGCTGCCCACCGGGACCTACGTGATCGCGCTGTGCGATCACGTGCCGATGGCGAGCCAGCTGAACTCGGTCGCAACGTCGGCCGAACCGGAGACCTCAAGGAGGGTTACGCGGTCGTCGGCCCTGAAAGTCAGCACCGCGAACGGGTCGCAGTCGATGACCGCCTGAGCGGAGACCTGGCGGGTGAGGCGGACCTTGAGGGGCGCCCCGGCACGGATCTGGATGCCGATCGTGGCGGCGACGAGCCCGGACTGCCAGGGGAGCGCGACGTAGCTGGCGGTCTTGATCGAGGCCTGCAGCGAGCCGGCCTGCCAGGCGGCGGCGCGGTAGTAGTCCTCGGCGCTGAAGGCGAGGATGTTCTCCGAACCCACGGGCTCGGCGGCGGCGGTGAGGCTGCCGAAGAAGGACGCGTAGATCCGGGTGCTCGACATCGGCGCGACGATATCACGCGGGTGATCAGATGCCGGCGGCGCTGAAGACCGCGTCGATCTCGGCTGACTTGCGGGGGCGCTCGCGGTAGAGGGCGTCTCGGAGGTCCCGGTCGACGTAGCGCTGCCGGATGAGCTTGTCGGCGGCCTCGGAGGCGAGCGTCGCCAGCGAGGTCGGGGGCGCCGGCAACGAGTCGGCGAAGTCGCGGCCGATCGTAAAGGTGATGAAGCGGCGGAGCTCGTCCGCGCTGAAGGCCGACATGAATAGGCCGGAGAGGCTGGCCACCAGCGAGCGGCCCGGGCGAGAAGGCGGCGTGAAGCCGACCTCCACGTGCCCCTGTGGCGCCGGGGTGAACACGACGATCCGGTCCAGCGACTCCGGCTTGACCGACAGCGCCCGCATGCGGCCCAGCACCTTCTCGCGCAACGAGCCGCCGCCCTTCATCGCGGCGAACACCGCCTCCTCCGGCCGGCCCTCGAACAAGCCCTCCTCGTAGCCGAACGCTGTCTCGCGCAGGCCGTCCAGCCCGAGCTCGCCCCACAGGACACCACTGACCTCGTCGGCCCCGGCCTGGAGCGGCGAGCCGGTGCGCGGCGAGCAGTAGACCGTGGGCGAGGCGAGGCGGGCGGTCTCGACGACGCGCTGGCCCTGCCAGGTCGGCCCGACCGGGACGCCGGCGGCCTCCTGCGCGCGCATCGAGAGCGTGAGCGCGGGGCTCACCTTGTCGTCGACCCCGAGGACGACGCGGGACACCCCGAGCTCGACGAGGAGGCTGGCCTTGGCCGGGTCGGCGGCGACCGTGGCCAGCGCCTGCTCGATGCGGGTCGACATGGGCGCGGGCGGGGAGATGGTGAACGTCGGCGTGGTGCTCTCCTTGGCCCGGGCGGCCGCGAGGACGCGCGAGGCCTTGCCGAGGGTGAGGTTGAAGGGCGGCGCGAGCAGGTGCTCGACGGTGATGTGCTCGAAGGCGGCCGGGACGTCCAGGTCGGCCTCGCGCAGGCGCATGCACTGCGTGTCGGAGAGGAAGTTGAGGGTGTTGATGAAGTCTGGCGTGGTGGTCATGGCTGCGTGGTGGGTGCTTCTGGTGAGGGTGATCGATCACGTGCGGCGAGGGCTGCGAGGAAACGCTGGAGGTCCCCGCCGGCGGCATGGAGGGCGCGCCCGCGGGCCGTGACCTCGTGGCGCCCGCGGCCCTTGAAGACCGGGTGGCTGACCAGCAGCCCGTGGGCGGTGGCCATGTCGAGGAGGGCGCGCCGGACCATCGCCACCGGCTTGGTGGCGTCGCCGAGGTAGACGCCCATGGCGAGGTTGTTGGCGCCCGAGGACTGCGAGCGGAACTCGTGGGCGCCGTCGAGCCAGTGGACGAAGGGCTTGGTGTCGGCGCGGGTGCCAGCGATCTCGGTCAGGGCCGCGCACACGGCCGCGGTGGGCAGAGGGCGGACCGAGGCGAGGTAGAGGTGGGTGCGGATCGCGTGCGAGGTCTTCTCCGCGGGGTTGCCGTGGAGGCAGAACTCGCCGGCGCCGACGAGGCACTTCGGGCAGGCGATCGCCCGCGCGGCGTTGCTTTGGCCCTGGGTGATCACAGGCCCCCGAGCTGGCGCAGGTGGCCGAGCGCTTCGAGGAGGGCTTCACGCGCCGCCGCGGTGTCGGTCCCGCGGGTACCGTCGAGCTCGGCGCCGGCGCGGCGGATAGCCTCGACCACCGGGCGGCGCACGAGCTCGCAGAGCATGGTCTCGACCGCGTCCTTCACCCGGTCGCGGTGCTCGGCGGCGCGGGCCCAGTTCGCGTTCGCGGTGGTGGAGCGCGCGCGGGTCGAGCCGGCTTGCAGGCGGGCGCGGGCCTCCTGCGCGCGGGTGCTCGCGGCCTGCGCGTCGATGTAGCGCTTGAGCAGCGCGCGGAGTTCGGTGGCGGTCTCGACGGTGATCATGGGCTGACCTCGAGATCGGCAATTGGGCGCAGCACGACGTATGTCTCGTCGCACCCCTTCTCCTCACTCTTACGGGTGCCGCAAGGGCGCAGCCCGGGCCGCTCGCGGGCGAGCTCGGCCCAGTTCTTGAACCAGAATCCGAACGCCGCGCCACTGGGGCGACCGACGAGCCACACGCAGCCGCCAGCGCCCTCCACGGCGTAGCACTCGCCACGCACCGCCGGGCCTTTCTCGAATGCCGCGAGCTGGTTCTGGAGCTTGCCGATCTCCGAGCGGTAGCCGTTGACCGCCTCTCGCATGGCGAAAACCTTACCCTGCGCGTCAGCGACCCGGTCCTCGGAGCCCTTGAGGAGGCTGTGTAGAGCGCCAGCGAACGCGTCGAACTGCACCTGCGGCACCTCGCTGGTCGTTGGGATGATCGCAACCTCGGCAAGGCGCTGGCCCCCAACTTCGGCTTGGAATGACAGGCGTCGCCTGCCCTGCGCGTCTGGAGCGTAGCGGTGAAGCTCGCCCACGGAGATCGGCTGCGGGAGTTCTGCAGTCATGGCGGCGGATCGGTCGCTCGTGGTCAGCATGGGTGGTTCTCCGGGGCGGCTGCAGGGGCCGGGTCCATCGAGCGGTAGAAGTGGCGCTCGTTGGCAGCGCGGATCTCCTCGGCTGCGGGGCCGACTGGGGAGGCGATGTTGCGGGCGTTGGCGCGGCGCTGGAGCACGGTCTGGCGGACGGCGAGCGAGCATCCGACGCACCTGTCCTCCAGGACATGATCGTCGGGCTGCGCTCGGTGGCAGGTGATGCAGGTGGCCATGGTGATCCTTGGACGGGTGGTGGGCCGACTACTTCACGCGGCGCAGCTTCGGGGCGCTGGCCTGGAGCCTCTGGGTGGAGGCGAGGCGGGCCGCGTGGGCCTTGCGCAGCTCGGCGATCGCGTCGTCGAGGCTGACCGGCTTGGCGACCTTGCCATCCGCGACTCCGGCGTCATCGACCAGTTCCTCGCCACCGACGTGAAGCTGTACGTGCGGATCCTCGGGGCGACCAACCTGGAGAACGTCGGGCGCACGCTGCGGGTCCTCTCGTTTCGCTCCCCCGGCGAGGAGTTCCCGGTCGGCAGCGACCTGTATCCGCACGTCGTGGTCGTCGACGACGGCCCCGAGGCGTCGAGCTGAACGCCGACCGCGTCATGCACTGCCGGCCGCTCCTCACCCCACGGCGCGGCGTTTACCGCAACGAGGAATCGCCCTCGGCTACCGGCGGCTGATCACGTACACGCTCGCCACGGAGCCCGGCGACTCGCTGCGCGGGGCCGGCTGGGTCGAGACGGCGCGGGTGAAGGGCGCCGACTGGGACCGCCCGGGGCGCCGGCGCAAGGAGTTCCACCGCTGGCCGGGCGGGTGAACACGGGCGCCTCGCTGCTCGTCCGGGCGCACCATGCGCACATCGGCCGCTTCGGCGCCGAGCAGTGCCAGCGGCTGCGCGCGCTGGTGCTGGAGCACTTCCCGGACCTGGCGCCGCCCGAGTGAACACGCCGGGCGCCCGCGCCGTCCATGCTGGCCATGATCGACGATCGCCCTGAGACTCCCGACGACGTGATGGCTCGCGCCTTCGCGCCCACCCCCGACCTGTCGACGCTCCAGGCTCGACTGCTGCATACGGCCGACCTGCTCGAAGCCAAGCTCCGCGCCGCGGGCATGTTTGATGGCCCGGATGGCCGCGATGTCGCTGACCTGCGCGAGGCTGCCACTCGCTCGGCCCACCACGACTCCGTGGTCTCAGCCTGGGCCGCGCACACCGAGACCATGGGCGCGCTCGGCCAGCACCTGCTCGACGCCCACAAGCCCGGCGAGGTCGACCCCGAGGCCGTGGCCTTCCTGGACGGCTACCACGTCGGCGGCCGAGCAGTCGCCCCCAGCGAGCCCGGCGAGACCACGCTCGAGGCCGCGCTGCGCCTGCTCAAGCTGGCGAAGGCCCGCGGGGCGTTCGCCGCCGCCGAGCACGTGATGTCGGCGAGCGCGGCGACCGGCCCGACCTTCCGCGTCGCGCTGGTCGACTCGGCCGACGCGATCCCGCACTGGGTCGACCCCGACGAGTTCAAGGGCGCCAACTTTGAGGACGGCTACCGCGCGTGCGTGGCAGTCCTGCAGGACGGCAAGGTCCGCTACCACTGGGACGGCGGCGAGGCGGAGGACAACCTGTACCTGCGCGACTGGGCGTGGGTCGCCCCGGCACTCGACGCCGCCTACGACGCCGGGCGCAGCGACGTGCTCTCGGGCGCCGTCCCGCCGACGTGGGATCAGATCTGCGCCAAGATCAAGGCGCTGGGCCTGCGCTGCTACATCCGCGGCGGCGAGGGCGTCGAGATGGCGCTCATGATCGACGGGCCGGCGGTCTACTACGCGCCTGAGGGCATCCACAAGGCGCCGGTCGGCCAGCGGATCGCCGACATCTACAACCCCGCGGTCGGTCTGTTCCAGCCCACCCTCGTTGACCGCGCCGTCGTCCCCTTCGAGCGCATCGGCCCCGAGGTGATGACGATCCCCGTGGTCGACTTCATCGGCGCTGCCAAAGCCCCGTGAAGCCGCCCGCGCCATACCACGGCAACAAGGCCGGCGCGGCTCCCCTCATCTGGGCCGCCGACCTCTCGCGCGGGCGCGCCTCGCCGGGCGCCACCCTCCTGCCCCCGGCGAACTTCACCGGCCGCACCCGCCAATCGGCCGGCATCGTGATCGTGTCGTAGCCGCAGAGCACGATCCGCAGGTGGTGGTGCGAGCCGTTGGCGATCGCCCAGTCGCGGGCGGCGAGCATGAGGGTGTCGCAGGTCCCGCCGTGGGCGTAGCTGACGGATCCCTCACCGTAGGGCGGATCGAGCAGGACGCCGGTCAGGCCGTGCTGGACCGTGATTGACGGCTTGACCAGCCGGGCCCAGTCGCCGCACGAGATCCGGACGTAGCGGAGGCGCGCCGCGACCTCATGCAGGTACTCGTCCAGCCGGTACCGCAGATCGCGGCGGTGAATGCCCTGCCCGAAGCCGCGGCCGGTCCCGCCGCCCCCCGAGAGCATCGGGATCTGGCGTGCTGGCGGGTCCTTTCCGAAGCCGTCGCCGAACCAGCAGGACTTCGCCCACAGCCACAGGCCGGCGAGGCGCGGGTCGCAGTAGTCCAGGTCGACGGAGAGGCGCTCGGCGAGGGACCTGTCACGGGCGCTGGCGACGAGATGCGCGTGCATAGACACCCCCATGCCCAGAGGAAGGCCACGTAGCCGCCCGGGCGGACGAGGCCCAGGCACGCCCGGAGCAGGTCCGGGATCAGCGTGAACGGCAGAGGTGCTCGTTGTGGTGTGGGGCGCTCTCGGTCTCGCGGGCGACGCCGCGGTCGTCGAGCGCGACGGCGATCAGCTGGGGCAGGGCATCGACGGCGATCGGGCCTTGGAGCGCAGCGGCCTCGGCCTCGCTGCGCCAGGTGAAGGTCTCGCCGGTGAGCTTGCCGGTGGCGCGGTCGAAGGTGGCCCACAGGGCGGGGATGCGCGCGAGCTCGGCGGCGTCGAAGCGGGAGGCGTAGCGGGCCTTGGTGGAGACGGCGGTCTTGTTCACGGGCATGGACTATCTATGCGCCTTGTC
>ERZ650311.894-NODE-894-length-16350-cov-5.479411_pt1 | contig 16350 bp, 13 predicted proteins | sample MGYA00376247_ERZ650311 | MGnify/ENA primary metagenome ERZ650311 (study PRJEB26733, sample SAMN07839324) | wastewater metagenome | biome: small river; feature: stream; material: water | place: USA: North Carolina | collected 2016-07-28 ... | reverse complement strand
CGAGTAATGCTCTATAAAACGGCTAAATACAGCCTCGAAGCTCCCCTACTAATCGGCGCCTCGTTTGCCGGTGCTTCCCCATCGCTTTTGCGCGGCTTCTCGGCTTTCGGAATTCCATTGGGCCTAGCGTTTCAGCTTCGCGACGATGTTCTTGGAGTGTTTGGAGATCCGGCAATCACCGGCAAGCCTGCCGGCGATGACTTGCGTGAGGGCAAGAGAACGGTATTGATCGGACTAACCAAAGAAGCCGTTAGCCCGTCTCTGGGCAAACTAGTTGACGAAATGCTAACAAGCAAATCGCTCGAGCCAGAGCAAATTGAATTTTTGCAGAATCTAATCGTCGAATCGGGTGCACTGGCTAAGACCGAAAGAATGATTGACGAACTCGGTCAAGAGAGCCTTGCTTCGCTTGAACTTCTCGATATTGACCCGTCGGCAAAGGCGGAGCTTTTGAGCCTGGCTGAAAAAGTTTTGAAACGCGACGCCTAGAGCGCCAACATTTGCGCCAAACGGCGCACTTCGGTTTTGCGCCCCTTGATTAGCGAATTGATAGGCGTCGACTCAAGCGCCGAATCAGGCGTATAAAGCCATTTGACTGCGCTGTCGAGGTCGAAGCCTGAATCGAGCAATACGATTATTGACCCCTGAACGCCCGGCAAAGTTTCGCCATCAACAATTAGGTGCGCCGGGATTTTCTGAACGCCTTCTCTGCGAATAGCGAATAGGTGGTGCTCTTCGATTAGTCGTCGCACGCGGCCGGGTTGAACGTTTAGAAGATCAGCGGCTTCTGGAACCGAAAGCCATTCATCAATTGATGCAAAAGGGTCTATCACACGACAAGATTGCCACACTATGTCGCCTAGGCAGAAACAATTGAGCACTGTGGCACGATAGCCCTGAGGAAAATCAGAAAAATGAATGCAAATCAAGACAATGTCGGGCAAAGTCAGCCCGCTTTTCACATTGTCGAGATCAACGAGACCTTGAGCGATATCGCCAGAAAATATGGCCACTCATCAAAGCAGCTTCAAAACTGGAATCGACTTTCTGAGTCAGCGTTGATTTTTCCCGGAATGCGCATCAATCTGACTCCAATCGCAGGCGTTTCCACAGAAACCTCCCTTCTGACTGTGATTCCGTCAGCTTCCCCGATTGAAAAAAATCAATCCTCTGCTTGCTTGGTGCATGGTTTTCACCGACTCAAGCAAGGCGAATCAATTTCAAAACTTGCCGCTGTATACGGAATTCCGACTCACAAATTGCTTGAGGCAAATGGTCTGGCCTGGAACTCGCCGGTTTTTATTGGTCAAAAAATCAAATTGCCGGGCGTGCACGACATGCATAACTGCCCAGATTTTAAGCCTCTGCAGCGCAGCTATCGCGATGTCGCTGCCAAGCTGGTCAGAATCGGCATGGCAAAGCCGGTTGCCGACGAACGAATTGTCGGTGCCCTGTCAAGAATTTATGAGCTTCATGCCTTGCCTGAAGCGAATCACAATGCAGACTTCGATGTTCTCTTAGAGTCAACCGAAAACCCTGATTATTTGGTCTCTGCCTGGGTTTGGTTTCAGCAAATAAAAGTAGAGTTGGCCGATGGTTGATTTAACAGGACACACCATTGCATCGCGCTATCAAATCATTCGGCTAATCGCCGGCGGGGGCATGGCAACTGTTTATCTTGCTAGAGACCTGAGGCTTGATCGGCCAGTTGCATTGAAAATCATTCACCCGCACCTAGCCGGTGACCAAGATTTTCGCGAGAAATTTATTCAAGAGGCCAAAATTTCCGCCAAACTTTCTCATACCAATTTGGTCAATGTTTACGACCAAGGTCAAGATGGCGAGCACATTTATTTAGCGATGGAATACGTGCCTGGAATCACGCTTCGCGAGGCACTGCAGAACATGGGCCCATTGACTGCCGCTCAGGCGTTAGAGCTTTATGAGCAGCTGCTGTCTGGGCTAGCTGCGGCTCACCAGGCCGGAATTCTGCACCGCGACCTAAAGCCAGAGAATGTTCTTCTATCTGACGACGGACGAATAAAGCTTGCAGACTTTGGGTTGGCACGAAAAGTTGCCGATCAAACCCAAGTAGGCGACCTCGTCGGCACCGTTGCATACCTGTCGCCCGAATTGGTGACGAAGGGCACGGTAGATGCCCGAAGCGACATCTATGCGGCAGGGGTCATGCTCTTTGAGCTTGTAACAGGCAAGCAGCCATTCCAGGGTGAGCAGGCTGTGCAAATTGCCATGCAGCACGCGAACGCTTCAGTTGCTGCACCATCAAGCATCAATCCGGGCGTGCCTGAGATTATCGATGACATTGTGTTGTGGGCGACAGAGCGCGAACCCGATGAGCGACCTAAAGATGCTGCCGAGCTGCTTGCCGCTGTTCGCCAGGCAAAGAAAATAACTAGCGCCACGACTACCAATGGCCACGCAAATCAAAATAGAACCACAGTGATTCCGGTTTCTGAGCAAACTGGCGAGGCAAATTCGACACAGGCTCTCAATTTGAGCCAAACGCCTTCTCAAGATGCAACCCAAATTCTTAGAGTCGCTGACGTAGGCCCCGAAGATTTGCCCGTCGCATCTGCAGCGCAGACGCAGATTTTGAATCGCGAAATGATGCACGATTCATCACCTCAAGTTCAACGCCTTCGATCAGACGCCAACTTCAAGCCTGCAGTCGCAATTTTGACGGCAGTGGCAGTTCTTTTGCTTGGGCTCGGTGTCGGCTGGTCATTTGGCAGCGGCCCATTTGCGCCATTTCAGGTGCCGTCAGTTGCTGGTCTTTCAGAGGCTCAGGCGCGCGATCTCTTAGCTGGCTGTCACTGCCAAGTCACGACTCAAAATGCCAACTCAACGTCGGTGCCAACTGGGCAAGTCATCAGCACAAGCCCAGCAGCAGGCGCCATGATTTGGGGTTCTCCGATTAAATTGAGCATTTCAATAGGGGCAAAATTGGTTGCCGCGCCGAAGTTGATTGGGCTCAACGTTGCCGAAGCAACGGCCGAGGTGTTGAAATCGGGCTTCAAACTAGGCAAAGTTAGTTCATGGTTCAATCAAGCCCCAATTGGCACGATTTATGAATATCAAGGCAGTGACGGTTCAAAAATTGCAGAGAACAGCACAATCGATTTGAAAATTTCACTTGGCTCACTGCCGATTCTTAGCAACATCGACGAAGCACTTGCGACAACTGCACTGCAAGCGGCAGGGCTCAAGGTTGCCCAGGTTACAAAAGCCCCGAGCGACACCGTGGCCATAGGCAAAGTAATCAATTTCGTGCCACTGACCGACCCAATTGGCGCCGGTGGCGAAGTTGAACTAATTGTTTCTAGCGGGCCGGCAAACTAGCGCTTGGCCAACTGTTCTGCTACCAAAAACGCCAACTCAAGAGACTGCATGTGGTTCAAGCGAGGGTCGCAAACCGTTTCATAGCGTTCTTCGAGAGCCAATTCATCAATCTGTTCAGAGCCACCAAGGCACTCAGCAACGTCGTCTCCGGTGAGCTCAACGTGCACGCCGCCTGGATTAGTGCCGGCAGCCTTGTGAACCTCGAAGAATCCCTGCACTTCATCCATGACGTCATCGAAGCGGCGTGACTTGTAGCCGTTCTTAGTGGTGATGCCGTTTCCGTGCATTGGGTCTGTGATCCAAAGCGGGTTAGCATCCGAATCGCGAACTGCCTCAACCAACTTAGGCAGCTCTTCGCGAATCTTGCCGGCACCCATACGAGTGATAAAAGTCAAACGACCAGGCTCGCGATTAGGGTCTAGCCTCTCGATTAGGCGAATCACGTCTTCAACCTGCGTGGTTGGGCCCAGTTTTACGCCAATTGGGTTGCGCACGCGCGAAAGATAATCAACGTGAGCGTGATCGAGCTGGCGAGTGCGCTCACCGATCCACATAAAGTGCCCCGAGGTCATGTATGGATTGCCAGTGCGTGAGTCAATGCGAGTCAGTGGGCGCTCGTAGTCAAAAAGCAAAGCCTCGTGACTGACATAGAACTCTGTGGTGCGAAGCTCATTGAAGTCTGCGCCGCAAGCGGCCATGAATTTAATTGCACGGTCAATTTCAGTTGCCAAATTTAGGTAGCGAGAGTTCGCTGGGTTATCAGCAAAGCCTCGGTTCCATTCGTGAACTGAACGAAGATCTGCAAAACCACCCTGAGTGAATGCGCGAATTAGGTTCAGGGTCGAGGCTGAAGTGTTGTAGGCCTCAAGCATGCGCTTCGGGTCTGGAGTGCGTGCCTCAGGTGTGAATTCGTATCCATTGATAATGTCACCGCGGAAAGCCGGAAGGGTCACGCCTTCGCGAGTTTCGGTGTCTGATGATCGTGGCTTAGCAAACTGACCGGCCATTCGACCCATTTTGATAACTGGCATCGATGCACCATAAGTTAGAACTACAGCCATCTGAAGCAGTGTCTTAACTCGGTTGCGAATGCGGTCAGCGGTTGCATCAGCGAAAGTCTCAGCGCAGTCGCCACCCTGAAGCAAAAATGCCTTGCCCTGGGCTGCTTGAGCCAGACGGTCTCTGAGAATGTCCACTTCACCGGCAAAAACTAGTGGTGGGCGTTTAGCGAGATTTTCTCGAACATCAGCAACGGCTGCAGCGTCAGGCCAGGTTGGCTGCTGAACGGCAGGCAAATCACGATAGCTGTCTAGGCCTTTGATCACTGCCGGATCTGCCAATACAACTGGTTCGTTCATAATTGCTACTTTCTTTAGACCGTTCAATTCTGGCCTATTTTTACTAGCGAGCTAAACGCGCCCGCTTCTCTTTGACTGACGAGGCATAGAGGTCGACGTATTCTTGCCCACTGAGCTTCTGAAGTTCATACATGATTTCGTCCGTAACAGCACGCAGCACAACTCGATCACCCTCCATGCCGTCGAACCTAGAAAAATCTAGTGGCTCACCTGCAATGATTCCGATTCGCCTAATGCGCGGCATAGCCTGGCCAATAGGTTGAACCTTCTCGGTGTCAATCATTGCAACCGGAATGACCGGCACTTTTGCCTCAAGAACCATGCGAGCGATTCCGGTTCGTCCGCGATAAAGCTTTCCGTCAGGGCTTCGAGTGCCCTCTGGATAAATGCCCAGCAACTGACCCTGCTCTAGAACCCCAAGGCCGGTGTTCAGCGAAGCTTCAGACGCTTTGCCGCCGGAGCGGTCAATTGGCAACTGGCCGGTTGACTTGAAAAACCAGCGGGTCAAGGCCCCTTTTATGCCGCGACCAGTGAAATATTCACTCTTGGCTAGAAACACCACAGGGCGACGAGTCTGCAGGGGCAAGAAAATAGAGTCAGAAAACGAGAGGTGGTTGCTCGCCAAAATTGCCGCACCGGTTGATGGAATGTTTTCCATTCCACGAGTCCAAGGGCGAAACAAAACTCGCAATAGCGGGCCAAGCAGCAGATTTTTCAGGATGAAATAAGCCACGATGCCTCCGATTCTGCGATTGTCACCAAATAACGACTGAAGTCCTTATTTTAGTGTTGCTTCAATGCGACCCTAATTAGATCGGCTGCACCAACCACACCGGCGTCATTGATGAATTCTGCTGTGGTGATTTTCAGCTCTGGCCTATATCCTCGGGCTGGCAACTGCTCAAGATACGCTTCGCGAATCGGGTCAATGAGCAAGTCTCCGGCAGCGCTCACTCCCCCGCCGATTACGACGATTTCTGGGTCTAACACGGCAGTTAGCGAAGATACAGCGCTGCCCAGCCATGATCCGACTTCACGCAACAACTCGAGGGCGCCCAAGTCGCCCTCAACAATCGCCTGATAAACCTGCTCGCCTTTGAGCTTTCCGTTTTCGGCCTCTAGTTCAGCAAGGCGCTTGCCCTTTGGGTCACCAGAACGAGCCAAGCGCTTGGCGTTCTTTAACAGTGCGGTGCCTGATGCATAGCTTTCAAGGCACCCTCTCGATCCACAACCGCAAAGCTGGCCATCTGGAACCATGCGAATGTGACCAAGTTCGCCGGCAATGCCAAACCCACCACGAAGCATTTTTGAATCAGCAATAACGGCGCCGCCGACTCCCGTGCCGATGGTCAACATAATCATGTGCCGATAACCGCGACCGGCGCCAAAGCGATATTCGGCCCAGGCTGCCGCATTAGCGTCATTCTCAATAATTATCGGAAGGTTTATGTGCGCCTGCAGTTTGGCCTTGAACGGCTCGTTGCGCCAGCTTAGGTTTGGTGCATAAATAATTTCAGATTGATTTGCATCAATAAATCCAGCCGCCGCCACACCAACGCCAACTATTGATTGATTGGCACTGAGGCTATTCACTAGGCCGACTACGGCATCAACGATGGCATCGGGGTCGGTGGCAGGAGTCGGCACTTTCAGTTCAGCCACAATGTTTCCAGCCTCGTCAACCAAAGCGCCGGCAATTTTAGTGCCGCCGATATCAATGCCAATTGCAAGCATGTTGAATTCCTCGAAAATAAGTGGCCAGACTGAGCCTCGATGTGTTTTGAAAAGTTTAGCTTTATCCGGGATTCAATCGGCAAGACGCAGCCGTCAATTGCCTTTCGTTGGTTCATAAATCAGTAGAGTTATCGCTAACTATCGCAACCAGTGCAAAGGGATCAACGTTGAAAACCTATGATATTGCGCCACTGATCGTGTCAGATGAGTCTGAGAACATCACAGACCTGCTGGAGAACCGCCTTGCCAAGTCTCCGAAATTGCCATTATTTTCGAAACAAACTCAAAATGGCCAGTGGTCAGACGTATCAGCAGAAGATTTTCAATCAGAGGTCTGCCAAATCGCCAAAGGACTAATTGCATCGGGCATTCAGCCAGGTCAAGCAGTTGCCATCATGAGCCGCACTCGCTATGAGTGGGCTTTGGTTGATTTTGCGATCTGGTATGCCGGCGCGGTTTCAGTACCCATTTATGAAACCTCTTCGGCTAGTCAAATGGAATGGATCTTAGCTGACTCAGACTCGGTTGCCTTGTTTGTCGAGAATGACGACCATGCGCAGCGATTCGCTCAGGTGCAAGCAAACGCCCCAATGGTTCGTCAGCTCTGGCGATTCGATGATGATTCAATCGTTCGCCTAAAACGAATCGGGAAAGAGGTTTCTGCTGAAACTCTCGAAATGCGCCGCAAATCTGCGAAGCTTGGCGACCTTGCCACCATCATCTATACATCAGGCACAACAGGGCGACCAAAAGGCTGCGAGCTCACTCACCGAGGGTTTGTTGAGCTGAGCAAAAATGCAGCACTAGAGCTGCCCCAGGTGCTAATTGAAGGCCACAGCACATTGCTGTTTTTGCCACTCGCGCACGTTTTTGCGAGATTCATTAGCGTGCTATGCGTGCATTCTGGCATCAAAGTTGGCCATCAACCAGACACTAAAAATGTTGGCCCAGCCATGGTTTCTTTCCGCCCGCACTTCTTGCTCGCGGTTCCTCGCGTGCTCGAAAAGGTTTATAACTCGGCCGAGCAAAAAGCCGAAGCGGCCGGAAAAGGCAAAATTTTCCGTAAAGCCGCTTACACTGCCATCGCGTATAGCAAAGCTCTCGACACCGCTAGTGGCCCATCGCTGGGCCTCAAAATTCAGCACGCAATATTCGATGTTTTGGTTTACAAAAAACTGCGTTCGGCAATGGGTGGGCGTGTGGAGTTCGTGGTCTCGGGTGGCGCACCACTCGGCACTCGCCTCGGGCACTTTTATCGAGCGATGGGTTTGATTGTTCTTGAGGGCTACGGCCTGACTGAAACCACTGCGCCAGCCATGATTACCAGACCAAATAATGTTCGAATCGGAAAAGTTGGTCAGGTTCTGCCAGGAACTGGAATAAAAATTGCCGATGACAACGAAATTCTTCTTCGTGGCAACAACATCCTTCGCGGCTACTGGAGAAATCCGACTGCTACCGCCGACGCATTCGATGGCGAGTGGTTCAAAACCGGCGACATCGGAGAACTTGATGAGGCTGGATATCTCAGCATCACCGGTCGCAAGAAAGAAATTTTGGTTACCGCCGGTGGCAAAAACGTTGCACCGACACAGCTTGAAGACCCTCTTCGTGCAAATCCTGTCATTGGCCAGGCAGTCTTGCTGGGCGACCAGAAGCCATACATTGCAGTTTTGATTTCGCTAGATGCCGAAATGTTGCCAATCTGGCTTGCAAACCAAGGAATCGACAAAAACATCTCTCTAGCTGAGGCAGCAAAACTGCCAGTGATTAGAGCCGAGGTTCAAAAGGCGATTGATCGCGTGAACAAATCAGTTTCGAAGGCTGAATCGATTCGTAATTTTGTGATTATTGACCAGGAGCTGACTGAAGAGTCGGGCCACCTCACGCCTTCGCTCAAAATCAAGCGCGCCCAGGTCATGACCGATTTTGCCGATGAAATTGAATCGCTATACGCGACCAAACCAAGCTTCATCGCGGATTGAGCGCATAGCTATCTTCCGCTGCTCTGATTCAAGGCGATCGATGTACACCTTGCCATCAAGGTGATCGCATTCATGCTGCAGCATTTGAGCCATTAGGCCGGTTCCCTCTAAGACTATTTCATTGCCATCGAGGTCAATTCCGACAACCTTGGCGTATGTAAATCTTGGCGTGGGGTGCCACTGATTAGGGACCGACAGGCAGCCCTCATCAACGAGTGATTTTTCGCCACTGGCTTCAACTAGAACCGGATTAATCACGTATCCGAGCTTGCCATTCACGAAGTAGCTAAATGCCCTCAGATCCACGCCGATTTGCGGAGCAGCAACACCGGCTCGCCCAGGCACCTGTGTTGTATCCAGCAAATCTTGAACTAAAGCTCGGATGCGGCCGTCAATTTCGACAATTTTCGCGCAGGAGGTGCGCAAAACCGGATCACCGTAAAAACGGATTTCTCTAACGGTCATATCGACTACTTACAGAGGGTTGTTAAGCCCATCAACCACTAGCGCAGCTAGTTCACGTGCAGCTTCTTGGGTGCCGCGACGAAGGTCTTTGAACTTAATTACCGAACCGGCAGCAAGGGCTGGATCATAAGGAATTCTCACAACGTGTCGCACACGAGTCTTGAAGTGCTGTTCAATCTCATCTAGCTTGACCAGGTTTGTGCCCTGTGTTGCCGTATTGAGCGCCACAATCGAGTTTCGCACCAAGTCGCCGTAGCCATTAGCCTCGAGCCAGGTAAGAGTTTCTGAAGCCAAGCGAGCTTCGTCTACAGAACCGCCAGAAACAATGACGAGTCCATTCGCGCGCTGAAGAGTTGGGCGCATAACAGAATGCACAATACCGGTTCCGCAGTCAGTCAAAACGATTGAATAGTAGCGAGCTGCCATATCGGCGACGACGTTGTAATCCCCCTCGTCAAATGCCTCTGAAAGCATTGGGTCGCTATCAGATGCCAAGACATCTAGTCGAGTGATGTCTCGAGAAACCATGGTTGAAAAATCTGTGAATCCATCGATTGCGGCGGCGCGATTTACTACATCGCGCACTGTGAATCGAGTTGACTTGCTTACGCGCTCTGCAAGAGTGCCGCGGTCTGGGTTTGCATCGATTGCAATAATTCGGTCTTCGCGGTTCAGCGCCAGCGCCATACCGAGCAGGGTGCTAACAGTGGTCTTTCCCACGCCGCCTTTTCGAGTCAAAACTGGGATGAATTTTGCGCCCCCATCTAGCTGCGCACCAATTCGAGCCTCGATCGCCTTGCGCTCACGAACTTTAGGAGAATCGCCCAAGTTGATTGACTTGAGACTCAAGAAATAAACAAAGCGTCGCCATCCCGACTCTGGAGATGGTCGGTTTTTTGCGCTGGCGTCTAGCAAGCGATCGGCTGTTAGCATCGCTGCCGGCTCCGGCTGGTCGAAGACCTCGCCTCTAAGGCTGTCTCGACGTGAATAGTTGACGCGAGGTGCTGAATCTTGCTCTAGCTGGTCAGCGAATTTTTCTACGCTCGGAACCTCGGTGATAATTTCAATTGATGAAGTGCTAGGTGTCACGTCTACTGAACCAGCATCGATTGCAATTTCAGCTAGGGTGTGAGTCTTCTCAGCCTCTGGTTGCCCGGTTGCTGGCCTTGGCGCGAAAACATCGCCAGTTTCTTCATCTGAGCTTTTGCCCCAAATAGCCAAAATAGACTCCTAAATTTACGCAGCAGAAAATGTGGCTTTCTGCAGTTCAGATAAAGAGTTTAGTCGTGAGCCGCTTTAGGCAGGCTCGACAACCAAAATCAAATCTCCGGCCTCAACTGGTGCCGACTTTGAGACCGCCAGGCGCTTCACAATTCCGCTAACGCTTGAGGTGATTGTTGCTTCCATCTTCATCGCCTCAATTGTTGCAACCGGCTGGCCAACTTCGACGTGGGTTCCCTCAACGGTCTGAAGGGTCACAACTCCGGCAAACGGAGCTGCAACGTGCCCTAGGTTGGTTGGGTCAGCCTTCTCTGCCTGAACAGTGTTGACAGTGATTTTGCGATCGCGAACATTGATTGGTCGCAACTGACCGTTCACTGTCGCCATCAAAGTTCGATAACCCTTGGCGTCTGCACCACCGATTGCTTCGAGGCCGACATAAATTCGAACTCCCCTAGCAACTTCAATTACGTGCTCGCGACCCGATTCGAGGCCGTACAGGTAATCGACGGTGTCCATTGCATCGAGGTTGCCATAGGTCTCGCGGAACTTTTTGAAGTCATTGGTAGGGCCGGCAAACAACAAGCGATTTAGCGTGTCACGACGCGCGGCAGAATCTTCGCCGGTCAATATAGCCAGGTCCTCTGCCGAAACCGGGGTGACGCCGAAACTTAGGTTCTTACCCTGAAGCACCTTGCTTCTGAATGGCTCAGGCCAGCCGCCCGGCAGATCGCCAAGCTCTCCAGCCATGAATCCAACTACTGAATCTGGAATGTCGTAATTTTGCGGATTTTCAGCAAAATCAGCTGGATCAGCATTTACGGCAACCAAGTGCAGAGCCAAATCTCCGACCACCTTAGATGACGGAGTCACCTTTGTAGGGCGACCGAGAATATCGCTAGCAGCGGCATACATGTTTTCAACTTTTTCAAACTGATCGCCAAGACCGAGGGCAATTGCCTGTTGGCGAAGGTTTGACAACTGACCACCGGGAATCTCGTGGCGATAAACACGGCCGGTTGGACCAGGAAGCCCTGACTCAAACGGTGCATAGACCTTGCGAACAGCCTCCCAATAAGGCTCTAGATCAGCGACTGCAGCCAGCGGGATGTTCGTGTCGCGCGCCGTGTGAGCAAGCGCCGCCACCAGAGCAGAAGCCGATGGCTGACTTGTGGTTCCAGCCATTGGTGCACTGGCAACGTCTACTGCATCTACGCCAGCAGCAATTGCCGACATTAGGGTTGCCAGCTGCCCACCAGCAGTGTCGTGTGTGTGCAGGTGAACCGGAAGATCGAAGCGCTCGCGAAGCGCTGAAACCAGACGGTGAGCCGCAGCAGGTCGCAGCAAGCCGGCCATGTCCTTGATCGCGATAATGTGTGCACCGGCCGCAACAATTTCGTCGGCCAGGTTCAAGTAGTAATCAAGCGTGTAGAGCTTCTCTTCAGGGTCTAGCAGGTCTGCGGTGTAGCAAAGTGCCACCTCGGCAACTGCAGTTCCAGTCTTCAAGACGGCTGCGATAGCCGGCTTCATCTGCTCAACGTCGTTTAGAGCATCGAAAATTCTGAAGATATCGACACCTGTGGCGGCAGCCTCGGCAACGAACGCCTCAGTCACTTCGGTTGGATACGGCGTGTATCCCACTGTGTTTCTGCCGCGAAGCAACATTTGAATACATACGTTTGGCATTGCGGCACGAAGTGCTGCAAGTCGCTGCCACGGATCTTCGCCCAAGAAACGAAGGGCGACGTCATAGGTTGCGCCACCCCAAGCCTCAACCGAAAGAAGTTGTGGCGTCATGCGAGCTACGTATGGAGCTGCGGTAATCAAGTCACGACCACGAACGCGGGTTGCCAAAAGTGATTGGTGTGCGTCGCGGAAAGTGGTGTCAGTGACGGCAACTGGAGTTTGGTCGCGAAGTGCCTTAGCGAAACCAGCTGGGCCAAGTTCAATTAGTCGCTGGCGCGAACCAGATGGTGCAGGTGATGTGATGTCGATGGCTGGCAACTTGAGAGCCGGAGAAACGTGGCCAGCTCGAGGGCCATTTGGCTGGTTTACGGTCACGTCGGCCAGCCAAGAGAGCAACTTAGTGGCGCGGTCTTGTGACGGTCGTGCCAAGAACAATTCAGGGTGCTCGTCAATAAAAGAAGTGCTCAGGTCGCCACTCTTGAAAATCTCGTCATTCAGAACTGCCTGCAGGAATGCAATGTTTGTTGAAACACCACGAATACGGAACTCGGCGAGCGCACGCGATGCGCGAACAACAGCGGCCTGAAAGTCGCGACCCTTTGCAATCAGCTTGACCAACATTGAGTCAAAGTGAGGGCTGACTTCAGCCCCAGTTGAGACTGTTCCACCGTCTAGGCGAATTCCTGCCCCACCCGGAGAGCGATAAGTGGTGATTTTGCCAGTGTCAGGCCTGAAGTTCTGCGATGGGTCTTCGGTAGTAATTCGACACTGCAGGGCAAAACCGTGCATTTGAATTTTTTCTTGCTGCAAGCCAAGGTCAAACAGAGTCTCACCGGCGGCGATCCGCATTTGGCTTTGAACCAGGTCAACATCGGTGATTTCTTCAGTGACCGTGTGCTCGACCTGAATTCGCGGGTTCATTTCGATGAAAACATGCTTGCCGGCGTTTGGGCCCACGGTGTCAATTAAGAATTCAACAGTACCTGCGTTTTGGTATCCAATTGCCTTGGCGAAAGCAACTGCGTCGCGATAAAGCGCTTGGCGCAATTCTTCATCGATTAGTGGTGCTGGTGCGATTTCGACAACCTTTTGGTTGCGGCGCTGGATCGAACAATCGCGTTCAAAGAGGTGAGAAACGTTGCCATGCGTGTCGGCCAAAATCTGCACTTCAATGTGGCGAGGGCGAATAACCGCCTGCTCCAAGAACACGCGAGCATCGCCAAATGCGCTCTCAGCTTCTCGAGACGCCTCAACCAGCGCTGCCCTTAGGTCATCTTTGCTCGCAACTCGGCGCATACCGCGACCGCCGCCACCGGCAATTGCCTTTACAAATAGTGGGAAACCGATTTCATCAGAGATTGCAACCAACTCATCGACATCTGCGGTGTAGTGCGTTGACTTCAGAACTGGCACGCCAGCTCGAATTGCTGCCTCTTTAGCGGTAACCTTGTTTCCGGCCATTTCAAGCACTTCAGAGCTTGGGCCGATAAACGCTATGCCGTTGGCACGCGCAGCTTCAGCAAGCTCTGGGTTTTCAGACAAAAATCCATAACCCGGATAAATTGCGTCTGCTCCCGATTCCTTAGCGACTCGAATAATTTCTGAGACGTCAAGATATGCGCGAACCGGGTGGCCTTCTGAGCCGATTTCATAAGCTTCATCTGCCTTCTGGCGGTGAATTGAGTTTCGATCCTCGTATGGAAATACGCCAACGGTTTTTGCGCCAAGCTCATAAGCTGCGCGGAATGCGCGAACGGCGATTTCACCACGATTGGCAACAAGGATTTTTTTGAACATCAATGACTCCATAGCAGTTAGAGCGAAAAGCTGTTTTTGACAGCAAACGCTAACCAGTAGCCTAGTCGAGTGCATGTACTCAGCGTGAGCTCCCTAAAGGGCGGTGTGGGCAAAACCACAGTCGCTTTAGGCATTGCTTCAGCTGCTTTTTCACGGGGCCTAAGAACCTTGGTGGTTGACCTAGACCCCCAGTGTGATGCGTCAACCGGGCTCGGTGCATTCGGTGAATTTCGAGAAACTTGCGCTGAAGTCCTTGAGAATCCAAAGCACAATGTAGTGCTTAGGGCAATCGTATCCAGCAGCTGGACCAAGGCGCGCCCAGGAAACATAGATGTAATGATTGGCAGCCCGCGCACGATCAGTTTTGACAAGCCAAATCCCACGATGCGCGATGTGTGGAAGTTGGAAGAAGCACTTAGTCGAGTCGAACGGGATTACGACCTCGTGATTATCGACACTCCACCTTCTTTGAACGGCCTCACCCGTACCGCATGGGTTTCGAGCGACCGCGTTCTAATCGTGACCGAGCCGGGTCTGTTTTCAGTAGTTGCCGCCGATCGAGCAATGCGAGCAATTGAAAGCCTAAAAAACGGTCTTACTCCTCGACTGCAAACACTAGGCGTAGTAATTAATCGCATCAGAGCAAATTCAAAAGAGCATGAATTCCGCATAAAGGAGCTCACAGACTTGTTCGGGCCAGAGCTTCTAAACGTTCAAATTGAAGAAAAATCGACAATCCAGCAAGCCCAAGGCGCAGCGCGCGCAATTCATACCTGGCCGGGTGAAACCGCAGCCAACTTGGCAAAACTATTTGATGATCTTCTTGACGGTGCCCTGGCTTCATTTGCAAAACCACTCGACCGTCGAGCTATCAAAAATCACAAACGGTTTGCCAGACTTTCAAGAATTATGCGCGGTCAAAAATGGAACGGCGAGCTGCTTGAAATTGAGCTAGATCAAAAGTTCAGCTCAGAGTCAGATTGAATTTAGACGGCTTTTCTAGCTAGGCGACGGGCCGAAAGTTCATCCATGTCGTCAACGTGGCTGGCACTGATGTCGCTAAGACTTGCTTCTACTTCTTTCAGCACGCGACCGACTGCGATTCCAAAAACACCTTGGCCTCGGCCAAGCAGGTCGATTACTTCGTCTTGAGTGGTGCACAAATAAACGCGTGAACCGTCAGACATCAAAGTGATGCGAGCAAGGTCGTCGATTCCAGAAACGCGAAGTTGTTCAACGGCGACGCGAATTTGCTGAAGCGAAACACCGGTGTCAAGCAATCTCTTGACTAGCTTTAGAACCAAAATATCGCGGAAAGAGTACAGGCGCTGTGACCCAGAACCCGCTGCACCGCGAACGGTTGGCTGCACTAGACCAGTTCTGTCCCAGTAGTCCAACTGACGATATGTGATTCCACATGCAGCAGCAGCTGATGTGCCGCGATAGCCAAGATTAGGATCCGAGGACGGAAGTCCATCAGTGAAGAGCATGTTTTGGGCATAATCAACCGGAGTGCCTGAATCGTTCGAAACCATTTGCACTCCCTTCGGTCTCAACATTCAAGTTCAAGTTCAAACTTAATTGTTGCCTAGATGGGCGATTGTTGCGGTTAATTTTTTAATTCGGCGTGTCGCCCAAAATGACACCATATCTAGTGTCAAAAAAATCACTTGCTACTACGAGTCGATTTTAGAGATCACTGACTTAACAAGCTCAGTGCGAATTGATGCGAAATGCGACTCAATTTCTAGAGCGTAATGTGCGGCTCGTGATTTTGACGAGGTGTCATTCTTTTTAAGAACCGGAGCCACAACGCCTTCGATAATTCCAATTTCGCGATCGGCTGAGGCCTTAAGCCCTCGCAGGTGCCTAGGTGAAATACCAAATCGCTGAAGATTGACAATTGACTTTGCAATTTCGACGGCCGAAACGTCAAATGGCTCGTAGGCCAACAGCGAGACATCTCGAGCCTCACTGAGCAAACTTGTGGTTATGCCACTCTCGGCGATTAGCTCAATTTCACTGAATTTCTTGAGTCGAGCCTGCTTTAGGTGCTCAGGCTTGGGACCATTGGAACCCGGCAGACTTGGTTGACGACCTTCATCGAGCTCGGTCAAATAGGAATAAATGACCTTTAGCGGAAGATACTGATCGCGCTGAAGTTCAAGAATTATGCGCACGCGCTCTATGTGCATATCGGTGAATTTGCGATAGCCAGACGGGGTGCGCTCTGGCATTACCAAACCCTGTTCCTCAAGGAATCTCAGCTTCGAGGGCGTGAGGTCAGGAAAATCTGGAACGAGCTGGTCGAGAACCTGGCCGATTGTGAATAATTTTGAAGGGCGTGGGGCAAAGCTCTTTGCCGCTGAAACTTGTGCCATTACGCAGCACCGCCTGGCTTATCTGCCTGTGATGCAAAAAAAGTGAGTTTGAATTTTCCGATTTGGACTTCTGCGCCGTCTTCTAGTGCCGCAGAATCCTCGATGCGTGTGCCATTGAAATAGGTTCCGTTTAGTGATGCAAGGTCTCGAACAGCAAAGCCGGTTTCAGTGCGAACGAATTCTGCGTGGCGCCTAGACACGGTTACGTCATCTAGAAAGATGTCGGCGTTTGGATGACGGCCAACTGAAGTCAATGCCTGGTCCAGTAAGAATCTTGAACCTACATTTGGACCGCGCTTAGTGATCAAAAGAGCCGAGCCAGCTGGCAAAGCGGCAAGATCGGAAGAGCACACGTCTGAACTC
>ERZ650311.893-NODE-893-length-16363-cov-5.360314_pt1 | contig 16363 bp, 14 predicted proteins | sample MGYA00376247_ERZ650311 | MGnify/ENA primary metagenome ERZ650311 (study PRJEB26733, sample SAMN07839324) | wastewater metagenome | biome: small river; feature: stream; material: water | place: USA: North Carolina | collected 2016-07-28 ... | reverse complement strand
GTGTCATCGTATCTGAACGCGAAGTAAGCCATGTCGACGACCCGCACCGTTAAGATTATCTGGAAGGCTGACGCAAGCGGTGCGCTCAGCGTTAACCAAGTCGTGTCCACGTCTGTTACTCGCGTTACGTCCGCAGCGAACGCGAGTAACAGTGCCTTCGCCAAGCTCCGCTCCACGCTGCAGGGTTACACGCGCGACGTTCGGAACCTTTTTACAGCGTACCTGAGTCTGCAGGCTGTTCAATCGCTTGGCAGGTTTGTGGACGAGTATACAAACCTGAACGGTCGTCTTCAGGTAGTCCTCGGCAGCACCAGAGCGTATGCTGTCGCACAGAAAGACGTCTACGCCATCGCACAGGCGACGTATTCGACGTTGTCCACAACCGCCAATCTGTACGCGCGGTTGACGGTGGCCTTGGAGAGCTTGAACTCGTCGCAGTCCGAAGTTGCAGCGATCACCAAGACTGTTAATCAAGCCCTGCTTGTTTCGGGCGCGACGGCTACTGAGGCAGACAGCGCGATTCTGCAGCTTTCCCAGGCATTCGCTTCTGGCGTACTTCGCGGTGAGGAGTTTAACGCCGTGAACGAAGCCGGCCCGCGGATTATGTCCGCGCTGGCAAAGTCGCTTAACGTTTCTCGCGGTGCGTTGCGCGAAATGGCATCCGAAGGAAAGCTCACTGCCGACGTGCTGCGTAAGGCGCTACTTGAAGATTCAGCGAACATCGCAGCAGAAGCCGAACGTGTTCCGCTGACGCTAAGCCGTGGCTATACGTCTTTGCGTAATGATCTGCAGGTCTTCATTGGAACAATGGATCAGACTTACGGAGTGTCCCGTAAGCTTGCCGAAGGGATGGTTGCGCTCGGCCGAAACCTCAACCTCATTTCCGGCTACATGAAGTCTCTTCTGCAGGCTGCGGCAGCTGCCGCGGGTACGGCAGGACTCGTGAAGCTTTTGGGCGTTCTGAGTAAGTACCCGAGTATCCTTGCCGCGGTGCGAGCGGGTTTGACGGCTGTGATGACGCTTCTTGCAGCGAACCCGGCTACTCTTGCTGCTGTCACTGCGGCTCTTGTACTTATGGCGGGGAAATGGCTGTACGCCAGCGGAGCTATTGGAAAGGCAGCGGACGCGCTTGCGCGCTATGAAGATCTAAAGAGTGTTTCGCCGAACGACGCCGGCCGAATTCTTGTGGACCAGTACGCTGCGCTGACAACGCAGATCGCGGAAGTGGAGAGTCGCCTTGGCTCCCTGGCAGCACGCGCAAAAGAAGGAGACCTCGCATCAGCGACCGCGTATGTCGCCCTCAAGTCCAATCTCGAGGGGCTACGTGAGAAGCTCGGTGAGGTTGACCAGAAGTTCGACGAGCAGGTAACAACCGTCTCCCGTGTTCCGCGGGCACTAGGCGCGACGTCCGACGCGGTTCTACGCTTTGCCAATAGCCAGCGGCAGGCGAACGAACTTGCGATCGCAAGCGGTTCGACTTACGGACTCCAGATCAAGGCGGCGCTGGAATACCAAGCGACGATGAAAAGTTCGCAAGAACTTCTTGCGCGCGAACCGCAACTCTACGCGACCGTCAACCAGATCCGCGAGGAAGCAGCTCGGAAGTACCAGAAAGAGATCGCGCAGGCGTCGAAAGCGAACGCGGTCCGAGAAAAAAGCCGTACGTCGATGCTCGGTGAGGAAACAGCGCGTGATAGGCTGTTGCGTATCACGGAGCAGTACGCCGACGCCGTCGAGGCGTCTGGCACGAAAGAAGAAAAGAACGCCAAAATCAAGGCACGGTTTCGATCCGTGCAGGACGAGGTCAACGCCACCGTCCGAAAATACCCGGAACTCGCAGAACTCGGCGCTCGCGCGACCGACGCACTTTCGACAGCTCTCGAAGACGCTGTCGACCCGGCTAAACGCTTCAAAGACAATGTTGAGCAGCTCCTCGAGGCTCTTGGCCAGGGCAATGTTGACTCGTTCAACCGCGATCTTGTAGACCTCGAAGCAGCGCTTGAGGAAGCATTCAATTCCGGAAACACCGCGCGAGTTGAAGAGCTACAGCGCGCCATCGAAGCGCTTGAGCTTTCCTCAGGAAAAGCCGCTTCTTCTGCAGACGTACTGAAAGAGAGTAACTCCAGCCTCGTTGCCACGATGAAGCAACAGGTTCAGGACCTGGAAAGTTTCTGGGGGAATACACTTTCCTCTTTGTTCGACGCTTTTACAGACACGCTCCTGCAGGGTGAACTTAGTTGGAAATCTTTCGGTAAAATGCTCTTTAACGAGGGCAAGCGCTTTATCAGCAGCGTCATTTCGCAATTTCTACGGCTCAACGTGCTCAACCCGATCCTCAATAACATGTTCCAAGGGGTCCAGGGTAGAACAGCGTTGCCGACAGGCGGCAGCATCCTCGGTGGTTCAACGACGTCGGGTGCTGGCGGTATTCTCGGAGGTGGCGTCGGCGGCATTCTTGGTGGTCTTGGCGCTGTCTTCGGCGGAACAGCTGGTGGCTTGGGAACAGGCTTGCTTGCTTCTAGCTCTATTTTCTCCGGTGCCGGTTTGCTTGGCGGCATCACTGGTTCGCTGTCTGCGGGAGTTGCGTCGATCGCAGGCGGGTCGATCTTACAGGGTGTCGGGCTCATGCTCGGCCCCATCGGAATTATCGCCGGGTCGATCGCCGCGCTGGTGTCAATCTTCAAAAAGGACAAGCCGCCTGATTTTCGTTTGGGTGGTTCTTCTGCGAACGTGCGTTCTGTGGAAGGTTCGTTCTCCACAGTGTTTGGCACGGTTCGTGCCGGTTCGCGACAGCTGAGCTATGAATCCCTGATCGAGCCGATCCAGCAGTTCGACACGGGCATTCAGCAGCTAGTTCAAACGATGGGTCTCGGCCAAGGACAGCTTGACGCTATTCGGAACGCACTGGCTGGCTGGTCTGTGGATTTACGTGGTTCCGCGGCGACCGCTGAAAATGTCCTCGGCTCACGTTTTAATGCCGTGCTGACAACCTTCTCGGACGATGTGCGAAACTTCGTTGGAAGCGCCGGGACGCTGGAAGAGCGCGTTGCCCGACTCGGTGACGCGCTTACGATTGAGTCACTGACAAAAGGTCCAAACGCGCTCACGACAAGCTTCGAAGAACTACGAACGCTGCTCGAAGAGAATCGTGTTTCCGGCGAGGCTTTGACGGACGTATACGCGCGAATCGCTTCCGGCACGGCCTTTGTCGAGGCTGCACTGACGACGCTTAGTGCAACGTTCTCCGGAACACGCCTAGAACTGGCGCAGTTCTCCGCAGAACTTATTGCCGCTTCTGGCGGGCTCGAGAATTTCACTGGCCTGTTCCAGAGCGCAATGGACGCGCTTTTCACGGAAGAAGAACAAGCGCGTATTGCACTCGAGCAAGCAACGTCGAATCTAGGCTCTGCTCTGGGCGAAGTAGGACTATCCTTGCAGGACAGCATGGGCGCGATCACAAGCTCCCTGCGTTCTCGCCTTACTGCGGCACTTGCTAGCGGCAACACCGAGGAGGCGACGCGTCTACTGCGCGCAGCGTCGGCGCTGAACGTCTACTTCAGCGCGCAGGAACAACTGAACGGACTGCTCGACAACACTGTCACGGCAATCGACGAAGTCACTGGTACGGTCGAACAGCTGAATCGGACCTTCGAGGCGACCGCGCTTGCTGTGGATAACAGCATGAACGAGTACCGTGCCTTCTTCGAACAATTCCGCGGGACAAGCATAAGCGGCCTGTCCGACTTCAACGCGCAGATGGAAGAAATCAACAACTGGACGCGAGAGTCGATCTCGCGCGCCAACGAACTAGCTCGTGCGGCAGGACTGCAGCGTGCAGCAGAAGAAGACCTTGTACTGATTCACGAAGAAGCCGCGCGTCGCGGAGCCGTTGCGATTGAAGCGCTGTCCACGGCGACTCGTGGCTTAATCCAGCAGCTCGGGTACAACCAACGGCGTAATCCGCTTATCTTTGAAGCAGGTCCGGCCTTTCCAAAAGACCCGGAAAGATTTTCTCTTGCTTCACAGGTTGCGGCGAACTTACGTCAACTAAACGAGGTGATGCAAACCGGGTTCCTGGAGCTGTTGAACAGCAACGGCCTGCCACTGCGCGAGTTCTTGCGCGATCTCGGGGTTGGTACGGAATCGCTTGACGTCGCAGAAAGCTTCGACGCTCTCGTGGCCGCTGCGCGCTCGCTTGGTGTCGAGATTTCGGACCTCACTGGATCGCTTGGTTACGCGTCGGGAGACCTCGCAGATGCGAACAGTTCGCTGAACAACGCGTTCGAACGTGCTCTTACGCGGCTACCGACTGCGGTATCCACAAGTCTGCGTGGTTTGCTGACATCCGTGGAGCTGGCGAATGGCCCGGAAGCTCAGGCGGCTGCTCGTCGTAATCTACTTGATTTCTTGTCGCAGCAGCCGGCTTCTATTCGCGCAGCACTGGCGCCGTTCCTTGACGAGCTTGACGTAAGCTCGTACGAGGAGCAGGCTTTGTCCGCGGCGGAACAGACAAATCGTTATTTGACTGTTTCGAACGACTATCTTCTGCGCATCGCGCGGAATACTGATAAACCGCCGACGCCGATCCAGGTTGTCGGCCAAAAATCGCAACAACAGACTAACGTAGAAGTTGAATTGCTGGCAGCGGTCAGAGAACTCACTTCCCTGGTGCGTGCGCTTAATATCCGTTCTGTGAGAGGAACATGAAACACATTACACTCGCCATAATCGAGTATTCAGGCGGAACGATTTACGCGTCCGATGAGTTCTACTGCACCTGGAATGGGGATTCGCCGTCGAACCGTTTGTTCGTTGATCGCCTTGTCTCGTGCGAGTATGAGCGCGCTGTTACGTTCTATTGGTGGCAACGAACGCAACCTTCCGCTTCCATCAAATTTCTCGACCTCAATAACCAGGACGGGTATTTCGACGCCCTGCTGTCCGGTGATTGGGCAAACACGCGAGTCACGCTCTACAAGGTTGCGCGCGGCGCGGCCTTCAGCGCCGCTGTCCAAGTCGGCACGTTTCTTGTTCGACCGGGTGGCGTCGTTACTCCAGATCGCGCGACATTCCGTCTCGAGGGAAAATCCTACCTGGACGCGTTGGACAAAGCTATCAACGCAGCCTACTCGTCTTCTGTCACGAACCCGCAAGTCCGCTCGCAGCAAAAACCAGTGACACTCGGGGACTGCCGTTGGGTGCCTCCAGTCAACCACAGGTTAAATGAACCATCGGGTTCCGTTCGTGGCGCCTACGACGTGGCCGATGGCCCTTTCGAGGGAATTGTGGAATTGCGTTATCGCGGAGCCGCGTCAACGGAGGCGTTGTCACGCTTTATCACGGGGTCGCAGTATTTCCCGGTGCAGGACGCATCTGAAGCGTACGGATTTCTTTTTGGCGTGCAGGACTACAAACTCGCGGCGCAGACATTGGGTCAGCTGCGCCTAGACGACAACTCTGCGGCAAACGCTGACTTTGCTATCGGCTCCGGTGGTTATCCTGACGCTTGGACCCCAGATGAAACAGACGGGACTGTGTCCTGGTCGCCGGGTTCTGTCACGATCGTCGGTGGAGGCTCCGGCTCGTGCGGCATATCGCAGGTACTCCCGATCGTTGCGTCCTCCGTGTATTACGTTACGGTTGAAATAGATGCCTTGACCGGTGTTCTGCAGATCTTCGAGGTTGGTGGTGCGGTGCTTGCGGAAGTGGACAGTTCTAGCGGCCCGTTTTCTTTCTCGTTTGTTGGTTCGGCAAACGCGGAAATCGGCGTTGGCTTCGCGACTGGCTCATCCGGAACAGCGACGCTTACAGGTGTTTACGTATATCCTGCACACCGTATCAACGTACTTTCGGAGGTTGTTCAGTTCGCGGCAGAACGTTGCGGACTCGGCCCAGGCGACCTCGACTTTACGAGCTTCGCGATCGTTGAAGCAGCTGCAGGGAACCCCGTGATCGCTTTTCACGGGCAGGGCGACGAGGTGAACGGCAAACAGCTCGTCACAGAAACCGCGGACTGCTACAGTGCCTGCGTTTGGCAAGATAGGTTCGGACTACTGAAAGCTGTTCGTCTCGCTTCGCCGTCATCGCTTTCAGCGGACTACACACTGTACCTAGAGGACGTAGACGGCGTTATCGAGCGCGAAACAGACGACGCTCCCTCGTTGACGACGAAAATCCTGTACAACGAGAATTACGCTGTTCATACCGACGACGACATGGCTGGCCTGCCTGCATCCGTCAGTGGTGCTCCGGCTATCCGCGCAGACCTTTCTCGACAATTCAGCACGGTAGAGAGCGCCGTTTCGCCACACTCTACTTACGCGGACGCAGTTGGACGCCAGGGTCACAAGTGCTTGCTGCAAGAACAATCAGACGCGCAAGCAAAGGCTGATTACGATGTCGGCCTTTTTAGTTCGCCGATGGCCTTCTGGACGTGTGTGGCGCGTAGGATTGAAGGTGCGGATTTGTTCGAGATCGAACCCGGCGACGTTATACAAGTCTTCGGCGACAGGTACGGCTTGGACAGCGGGAAAAAGATGTTCGTTGTCTACGCGAAAAACGATCTTGTTGGCGATAAAATCGAAATGTCACTCTGGGGATAAAAATGCCTGGTTTTTTCAGCCACATCAACCACGCAGACACAGCTACTCTGTCTGCGATTAACCCTTATACCGGCACAGCGGCGACAATGCTGCGTCCGCTCACAGAGCTGCAGATTGCTTTGGCAAAGGGTCTCATGCGCGGTCCGATTAACGGAACAGCCAGCATTCCTGCTTCGCTGGAAATTCGCGCGGACCTCGGATCGACTAAACCTGTTCACTGCGTGGGCTTGATCGGTTGTAACGGCGCGACGACGATCGTTGGCGTCGTACAGCTGAGCAACGTGTCGCCGGGCGCAGGCGAGGTCGGTGGGGGATCTGTTGAGTGGTCGGCAGACGTCGGCGCCGGTACAGAGAGCGCCTCTTTGTGGTGGTTCCCGGACGTGCTGACGATCCAGGCGCGCTACGTTTCAATCACCGCAACGGTGTACGCGTTGCCGAGCGGGAAGAGGCACGTCGACGCCAGACGTCTTTGGATTGGTGCTGGCGGTGCGACGATTCTTGGTTACGATTCCGGATGGTCTGTTACACCGGAAGATCCATCTGTGGACACGCAAACGCCGAAAGGCGGCGTATTCCTCGGAAACGACGTTCCGGGTCGTATCCTTACGTTTTCGATGCTCGGCCGGGCCGAGGAGGAAATCCGCACAGCTACGATTAACGAAAATGACTACGACAGCATCGAGCGCACAATTCTTGCTGTCGGTAAGCGAAAAGAGATCGTTGCCAACCCGTACTACTCCGCAGACGTACGAGACTACCAACGCAACGTCGTGTATGGTAGATTTACCGGGTGGGGAGCAACAACTCACAGCTCTGCCCGGATATTCGGTATCCCCGACATCACCGTAAAAGAGATTCCACACAGGAGCACCTGACATGCGTGTCATTGCGATCGTGTTTCTTTTTCTTGCGCTGGCTGGCTGCAGCGTCGCATTCGATGTTCAACCGACGGAAGGAATCCGAAAACAGCAAAGTGTTTCGGAAGTTGTCGACGACTACATGTACCAGCGAGACATTGATGACACCGAGCGCCGTGCCCTCATTTTGAGCGCAGCCGGTAAGCTCCTTGACATCTACGGCACACTCTTTAACGGAGATCAGTGTGTCGAGCAAAACCCGCTACTTGGCGAGTCTCCTGCGGACTGGCAGGTAATCGCTATTCCGTTGGCCGAGTTGTCGTTCGAGTTCTGGATGTACAGCGACCCTGAATACGACTCGCGCGAATTTCTTTGGTACAGCTACACATCCGGCGCGATGCACGCGTATTACGGAATCACGAATTATCTGGACTGTCCTCCGTGACAGATCCGGCTCCTGGCTCTCTCCGTTGGAAAGACTGTGCGGGCGAGTGGATTGTTGTCGACCCGCACAGTCGGCTTTACAGTACAGCCTGTTTTCTCGCTACCGAATACTGGTGCGCCGAGCGCAATGCTTGGTTGCCAATCGAGCCAATGTAGCGCGCTGCAGCAAGCCCTAAGCCATACCCTGTACTACCCTACCGGGTAGCCCGCAAAACTGCGGCAGCGCGCGGGAGGCGCAGGGAGGCGGGCTAGTGCGGCAGCGGCTCCAGGTTGCCCCAGTTAGGCCCAAAATCACCTTCTGCGATGACCGGAATCCTGAGCGGTATCGCTGTTTCCATGATGTGCTGCATCTCCCGGAAACCTTCGTCCTTTCCGCCAGGATCGGAAAAATCTAGTTCGTCGTGGACTGTTAGCTTCGGCACTCCGATGTCGTCGAACACACCCTGCTCCCAGCAGAGCAACATCGCGCGCTTCATAAGGTCTGCGGCGGAACCTTGCAACCTTCTATTGATTGCTTTATGCAGGTACGCGCGCTGGACTCGGCCGTATGCGCGAACAGCTTGATGCAGTGGCAACCCTGGCGCACGTTCGTCGGTTGTGCCGCGTTCCGGTTCCCACAGATCAAACCTGGAGCGGCGTCCCATAATCGTCGTGATGTAACCAAGCTTCGCAGCTTCCTGCATCGCGGCCTGCATTGTCGGCTTGACGAAAGGAACGCCGAGGTGGTAAACGTTGAACAGCTCCCGGCCTTCACGCAGGCTCAGTCCAAGGCTACGCGCAAGCTTATCTACACCCATTCCGAAAACAAGACCGAAATTGATGTTCTTTACTGGCTTTCGGCGAAGTTTCCTCTGCGCCGAAGTAGAAACGTCCCAACCGGCATGAGGAGCGACAAGGTCGAGCGTCCATTCGTGATAGTCTGTTTTCGGATTCGAGATGTACTGCTGCCGCGCCTCGTCGGACCCTTTTCCTGTCGCGAAATGAACCAGCTTTCTATACTCGATCTGCGAATAGTCGTACTTGCGCCAACCAACATGGCCGATATCGGGAACAAAAATACTCCGCATAAGCGGAGCAAGAATTTCGTCGCGTGACGGTATATTTTGCAGATTAGGGTCTGATGACGAGTAGCGACCGGAGCGCGCACCTTCGTCGTCCCCGCGCAACTGGTGAAAGGAACAATGGACACGACCGTTGACGTGGGACTGCAGAATGTACGACTCAAGGAATGTTCCGCAGAGCTTATCTAGTTTGCGAATTCCCATGATAAGCTTAGCAACCGGGTGGTCTACCTCGGTTAAGAATTCTTTAGTGAAACTTGGACCTCCACCTTTCGAGCGAGGATAGCGCAACCCGAATTTGTCGAACGCTGCAGCGAGTTCAGTGCGCGCGTTTATATTGATTTTTCTGCCACACATTTCCTTCAGTTCAACCTGAAGGCCGTCCTGCCTACGACGTAACAAGGCGAGGACTTCTTCGGCGCGTTGTAGGTCAACACGAACACCGGTCTGACGCATCGCCAGCGTAAGCGGGATTAAGCGGCGCTCCATATCGTAGACAGGCAAGAGGTTTTGCTCTGCAAGCAGCGGATACTGCTTCTCGATAATTCGCAGCGGCAACGACGCGTCCGCTTCTGCGTAAGGACCGACTATGCACGGCGGGCACCTGTGGATATTCTTAGCTTGGTCTCGGCGAGTTGGTTTGCCTCCGTAGAAGTCGCTTGACCAGCGGTAAAGCAATTCTTCTTCTTTGCCTTCTCCAAGGTAACGCTGCGCCAAGTCGCCAAGGTTAACCGTGGCGTCCTCCGAAAGTAACGATTCGGCATACTGCACATCGTAGAGCTCGCCGCGAACAGCAACACCGTCTTCTGCTAGCCAGCCAAGATCGTAAAGCAGGTTAGCTCCGACCTTTGGAATGTTTGTTCCTAGCGTGTCTCTCAGCCACGCTAGGACGTTCTCCGGGGGAAGATTGTCTTCCGGCTGGATACTGTGGCGAATTGGGAAATACCAAGAGTACCCAGGAACTGCGATGCTGACGCCGACCATGTGACCGCGTCCGCGGGACCACCCCGGCCCGTTGTCCAAAAGTTCCGGATCGTAAGCTTCCGTGTCAAGAGATATAACAGCGGCCTGGGCTAGATTCGGAAACTCAGACGGGCGGCGCCATCCCGTTTGCGGGATTTCAGGCATCTGCCGCACAACTTCTGTTCGCCCGCGTGCGGCAGGAATGTCCTCCCAGAAAAGACCGATCGTGTCAAACCGTGACATTGTATACTGGAATTCCGCGGGAGTTAGCGATTTCCACAGTTCCGGCTGTTCCCGGCCCGCCAGGGAACGCTATGACGACCTCCGGTAGGAAGAAATCAAACATCCACGCGTTTCTTCGGTGCCCTGCGCTCAAACCGTAATACTCCCACAGCGGGGGAAAGAAGCATCCAGGATATCCGCGTTCCCGGAGCCAATCCTGGACTCCTTTGTCCGCCCCGTGTGCCCAACCGTTCGCAACGCAAAAGTAATCAGCGAAGTACGGCACGCAGGAATCCATCGTGCGAAAGATAAAGTCGCGGTCGTTAAAGTTTCGACCACCTGTTGTCAGAATTCGTACTGGCTTACTCATGTTCGCATCCCCGTAATCGCACCGCGTAATTCAGGTCCGTAAAAGATTGCTGGTTTCGGGTAGAGTGTGAGATCTATCGTGTCGGCTACACCTTCCAGCAGAAGTAGCATTTCGGAGTTATACGAGGACTCCGTCGTTGTCGCGATGTCGACGGCAGCACCTTCCCCGTCTTCCAAAGAAGTAGAGATGAACCCATTGCGGATGTAAACTCTGTTCAGCTTGTTCGCGAAGGGCTTAAGTGTGCGTAGCACCTCGAAGAAGTTCTCGGGAAACGAATGCTGATCCGCACCGTCCTTTGGATCCGACAAAACAGCTGCCAAGTTTGGCCAGCCGGTCGCATAAACGCGTGTTCGCAGAAGACGACCGTCGGCGTAACCGAAAGTCAACGCGTTTTCCTCGACCCAAAGGGAGCTAGGTTGCTCCCCGCACCGGACCAGTTCCTCGAGGGCTTCTTCCGGAACGTTCACCTCAACAGGAAACAAGAACGGAAGCCAGTGCTCGACAAGTATGACATTGTTTGTCGCAAATAAAGACTGACCGCGAAACAAAATTCCTCGGCACCAGGGTCGCGACGCGTCCTGCCCCACAAACGGAAGAATCTTCTTTACAGCCGGGAGAAAATTACCGTTAACCTCAACCTTGACGCCAGTCGGCGCCAGCGGCGGAAATACGTCGGGCCGCGACTCGAGGCAGTCTATGTACGCACGAAACGAACCGGAGCGGACAGCCAATTTGCCGGCTGGCGTCATGTGAAGCGAAACAACACTGTCGCAGCGCTCGATGGCTTTAATGAACGGGGCTGCTTTCGGGTAAGCCGTGATGTCCACAGGTACTGGCGACGTCAGACAGATCAGCCCATTGTAGCCGCGAATCAGCCCGTTTTCGATAGCAAAATGGGAAAGACTCACGTCGTAGCTTTTTCTTGCTACCGCACCCTGAACGAACTTTAGTGCCGCGAGAAGTTCCATACTAGGCTCCGAAGATATCGATTTGTTCGCGGGCAAAAGTTTCAGCGCCTTGGTTCTTGGCATCCTCGAGCTTTCCGTAGCTCCAGCAATTGAACGCCCAACGATGTGAGTAATGCCCTTTTAGTCGCTCAAAACTGAACCCTTCCCTTGTGATAAGATTCAGTGCTGCGCGCTGCTGATCTGGGTTCAGCGTCAGAATGTGCTTGTCCTGATCTTTTCGGCTCGGGCTGTGCTCTGAAACTGCTAGTGTTCCGAAACCTGGAACAAGTATGTTCCCCATGTTGCCGATCTGGATGGCGGACGACGAGTCCACCGAGTACCACGGGTAGCGAAGCATTAGATCGATTGTGGTTAAGCCGAATCCATGCACTTTGACCTTTGGCCGACCGGCTCCGTCGACAAGATAGTCGTTCCAGATACGATCAAGCCAAAAATAGAGCTGCGGCTTGCTGATTGGCACCATTCCGCCTAGAGTGATATAACCATAGTGGGCGATATAATATTCGAGGTATCGTTCGTCTTCGCCGTAGTGAAAACATGGCAGCGGCTGGACACCAAGGTACTCCATGTGCTTTTGATTTTGGTAGGTCTTTAGCGGATCGCCAATACCGTCCAAAACAGAAGCACAGAGAATACCGTCGTCGACGCGCACAATATCGGAGTTCCGTTTAATGTAATCGACATAACCCGGCAGGTCAATATCGACGCCCTGAGTAAACGCGGAAAAGGCACCGGAGTCGAGAAACACACGCGTACCGTCTTCACGGATACGCCGTGTTTGCGTTTCTTTGAAGATGTAGTGATATGACTCTAGGTTGTTGCGTACTTCGTCACGGGCTCGCCGCTCCCTTTCGTCAAGCCTCTGGTAAACAGGGCCGCGCTTGTTGAAGCTTGAGGTGTAGAGAGCGGCGAGGTACAGATGCATTACCTGATCCCGTGCAAAAACTCTGCGCGGCAAGCCGCGTCGGTCAAGAAAACTCCGCTCATGCTGTTCGTTCGCATAACAGCTTGTGTCTGTTTGGCACCCCGCCAGGACATGCACATATGATGCGCATCAACGACAACAGCCACACCTCGCGCGTCCTGAAGGAGCGTAGTAAGCTCGTCTGCGATCTGGTTCGTGAGCTCTTCTTGGATCTGCGGCCGCGCGCAGTACCAGTCCACAATTCGTCCGAACTTGGAGAGTCCGATAAGCTGCGTTCCAGGGACAATCCCGATCCAGCATTTTCCAACAATCGGCACGAAGTGATGCGAACAAAGCGAGCGCACATCGAGCGGACCGACGGTGTACATGTCGTCGACTCCACGCGTGTTTGGAAACGTCGTCATCTTTGGTTTCGTCGTGTAGCGGCCGCTCGTCACTTCCAAGAGCATGCGCGCATAACGCTCGGCTGTTTCACGCGTGTTCGGGTCGTTGGCAGTGTCAATCCCGAGGTTGCGAAGGATAGAGGAAAAGGCGTCACGGATGTTCCGCTCACACTCTGGCGCGAGCGGACCATGAAAGTCGTTTGCGGCAGTCAATCTCGACATCTCAATGTCCCCTCGAATAGATCGCAGAGTTTGCACCGTGCTCGCGGCACTCAACCGAAAACACGGTTACTCTGTCGCCGTAACCGTGTGAGTGTAGCATCGCCTCGAACGCCTCAAAGACCATCTCCGCGAACTTTTCGCATCCAACAGCCGGCAGAACGTTTAGTTCGCACAACCCGCGCGATTCCATTTCACGGAAAAAACCAAGTTCCGGGTCGTCCTCGGCTACGATCAATTTGTGGTCAAAGTTATCGACGAGGGCTTGCTTGAAGTCTTTCAGACCGCCGAAGTCGACAACCCAATTACGAGCGTCGAGTGTTACAGCATTGAACGTCACCTCGAACTCGAGCGCATAGCCGTGAACGAAACGGCAATGCGAATCCTGTGCCCGCCATTGGCGGAAGGCGGCAGAAAGACCAAGCGTGTGAGGAAATTTCTTCGTGGAGTAGTACATCACGCGCTCCTGGCCCTGTCGTAATTCGGCGTGCTCGGGAGCGGCATGAGCCCTTCCTTGTGTGCACGAAGAACAAGTGGGTCGGGAAAGCCGGCTTCTTCGAAGCCCTTGGCGCGGAGGAGAGTTGCGTGATCTTTCCCAACCGGCGGATAAGCGCCATCGTACGAAGTTGTCGTGTACGCAAGTGCGTCCCAGCAGCCAGGGAGCCGACGCGCGAGCCGAACGGTTTCCGCTTTCGACAGCGTGAGCAAAGGAGCTCGCACCATCGGAACTGGTGCGACCGCATCCTTCAGCCCGCGAAGGGAAAGGGAGTTGAAGCAGTCGATGAAGTCGCCACGGCAGTCAGGGTAGCCACCAAAATCCTCCTCGCTTACGCCAGTGAAGATCGCGCAGCATCCGCCGAGTGCGACTGCTCTGTTGAGCGCAATGGTGAGGAAAAGCTGGTTGCGGCACGGAACGAAAGTTTTTTCGATGCCTCCCGGGAGCGACTGATGGTCTGCGTACTGCTCGAGAGTAGCGTCTTTGTTCACGAGAGGCGAAGTGCCAACCAGAATGCCAGGAACGTCGACGAGGTGATGAGAGCGAACACCCGCCATCCGACCAACAGTGAACGCAGAGTCGACCTCCCGCGCGTGACGTTGCCCGTAGTTGAAAGTGATGGCATGCAGCTCATAACCTTCTGCTTTCGCCAAGAAGAGGCAGGTTGTGGAATCCTGACCGCCAGACAAAACAACAAGAGCTTTCATTACTGTACTCCAATGATCTTGTGGACCTGTACACCGAGAAGATACCCGTGGCGCATACAGCTCGCGACCACGGCATCGAGATTTGCTTTGTTCACAGTTGGGTCTCCTTCGTCAGCGGGTTGCAGATACACCGTATGGAACGCATCCGGTCGCGCAAGGATACCACGCTTGATGCGGTTGTCGAGTGCCGTAGCCGGCAGTCCGTCTTCCATAAGGTCACCCGACCTTGCGACGTACTTGTAAGCTGCAGCAAGCTCCGCGAAAACGCTGGTCACGTTGGATGTCTTAGGACTAACAACAATCATAAGTCCTCGTTGCCAGCATACGTAAAGTCGACTGCTCTGCCCTGGCGGAAGCGTCGTTCCGTTTGTTTCGACCTGAACCTTTCGACCTTCGTCAAGGAGCAGCTCGAGCAGCCGCATCGTAGCGTGCTGCAAAAAAGGTTCTCCGCCCGTAACGACGACAAGTTTCTGCGGGAAAGCGTCCAGCGCGTCCCGCGCCTCTTCTGGCGTCATAACCGAACCGCCAGTGTAGTCCGTATCGCAGAGTGGGCATTGAAGGTTGCAGTTACTCAGCCGAATAAAGACACTCGGCGTTCCGACAAGCGGACCTTCACCTTGGATTGTTGGGAAGATGCTGTGAACGAAAAGCTTGTCGCTGGTATTACGTCGTGAAGGCTTTTGTGTGTTCATGCTGGCTCCTTTTGCACAGTATACCAGTGTCAGAAGGGAAACGCCGGATTTCAGTGAAAAGAAAGCCCGCGTAAGCGGGCTCTCTTAGACAATCGCCTGTGGCGGTGTTACTCGACAGCAGCACCCTGTCCGTCCGCGGCGCCTCCAGCAGCAGCTGCCGGAGCTGCCGGAGCTGCCGGATCGGCCGCCTTCGGCTGGCGCGGACCGCGCTTCGAGACGAGACCGTAGTAACCGCGCCAAAGGCCGAACTGCGTGGCAGTGGTTGCCGGGTTGATCCCTTCCTTCGCACAGGCTTCGAAAACGGGCTTGCGCTCGGCCGGCTTGCCCGAAGCCGCGCTGATGCTGTCGGCGATCTCCCAAACACGACCGGTCTTCGAGCCGTTCTTCGGCCGCGCAATGCCGTTTCGGACGTCCTTCACGACGGGCGCGGGCTCCGGCTGAACGGCAGCTGCCGGAGTTGCGGTAGTCGCCTGACCGTCGGCGGGAGCAGCATTCGTCTGATCGGCAACGGGGGCGGGACTGGTAGCGGGTTGTTCTTTCTTTTTGGCCATGACTCTATCTCCTGGGAACCCCCGTTCGTGGGGGAGTGAGTTAAATCTAGCTCGACAAGAGCCAGATGTCAAGCAGATCAGGGATTGTTCTTCTTCGACCATTTTCCGAATTGCACGGAAACTGTCGACGGGTTCAAGCCTTCGCTAGAAGCTTGTGCATTCACGCGAGCGCGTAAAGTAGCTCTTTCCCCCGTGCGCGCACACTCGTCGCAGATCTCCCACACGCGCGCAGTGGCGCCGCGTGTTGGTCTTTCGATCTCCTCTACTCGCCGCTCCGCTTTTTCCAGCTTCGCGGTTCGCGCTTTCGGCCTGGCTGGTTGTGGAAATTGCTCCGGACCGAATTTTTTCGTAACGAGTGTATCTAGCTCGGCTTCGGTATATGGAAGCGGAACTCGTGCACAAACCGATTTGCGTACTTCCGCGATTAAGTCGGCGTAGCTGCCGCGAAAGTCTTTTCCGGTTAGTGAAAGGTGAAAACGCAAAAGCTCTTCGTGGTGGAATTGCGAGTAGCTTCTGTTCTCTTCGGCATAGAAGATACGAACTTGTGGACGTTCTTGCAGGACAGAGAGAACGCTCAGTGCTCTGTAGTCGCCAACACCGAGAAGTTCCATTCGCTCAACATCGACGGCGGCGTGCATGCTCATACGCGAAAAGATGCCGCTTTACGCTGATTCGCGTATCGGAAACTTACGATGGTCCCCGCAGCGAAATCTCGCACGCTGGCACGTTTTCCGCCGCTGGTGCGGAACTCTTTTCCGTCCCGAAAAGCTTTCTCGAGATCCTTCAAATTAAAGACGTCTGTGACTGGTGTGAGCGGGAACACTCCAAACATTGCAATCTCCGTTAATTGCCAGAAGAAAGTTTCGACGGGTTCTAGATCGGAAGAGCGTCGTGTAGGGAAAG
>ERZ650311.892-NODE-892-length-16368-cov-16.677496_pt1 | contig 16368 bp, 12 predicted proteins | sample MGYA00376247_ERZ650311 | MGnify/ENA primary metagenome ERZ650311 (study PRJEB26733, sample SAMN07839324) | wastewater metagenome | biome: small river; feature: stream; material: water | place: USA: North Carolina | collected 2016-07-28 ... | reverse complement strand
AAGACAAAGGAGCGACCAGCGCTGGTCGTCCAAAGTCAGACGCCGACGACTACCGCTACTTCCCAGAGCCAGACCTGGTTCCGGTGCAGCCATCAGCTGAGCTAATTGAGTCACTGCGAGCTAAGCTGCCTGAGAACCCTGCCGAGCGTCGCAAGCGCCTTCAGGGCGAGTGGGGCTTTGCCGAACTGGAGTTCCGCGACGTTGTTAACTCAGGCCTTCTCGACCAAATTGAAGAAACGGTTGCGGCTGGTGCCAAGCCTCAGTCTGCTCGCAAATGGTGGACTGGCGAAATCGCACGTGTTGCAAACGCCGCCGATAAAGATGTTTCTGACCCAGAGATCAGCCCAGCTCACGTTGCTGAGTTGGCAGGCCTGGTTGAGGCGGGCAAGCTAAACGACCGCCTTGCTCGCGAGGTCTTGACCTTTGTCTTAGACGGCGAGGGCTCACCTTCTGAGATCGTGGCGAAGCGCGGTCTTGAGGTTGTCTCTGATGATGGCGCACTGGTTGCGGCTATTGAGGCAGCACTTGTGGGTCAGTCTGATGTGCTCGACGCAATTCGCGATGGTCGCATGCAGGCAGCCGGAGCCGTAATCGGTGCCGTTATGAAAGCCATGAAGGGCTCGGCAGACGCAGCCCGTGTGCGCGAATTGCTCATCGAAATGGCCAATAAATAGATTCAAATAAAAAAAGCCCCGGATGTTTTCCGGGGCTTTTTTTATTTATTCAAAACATTCAAATGAAGTTGCACTACTCCTAGCGGGGCTTCAAATAAAAAAGCCTGGGTCACCAGGCTTTTTTTATTTTCGGGTGAGTAACGGGACTTGAACCCGCGGCCCCCTGGACCACAACCAGGTGCTCTACCAGCTGAGCTATACCCACCATGTGCCGTCAAAAACGACAACCTCAGAATTCTAGCAGGAAGCACGCCTCGCGAAAAGCGCCTGAAACCTGCCGAATCGCTTAGTTTTGGGTGTTCTTGATGAGTTCGGCAGCTGCCTTTGCCTCATCGCTGCTCGGGCCTGGCTGAGGCACGAAAACCGTCTTGCGGTAATAACGCAACTCTTCAATCGACTCGAGAATGTCGGCCAGTGCGCGGTGATCGCCGGCCTTCTTAGGCAGGTTGAAATAAACACGTGGGAACCAACGGCGCGAAAGTTCCTTGATCGATGAAACATCGATGTTTCGGTAGTGCAGGTGCTGGTCGAGGTTCGGCATGTAGCGGTTCAAGAACATGCGGTCGGTGCCGATGGAATTGCCGGCTAGGGGAGCAGTGCGCGCATCCGGAACAAATCGTTGAACGTATTCGAGCACGATGCGCTCGGCCTCTTCGAGGTCAAGGCCAGAGTCAAACTGCTCGATGAGCCCCGACTTGGTGTGCATGTCACGAACGAAATCGTTCATGTTTGCAAGTCCCTCAGGAGTTGGCTTGATGACCACCTCGAGGCCAGCATCGAGCACCTCGAGCTCAGAGTTGGTAATCACGACGGCGACCTCAACGAGGCAATCGACCTCGGGGTTGAGGCCGGTCATCTCGCAGTCAATCCAAACCAGATGTTCTGAAATCTCGATCATTCCTAAAAACTAAGGGAGGCCACCGACATTCGATGACCTCCCAATTTTAGTTGCGTATGCCTTAGGCGGCTGCCGCGCTCAACTTTGCTGCCTTGCGGGCTGCCTTGCGCTCCTTGCGGCCTTCTACCAACCAGTAGAGCACCGGCACGATAACCAGGGTCAGGATGGTTGATGAGAAGAGGCCGCCGATGACCACGATTGCCAACGGCTGCGAGATGAAGCCACCGCCACCGGTCACACCGAGTGCCATCGGAGTCAGAGCGAAGATGGTCGCCAGAGCGGTCATCAAGATTGGGCGGAGTCGCTGACGTGCGCCGTCCATGATCGCCTCTTGGGTTGGGCGTCCGTCTCGGCGGTACTGATTGATTAGGTCAATCAGCACGATCGCGTTTGTAACCACGATTCCGACCAGCAGCAGCATGCCGATGAGCGATGGAACGCCAAGGGCGGTGTCTGTTGCGAGCAGCAGGATGAATGCACCGGTTGCCGCGAACGGAATCGAAATCAGCAGAATCAGCGGCTGAGCGATCGAACGGAAGGTCGCGACCATCACGATGAACACAATCGCCACTGCGGCGAGCAGTGCCAGGCCTAGCTGCGAGAACGAGTCTGCCTGTGACTGCGAGATACCACCAATGGATGCCGCCACGCCAGCCGGAAGTTCCACCTTCGCGAGGCGCGAGGTTACTTCGGCGGTGATTGCACCTAGGTTCTTGCCGTCAGGGGTCAGCATCACCTTGGCGCTGCGGTCACCCTTTTCGGTAGTAATCGATACCGGCACGCTGGCCAGGGTTACATCGGCAATCGAGTCCAGTCGAACAGCGCCAGATGCGGTCGGGACCCTGATCGCCTTGACCTGGTCGACAGTCTTTGGAATGTCGGTCTTGGTCACATAGATCGAGGTCTCAACATTGCTGATGTTGACCTTGCCGATGCTGCTTGGCTTCATGCTCGAAGCGACGATGCCGCTAACTGCGATCTCGGTCAGACCCTTCTTGGCAGCTGCCATGCGGTCAACGGTAATCTTCAGGGTGCGCTGCTTCTCGGCGAGCGAGTTGGTGATCTCAGACACATCCTTAGTGCCCTTCATCGCCTTCTCGATGTCGAGGATTCCCTTGTTTAGCAGGGCATCAGTGGTCGCGGTCACCTTGATGTCGATGGTGCTCGACGAACCGAAGGCAGGGCCACCGCCCGATGAGAACTTCACGGTGCCGAGTGAGGCATCCTTCTTGAATTCGCTCTCAAGTGTTGCCTGAAGCGCGGCCTGGTCGACGCCATCCTTGGTGGTTACCTGGAGGCTGGTGCCACCTGCAGCAGCGCCGAAGGCCACGCGGCCGTCACCGGTCGAACCGATGGTGGTGGTGACAACTTCAACCTCGCTGCGGTCGAGCAGAATCTTCTCAACCTTGGCTGCCGCGGCATCCTTGTCAGCAAGAGTCGCGCCTGGGTTCATGGTCTGGTTCAACACGAACGAGTTCGAGCCCGAGTTTCCGATGAAGTCGGTCTTAAGTGATGGAACGAGGCCAAAGGTCAGAAACAGGATCAGCACCGAAGCCACGATGGTTAGCTTTGGTCGCTTCTGAGTCCAGGTCAGAATCGGCAGGTAACCGCGCTGAAGCAGAGACTTGCGCTCACGTGCCTCCTCGGCCTCGCGAACCTCCTGTGCGTGCTTGAGAGCAGCTGCCTCGGTCTTGAACTCGAGCTGAGCAGGAGCCTTCAAGAACCAGTATGCGAGCACCGGCACGATCGTCAGTGAAACGAACAGTGACGCAACCAACGCAATGGTGAAGGTCCAGCTGAACGGACGGAATAGTTCGCCGACGAGTCCTGATACGAGGGCAATTGGCAAGAACACTGCGACGGTGGTGATTGTTGCTGCGGTGATTGCACCGGCAACCTCACGAACCGAACGCAGAATTGCCTTCTTCTTGGGTTCGCCATAAGAAAGGTGACGGTTGATGTTTTCAATGACCACGATCGAGTCATCGACAACACGGCCGATTGCGATGGTCAACGCGCTCAGAGTGAGCAGGTTCAACGAATAACCGAATGTGTTCAGACCGATGAAGGTGATCAGAACCGAGGTTGGAATCGAGATCGCGGTCACGATGGTTGAACGAACCGACATCAAGAACAGCAGGATGACGGCGATCGCGAAGCCTAGGCCGAGCAAACCCTCGGTGGTGAGGTTCTCAAGTGACTTCTCGACATAAGGAGCCTGGTCGAAGACGGTGGTGATTTCGACATCACCTAGCTTGCTCTTGAGGTCTGGAATCAGCTTGGCAACCGCGTGTGACACAGCGACGGTGTTCGCATCCTGAGTCTTGACAATCGATAGCGATAGAGCCGCCTTGCCGTTGACGCGAGCAATGTTGGTCACCGGCGCGTTCTCATACTTGACGGTGGCTACGTCCTTGATGCGCAGGGCAGTAGCGGTAGTGGTAGTTGTGGTGCCGCTAGGAATCTGGAAGCCACCGGTGCTGCCACCAAATGCACCCGAACCGAGGCCGCCCAACTGGCCTAGCAGGCCGGAAGGAATCTGCGGTGTGGTTGAAGTAGTCGTAGTCTTGCTGCCGATCAGTGGCAGGTTCTCGAAGTCTGCCAGTGAGTTGACTGGGGTGCCGGCTTCGACCGAGATCGAGCCATCCTTGTCGTCGAGGCTGCCGGCAGGCAGAACAAAGCCGTTTGCCTGGAGTGCCGAAACGATTGACTGCTGGCTCAGGCCGTTGGCGGTCAAAACGCTCTGCTTGAGGGTCAGGTTGATGCGCTTTTCGACGGTTCCGGTCAGGGTCACATCACGAACACCAGGCACGGCTGCAACTAGCGGAACGCCGACATCCTTCAAGAGTGTGCCGAGAGCCTCGTTGTCGCCACTCTTTGCGCTAACACCGAGGGCAATGATTGGCACCGAGTCGAACGAACCGCTGAGAATCTTTGGTGTTGCCTCGGTTGGCAGGGTGCCCTGAACGCTGGCCAGGGCCGAGGCGAGGTTCTCCTTGACCTTCGAGGTCGGGGTGCCGTATTCGAATTCGACGCGAACGATCGAAATGTTAGCCTGCGAGGTAGTGGTCGAGGTGACTAGACCATCCTGCTGGCGCACGGCGTTGTCGATGACCTGGCTGACCTGCTTGTCGATCACCTCTGGGCTTGCGCCGATGTAAGTGGTGACGATCGCAGCTTGCGGGGTCTCAAAGCTAGGGATGAGTTCCTGCTTGAGCGCGCCCAGCGACACGAAGCCGAACATCGCGATGATGGCCGTGGCTAGCGCGATTACTGAACGATTGTTGAGACTGAGCTTGGCCAAACGGTGCACGATGACTCTTTTCTGACGCCTATATCAAGTGGCACGGATGCCGATTCGGCACGCGCTATCTGTTCAAGACTAACCATTTGGCCAGTTCTGTTATTCCTTTTTAATTACTCACCGACGAGGTATGCGAGCTCGGCATCGCTAAGGGTTACCTCAACGGCAAACTCGTGCAACTGCTCCACGGTACGACCACTCGCGATCGGTGCTGCAACGGTCGGCTGCTGGCGAACCCAAGCAAGGGCAATTGCCGAAACATGGATCTTGCGACCGTCCGTCGAGTGGTGGTCAGCGAGGCGCTGCAGGCGCTCAATGACAGCCCAACCGGCCGGGTTGAGGTACTTGGTGACTCCGCCTGCACGTACCGACTCGATTTCGACGCCTGGCTGGTACTTTCCGCTGAGGAATCCGCGGGCAAGGCCAAAGAACGGCACGCCCGATAGGCCTAGTTCCTGAATCGCTGGAACCGCGTCTGACTCGTACTCATCGCGCTCGAGCAGGTTGTAGTGGTTCTGCACGGTCACGTATTCGGTGAGGTTGTTCTCGCGGCTCAACGCGGCAGCCTCGCGCAAGCGCGCACCGGTGTAGTTTGACGCGGCCGCATACCGAATCTTGCCGGCCTGCTGAAGCTCGGTGAATGCGCCAAGAGTCTCGAGCAGGTCAACGGTCTGGTCGTCTTCGTGCGCGTAGTAAAGGTCGATGTAGTCGGTCTTCAGACGACGCAGTGAGTCGTCGCAGGCGGCGATGATGTTCGCGCGGCTCAAACCGGCGCGAGTGCTCAGCTTGGCGACCTTGGTTGCGATGATCACGTCGTCGCGGTTCTTGCGTTCGCGCATCCAGTTGCCAATCACGGTTTCGCTTTCGCCACCGACGTGACCGTCGGCCCATTCGCTGTATGCGTCAGCGGTGTCGATGAAGTTGCCGCCAAGCTCGGTGTATGCGTTCAGCACGGCGTGGCTTTGCGGTTCGTCGGCGCTCCAGCCGAAGACGTTGCCGCCGAGGCACAGACGCGAAACGTTGAGTTGGGTTTTTGGCAGTTGGATGCGGTTCATGCTCCCATTCTCGCAGGGGAAGTCGCTAACACATGGCCCTGTGAAATTCAAGACTTGCAGTTGGTGTTGAGCATCTGCTCTACTCCGTTCAAGAAGCGCAGTTAGGGACTCCGGAGTTGTGCAGGTGGATGCCCGGGCCGCGTGGGCATCAGCCTGAGTTTTGGGGAGTGTTAGGGCAACAATGATTGAGTTCGAGGCGGCAACAAAGTATTACGGGTCAAAACCAGCCCTGGATGAGGTTTCGTTTGAGGCGATGGCTGGTGAGGTCACTGCCCTCATCGGTCCCAACGGAGCCGGAAAAACCACCCTGTTTCGTTGCCTCCTCGGACTCGATCGCCTAGATGCTGGCGAAGCCCTCATTGATGGAACGCCGTACGCGCAACTCAAGCAACCAGTGCAGAATGTCGGAGTCCTCCTAGATTCCCGCCACGGCAATCCTGGCCGAACCGGCTATCAGCATTTGCGGGTGAAAGCCATTCAGACGGGCCTATCCAAGGCCCATGTTTGGAACGCGCTCGAGGAGGTTGGGTTGGCGAATTCAGGTCATAAAAGAATCGGCGCTTACTCATTAGGCATGAAACAGCGGCTCGGTATCGCATACGCACTTTTGTGCCAGCCTCAGACGGTGATTTTGGATGAACCTTTGAACGGTCTCGATTCCGATGGCATTCGTTGGGTCAGAGGCCTCACGCGAAAGCTGGCGGATGCGGGACGAACTGTTCTGCTCTCGTCCCATTTCATGAGTGAGGTTGAAAGCACAGCAGATCGAGTGGTTATTTTGAATCGCGGACGTGTTGTCTCAGATTCAGATGCCAACAACCTGACCAAGCTTCTGGGGACGATAGCGGCCTCAGAGGATCGTGAAGGCTTATTAGCGGCGCTGACGAGAGGCAGCATCGAATTCGAAGTCAGGGAAGGCACTGTTTTTTGCGGTCAAACTTCGGCCCAAGAAATCGGCCGACTGGCTCTAGAGAATGGCATCGCACTAAGCCGATTGGAGCCACTGACTGAAACGCTGGAGGCCGCTTACCTGAGAATCATCGCACAAGCGGATCTCGATTATGTCGGTGAGCAAAGTGGTGACTAGGTTGGCCGCATTTCGTTCTGAGGCCTTCGCGTTTCTGGCGTTGAGGAGCAGTCGCTGGATGTTGGTGACGCTCTTCATAATCCCCGCTCTCTTCGCGGGCGTGAGCTGGGGCGGCGCGTGGCTCAGCAAGACTGTTCCAGTCGATCTCGAAGAACAAATGTTGAATGGCGCCACAGCCCCGGTTTTCTTGATAGCGCTTATCACTGGTGTTCTAGTCGCGCGAAATCAGGATGCTGACGACTCGAACGATTCCAGATATCTCTCTGAGCCTCGAAGGTTTCGGGCGTGGTTGACTGCTGTCGTAGTGACGGCTTGTCTCGTTGGAATTGTGCTCAATCTGAGCACCATGCTGATCTGGCTGTTTGCCAACATGAGTCCGCTTGCCCCGTCGTTGCCTGTCGCATCGGCGCTCGGAATTGGCCTGGCGTCCGGCGCCAGCGCTGCAATTGCAGCAGTTCTGGGCTTAGGCGCTGCAAAGCATTTCACCCGCGCAATGTCTTCAACGCTATTCCTCGTTCTGGCATTTTGGCTTATTCCAACCATGGCTGATGGCGCTGCCAAGGTCGCCGGTTGGCGCGGCGGCAACGTTAGCAACCTAAATCCGCTCCAGCTCACTGAAAAGGTGGTCTGGCAGGACGGGCAGAAGCCGCTGAATTTTCAGGGTCTAGAGCAGTCCCAACTCGATAAGCCTCTGGCTTGGCTGGCGCTCCTGGCCTGGCTTGCATTGGCTCTAATCGCGTTGGGGTATGAGCCCAGAGCAAGAGCAAGAGCAGGGGCGAGTGTGAATGCAACGCGAAAGCGTGCTCGATTCGCTTCAATGGGTATTTCGAGCGCAGGCTCGATTCGGAGCATCCCTAAGACCACTGATTTGCCAACATCCGAAGAGGTTTCACCGTCAAGGCAATCCATGTTTGGGTTTGCAGGCGTCTGGGTTAGATATTTTGCCGCCGACCTTTATTCGTTGGTGTCGAAACGATCGAACCGATGGTTTTTGGGTGTTCTTGCAGCACTCATTGTCATCCCCATCGTGACTGCAGGTCTCAATCACACCTCAGATGATGTAACGAATCATCTGGCTGCGACGCTCTTCGGTTTCGGGCAAACTCCACTCATCGCTGTCTTTTTCTTCACAGCCATACAGCGAACTATGGAATTTGCTAGTGGTGAGACTGGTCTTGACGCGCTCGCTAGCCCACTCAGATTTGCCGGCTTGCTGCGGCGATGGATCGTTTGGACAGGCATTGTCGAACTGACGGCGCTTGCTTCATACCTAAGCGCGGTTGCCTTGGTCCAGAGTGCCGGCGGCCTTGGTCCCCTGAATGAAGAGGCAACCTCGTTCGCAACTGAAGCAGCTGTGAAGCTAGCGATACTGTTGGCCTCAGTAACTGCGTTCTCGCTTGGTTTAGCCCATGTAGTGAAGGTGCCAGCAGCTGCTCTAATGAGCTCCTTGGCGCTTACCCTTTTCGTTCCTGGTTTGCTGGTTTTGCTATTTGTAGCAACCGGAAACATGTCGATGCTTTCGCAGGTGTCACAGCTTCTGCCTACGCAGCTCTGGATGGCGTCTCACAGCCAATCCAGTGAGATCACATACGACCAGTTTCAGCACGTGCTACTCAGCGCAAATGACCGTTTGATGTTGGCCTGCGCATACGGGGGCACGGTTCTGCTGGCCGGTGGCATCTTGTTCAGTCGTCAGAGAATCCGTTAACTAGAGAGACCACCGCAGTCCGCGGTTGCCGCCAGGCTCAGGGCTAACTCTGACCTGCTTTGCGATCGAGAGAACGCAGCAGGCGCGCGACCGAGTTCATCGCGCCACCGAGCACCGCGGGCACGCCACCGCCCGGGTGAACCGATGCGCCAACGCGCCACAACCATGGGCGAAGCGGCGACCAATAACCGGGGACGTGGAATGGTCCGCCCTGCCAAATCGGACGCGTCGCGCCATAGAGAGACCCGCCAACCGCGCCAAATTCGGCGAAGTAGCTCGGGTCAAGAATCTTGTAGCTCTCGATCATGTCGGCCAGCGGCTCAGGCAACCCCATTAGGTCGCCGATGCGCTTGAGCTCGCCCTGCACAAAATCGCTTTCGAAGCTGAACTTCTCACCGTTGGCTGGTGCCGTCAACAGAATTGCAGCTGTCGCCTTGTCGTTCGGATAGATGTGACCCGGCTTGTAGTAGTTCAGGAACGCCATGGTCTCGGCAGGCACGGCGGTCGCATCAAGCGATGCGTGCAGCGCTGCCGGCTGGCTCGGCATAATCACCGAGTGAGTGACCGTGCCCTCGGGCAGCGGCTTCTTCAATACGGTGAACAGCGCAACACCCGAGCACGAAACCCGGCGTGGGCGGCTAACTCGCTTGCCTAGCAAGCGGTCGACGATTTGGGCATCCGTGGCGGCAATAATTGCATCGGTCTTGATTGTCTTGCCGTCGGCCACGACCTCACCCTTTGCGATCCGTGAAACCTCGCTGTTGAGCACGATCTTCGCGCCCGCAGCCTCGGCTAGGCGACCGATGGCCAGCGCGATCTCATACACACCGCCGGTCGGCACGAAAATGCCGTCATGCGCCATCACAGCGGCGATGGTGGCATACAGCGCGAGCGTGCGCTCAGGTGCGATGCCCGCGTTCAGAGTGTGAATCGCGACGATTTCTTTGAGTTCGTCTGGCATCCAGTCGAGATGCTTCAGGTATGCGCTCGTCGACAGATGCACCCCGTAGTTCTTGGTGATGTCAGCCACCGCCGGCAGGGTCTTCGAATCGAACGGGTCGCTGGTCAGAAGGTTAGTGATCTGCGGGCCGAGGTGTCCGTGTTCGCGGTCGAATCGAGCCCAGGCTTCGTGCCACGGGTGATCCGCCGGAACCGGCAGGTCGACCACGGTGTCTCTGAAAAAGTAGCGACCGACCTCAGGCAGGCGCTCGAGGTGCAGCTGCGCGATGGATGCCGCCTCACCGACCGCGCCCATCGCGTCATAGCGTGCGAACAGCTCCTGCAGCACGCCAGGAAAGGTAATAAGCGATGGCCCGGTGTCGATGCGTTGCCCCGCCACGTCGATGCGACGGGACTTGCCACCGATCCACGAGTTCTTCTCGTGCACTGTGACGTCATGCCCGGCCTTAGCCAACAGGGCAGCGGCGCTCAGGCCACCGAGCCCGGCACCGACGATGACGACCTTTTTCATGGCAGGAATTGCTTGAGAACGAGCGCCGAAACCAACTGCACGCCGGCCATTGTGCCGACAACATAAGGGAACGCGACCGAATACTTATAGACGCGCTTGGCGTTGGCAGGGGACTGGTCGCGGCTAATCAACCAGATGAGCCAGCCCGCATACAGCGCATTGGCAATGCCGAGCGGCAGGTTCACGAACGCGAACATCACGCTCGAGACAATCCACCAGAAACCGACCCAGAGCAGCGACTTCTTGGCGCCCAGGTGAACGGCAGTCGTTTTGATTTCGACGAAGGCGTCCTCTTCAATGTCCTGAATCGCGTCGTATGTGTGCTTGGCGAGGCTCCACGCCATGAGTGCGAAGACGGCCAGCCACAGCGGTTCGTGACCGAGCGCAAGCGGCACAAACGCCAACGGGAAGGCATAGTCGGCGTTACTGATCGAATCGAGGTATGGGCGGCCCTTGAAGCGCAGCGGGGGAGCCGAATAGAACAAGAAGGTCAGGCTGTATGCCCACATCCACGCATTGGCTGCGAGCGAATAGTTGAGCCCGAAATAGATGAGGAACGGCAGGTTCAGCGCGACGACGCCCCAGGCGATCCAAGGCACCTCTTTAGGGTCGATTTTCGCGCCGCCATAACCACCCTTGCGGATGTTGATGTTGTCGGTTTCTTGGTCAAAGATGTCGTTGATGCCATAGATAAGAAGGTTGAACGGCAGGGTGACCCACAGCAGCATCCAGATTGCGTCCCACGACCAGAGAGTGCCGGTGAGCCAGAGGCCCATCATGGTCGTGCCGATGGTGTTGATCCACAGCACTGGTCTTGAGATGGTTATGAGTCGCTTCAGCACGCTCTAACTCTATGACTGCCAAGCGGGTATGAGTGCCTCGGCGCTCCGCTCGGTAAACTTGGGGTGGCTCGCCAGCGGGCCATGCCTCCGTAGCTCAGTGGATAGAGCAAGAGCCTTCTAATCTCTTGGTCGTAGGTTCGATTCCTACCGGGGGCGCCAGAGATCTGGCGACACCAACCGCGACACGCCGCGAGATTGCGAAATCGCATCCCATTAGCTGCCTTTTTCGGCTTGATTTGGCGCGCTTTTTGGTAACGAAATCGATTAATTTTGCAAATTTTTGTGGACACGCCGATAATTGATGAAACACGAAAAACTACTAGGTATAGTGGTGTCCACAACTAAACAGACCTACATCTAGGGAAATCCGGCTAAATGCCGGAATCCACATTGCATCCGCAAATCAATGTCGATACCGCAAGGCAAACTAGACGAAGTCTGAACCCAAGAACCAATCGCGAAAACGGGGGAAACCTCGGATTCGGTGACCCCGATTTCGATCGGAAGGCACCATCCAGGCCTAAATAGCGAAGCAAAGAAGAGAAGAGAAACACCATGTCAGCTAAGCCGACCATCTACACGCTTCCATCATGCGTTCAGTGCGACAGCACCAAGCGCCTCATGACCCGTGAGCACATCGAATACGACGAGGTTGACCTCAGCGTTGACGAGAAGGCAATGGAATTCGTTCGTTCGCTTGGTTACAGCGCAGCACCTGTTGTTGTTGCTGGTGACAAGCACTGGTCAGGCTTCAAGCTCGACCAGATCATGGAACTCGCTTCGTAAGAGCCTCCAATCACCCCGGTGTCAGAAATGTTTGAGATCGTCTACTTCTCGAGCACTTCTGAGAACACCAAGCGTTTTGTCGAAAAGCTTGGCCTCAAGGCCACCCGCATCCCTTTGATGACGAAGGATGCAGCAGAGTTCCAGATACAAAACAAAAGCGTCCTAGTCGTGCCGACCTATGGCGGCGGCGAAGACAAAAAGGCAGTACCAGTTCAGGTAATCAAATTCCTGAACAACCCAGACAACAGGCGGCATGTAGCCGGCGTGATCGCAATGGGCAACACCAACTTCGGTGAAACCTTTTGCATCGCCGGCGACATTCTCGCCGACAAGCTCAAAGTCCCGCTTCTAAACAGAGTCGAGATTTTGGGCACCCCGGATGACGTTCAAGTAACCAAAGAAAGAATTGCAACGCTATGGCAATCGCAGAAGAGCTAGACCAGAAGAAGTCAAAGTTCGCCATGACCGAGATCGAAGAGAGCCTCAGCTATCACGAGCTCAACGCGATGATCAACCTTTGGGATGCCGAAGGCAAGATGCAGATCGAGAAGGACAAGCTTGCCGTTCACAAGTACTTCCTCGACCACGTCAACCTCAACACCGTGTTCTTCCACACTCTCAAGGAGCGTCTGGACTACCTGGTCGAACACGACTACTACGACCCAGCCGTACTGAACAAGTACTCATTCAACTTCCTCGAGAAGATTGAGAAGCACGCCTACTCAAAGAAGTTCCGCTTCGAGACCTTCCTCGGTGCTTACAAGTTCTACACCTCATACGCACTGAAGACCTTCGATGGCACCCGCTACCTCGAGCGCTTCGAAGACCGCGTTGTCATGGTTGCTCTCGCGCTTGCTGACGGCAACGAGAAGTTCGCGATGCACCTCGTTGACGAGATCATTTCGGGCCGCTTCCAGCCGGCAACCCCGACCTTCCTCAACTGTGGCAAGGCCCAGCGCGGCGAGCTCGTATCGTGCTTCCTTCTTCGCATCGAAGACAACATGGAGTCGATCTCACGCGCAATCAACTCGTCGCTGCAGCTTTCAAAGCGCGGTGGCGGTGTAGCCCTAAGCCTCAGCAACATCCGTGAGGCTGGCGCACCAATCAAGAAGATCGAGGGCCAGAGCTCGGGCATCATCCCGGTTATGAAGCTTCTCGAAGACAGCTTCAGCTACGCAAACCAGCTCGGTGCACGTCAGGGTGCCGGTGCCGTTTATCTAAACGCACACCACCCAGACATCCTGAAGTTCCTCGACACCAAGCGTGAGAACGCTGACGAGAAGATTCGTATCAAGTCGCTCTCGATCGGTGTCGTCGTTCCAGACATCACCCTCGAGCTCGCTCGTGAGAACGAAGACATGTACCTCTTCTCGCCATACGACGTCGAGAAGGTTTACGGCATCCCATTTGGCGACATCTCGGTCACCGAGAAGTACCAGGAGATGGTTGACGACCCTCGCATCAAGAAGACCAAGATCAAGGCACGTGTGCTGTTCGAGCGCATCGCCGAGCTTCAGTTCGAGTCGGGCTACCCATACATCATGTATGAGGACACCGTAAACAACGCCAACCCGATCGCTGGCCGCATCAACATGTCAAACCTCTGCTCAGAGATTCTTCAGGTCAACACCCCGACCACCTACAACGAAGACCTCAGCTACGACCAGATTGGCAAGGACATCAGCTGCAACCTCGGTTCGCTCAACATCGCTATGGCGATGGATGGTGGCAACCTCGGTCAGACCGTTGACATCGCGGTTCGTGCCCTCTCGGCTGTGAGCGAGATGAGCAACATCGAGTCAGTTCGTTCGATCTCAGACGGCAATGCGAAGAGCCACGCCATCGGTCTCGGCCAAATGAACCTGCACGGTTACCTCGCTCGCGAGCACATCCACTACGGTTCGCCAGAGGCTCTCGACTTCACCAACATGTACTTCTACACCGTGGTTTACCACGCGATCAAGGCCAGCAACGAGTTGGCGATCGAGAAGAAGCAGGCATTTGACGGCTTTGAGAACTCAAAGTACGCAACCGGTGAATACTTCGAGAAGTACATCTCGCAGGAGTGGAAGCCAAAGACCGGCAAGGTCGAGGAGCTCTTCGCGAACGCTGGAATCAGCATTCCGACCCAGGACGACTGGAAGAAGCTTGCAACCAAGGTTGCCAAGCACGGTATCTTCAACCAGAACCTCCAGGCAGTGCCTCCAACCGGTTCGATCAGCTACATCAACAACTCGACCTCGTCGATTCACCCAGTAGCCTCGAAGATCGAAATCCGCAAGGAAGGCAAGCTCGGTCGTGTTTACTACCCAGCTCCGTTCTTGAGCGACGAGACCAACGAGTACTACGAAGACGCGTACGAGATCGGCCCAGAGGCGATCATCGACACCTACGCTGAGGCGACCCAGCACGTCGACCAGGGCCTATCGCTGACCCTGTTCTTCAAGGACACCGCAACCACTCGTGACGTCAACCGTGCGCAGATTTACGCATGGCGCAAGGGCATCAAGACCATTTACTACATCCGTATCCGTCAGCAGGCTCTAGCCGGCACCGAAGTTGACGCCTGCGTCAGCTGCATGCTCTAAGAGCCATCGAAAGGCATACAAATGACTACTCAGATCAAGGCAATTACCCGCCCGGTCAACTGGAACAAGATCGAGGACCCAATCGACCTCGACGTTTGGAACCGTCTGACCTCAAACTTCTGGCTGCCAGAGAAGGTGCCACTGTCAAACGACATCCAGTCGTGGTCGACCCTAAAGCCGACCGAGCAGTTGCTCACCATGCGCGTCTTCACCGGTCTAACCCTGCTTGACACCATTCAGGGCACCGTCGGTGCAGCGAGCCTGCTGCCAGACGCAATCACCCCGCATGAAGAAGCGGTCATCACCAACATCGCCTTCATGGAATCGGTTCACGCAAAGAGCTACTCGAGCGTGTTCTCGACCCTTTGCTCGACCGACGAAATCGAGCAGGCATTCCGTTGGTCAGAAGAGAACCCTTACCTTCAGAAGAAGGCTGAAATCGTTCTCAGCTACTACAACGGTGACGACCCTCTAAAGCGTAAGGTTGCCTCGACTCTGCTCGAGTCATTCCTGTTCTACTCAGGTTTCTACCTGCCTATGTACTGGTCGAGCCGCGCAAAGCTCACAAACACCGCAGACCTCATCCGCCTCATCATTCGCGATGAGGCAATCCACGGTTACTACATCGGTTACAAGTTCCAGCAGACCTTCAACCAGGAATCAAAGCAGCGCCAGGATGAGATCCGCGGCTACGCCTATGACCTCCTGCTCGAACTCTACGAGAACGAGATCAAGTACACCGCTGACCTTTACGACGACATCGGCCTCACCGCTGACGTCAAGAAGTTCCTGCACTACAACGCAAACAAGGCTCTGATGAACCTAGGTTTCGACGCACTGTTCCCTAAGGACGACTGCGACGTAAACCCAGCGATTCTCGCCGCTCTGTCACCAAACGCAGACGAGAACCACGACTTCTTCTCGGGTTCAGGTTCGAGCTACGTCATGGGCAAGCACGAAGCCACCACCGACGACGACTGGGACTTCTAGTCTTCAAACGGTAAAGCAAAAGGGTCGAGGTTTTCCTCGGCCCTTTTCTTTTGGCTGTATCGGCTATCTCGCTCGCCCGGCTAGTGCTGGGCCGCCTTGAACGCCGCAAGGCATTCGACGGCAAACTCGTGGTCTTCTTCCTGCGGCAGCCCTGAAACGGTAACGGTAGCAACGATTCCGGCGACGCCCTTCACGCGAATAGGAACACAGCCGCCGTGTGGGGTGTAGTCACGAGGGTCGAGACCCATGAGGTCTGCAAAATCGGTGCCGATCGCTTTCTTGAGCGAGAGTTCCCATGATGATTCGCCAACCAGCAGGCTCAGGTTGCGCTTGCGTCGAGCCCAGTCGAAGTTGGCGGCGGTTGCACCCGGCAACATCACCGAAAACAGGGGAGCGTCACCCAATCGAATGTCGATGGCAACCGGGTAACCCCGCTCGGCCGCGCGTGCGCGCATGATGTTGCCGAGTTGCCAAGCGGCATCCTCATCAAATGAATCGAGGATGAGCTCGCCGAGACGCGCGGTTACTCGTTCGAGCTTGGTCTTGAGTTCTGCAATGTCTGCCATGACTAAAGCCTAGGTGCCTATTTCGGGAGGATCGACTTCATCTGGTTGTAGATGATTTCGCCCGACTTGACCGGCATGAAGCGCACGAGCTTGTCCATCATGGCGGCGTCGCTGCCGACGAATACTCGTGCCGCGTTGGCTTCGATGCCGTCGATCATGATGCGGCCGGCGTCAACCGGAGCAGTCATCTTCATCGCTGGGGCATCGGTGCCGGCAGGGAGGTCCATCTTGATGCCCGAGTTAGCGGCGATGTTGGTGCCAATCGCACCAGGGAAGATGCCGGTGACATGAACGTTGGTCGGGGTCAATTCTGCCCGCAGGGCTTCGGTGAGCAGCTTGATGGCTGCCTTCGATGCGCCGAGATCGGAAGAGCACACGTCTGAACTCCAGTCACGATCA
>ERZ650311.891-NODE-891-length-16370-cov-4.282807_pt1 | contig 16370 bp, 11 predicted proteins | sample MGYA00376247_ERZ650311 | MGnify/ENA primary metagenome ERZ650311 (study PRJEB26733, sample SAMN07839324) | wastewater metagenome | biome: small river; feature: stream; material: water | place: USA: North Carolina | collected 2016-07-28 ... | reverse complement strand
TTTCGCCGCCGATCTACGACGGGAGGTTCTGGCCGTGAGTATCACGCCGTCCGCCTTGGAGTGCAATTCGGGCAACTTCGACGGGAGTGTCGCGTCGCTTTCGTGCGATGGCACCGGAGAGATCGAAAAGCTCACTTGCCGCAACACCGGCGAAGTGCCGAGCCAGCAGTACGAGTTTCCGTATGACCCGCCCCGGATTGTCCGGCTGTTCGGGAAGATCGGTGCCGGGCTTTCTGGTTCGTTTGGAGGTACTTCCATCGCGGTCGCCGCCTCAGGTTCAAGTGGTGGCGGTGGTGGAGACCACGGCGGATCGCTTGGCAGCGGCGGAGGGTCGGGCGGCTTTCTCGGTGGCTCTGTCACAATTCCTTGGTGAGGTGGTTTCATGCCAAACACGGTGTATGTCGCTCGCGTGACGGGCGTCCAGGTGAACACGTCGCTCACGAAGATCATCGGTCTGCTTGTGTCGCCATCGACCAAGCGATGCAGGTTGCAGCGAGCGATTTGCACGACGACGACCGGAGCGTCGGGCGACAAGATGATCCGGGGCGAGTTGATCCGGCTTTCTGATTCTGGCACTCCGGGCGGATCAGGCGGCGCGTGGACGATCGGCAAGCTCGACCCGTCATCGTCTCAGACGATCGGAACAACCGGCGTCAAGGCGGACACGGCGGGTACCCAGTGGTCGGTGGTGCCCACGACCGACGCGACATCGGGCGTGCAGGCAACCTTCGGGACGATGAACTTCGCCCCGCTCAACGGGTACTTCTTGGACACCGGGAACGAAGCGATCTACTTCTCTCGCGGTGGCCGCATCGGATTCCAGATCACCACGTCGGCGTCGCAGGCCCAGACCGTTGACCTCGAACTGTGGTTCACGGAGGAAGAGTAATGGCGTTCTACGGAATCTCGAAGCTCCAGGCCGTCAATCTCATTCTCGAAACCAACCAGATCAAGCGAGTGTCGGCGCTCGACTCAACCGGATCGTGGCCGAGCAAGACCTACGGCGCGAGCGACGCAGGGCACGCCGAGTGGATTCTCGACGTTACCGCCGAGCGAAGGATGATCGCCGGTACGCTCAACAACGTCATCCGCAAGTCGTATGTTCTCGCGGCCAACGGCGCGATCACGCTCGACGCCAACACCATGAAGATCAAGCCGATCGGGTTGATCGAGAAAGAGCACTACACCATCCGCGACGACAAGGTGTACGACGCATGGAACGGCACCACGACGCTCGCGGCTGGCACATACACGTTTGAGCAGACGATGGCGGTCGACTTCGAGAGTCTTGAACCCGCGCTCAAGCACGCGATCGTCGACGAGGCCAAGCTGTACTACCAGCGTCGCACGCGCGGCGACCAGCTCCAGGACTTGTTCAACGAGAACGATCGCCAGAAGACCGACGCGAACGTCATGCGTCCCAAGATGGCCGTGTCACCCGTTCCGCCGCCGCCGAGTCCCATGCAGGTTCCTCAGCAGTAACCCATGAGCAAAATCCCGACGAGCGTCAGGCTCCCGCCGTTCGTTCCGTTCGGCGGTATCAGCCATCAGCCCGACAATCGACGGTTCGCAAACCAGTTGGAGAACGCATCGAACGCTCTGCTTTCGCTGCTTGACGGCGCGAGCAAGCGGCCCGGAACGTGGTTCGTCCGCGACCTCACGAGCGACCTGTCCGGTTCAAGCTATCGGATGTTCCCGGTTCGCATCGACAGCGACTCGTACCTCGCGGTGTATGGGTCGGCGGGCGGCACCATGAGCGTCAAGCTCTACGAGATGGCCGGGCTCAACCTCAAGGCGACGGTGACGACTTCGGCCAACGCACAGACGTACCTCGACACCGGAACGCCGACGAGCGACGACATCGTCATGCGGAGCGTCGGCGACGACGTGCTCATCATCAATCGCAAGGCGACCCCGGCGCTCACGACTTCGGACGACTACAGCGTATCGCGTGTCCGGCGTGACTACGAGGCACTGGTCAGTTTCACGACGACGCAGGACTACTACCTCAGGACCGAGGACGATTCGACGCGGGCCGACGCCGGGCACTACAAGTACAACTACGGGACATACAGCTACGCCCACATCAACTTCCAGACACTCGAAACACCGTGGACGATCCACTACGGGTACTGGGACGATGCGACGTATTACCCATGCGGGTTCCGCATCGCGTTCCGCCGCGTCAACCTCGCCGGGTTCACGAACGCGACGTGGGACAACACCGCCAAGACTCTGACCAAGGCCAACGCATTCGCCGGCTACACATGGCGTGCCGGTGACATGATCTACATTACGGGCGGAACGGGGTTCTCCGCGAACACCTGGTACAAGATCACCGGCAAGAGCAGCGACAGCGTGATTACGCTCTACGCCGACGTTGCCGGAACCGCCGACGTTGCGGCGGACGTGACCGACGCGACCTACAGCGAGACCAATCGTTGCCGGATCGGGCTTGAGGTTGAGGCCGTGACCGACCTCACCGACCCAGCGGTCGAGTCGATGGACGAGATCGCGTACCGCTTGCAGAAGGCGATGCGCGACGCAGGCGCGTACAACGCCTGTTGTGCATGGGTGCCGCAGGGCAAGGGCGGCAACTTCCAGATCACGGCCCCGTTCCGTGGCGACCAGGCCATGATCTACTACCCGACGCCACCCACAGCATCGTTCGTCGGGACGGCTGGAGACCTCACAGCGGTCAACCTTCCGTTCGACTCGGCCAGCGGCCAGTTGTACGGCGGCTCGGGAGGAACGGCTCCCGACGCTCAGGACACGGCGACACCCGAGTCTCGATGGGCCCGCGTCGCACCGCCCGGCCAGTCAGGAGCGAAGTTCAGCCCGACGACCATGCCGGTTCGCCTGTCTCGCAGCTACGACAGCTCCAACGGCACGATCACGGGCAACACCGTCGCCAACCCTACCGTTATCACCAGCGCGTCGCACGGGCTTGTGTCGGGCCAGAGCGTGATTATCGAAGGCAGCGATTCGGTCCCGCCGATCACGGACGGAACCTACGTCGTGACCGTCATCGACGCCAACACGTTCAGCGTCCCGTTCAACGTGACGACGACGCCGGGCACGGCTGGAACGTGGAAGCGTGCGGCGATCTTCGCCATCGACACGACTCCGTGGGCTCAGCGTGACAGCGGGGACACGACGACGAACCCGGCCCCGAATCTCGTCACCAACGGACGCAAGATCAGCGACGCGGCGGTCTACTTCAACCGCCTCTGCCTGTTCGGTGGTCCGTACATCATGGCGTCGCAGACGGGCAAGTTGTACACGTTCTTCAAGGCCGACTCGGGACAGACCGTTGAGTCCGACCCGCTCGACCTCACCGTCAGCGACGAGCAGAACGTTTCGATCAGGCACGCGGCGCAGTTTGAGGACGGGCTCATTCTGTTCAGCGTGTCGGGCAAGCAGTTCGACTTCACCGGCGACGGCGGACTCACGCCGACGACGGCGAGGATCAAGACGGCGACGAATTACCAGACCAGGGACGTGACGCCGCGCGTGGCCGGAAACGAACTCTACTACGTCGGACTTGAGGGTCATCGGTCGATGCTCTACGAGTACCGCACCTACGAAGAGACTCTTGTGTCGGCGGCGACCGACGTATCGACGCAGATCCCGACGCTCATCGGCAACAGCGTCCGCAGCATGGCGGTCAGCGGCAACAACCGATTCGTGATTCTGTGCCCGTCGTCAAGCTCAAAGCTCTATGTCTACCGGGCACACTGGGACGGCATCCAGAAGAAGCAGTCTGCTTGGAGCGTGTACGAGTTCGATCCGAGCTACTCGATCAACGACGTGGTGACGATCGGCGACCGCGTGTACATGCTCACCAAGACGGCGAATATCTGGTTCATCGAGCGGCTCCCGATCCTGGAGTTCCCCGACTCGACGCACTACGACGACGTGGTTGGCGTATCGAGCTTCGCGCCATCGCCGCCCTACTACGTTCATTTGGACCGCAAGTTCTACCGCACGTCGGGGACGTGGGATGGCGTCAAGACGACGTGGGACTTGGGAGTCCAGACTCCGGGCTCTACGGTGAACCGGGCCGTGGATTGCAACGACGGTGCCGAGTACACGCTCAACTACTGGTCGGGCACGTCGGTCGGGATCACGGGGACCAACCTGTCGGCCAAGAGCGTCATCATCGGGTGCGCGTATACATTCAGGATCACGCTCAGTTCGCCGTTCACGCCGCGCGAGGACAGCGAGAACGACCTTGCGATCGAGGCGATGCCGACGAAGTTGACGATTCAGTTGACCGAGACCGGCGACGCGACGGTTCGTGTTCAGAGTGTGGTCCCGAACGCGGTGGACTACACCAAGACGCACACGGCGACGACCGGAGAGCTTGAGGACAAAATCATCGACGCCGACGTTGGCGGTCGGGCGAGAGACTTGACCGTCTCGATCGAGAACGCGACGGCGCGTGCTTGCACGGTGTCGGCGATTCAGTGGACCATCAACCCACAGCAAGGGGTGAGGTAGTATGGCAGACGGAGGCGCTTCACTGGCGATCGTGGCGGCGCTCACGGCGGCGAGCGCCGGCGTGTCGATGCGGAACCAGCAGCAGCAGAACCGATCGGCACGGCGAGCCGGTGACGCGGCGGCTGAGGCGGCGTCGGTCCAGTCCAAGCAGATCAAGAACCAGGCGACGGTTGAGAAAGCCAAGCTCCGCAACCAGGCCGAGATGATCCGTGGTCGCATTCGTGCGGCGGCGGCGTCGTCCGGGTTCGTGAACGACGGCACGTTCCAGACGCTCGACGAGCAGGTGACGACGGACACCAACCTCAACACGCAGATCATCAACCAGAACGTGCGGAACAACATCGCCCGAGTTCAGAGCGGGTTGCAGGCTGATTTGGCGTCGCTTTCGGCACGCATCAGCAGCCCGATTCTGTCGGCGTTCAGCGGCGGCTTGCAGGGCGCGGCGACCGGGCTTTCGATCGCGTCGAGTGCGAGATCGCTCGGCGGGGGCAGCGGTGAGATTCCCGGTTCGCAGTATGCCGACAACGTGAACTACCAGATGAAGAACACGGGGGGGTACTAGTGAGCCAGATCGACACGACGGGCATCGCGGCACGGGCTATCCCGCGTCGCCAGACCTTGCCAATCCCGCAGATGGGCATTACCGAGTCGCTCAACGCGCCGGGCTTGATCCCGATTGGGCCGGACGATCGCTCGGCCCGTGTCGCGGCTCAGTTCGACGCGGCACTCGCGGCGGCTGGCTCGATCGTTCACACACTGGCCGTGGACGCCGAGCGTCAGCGGATCGAGCAGGATCGTGTCGACGCCAAGGCCGAACGGCTGGACGCGGGGCATGGCTCCTACGCCGCGAGGCTCAAGGCCCCGGCACGGGTTCAGGAAGTTCTCGACGGCAAGATGCAACCACCGCCCGGCGTGTCGATGGACGAGTGGGTGCAAAGCGTGGTGGATCAGGACGCCAGCGGCATGAGTCCGGCGTTCCGCGAAGCCTACGCCAAGCAGATCGGCCCGAGTCTCGTGGACGCATGGGCGACGCGATCGAATCAGGTGAGCGAGCAGGCCCGTACCACGACCAACACCTACATCTTCTCCGGTGCGGCATCCGACACGCCGACCCAGCAATGGATCGACGAGTACAAGGCGAACAACCCGCAGGCGAACGACGTGCAGGCGAGGGCGGCGGTCGGATTCGCCAAGGCCGAGTACGCCGCGAACACCCGCGACGGTGCGATGCTCGAATCAGCGATCAAGGACGCGGGGCTTGAGTCGATCGACAAGATCAAGGTCGAATCGCTCCGCGCCAAGTATCGCAGCGAGCAGACGAAGTTTGAGCAGGACCAGAGCGACAACGCCGAGAACACCTACGTCGACCGCATCAATAACGGCGAAGTACCGGCGACAGTCCGCGACGACTTGAGCAAGGACACAAGCCTCACACCAAGGGCCAAGCTCAACCTCAAGCGGATGCTCGACGGCCAGATCGAAAAGAGCACGAACGAGGCTCAGGCGGCGAACTTCAACACGTTCGCACGCGACATCGAGCTTGGACGGTGGATGGTCAATCCGGGCGGCACGCCCAGCATCGACACCACGATCAGCGACATCGAACGCCGCGCGTTCCTTGACCCGAACGACCCGAACTTCATCAGCCACGGCCAGATGAGTTTCTTGCTCAACAGCATCAAGAACCAGATTCACTACGACGCTGGCGTGGAAGCCGTGAACGCGGCGTTCACCGACATCGCCAACGGTCGCACGAGTACGTTCGTGGCGACGCAGCGGGACGACAAGGCCGTGGTCAAGGTGCTCGGCGATCGCGGCATTCTCAACGTCACGCCGAACGGCGAGAAAGACCCGATCGTGAACACCGTCTCGAATCCCATCGACTTTGCCAGGACCGTCAGCGAGTTTGGACGGGTGCCCGAGCAGGTGTCCGACAAGATCGCGGCACAGATGGCGGCGGGCGATGAGCAGCAGGCTCTTGACGGGTACGCCGCGTATGCGTCGCTGTACCTCCAGAACCCGGTGCTGGCTCAGAGCATTACCAAGGGCGACAAGTCTCTCCAGCTCAAGGCCGCGTACATCGTGTCCGGACTTGAGAAGAAGGGCTCGAATCTCGTCACCGACCCGGATCGACTTCGCGGCGAGATTCGGTCGATGCTCCCGCAGGCGCTCAAGATCGACCCGAAGCTGGTTGAGTACGACCGCGACCAGGTGCTCGGCGTCGTGTACTTCAAGAACGCGGCGGCGTCGACTTCGCTCGGCGGTCAGCGTCAGTTGCTCGACTCGGCGAACACGTCGGCACAGAACGACATCCGCGACTACATGAGCACGGTGGTCAACGCCGAGGGCAACTTCGTTCGTTCGTGGTCGCGTGACGCGAACATGGAAAACATCCCGGCGAACGTGACCGAGACGTACCTCAGGAACCTCGACGAACAGTTCCGCATCTACCGATCGTTCATGCCCGACGAGGAATCGGCGGTGGCGGCGGCGAAGAAGTCCGCATCGGAACGCACGATGATCGACCATCCGCCGCAGGAGTGGGGCGGTCGTGTGTACTTCATGCCCAAGGGCTCTCCGACTGTTCCCAAGGAAACGATCACGAAGGAACTGCTTGCGATCCCGCCCGAGGTTGTGGACACGATCGCGTACAGCGAGACGGCGAACGACCGGCTCGACGACCTTGAGAGCAACTACGTCCCCGAGTTCGACGGCGAAGGATGGACGTTCCGCAGCAAGGCGAATCCCAACGACTACAAGCTCATGTTCACGGACCGTGAGTGGGGCAAGCTCCGCGTGACGCCAGCGACCGAGAAGGACGAGAACGCCCGGCTGGTTCGTCGCGTGCAGGACGCACAGAGGAACGCGGTGGAGCGTCGCAAAACTCGCTGGAACGACGTGTACTCCAAGATGGGGCAGGGCTTCACGCCCTGAGATAGATGCCAATCGAAGTAGCTCCGATCGCGTCGCCGAACCCGAACCAGAGGTTCATGGCGGCGGTGATGGCGAACGCGCGCAGGCCCGAGCCTTTGGCGGACTCACTCGAAGAACCGTCGTTCAAGCAGGCGATGGTCGACAGCTTCACCCGCGACTCACTGGTCGGAAGCTTCCTCACCGACTTCGTTCCGTACCACCTTGGTCAGAAGGACTTGCCCGCCGAGATCGACCCGGCGTTCGATCCCTACAAGCAGTACGGAAACCCGGAATGGCTCAACGCCAATCCGCACATGCTGGATGCGTTCCTGAATGGCGACGTTGCCGACATCCCGAACCAGCAGCGGTTCGATTGGTTCGCGGCCCGCATGAAGCAGGACTACGACATTCGCCAGCGTCTCGCGGCGGCGGGTACGACCCGCAACATTCTCGCCACGATCCCCGGCCAGATCATCGACGGCATGGTGGGCGGGCTCGCACTTCGCGGGCTTGGACTCGCGGGCAAGGCGGCGCAGGCTGGCGAATGGCTCAAGGCTGGCGGCGCGGCGGCGAAGTTCGGCAAGTCGGCGATGCTCGGCGCGTCGCTCAATCTCGCCCAGGAGGAAGCACTCCGAGCACTCAACCCGTCGCGTCACGTCGACGAAGGACAGGCGGCGTTGTGGGCGGTCGGACTCGGCGCGGCGTTCGGCAGCGGCGCACACTTCATCGCGTCGGGCAAGACGAGACTCGGTAAGTGGATGGACCCGATCAGGGCGAAGATTCTGTCTCAGCAGATCGCGTCCGAGTTGAGCGATCCCAAGTTCCACGGGCTCGACGACGTTGCGGCGGCGGACGAGGCGATGCTGAGGAACGAGGTTGGCACATCGGTCGGTGCCGCTACGCCGTCCGAGACTCGTTTGCGTGAGGGTGAGATCAAGCGGTTCACCGTGCTCCGCACTCCGATCACCAAGCAGTTGATGAAGGAAGTGGAGGCGCACTACAAGGGCGGCGTCGAATGGAACGAGCACCCGCAACAGTGGGCCTACGACGCGAAGAAGGCTCTTGAGGAACTCGACGCCGAGGCAAAGAAGTACGCACCAGCCGACCTTGGCCCGGTGCAGAACGCCGTCGTCAAGACGCTCGGAGCAGTCACCCCGGCCAACAAACTCGCGGGCGTCAACACGAACCCGTCCGCGTTCTCGCGCCTTGTGGCCCGCACGCTGTTCGACTTCACACTCCCGACGAAGGAGAGTTTCGACAACCCGCTCACGAACGTCGTCAACACGCCCGCCGAGGGCCTGAGGATGGTCTACAACGGGTGGGCGGCGGAATCACGACTCGCCTACGACGAGGCGTTCCGAGAGGCGTGGCAGGGCAAGGCGACGGCCAGGCTCAGCGACGGCTCCGACGTGACGATCGGCAGGGGGAGCAAGCACGAGTTCTCACGCGCCGTGCAGGAGCGTATCTTCGCCATGCACGAGGAAGGACGCGGCCAGCGTGCCCCGTCCGTGGTTCACCCGGCGATCCAGAAGGCGGCGGACACGCTCAACGAGTATTACCGCAAGATCGGATTCGAGGGCAAGGCTTCCGGCTATCTCAACTACACGACCAACCCGGCTCTCCCGCACTTCACCCAGCAGTGGTTGACCGACGTGGTGGAGCGCAACAAGTCCGACTTCATCGCCCGGCTCAAGACCCAGTGGGAGAAGAACCGCCGCATCGACTACGACACCGGCACCCCGATCGACCCCGAGACGTTGACCACCGACAACAAAGTGGTAAACCCGGAGAAGATCAGCAAGGGTGCCAACGCTGGCGGACTCACAAAGGCCGACCGCGAGGCGATCAACGCCTACGCGATCAACAACGAAATGTCGGTCAACGAAGTGACGCTCGCCAATCTACGCGACGAGTTTGGTCAGGACTTGCTCGACCGCTACGAGCAGGAACTCCAGATTTACTACCAGAAGGCGGCGGAATCGACCTACGACTCGCTTACCCACATCGACAACGGGCACGGCGTTCTGGACGCGATGGACAGCATCCCCGCCGACGTGCGTGAGGGACGCATCCTCAAGATCGACCCGACGCAGTTCGCCGGCTACCTGGAGCGCGACGCGGTTCGGCTGCTTGAGTCCTACGACCACATGGTCTCGGGCCGAATCTCAACCCGCATGGCGATCAAGCGGGACGTGAAGAACATCGACAAGTGGTACAAGCCGCTCATGGGTCGCTCGATCGCGGCGGACGACTACAACCCGCAGATGCTCATTGAAGCGATCAACGAGGACTTCAAGGCCAAAATCGCCGACGAGCGAATCACGACCGACCTTAAGGACCGCTACCAGCACGCACGCGACATGCTCATCGGCGAGAAGAACGGCTTGCTCACCAGCAAGCTCGCCGAACTGGAACGCCGCGAGTCCGGTCGCCCGGTAGGGTGGAAGCTCTTTGCCGAGCGCAACATCGTCCGTATGCCGTTCCTTGCTCAGATGGGCAAGGTGACGATCGCCGCGTTCAACGACCTTGCGGGCACGGCGTTCGTGAAGCGTCTCGCGCCCGAGCAGGTCGGCACCGTCCGATCCATCCTCAAGCCGTTCGTGGGTGCTCCCCGCCGCGACATCCAGGGTGCCTACGTCGCCGTGGTCGACGCGATCCGTGGTCTCCGTGGCGACGACTTGGTTGACTTCTCACCCAACATCGAGCGTGCCCGGTTCGGGCATGGCATCGGCGGCACGGTGATGAGCGCCGTCGACACCGCGACGGGGTGGATGCAAAAGAAGCTGGTCCAGGCGACCGGCATCAACCGCTGGTCCCAGGGGATGCGCCGCTTCATGGCGGGCGGCATCATGCAGGACATCATCGTCGGTGCCAAGAAGATGCACCAGGCGTCGATCCTTGTCGGGCGCGGCATGAAGCAGGAGGACGCATTCGCCAAGGTCGGGCTCGACATCGCCGACGCACGCAGACTCAACCGGCTCGGCATCAACTCCGAACGGGCGACGAGGCTGCTTGAGAAGATCGACCAGCACGGCGTCGACTACGAGGGCAACCGCGTCGACAACACCCACGACGGATTCATCAGCCCCGAGATGAACAAGTGGTGGGCCGAGGACCGCGACCTCTACTACACCCTCAACAACGCCGTCAACAGCGAGACGCTCAACCTTGTCGTGGAACCAAAGATTCTCAGCCGTCCGCTGATGAACAACACGCTCTTGGGCAAGCTGTTCAACCAGTTCCAGGGCTTTGCGATGGCGTGGGGCACTCAGCTTGCCCCGCTCGCCATGCAGCGCGGCGGGCACGAGATCGCCATGTACGCGGGCCTCATGGTCGGGCTCGGCGCGATCGCCGACGCACTCAGGAACGAACTCACGGGGCGTCGCACCATCGGCGACACCATCGACATGTGGCAGAAGAACCCCGCTGGCATGGTCTACGCGGCGGTCGACAGGTCGGGCATGACCGGGTGGCTCAGCCGTCCGCTTGGCCTGTTGGAGCAGACTCCATTCGGCATCGCCAAGAACCTCAAGAACACCGGCCTCAGCACGCAGTACGGCAGGCAGGGACCGCTCATCGACCAGCTTGGACCCGTGTTCGGGTGGTCCAACAAGGTTTACTCGGGCGTCATGGCTGGCATGTATGAGGGCGGGTGGGACCGCAAGGCCAAGATGATGCTCTGGCGTGCCACGCCGTTCAACAACTTGTGGGCCGTTGAGGGATTCAACCGCGTGTCGGAACACATGGGATTCGGGACACCGCTCGGGCCGGCCAACAACTACCAGGGGACCGGACGATGAAAGAAATGCAGATCGAATACACGCCCAAGAACCTGACCGCCATATGCGGGCTTCCGGCGTCCATGATCGTCACCAACGTCGACAAGATCATCGAGTCGCTTAGGGAACTCCGAGACGAGGCGAGCAAACCAGACATGGAAGCGGAAAAGCGATGAACGACGACATCAGCGACCAGCTTGCCAAACTGGTCGACGCCAAGCTTCTTGATTGGCTCCAGAACGGACGCGAGATGGTCGGACCCGATGGTGCCCCCATCCTGGACGACACCGGCCAGCCGATGCGGCGCGACCTCAACGCATCAGAGATGGACAAGGTGCTCAAGCGGCTCGGACAGCTTGGTTCGCCGTCCAGCATGGCGGGCACGGGCGGTGCCGCAGACAGGCTCAGGGAGGCCGCACGCCGCCACGGGCTCAAGTTGTCGGGCCGCACGCTCCCGCCCGTGTCCTATGAACCCGACAGGGAGACCGGCACCTGACGACCAACACCTTCGGCCACCTCGCCGTAGAAGGCGGCGACGAGTGGGCCTTCAAGCTCCTGACCGATCACCAGTTCTTCATTACCGAACTCTGGAAGGATCGCGGTTGGGACTTCTACGCGCCCCTCTCGTGGATCGAACGCGACATCGTTGACTGGGGCTTCACCGGCCCGTCCCGACGCGGCATCCTCGCCCCACGCTCCACCGGCAAGACCCACCTTATCACCATCAGCCTCAGCCTCTACCGCTTGCTCCGCAACCCCGACCGCAAAATCCTCATCCCAAGCAAGTCGGGCTCCACCGCCAAAGAGTCGCTCAAGCTCGTCCGCGACATCGTGAACGACTGCCACTTCCTTCGCCACCTGAGGCCCCAGCCGGGCCAGCGTGACACCCGCGTCGCCTTCGACGTAGGTGGAGCCCAACCGCACAAGCAGCCCTCCGTGAGCAGCTACGGCGTCGACGGACCACTCCCCGGCAACCGTGCCCACACCATCGCGCCAGACGACATCGAGGACGACGACAACACAATCACCATCGCCTCCCGCAACTACCTCGCCGAGCGCGTCAACGAGTTTGAGTCGATCCTCTACGACGACCTCCCGCCCGAGAAACGCGACGACTTCTACGACCCCGTGGAGATCGTCTACGTCGGCACCTACCACCACGAGGAATCACTCTACCTCAAGGAATCCAAACGTGGCTTCACCTTCCGAACGTGGGACATCGAGTGCCCCGACCCGTCCGACAAGCACCTCAACCTCGCCCCGCTCATCGTCCAACTCCGCGACAAGGGAGCCGTCAAGCCCGGTGACAACCTCTGGTCGCACCGTTTCTCCCAAGAGTGGCTCGACAAGAAGCGGGCCAAGGGACGCCGCTACTACCGCCTCAACTACCGCCTGTTCTCCGACATGGCCGACTCGGAGATGTACCCCCTCAGGCTCTCCGACCTCATGGTGATGGACGTGGACCCGGTTCTCGCCCCCACCTACTTGGCGTGGGGACGATCCAACCACAACGGCTCCACCGCGCTCGACATCCCTTCACTCGGCTTCGGCAACGACCTGTTCCACAAGCCCGCCATCATCAACCCAGACAGCAAGCCCTACCAAGGGACCAAAGCCTTCATCGACCCCGCAGGCCGTGGTGCGGACAAGGTTGGCTATTGCTCCATCGGAATGCTCGCCGGGTTCCTCCACGTCAAGTCCCTCATGGGACTCGAAGGCGGGTACTCCACCGAGAACCTCAACCGCCTCGCCCTTCTCTGCAAACGCGATCGCGTCAACGAAATCTACATCGAGTCCACATGGGGCGGCGGGATGTTCGACCAGCTCTTTGAGCCCATCCTCCGCAAGCACTTCCTCGACCCCGGCCAGGATCCGGCCTACCCCGACGGCTGGAAAGCCGCCATCGTCGACGACACCAAGATCACCCGGCCCTCAGGCGTCAAGCACGTCCGTATCTGCGATACCATCGAGCCCGCCGTTTCGACCCACCGCGTCGTCATCGACACCAAGATCGCCCACGATCACGCCTTCCAACTCCAGTTCACCCGCATCCGCCGCGAGCCCAACTCCATCGAGCACGAGGACGAGATCGACGCCCTCTCAGGCTGCATCCGCGCGTGGACCATCGACCTCGACGTGGACCCCCAGGAAGCCGCCGAGATGCTCACCAAGCAGAAGGAAATCGACCGCGAGGCCAAGTTCCGCCAACTGGTCGGACGCTCACCCACCGGACCCAGCCAAGAACACCCCTCTTGGTACTCGTTCCGCAAGTAACAGGAACACCCATGCTCTCCATCGCCGCACCGTCCGCCGCCCTCAAAGTCGTCACCACCTCAGCAGCCACCCTCGCCGTCTACGCCTCCTACCAGGACCACGGTCGCTCACACGCCCAGCGGCTCTCCACCTCTTCCACCATCAGCTCCGCGACCACCACCACCTTCCTCTCGTCGCCCACCGCCTACGCCACCAGGACCGTCGACCTCTTCACCATTGCGAACACCCACGCATCCCTCTCCAACACGATCACCGTCCAGCACTACGACGGATCCACCACCACCATCATCTGGTCCGGCACCCTCGCCGCCGGCGAACGCCTCGCCATCGTCGACGGCACCGCCACCGTCTTCAACACCTCAGGCGTCCCCAAGGTCGCCCCCGTCAACTCACCCAACTCCACATCCGTCCTTGTGTGCCCACTCTTCGCCACCGCCAACCTCACCGGCACCCGCTCAATCACCTCCACCAACAGCTACGCCGTCTACGTAGGGAAAGCCCCACGCTCCCTCACCAGCGCCAATGTCCGGTTCCGAGTCACCACCAACGCCGCCACAATCACTTGGGCCGAGGTCGCCCTCGCCACAGGATCCGTCAACGTCGGCGGCAACCCCACCCTCACCGTCCGCGGCTACGCCGACGTATCCGGTGTTGCCAACTCGATCGGTCAGAAGACGGTAAACGTCTCCGTCTCATCCGGCCAAGCCATCAACGAAGGTGACGACCTCTGGGCCATCTTCGGGAACAACGCCACCACCGTCGCCGTTCTCCGTGCCCAGTCCATCGCCGATGACCTCCAAGTCGGTGTCTTCGCCAGCCTCGCCACCAGGCCCAGCCTCAACGTAGGAGCAGCCCAGGCGTACACCATCGACGGCGCAACCGCCACCGCACCGTGGTTCGCCGTCGTCGTCTAATTGTTGAGACAGGAGCCACACCACCATGCTCACCGTCGTCTACGCCGGACCCCTCGACGGACTCCCTCCACACACATCCCTCTCCCGTAAACAGAAACGTACCCTCTCCCGACAGTACCAAACCTACGTCCTCGTCACCCCCGCCAATGACCGCATGGCACTCCTCCTCCACCACTCCATGACCATCAAAACCTTCCTCGAACTCCACGGTGCTCAGGCTGACCCCTCAGGTTTTGTCCCTGAGGAGTGAGGGGGTTGTGGACAGAGGCGCGATAGCGCCGATCCCCCCCTGGGGGGCGTGTCCGAGTGCGTTGGCATACCTGCATCGGCTGTACAGGCCGCATGCAAGTGCTGGATGCTGCGTTGGTTGCGTTGAAACGGGGCCGGCTATTGGTCTAGACACACTCCAGAGCGTATCAAAGCGTGTCCAATACCGACCCCAAAGCGTGTGTAGACGCGCGCGGACCGACGCGGATGGGTGGGTGTGTAGGTCGTCGTGGTACAGGTACACAGGCACAGGTGGCAGGCGTGCGGGTGTGTTGCCTGTTGACGTGGGTGTGTAGGTGGTGGACGTTGGTACACAGACTCAGCGTGTGTACTGGTGCTCGTGCTGCTGAGTCTGTGTATGAAACCCGAGCGAAGCGAGGGGGGCTGAAGCCCATCGGTACGGTGTGAAACGTACCGATCGTTTTTCGATTTGTTGAGTATGGGTCTGGATGAGCGCGTACAGGCACCCTGCCAAGGTGACGAGTCGGAAGGCGTTTGAGCCCGACTCGTGCCGCACATTCGTACATTTCGCCCGGGAGCGGCGGGCTGGTCACATTGCGGCGTGAACCCGCGAAGGAACTACCTTCGTGGCTTCGGGTAGGGTGTCAGTCCCGAAGTCTAAGACTGCCTCACGGCGGTCCCTATATTCCCCGATATGCTGATTCAGCTGGGAAGCGGCCTTCACGCGCTCGTAGTTGGCGAGGGCGTTTCGTCGGTCACTTCGGCTTGGCGAATAGGCTGGTGCGTGCGGCCGGCTGGTCGAATCGACCAAGCCGAGGGCGTGGAGGGTTGAGGTCCACACCTTTCCGCGCCGCTTTCCTTTCGCCTTGAATCTGCTCACAGGGCCAGGCTCCTCCGTCTACCGGATAATTCAAATCCGAACGGACGGACGTTCTTCGCCTTAAATGGCCTCATTGGGCCGCCAGGAACGTGATCGCGGGAGCCGTGGCGATTGTCGGGATTCCAAGCCCGACCGGACCCGCTGTATGTGTTCCGATTATGGCGATTGAGCTGGGGCGTGTCAACTGAGAATCCATTCTCAATAAGCCCGTTTCTGGTTCATCTGGAACGATGAAAAAACTGAAAAACCAACATGAAACACTTTGAAACGTGGTTCAATAGTCGATATTGTATGTGTACCGACGATGGTGTCGGGTATCTGCGAAAGGGTGTCGGATGGATACGTATCTCTTGGTCGAGCTGTGTGAGACAAAGCGTCTGCTCGTGGTTGGTCGGTCGAGCGTGGTCGATTGGGCTGAGCCATTCGTCACTGTGTCGGGCGGTCGTCGTGGTGTCCTGGTCGGTGAGTTTCCGACGTATGCACAGGCTCACGACGAACGCGAGCGGGCCAACTGGGCGCGGCGTGGTCTCCCGACAATCGAAACAAAGGTCGGTTGAATCTCTGGCCCTGGTCCTAGCGGATCGGGGCCGGCTTCCCGTCAATTCTGGCGGGGTATCTGCGAAAGGGTACACGATGGAACTTGCGAATCTCTTGGATCGTCCGGCGAATCTCATTGGCCACGAGCCCGCGAACCTGCGTGACTCGCTCCGCGTGGATTCCGCCTATGTGCGTGGCATCCGCGACAAGGGTCGGTTTACGTGTTTCGATGACGTTGAGGCTGTGTCTACCGATCCGCTGCGTTTCGAGCTGGGGCTTGATGACGTGGCGACGGTGGGCGGTGGGCGGGAAGTCCCGATTGCCGAGCTGTGTACCGTACCG
>ERZ650311.890-NODE-890-length-16393-cov-7.167646_pt1 | contig 16393 bp, 18 predicted proteins | sample MGYA00376247_ERZ650311 | MGnify/ENA primary metagenome ERZ650311 (study PRJEB26733, sample SAMN07839324) | wastewater metagenome | biome: small river; feature: stream; material: water | place: USA: North Carolina | collected 2016-07-28 ... | reverse complement strand
CGTTCGGGATGATCACGAGCTGATCGTCTCCGTCGAGCTCGCAGGTGGGGTGCCAAGCGAAGATGCGGCCGTTGAGGGAGCGCACGCGCTCTTCGTGCCCCTGCGCGAGGAGCATGTAGCGCGGGCGTGTGGTGGCCGTCGCCGCCGCCCCGTCGATCGACGGGATCGCCTTGAGGGCCGCGACGGTCGCGGTGTCCCACGCGTCGATCTTGGACGTCGAATCGGTGTCGGACGTCCGAGAGGCGAGAGGTTTTCCGTAGGGAGAGAGCTTGATCATGATGCCTGTTTCTTCCTTTCGCGATCAGCCCTTGGACCGACAGATGCCCACGCCCGGCCGCGTCTTGCCGGGCAGCTTCTTGTAGCGGATGGCCCCCGTCCACACCCAGGACACGAGGCCCTCGACGTTCGAAATCGGGTCGCGGAACGGCTCCGCGGTGGGCGTCGAGTGCCGCATCGCGATCGCGCCGGGCTGGAGATACAGCGAGTCGTACGTGCCCGAGGACACGTAATTCTTGTCGCTCACCTTGACCGCCACGCCCTGAATCCGCGGGATGTCCGAACCCCCGGACATCGGATCGAGGTAGAGCGGGCGATTCATGGAGTCGCGCTCCTTGGTGAGGTTGTTCTTCACCACCGAATGCACGGACATGAGCGCGATGCGATCACCCTCGTCGCCGAACTTGAGCTTGGTGTCGGCGATCTCGTCCCACCCCATCTTCTTGCCCGCGCCAGAGACGTCGTGGATGTACGCCGAATCCAGCCCCGTGCGCGCCGTCTCGATCAGGATGTCTTCCGCGAGATGCACGAACTGCTCGACGAACATGGCGGCGAAGAGGACGTACGGATCCTTTCCCGTACGCTTGCCGCGCTCCACGCACTCGTACCACTTGCTCCAGTCGACACGGAGGCCGTGCTGATACGCCGGAGCCTTCTCGATCGTGTTCGTGCCCTTTTCGGGAGAGAGCCCGACTTCCTGGGGCACATTGCGCTGGTACGGCGGGATCATCCCGTAATACTCGATCGAGATCTCGTCGCCGTCGCGCATCGCGCCGTTCGTGACGAGGTCGTTGCGCACGATCGCGGCCGGGCTGCCGTAGAGAACGATCGCTCCCGCGATGCCTTCCACGATCGCCTCTTGCGCGACGTCGGGGACGAAGCTGTCCGGGACCTTGTAAGCAGCCATTGTCACTCACCGCCTTTCTGGCGGTCGTATTCCGCCTTCGCCGCCGCCCACTGCTCCGAGTCGGCCTGTTTCCACGCCGCGCGCTCGGAGTAGGAGAGCTCCTTGTACGTCTTGCCCTTGAACGTGAGCGCGGAGCCCTCGCCCGGCTTCTTCTCGCCCCCGCCCTTCGCCTCCCGCTCGCCCGCGTTCGCGCGGCCCGGGAGCGCCGCCGGGGCGGTCTCCAGGTAGGCCGAGAGCGCCGCCGAGGTGGGGAAGCGCTCGATCACCTTGGCCCGATTGCCAGGCGTGATCTGCGCCGACGCCTCGCCCTGCGCGACGAGCGCCTGATAGGCCGCCTTCTCCTCGCGCTCACGCACCTTCGCGAGCTCGCCCTGCGCCTCGGTGAGCTTCGCGGCGCCCTCGCGCCACCCGTCGATCGCGGCGAACATCGCCGCCGGCTCGCTCTTGCCCGTCGCCTCGCGGAGCTTCGCCTCGAGCCCCGTGAGGCCCTGCGCCCGCGCGCTGATGTCCTGATCCGTCGCGCTCGCTCCGAGGCCGAGCAGCGTGATCAGCGTCCCGATCTCCATGCTGTATCCCTTCGCTGAATGCTGGCCTCTCGGCCCCTGTGCTGGGACTGCCACCATCGGCCGTCCCGAAGTCTGTTGCTCGAGCCGCGCGACGCACTCCGCGAGCGTCGAGACACCGTCGGTGAGCTTCGCCTCCACCGCCATCGGTCCGAGGTAGAGCGCGGCCTGCTGTGCGCGCACGTCCTCCGAAGAGAGGCCCGTTGCGCGCGACGCCGCGTCGAAGAAGAGGCCCGCGTGGTACATCACGGGCTCGCGAAGGCGCGCGATCTCGTCCTTCGTGATGGGAACATCCGGATCGCCGTCCGTCTTGTATTCGCCCGAAGCGATCTTCTCGAAGCGAATCCCCATCGTTTCGTTGAACTTGCTCCAATCGGCGCGCGTGACGATGACGCCGATCGAGCCCACGCCACCCGCGCGGGTCACCCATCGCTTCGAGGCCGAACACGCCAGTCGGAAGGCGGCCGAATAGGCGGCATCGGCGGCGAGCGCGTGGAGCGGCTTGCCGTACTTGCGCGCCATCGCCTCGATCTCGGTCGCTGTCTCGTCGAGCGCGGAGATGTAGCCGCCGGGGCTGTGGATCACCTGGAGAACGGTGCGCGCATCCGAGCGGAACGCCTCGTCATGCGCCTCCAGGATCTCGTCGTAGCCCATCGACCACCATCCCGCGCAGCGGGAGAGCGGCCCTTCGATCTGGACCAGCGCAACACCACCGAGGCGCGCGAGGCCGTCCTGCCACTCGACGGTCATGCCGGCGACTTCGCTGCGCGCCTTCTCGCCGCGACGAGCCCGCGGGCGGCGCTCGAATCCCCGCATCGCGGAGGGCTCGATCGCCATGATCTCCTCGCCCCACTGGCCCTCACGCAGCATTCGGCACCTCCTGCGCGGGCGGCACGGCGGGCTTCGAGGGTTCGGTGTTCGGCTGGCCCTCGATGAGGGGCAGTTCGAACGTCTCGGCGGTCGCAGCCTTGTCGAACAGCCATCCAGCCTTCTCACCGGTCGTCACAGCCTGCATCACGGACTGCATCATCGCCGCCCGCGCCTTGAGATCGTCCGGCGGTTCGACATTGCGCGAGGGCCACGGCGCCGCATTGCGATCGCCGAAGTTGACTTCGGCCCAATCCACAAGGACATCGTTGCGCACGAACGTCGATTCGCAGTTGGCGTCGAACTTCCGCACGAAGGTAAACATCGCTTGTGCGTTGTCCGACGCAGCGAGAGATCCGCCCTTGATCGACGTGGTGAGGTTGTTGCCACTCCAGAGGATCGCGAAGGCGTCATCGCACGCCGTCCACTGCTCCTTGAGCATTTGCCAGCTCGTGGCCGGGACGGAGAGCAGCTTCATCGTGAAGCCGGGCGGGAGGCTCACCACGCCCTTGCGCTGCATCTCGAAGATCTCGTCGACGAGCTGCTTGCGCTTCTCGTCCGCGCCGCCCATGTCCGCGATGTTGAACCCCTGCGACGCGAGGAGGTACTCGATCACCTTGATCGGCGTCGACATGCGCTGCCCGAGCGAGGCGCCGGAGCGGATCACGTGCTGCTTCAAGAGCCAGAGCTTCGCCGCTGGGAAACACAGGCCCTTCGACAGGTCCGCACCCGGTGCGCCGCCCCATGGGCAGAAGGCGATGAACTCGCCGTCATCCCAGGCCATCGGCCGATCGATTGCCACCGTCGATCCGGGTGTCTCGACCTTCGCAATCCACTGCTGATTCGCGGGGTCGAGGCGAAATGCGCGCGGGTGCCAGAACTCCACGAGCGGCACGATTCGCCCGTTGCGGCGGCGAGGAACGAAGTTGCCGCCGCGCGCGCGCTCCCACCATCGCTTTCGGCCGGTGCCGAAGTTGGCGAGGATGCCCCAGACCTGCATTTGCAGCCACTCGGCCTCGGGGAGCATGTCCCAGAGGTCCGACTCCGCGTCTGCGGCGCGTAGCGCGCGCTTCTTCCGTCGCCCCTGCCCTTCGACGAATTCAAGGTCCGCGCCCGTGAGCGCCTGAGCGCGCATGAACGCGACGCTGCGAAGGCGGTCGTCTTGCAGCATGTCGTCGCAGAGCTGGATCACCTCGGGGAGCGAGCGCCGCGCCTTGATCTGATCGAGCCGCTCCGGCGTATACGCCACCGTCCAGCGCCACGCCGCGAGGGGGTCGAACACGATCGAGCCGCTCGGCATCCGCGCCGCGAGCCCACCGCGGAGCGCCTGGTAGGCGCTGGAGACGGTGGAAACGAAGCGTTCGGTGATGCTCATGAGCGGTTGACGGATGAACGAATTTGAAGATCGTTCACGCGTCATACGCGAGCACACGCGCGCGAGAGCGTCAAGGGAAATCGACGGTGGGGTGGATCAGCGGGAGGGAGAGGGCCGCCGCGACTAGACCCCGTCCGTCAGTCCCACTCGCTCACCGCCGCCCGCGAAACATAGCCTCCCCCCGACGAGTCCCGCGGAGCTTGCCAGTCGTCGCCGCCGGCCGCGACGGCGTGTGGCGTGTCCCCCAGCGACGCCACCGGCACGGAGAGCAGATCGTGCGCCGCGCACGCGGCATCCACCGGATCGTCGAAGTCCCCTTCCGATCCAGTGAATTCATCGTGCGCCCGAAGAAGCGAGAGCATGCCCGCGGACGCTCGCGCGGGCACCAGGATCCGCCCCTCCGCCGCGGCGCTCTCGTAGCCCCCGGCCTGGACGCGAGCGAGCTTGTTGACCGACGCCCGCACGGCCACAACGCGCGCGCCGTATCCCGAGGTGAGGGTGGCCACGCCCGCCTCGGTCGTGCTCGTGTACCAGCGGCACGGTAGGCGCCGCGCGTTCACCACGTCGGGGCGCGCGAGCTGCGGCCGCCAGTCCGAGTCAATCCGATCGGCTGAGCGAGGGAGCACAAGCTGCGGACCGCCCGCGCGCCGCACCTGCACTTCCGCGACACGACACGCGTAGAGGTCGATCTTCTCCGGGCGATCATCGGCCTCGATCAGGTAGATGCTCCGGCGATCCGCCTCGTAGCGGCGCGCCACGACAAGCGCGCTGTGGTCGTGTCGATCCTCTGCGCCGTACGCGAAGTCGGCCCCCATCGCTTCGGTGTACGGCCCCGAGGGGAGTACCTCGTACCGGGGCCACGTCGACGGATCGAAAACCTTGCTCCCGGAGGGCTGCGGGAGGCCCTGGTAGAGGCTGGCCCAGACGGAGCCAGGCACCGGATCGATCGCGGGGCCGTTGTCGTTCGCCGGGCGGCCGTCCCGAATCGCAAGCAGCTCCGCGAGCGGCCAGCGCTCCGGCCAGAGAGGCTCCCCGTTGTCGTTGATCGCGGGGAGGCGGCGGTAGGGCCAGCCGCGCTTGACCAGCACGCCGGAGAGATCGTTCGGGTGCCAGCGCGCGGCGTTCACGATGATCGAGGTCCACGGCCGGCGCCTCGTCCAGATCGCTGTCCAGAACGCATTCTCGACCGCCATCCGCCACGCTGCGGAATAAGCGTCCTGCGCAGTCTTATAGGGATCGTCGACAACGATCAGATCGAAGCCGCGGCTCGTCCAAGGGCCACCGACGATGCCGCCGCACATGACGCCGCCGCCTTCGACGGTGCGGAATTCCGTGCCGGTGTCGAAGTTGCGATCGATGCGGATTCCCTCGCCCTCGCAGAGCTGCCGCACCTCGTACATCTTCGCGACGGCGGTGCTCTCGTTGTACGTGGCGTAGGCGATCCACGCGCGCGGATTCCGCTTCAGCATCCGCAGGATCGCGGCCTTGATCAGGCTCGTTTTCCCGTGCTGGACGGCCGCGTGATGCACCTCGAAGACCGCGCCGCCGCGTGTGAACGTAGCTTGCTCGGCGCGCTCGTAGGCCTGCGCGAGCGTCGCGAGGTGATGCATTGGGAGCGCGCGAGCCCCTTCGGTTCGTCGGGCCACGCGCTCGGCGAAGCGGATGAGGCCGCCGTCATCGGCGGGGACGATGACGGCGCGAGGGGGCTCCGCGGCGAGGAAGGCGCGGGCGGCGGCGAGGGTCATGGCGATCGCTCCGGGCATTCGGCGGCGGCATGTTCCATCCCACACGAGCACGGCGTGCAATCGCCGAGGTGCGCGAAGCCTCCGGAGAGGTCGCATTCGGGATCCGCGCAGAGGTCGGCGCCAGGCGCCCGCCGCGCCGCCGCCATCTCAGGAGTCGCGTAGATCGCCGTATCGCCGGTCGACATCCAGAAGACACCGGCGGCGCTCACGCTCCGAGCCTCCTCTCCGACCGTCCGCCCGTCTGCTCTTCGTACCTCACGATCGCCTCCTTCACGCGCTCCGCCGCGGTCGGCCCCGCGTCATCTGCCGTCACCAGCTCCATCACCTCCGGCGGGAGCGGCCCGCCGGTGAGTCTCTCGACCGCAGCGACGAACGAGCGCACGCGCCGTTCGTGCACCTGGCGATGCTCAGCGGCCGCCGCGTCCACCTCCCCGAGCGCCGCCCAGAGCACCGGCCAGAGGCCGGCGAGCCGCGGATCGCCCTCAATGGAGATCGACATTCGCGACACGAGCAGGCCTTCGAGGCGCATGCGCGTCGCGCGATTCTTCGCCCCGAGCTGGCGATACTTCAGGGCGAGCTGGCGAGCGTCCTCGGACGCGGGGATCTCTTTCCCATCGTCGAGTACAACCGGCGCCTCGAGGGCCTTCGCCTGCTCCTCACATTCCTCGGCACCGGCCGTCACAAGACCGATCGTGTTCTCCAGCGCTTCGGCCATGGCCCCGCGATCGGCGCTCGCCAGCACGGCCGCGGCGCGGTGGCGCTCGTGAATGGCGTCGTGCCCGAGGCCCCACGCGGCGGAGAGGGCCTTGACCGATCGCCGGTCCTTCCAGCCTCCGGCGCTGGAGAGCAGGTCCGCAATGAACCCGACCTGAGCGGCGAACCCGGTGACGCCCAAGGCCTCGGGGTGGAGGAGGCTCGCGCCGAGGGCGGCCGCATCGATGCGCGCTGTCCCGGGGACGTCCCCCGCGCCGATTTTTGCGTCGGCCGCCGGTGGATTGGCGCGCGCGCGCGGCGGCCCGTCCCCGTCCCCCGCCGCTGTCCCGGGGACGTCCCCCGGTGGAGGTGCCTCCCGGAATCGTCCCTCGTGGCTCTTCTCGATCCCGAGGCATTGCAGCTTGTGCCGCCCCAGCGGGGACTTCGAGAGGCCGTAGGAGCGCGCGAGCTCTCCGAGGGTACCGGCGCCCGTCCGCAGCGCTTCGTCGAGTGCCTGGAGGGCCTTCGGCGTGAGCGTGCGCCCCACGATGCACGAGCAGGTCATGAGCGGCTCCATCGGTGCGTCCAGAGCCACCGCAGCGTTCGGAGCTGGCCCCTCGTGATTCGCTTGCTCATGCCCGCCCCCTCCAGCTTCGGACCCTCGCCCGGAACCCTGGCGACAGCCGCAGCCAGAGCCTCACGGTGGCCGGATCGAGGCCTGCGGCGACCGCAGCGCCGTCCAGCGTGGCGCGAGCTCGTAGGGCCTCGCGAATTGCCTGCTCCTGTCGTTCACGTCGATTGCTCATGCTCCTCCTGGATCTTCGTGTGACCATGGCCGGGTAAGGTCTTTAGACTTCCTACAGACCTTTCTCGGCCACCCCCGACGTCCCCGGACAGCCGGCGCTCGGTGCCAGCGCGGACCAGCGCGTCCACGTCCGCGGCCTGTGGACGGCCCTCCCCCGCAAGCCAGGCTTGCACCGTGGCCCTGGCTCGCCCCACGGCTTTCGCCGCCGCCCGCTGCCCGCCAGCGGCCTCCACGAGCTCCGCGAGGCCCGGTGTCACCGGTCGGCGCATTCGGCCCTCGGCAGGGCGGCGATACTCGATCGGCTCGCGCCATCCGCCGGGGAGGAGAGCCCCGACGTGGAGAGCCTTGCCCGGCCGGGTGCGATGAACGGTGCGAAGCCGTCCGTGGGCCTGCTCGAGCTCCGAGCGGGCATGCTCGTCGGCGCGCTGGTACCGCGCCTCCACCTCGGCCCCGCCGCCGCCGAGCTCGCGAGACACGGCGTCCAAGTTCGGCCGCGGGTCGCCGATCGTCGCCACGGCGTCGAAAGCTTTCCACCGATCGAGCCCGCGCATCGCGCCGTAATGTCCGACCTCCCAGCGCACGGCCGGGGCGGCGGCCTCGAGCGCCAGGAGGACGGTCCGCTCGTGCCGCTTGAACGTCACGACGCCGCACGTGCTCGCCGTGGGCGCTTCGAGGGCCCACTCCGCGACAAGACGAGCGGCGGCCTCGATCGGGCCGATGTCGTCGGTGCACAGGCGAGCGCGCGAGCCATTGCACACGAGGTGCGTCCGGAGGATCGTGGCTCCGTCCGGCGCGGCGAAGTCGTGGAAAGCGAGCTCCGGGACCAGCGCGCGGTATTCGTCAAGTCGGAGGTGAGCGTCCGCGCTGGCAATCACGACGCGCCGGGCAATGGCGGTACCAGCTCGATCGGCGCCAAGGATCGTCGCTTCGACGTCGCGGTCCAGGCCCGTGAGCGCCAGGGATCGCCCGCCGCGATCGTACACGGTCGCGCGAATCGAAGGCCTTACGAGCGCTCGCCACACCGCGCGGAGCACGCGCGAGGCCTCCCCGAGGCGGGTCGCGAGCTTGATCGCCCCCCGAGCCGCGATGACCGAGTGCGAATCGAGGGGGGCGAGCTCGGGGAGCTCCGCGACAGCAGCTCGAGCGGCGGCTCCACCATCCTCCCACGCGCGCCCGATCGGACCGGAGGCCTCGGGGGCGGCGAGCTCGACCCACCCGCGCACCGCCGCGAGCACGGGGCCCATCGTCGCGAGGTAGGCGGGATCGACGTGGCCGGGGATCGCGCGCTCGGCGGCGACGAGCTCATCCAGCGCGAAGACCTCGTCCTCCAGCACGGACGGGGCCTCGTCCACGAACACGAGCCCCTCGACGCCCACGGCTTCCACGAGCTCGGGAAGAAGCTGGTGCGGCCCGACGAAGATTCGCGCGCCGGGCTGCTCGTCTCGGCCGGTGGTCGCCGCGCACGCAAGCGAGCGATCGCAAGCGCCGCAGAAGAGCTTCTGCACCGCGTGCCCTCCGCGAGCGAGAGCGGCGGCGGAGCCCTGATACTGGCACTCGAAACCCTGGTACGGCCCGGGAAGCGAGAGCGGCCCGAAGAGGCGAGTCACCTTGACGCCCTGTGCGCGAAGGTCCTCTGTCACCTGGATTGCCAGCTTCGTGGTCGGGAGAGCGAAGGCCGACTGTGTGTTTTTCTTCTTCTCCCCGGAGCGCGCGACGCGGGCGACGGCGATCGTGCGGCCCGCGTGCGTCTTCCCGAGTCCGCATTGCGCCTTGACCACGGAGAGGCCCACCGGCGCAGACCGGATTACCTCGGTGAGCTTGCGCGTCGTCTCCTCGCGCGAGTCTTCGCCAATGCGAGGCGGGGGCGGCTTCGCCTGCTCCTCGGCGCGCCGGCGCGCCAGGGTGCTCTCGATCACGTCCTGAATCGCCACCGGGAGCGCGGAGAGGCCGGAGCAATGCCAGCCGTCGGAGAAGCGCATGACGGTGTCCAGCGCGCTCCCCCAGTGATGCTCCACGTCCCATTCGGATCGTCGCGCAATCTCGCGAGCGATCGCCGGTACCTGCTCCCGATCGACACCGCGATGAAGGAGCGCGCCGGGGAGGGCCAGCCCCACCGCGTGACGCTCGCCGCGGTAGCCCCCGACGCGCAGCACGTCGGAGAGGGCATTAATCAGCGGGAGCCACTGGAGATCGGGCGACTTCGCAACGGTGTAGTTACCGGGGATCGGGCGGCGGCGGGAGGCCTCGCGAGCGGGCCGAGCGATGCCCGTCCGGAACGGCGCGACGATCGGAGTGCACTCGTGGATCACGAGGGGCGACGGGGCATATGGAGCCTTGTCGCGGGCGACGTTTGGAGCTCGGAACAAGCGCGTCCAGTCCGTGCAATCCCAGTCTGGATCAAGGCTCAGATCCGCCAGCGGAACCTGAATGTCCGACAGCCATGCGCGGAGACAGGTCTCCGCGTCCGAGATCGGGATCGCCTTCGTGAGCGGCTGGACGATCCGGAGGCCTCGGGTCGTGACGTAGACGGCCGCCGTTCGCAGGAGCTGGTGAACGAGTCTCGCTTTCTCGATCCCCTGCGCGACGGGTGACCAGGCGAGATGGGCAGGCTTCGTCTGTCCGGCGATCGGGACCTTGTTGTCCACGTCCGCGACGAGCGTCTCCATGCGGATCTCGTAGCCCTCGGACTCGACCCATTCCCGACCGCTCTTGTTCAGGCGTGGCTGCTCGAGCAACAGCGATCCGTCCCGATAGAGCACGTAGCACACGAAGTGCGCATCGCAGTCGAGGTATTTCTCCAGGAGAACGTCACTGTGCTGGACGGCCTTGTACGGAGCGACGACGCCGGCCGTGTTCGCCGGAGTCCCCGGCGGAGAGCGCCAGTCGTACGTGAGTGATCGCCCGTGCTTTTTGGGGTGGTTCGCGCGATAGACGGATCCCGGCGCCTGCACACCGCAGTATTTTTTGGTGGGGGCGACGGCGAGGAGGGTCATTCCGCCGCGAGCGCCTCCCCGGCGAAGAGGTCCTGTTGCCGCTTCATCGCATCGCGGATCGCACGGCGCCCGGCGGCGCCCGCGGCCCGGTACCGGCGCGCCGCGACCCAGAGATCGACGCGCTCCTTCGCGGCCCGCGCCATCGCCTCGGGGCGTGCAAAGAGGGCGTCCAGACGTCGCGCCGCGCTCTCGCACTGCTCTTCGCGAAGCTCGATCCCGGTGACGGGGTGTCCGAGGCGCGCGGCGACGACGAGCGTCGTGCACCCGCCCGCGGTGAGATCGATCACGTGCTCGCCGGGATCGGTCCAGTCGAGGAGCAGATCGCGAATGAGCGCCTCGGGCTTCTGCGTCGTGTTGATCCGACGCTCCGAGGGGCTCGCGCCGCCGCGGGCGATGCACGTGTTGACCGGGTAAAAGCCCAGCTTCCCGCCGGCATTCCACCATCGGCGGGGGGCGTCGTCATCGCCCGGATTGCGGTGCGCACAAGCGACATGCCCGCCGGTGATCGCGTCCTCGGGGTCCTCGCCGGCCATGGCAATGGTCTCGTCCGGGATCGCGGCCTCCTGCCCGGTGAACTTGGGGGTGCCGCCCACCTTGAGCCAGAGACCGTGAGTCCGGTAGGGAATGCCCGCCGCGGTGAGGTCCGCGGCCCACGCCCCGAGGCCCTCCCCGTCGCAGAAGAAGAGCGCCCAGCGAGAAGCGAGCCGCGCGGCTTGCTGCGAGAGGAACCGACGCAGCTCGGGAGTGAGCGAGCGAAAACCGAGGTCGACGGGCCGCGAAAGCGCCGACGCACAAAGACTTTTCCCGCCGTGGCCAGATAGAAGAGGCTCTGTTCGCCTCCCGGCGCTCACAGCCCGCTCATGCACGACGGGCGAATACGGCGGATCGGAGAGCACCAGTCCGCGGCGATGGAGCTGCGGAGCGATGTCCTCGGCGCGCCCGCAATAGAGGGTCACGCCGCCGCGCTGGTAGTACGGGGCGATCATCCGTGCTCCGAGAGCCGGCGCTCGCGGCGGCGGATGGAGTCCATCTCGAACGCGTCCGCGGCTGTCTTGGCGTACGCCGCGCGCCGCCCCTCAATGACGACGCGAACAGCGGCGATCGCTTCTTCGAGGCCGTCCTTCGCATTCAAACGCAGATAGATGCCGCCCGCGGCGCCGATCATCTCCGCATACGCGATCTGCTCATCCGACGTTCGCGTGTGCGAGCCCTTCGTTTCGATCGCGAGAAACCAGCCGCCCGGCGCCACGATCCCCGCGATGTCCGCAGCTCCCCGCGGAGGCCCCGCGTGGAAGAAGCGGCCGTCCCCAAGCTTCACCGTGCCCACGTTCTGCCTCCACACCCGCACGCCGGGGAGGCCAGAGAGCGCCGAGAGCAGCGCCGCCATGAACGGCAGCTCGTCGGCGCGCGTGGAGACGGCGCGAGGCTTCCGGATCCGAGGTTTGCCGGCGACGGCGCGGGGCGCGCTCACAGCTCCACCGCCTGCGGGATCCGCATCCGTGGCCGCACCGGCGCCGTCGTACGTGGCACCGGAGCAGGCCGAAGGACGCGCTGGTAATAGGCACTCGCCGCCGCGGCCGTGGCCGCCGCCTTCGCGTCAAGCTCGGCGCCGTCCGACATCTGAAATCGCATGTGCTCCGGCGCGGGATACTCGGCCTCACGCGCGCCGAGGACTTCGAGCGGCCATGTGGATCGCGGCGCGAGGACGAGCGCGCCGAGGATCCACATCCGCTCCTCGGTGAGGACGCGAATGCGGTGAGGCGCGGCCGAAGTCCACGCGTCGGTGGCGCGCTCCCCGACCGAGAGCGGACGCCAGGCGATGCACTGGACGGCGCCGACGCAGGCGTGGATATGCAGTCGCCCGGCATGCGCCTGGCGGGCGAGCTTCGCCGGACACTCGGCCTCGACAGCCGCCCAGGGGTCGGCGATGGGGGTGGGGCCCTTGCCAACGAATGCGGTCATACGGCACTCCGGATCATCCGCCGCACCATCTCGCGTACCGCCATCGCTTGCGCCTCGATCCCGAGGCGGTTCGCGCGAATCACCATTGCGAGCCCCTCATCGCTCATGCAGCAGAATGCCGATCGAAACAACGTCCAGCGGGTAGTATTCACGCGCACGCCTCCTCTCCGAACGACCACACGACCGCCGGCAGACGCAGACGCCGGACCTCGACCACGCGATCCGCTGCGCGCCGCTCTTGCTCCTCAATCCAAGCCTTCTGTTCGTCCCTCAGGGCCTTACTTGGCCAGCGATTAAACTCGTCCTTGAAGCGAAACGCCGCGGCCCCGATCTTCCAGCCGCTCCGCCACGCATCGCGGTAGAGATCGCGCCACTTCGCGACGACTTCGGGCTTGCCTTCGTCCTTCTCGTCCTCGCGGAGAGGCACTTTCCAGCTCTTCGGCGCCATGACACCGAAGCGCTTGACGTACTGGATTCGGACCCACCCCGGCGGATAACTGCCTCGCGCCGCGCACAGCTCCGCCCATGCCGCGCGCTTGACCTCCATCGGAACGTCGGAGAGGGCCACTAGCTCGCCCTCCTCCGACTCTGGCTCTTCGCGCTCCGAGGCCGAGAAAACGTACCCGCACGGCGTACTGTCGATCTTCACCTCGGGGCATGTGCGCACGCCCGCGGGGATGATCGCGAAACACCCCGGGCATGTCTTCGTCGCCGGGACACTCACCGTCCGGCGCTTCTTCGGAGCCTCCAGCGAATACTCCTCCTCGGCCAGCGGAGAGTCGTGATTAAGGATCACGCGCGCGTGGTCCAGAAGCATTGCAAACGGCTTGTCAGGATGGGGCCGGAGGATGCGCCCCTCCATCTGCTTCGCGAGCCCCCGCGACGTCGTGGCGCGGAGCAGGCCGGCGACCGCGACGATCGGCATATCCCACCCTTCGGTGAGGACACCGTAGTTGGAGACGACCGTGGTCTCTCCGCGCTCAAGGCGAGAGAGAATCGCATCGCGCTCGGCGGGGTGCGTCTCCCCGTCAATGTGCTCGGCGCGGACGCCGATCGCGAGGAACGCCTCCACGACGTGGCGCGAGTGCTGAATGCCCGCCGCGAATGCCACCGTGCGGAGGCCCTCGGCGCGCTCTCGCCAGTGCCGCACGAAGTCCCCGATCAGCCGGGGATCGTCGGTCACCTGAGCAAGCTCCGCCTCGTCATAGTCGGCCCCGGCGATGCGCACGCGCGAGACGTCGGGGAGGCTCTCCACAGCCGCGCCGTACATCCTCGGCGCCACCAGAAACCCGGCCTCCGCGAGCTGGCGAGCCGTCAATACCGGGGGGACGAGATCGTCGTAGAGCGCCCCGAGGCCCTTGCCGTCCGTGCGGTAGGGCGTCGCGGTGAGACCGAGCAGAACGGCCGACTCGTGCTCTTTCGCGAGGGCCAGGTAGGAGGGTGAGAGCGACCGGTGCGCTTCGTCGAAGATCAGGAGATCGAAGCGTCCGAGGTCCTTGCCGCGGGCCGTGTCGATCGAGGCCACCTGGATCGGGGCCTGTGGGCGCCGCGCCGCGAAGAGGGTCCACAGCTCCGAGTCAATCTGAGGATCGGTATTCCCCGCCGCGCGAAGCTGCACAATCGTGTCCAGCGGCGAGAAGAGCGCGCCGCGAGCCCGCGCCGGGACACCGGCCATCACGACGCCGATGTGCGCCGGGTCCAGGCCAGTCCGCAGGAGCTTCGTGAATGTCTGCTTGATCAGCTCGCGACGGTGCGCGCAGAAGAGGACGCGCTTCCCCTTCGCGAGCGCGCCCGCGACGATCGCCGCCGCAACAACGGTCTTTCCTCCCCCTGTGGGGAGCACGAAGAGGATGCGACGGCGACCGCGCGCAATGGCCGCGCGAACGCGGGAGACGCCTTCCTCCTGGTAGGGTCGAAGAGGGATCAAGGCTGTAGTCCGAATGGCAAGCGAAAGCCCGCCGGCAAGATCCACAGGTGATACATGTTCGCCTGATCCACCAGCTCCGATGCGGGCGGATAGACCTCCACCGCGACGCGCTCCGGCCCGAACAGCTCCTCTTTGATGCGCTGAAAGTCGGCCCATGACCGGCTCGCCGCCGAGTCGTGGCGCCTGATCATGAGGTGATCGATCGGTCCCCACTCCGACTCATGCTCGAAGAGCTGGACAGCATAGACGTTGTTCGTCCACGCGCGCCGGAGCCCCGAGAGGCCGAAGTCCTTTGCTCGGATCATCCGCGCCGCTTCGACCTCTTCGAGCGGATTCCACCCCTTGCGAACAGACGCGCGCCCCACTGCGGCCGTGGCTCTGCGAGCGTGCCTGTTCACGCTGCCACCGCCTCGAAGTATTCAAAGCACTGGCGCGTTCGCCAGGCTACTCGTGCGCGCTCGCGCCGGAGAAGCTGATCGGGCCACCACTGCCATGCGCGCTCGATCGCCGCCGCGTGGATCTCGGAGCCAGGGCCGATCGGGATCGAAGTCTGCCGGCGAATCTCCGCCCGCACCTGAGCTTCGGTGCGCCCGCGGAGAGCCGCGCGGAGCGGGAGAAGTTGCCCCGCGCGGCCAATGTTGCAGCGATGGCAGGCAAAGACCAGATTCGACGGGTCGTCGGAGCCGCCGTCGCGGCGCGAGATCACGTGGTCTGTTTGCCGGAATCGAAGCGGCGTCCTCTTGAGGTCGGCCGCGCAGTAGGTGCACCGCAGATCCGCCCGAAGGTGAATCGCGGCAACAGCCACGGGGCCGAGCCGATTGAGGGCGCTCCAATCACCCATGGCGGGGCTCCGATGGGCGAGCGTTCGGCCGATTGTCGAGGTCCGCGCGCCCTCGCCGGACGAAGGCCAGCATGAAAAGCACGTTGCACGCCGCGTGAGCAAGGTGCGATTGCCCGCTCTCGGGGTCCGTGTCCTGACCGTCCCACCATGCGATCAGATGGCGCTCGGTCGCCGCGAAAAGGCGCCCGTACGTGATGCCTTGTTCCCAGTTCCGATCGTTGTACTTCGCCGCCCCGATGGTGAGGACGTCCACGAAAGCACCAACTGCGTCCCAGGGGACAAGGTCCCATCGCGGTTTCCCGCCGTCGTGCTTTACCCCGCCGCTCATGGCCGCCTCGCCGCGCGCGCCTGGCGCTCGATTGCCACCCTGCGCCGAGCGCGGCAGTCCTCGCAGCCGCCGCAGTCGCACAGCTCCACGATCGCGGGGTCACCGGGCGGCGCGAGCGGGAGCACGTGCGCGGGCTGCTCGCCGGCCGCGGGGACGATGCGGAGGGCGGTGGTGATCGCGGTCCGTAGAGGCACGCGGGCCGCGCGGAAGTTCGCGTCGACCATCTCGACCGCGGCGTTGTGCTCGCGAACGCGATCGTTTCGCCACGCCAGGATCTCGTCCCGAGTCGCGGTGTCCGGCGGGTAGTAGCTCACGCGACCTCCAAATAGTCTTCGTCGGGGTTGCCCCGCTTCTCGATCACTTCGTTTTCGGCACGAAGGAAGGCCCGTGCTTCCTCGATCAAGGCAGCGAGTGCACACCCGTTGTCGTGGGTCTCCGGCGCGCCCCTGGATGGGTATCGAAGAGCGCCACACTCGGGGCAGGCGCTCTCGTACTCCGGGTGACACCCGCACGCCGTGTTGCGCTTGCCCGACCATTGCGCATCGACGGCAACTTGCAGTAGATCGGCCGTGATCGCCGCGTTCGTCCTCGGGTTCACAGCTCTGCTCCCAGCACGAAGCGTGCGACGTCGGGCACGAGCCAGTCGCGATTGCGCTGTCCCATCATCCGCACGTCGCACGACAGGCAGTCTCCGCAGTTGCAGGGCTCCGCGGCGTACGTCCGGCCGAAGAGGCGCTCGTGTTCGGCCAGCTCCTCGGCGGAGAGGAGGCGAATCGAGGGCGGCGCGGGATTGTCGCCGGTCGCGCCGGAGGCGAGGGCGATGCGGGTCATCGACAAGGCTCCTGGTAGTCGCTACACCCGCATCCGAGCGCGGTGCATTTTTGGACGAGCCGTCCGTTGGGCTTGCGCGTGTCGCGGTGCGTCGTTCGGAGATGCCCGCACCCCTCGCACCGCTCCGTGGGGTCCTCGCGCCGTCCGACCACAGCGTGCCAGTTGTCGATCTCGCCGCGCCACGCATCCGGAGGCGGGTAATCGAGGATCATCGCCGATCCTCCGGCGCATCGAGGTCGTGCCCCGGGAGCGTGCGCCCCTGCGGGTGCACCTCCTGGTA
>ERZ650311.889-NODE-889-length-16413-cov-8.945103_pt1 | contig 16413 bp, 30 predicted proteins | sample MGYA00376247_ERZ650311 | MGnify/ENA primary metagenome ERZ650311 (study PRJEB26733, sample SAMN07839324) | wastewater metagenome | biome: small river; feature: stream; material: water | place: USA: North Carolina | collected 2016-07-28 ... | reverse complement strand
TGTACCAGCGTGAGCAGAGGCGGTGGAAGATGCTGGCTTTGTTTGGCGGGGGCGGTTTTTTCGTCATGCTGGGGCTTTTCATCTGGGAGAGGATGAAGTGAAGAATCTGCCCGCTACCGATGAAGCCATCGCCGAATACGTGGAGTGGTCGAAGAGATCGCCCGAACCGACTTGGACGAATGTCGTTGTCCTCTCCCTCATCGCTCGCATCGAAGCCCTGAAGCGAGAGGCGACGGAGCCTCTACTGTCGGGCCTCCGAATGGAGAATGGCGCGCTGGATATCGAACTGTGCGGCCGTGCCGTCGAACAAATGACCGCGCTGTGGGCAACCAGCCTTATCAAGGCCAAGAACTATTCCGAGGCCATCCTTCAGTGCAAATCCGACGTGACCGGAGAGGATCTTTGGTTCACCGTGACCCTTCAAAAGCAGGGTCGCCCGACGCCTCACGAACTGCGGCAGAAATTCGAGCGGCTTTACAACGAAGAGAAATCGAAAAACGCGAAGTGAAGATCCAAACCGGCCCGCTCGGCGGGATAGGCCGCCCAGCGCTGAACAAACTCCGGCGTCAGCGTCTCTTCGAGGATGGCGTCTGCGCGTTCTGCGCTCGGGAACCGAGGCTCGACGATGGCGTCCTCGGCGAAGCCTGTCGCGATCAGCACAATAGAGCCCGGCGCATCAAACGGCCGGCGAAGAAGACCGGTCCGAAGCCGCGTCAATGGAAGGTCGCCGCATGATCGACCCTCTCTCCGGTCTCGCCTTCCGAGCCAAGTCTTCCTACCTCCCCACGGAAGCCAGAAGGAAAGCCGTAGACCTAGCCTTAGGTCAAGTCACTGAAACGGAGAAGGGGTTCAGACCTTCGGTTCAGGGGTCTGTGGAGTCGGTTTCACTGAAGGATTTGAAGAAAAGGAAACGGGGAAAATGAATCCGATCACCGTAGAAGAGGCGCGATGGCTCGTCGCCACGGCTCGCGAAATCGGCCGCGAGGCGACTGCGGCACCATGGATCGGGAAGGCTGAATCTGGGAAGAACTTCGAGCCTTCAACCTCCGTGTCAATTTGGCAGAGATCGCTACACCCGAGCGTTTCTGATCACCCAGTTGGCTTCCACATCAGGCGCCAGAACGGTCAACTCATGTGCCTGTCACGCGGCGTCCTGGACCCGCTGCTTGAGTTCCTCGAATGGAAACTGGAGTGCTACAGCCCCGACATCAATCTCGTCCCTGAAGGCGTCCACCACGCCGAGAATATGGCGATTTACATCCCCGTTTACGGGCTTCAGATCTACCTCCGCAGCCTCGGCAAGGTCTGGAAGCAGTGACCCAGATCCCTCTCTCCTTCGAGCCCGAGCAGCGCGCCGCGGAACGAGGCAAAGCACTGGCCGCCAGCGCCAACTATCGCAACGTCGAGCTCGCCAGGCAGATCGCACGCGAGTTGTGCGCCGGAGGGCGTGAAATCTGCGCCGATGACGTCCGCGTCGAAATGACGAAGCGCTTCCCTGACACCGTTTACGGGAACTGGTGCGGCTCCATCTTCAAAGGCGACGACTTCATAGCCACGGGGTTTACGAAGTCGAAGACGAAGGGATCGCATGCCAATTTGCTTCGGACGTGGACTCTGAAGGCTTGACATAGGGCGTATCATTTTCTCAATCGCGCATCAAACGGGCGGGCGCCTCGAAAACGTCCGGGCTTCGGCCGGCAGACTTACCCCTGCTCCCTGCGCGGGGTTTCTTCAACGGGTAAGAGCGAAAGGGTAAGGATGAACGAATACGAAACATGGATCGGCAAGAAGTCGATTCTCCCGATGCGCCATGGCTTCAAGGTCCCTCCGGCCAAGATGGCGAAACATCTCTTCGGATACCAGAGCGATCTAACCCGATGGGCTCTGATGAAAGGGCAAGCGGCTCTTTTCGCTGACACCGGGCTCGGCAAGACGGCGATGCTGTTGGAATGGGCACGGCACGTTTCAAAGAAGGGCCGCGTCCTAATCCTGACGCCTCTCGCGGTCGCGCAACAGACCGTGCGCGAAGGGGCACGGTTCGGGGTCGCCTGCGAGTACTTGCGGGAGGATGATCCGAAACAAAAGATCGTCGTCACGAACTACGACCGATTGCATCTCTTCGACGCCGCTCAGTTCGCTGGCGTGGTCCTCGACGAGAGTTCGATCCTGAAAAGCATGGACGGGAGGACGCGCACGCTGCTGATCGAGACGTTCCGGGAGACGCCGTTCAAACTGTGCTGCACCGCGACGCCGGCACCGAACGACTTCACCGAGCTCGGCAACCATTCCGAATTCCTCGGCGCTAAATCCCGCGTCGAGATGCTTTCCGAGTACTTCGTCCACGATGGCGGATCTACTGCGGACTGGAGGCTCAAGGGCCACGCGGTCTCGGCCTTCTGGGAATGGATCGCGTCGTGGGGCGCTTTCGTCAAGCGCCCTTCGGATCTTGGATACAGCGACGACGGGTTCATTCTTCCACCGCTGACCGTTGAAACGCGGACCGTCGAAGTGGATCACGACGACGCGCAGCGCATGGGCCGATTGTTCGCTGACAGCGTCCGCACCTTGAACGACGCTCGGGCCACGCGCCGGGCGACGATGAGCAAGCGCGTCGCGGCGGCGGTCGAACTTTCTCAAGGGGCCGACCCGTGCCTGATCTGGTGCGAGTTGAACGAAGAAGCGGACGCGGTCGCTGATGCGATCGACGGTGCCGTCAACGTTCAGGGCTCGGACGACGCGGACGTGAAGGTGGACCGGCTTCTCGGATTCGCAGAGGGCCGATATCGTGTCCTGGTCAGCAAGGCGAAGCTGGCCGGGTTTGGGATGAACTTCCAAGTCTGCTCCCGGATGGTCTTTCTCGGCGCCTCTCACTCCTACGAACAGACGTACCAAAGCATCCGAAGGTGCTGGCGGTTCGGGCAGACGAAGCCAGTTCACGTCACGATCATCCTCGCCGAAACCGAAGGCGGGATTCTTGAGAACTACCGTCGCAAAGAAGCCGAAGCCGAGAAACTGTCCGCCGAGATGACGGCCAGAATCGCCGATTACGTCCGCCGCGACGTGGCCGGTATGAACCCCCCGCGGTGGAACGCGTACAACCCGACGAAAGACATGGTGATCCCCTCATGGATGTAAAGGTTCTCGACCAGAAGCAAGGCCCGGATTGGGCCATGTACCACGGCGATTCGATCGAGGTTTTGAAAGGGATCCCGGACAACTCCATCCACTATTCGATCTTCAGCCCGCCGTTCGCGTCGCTGTACACGTACTCCTCGAGCCCGCGCGACTTGGGGAACTGCACCGACCACGATGACTTCGCGGAGCATTTGGCGTTCCTGATCCCTGAACTCTACCGGATCCTGATGCCGGGGCGGCTGCTTTCGTTCCATTGCATGCTGCTTCCCACATCGAAGACACGGGACGGCGTGATCGGGCTATCGGACTTCCGAGGATCGCTCATCCGTGCGTTCTCGAAGGCCGGATTTATTCACCATTCCGAGGTCGTGATCTGGAAAGACCCCGTTACCGCGATGCAGCGGACGAAGGCGCTCGGGCTGCTCCACAAGCAGATCAAGAAAGACTCCGCGATGTCGCGCCAAGGGATTCCCGATTACCTGGTCACGATGAGGAAGCCGGGCGACAACCCGGAACCGATCACCCACACGAACGAAACGTTCCCGGTTCAAGTCTGGCAGCGCTACGCGTCTCCGGTTTGGATGGACATCGACCCATCCGACACGCTCCAGTTCCGATCCGCCCGCGAGAACGAGGACGAGAGACACATCTGCCCCTTGCAATTGGAGGTCATCCGCCGTGCCGTTCGACTCTGGACAAACGAAGGCGACACCGTGCTCTCGCCTTTCGCCGGCATCGGCTCTGAGGGGCACGTAGCCGTCGCAGATGGGCGCCGGTTCGTGGGATGCGAACTCAAGAAATCGTACTTCGAGCAAGCATGCCGGAACCTTTCAGCGGCTCGCCCGCGATCCCTGTTCGACGACGAAGCCACGGCCTAAAAATGACCGTGGAATTTACGTGGACAAACGTTGAAATCTGAGGCTAGAGTCTGATGAGCATGGCAGGATACACGAAGCTCTTCAGTTCGATTCTCGCGTCGTCGGTCTGGTGTTCCAACAAGGAGACGAAAATCCTATGGATCACTCTTCTCGCGATGGCCGGGAAGGATGGGATCGCCGAGACATCCACTCCAGGACTCGCGCGCGCCGCAGGGCTCACCATCGAAGAAACCGAGCGAGGGCTGGTCGAACTGAGATCGCCCGATCCATTTTCCCGCACCAAGGAACACGAAGGGCGACGAATTGAACCGGTAGATGGTGGTTGGGTGCTTTTGAATCACGCGAAATACCGCGAGAAGATGAGCATCGACGAGAGGCGTAAGTACAAGCGGGAAAAGCAAAAAGAGTACAGGAAGAGAGACGCGAAGAAGCCGAAAAAATCCACACATTCCACAAGTGGACAAAGTGGACACATAGCAGAAGCAGATACAAAAGCATCTACAGAGAGAGAGCAAGCGCCCTCAAATCAGCCACGTGAAGGGAAACTGTTGGACGAAATCCCGTGTCCTCAATGCGAAGTTGCCGGAGCACTGATTCAGCAGCCTCCTCGCGGCGATTACCCAGCTCAGTTCTGGTGCAAACCCGCCCTCGGCGGGTGCAATTTCTCGATGACATTCGATGCCGCTGGAGAGGTCATCTCCAAGATGACACCAGGAGCCCGGCGCGCAATTGAGAAAGCGCGAGGCCCAGTGGCCCCGCCGCGGCGACACCAGACAGCCGATGAGATCGCGGCCCAGATCCTCCGGGAGCAGAAATGAACCCGAAAAACATCACCTTCGAGTCGTCGGTGCTGAATTACTGCTTCAACGACAACGCGGAAGGGCTGGATCTGATCTTCGAGTCGTTGGAAGTCGCCGACTTCGCGCCCCACAATCAGCCGATCTTCGGGGCGTTCGTGCTGATGCGCGAAAAGGGCGTCGTGATCAGCGAGACGACTCTGTACCACGAACTGCTTGCCGCGAAGGCCATCGAAAAGGTCGGCGGTATGGAGCGGATCGCGGTCCTGAACGACCCATCTTTCGGGAAACAAGGCCTCAAAGAACTGGGCAACTGGGTCGCCGGGATCAAAAACGCCTCCAAGCTGCGCAGGATCGGTTCTGGGCTCGCGCAGATCCAGGAGGCCGTCGCAGACGAGTCCGCTTCGGCAGATCGGATACAGGCCAAGTTGGAGGCCTTGGCGTTCAATCTGGCAGAGAAGACGCAGACCGGGCAGACTTTCGACCCGATAACGCTCCAGAGAGACGCCGGAAGGCTCATGGATCGGATCTGCGACGCCGATGGCGGGATCGTAGGGCTCGAAACCGGGCTCCCCCAACTCGACACGTTCACCGGCGGGCTCCGCGCCGGCCAGTTCGTTCTGGTCGCGGCCCGTCCTTCGGTCGGGAAATCGTCACTCTCTCTTCAGATCGCGAACCACGTCGCCAACGAAGGGATCCAAGTCTGCTTCCTGAGTCTGGAGATGGAACACGACGAGCTGGCCCTGGTCCGTGCCTGCCAGGAGGCCGGAGTCTCCCGCTACTACATCCAGAGCGTCGAAGGGAACCGCGAGGCTCCGCCGATGCGCAGGCTCTACGACACGCTCTCGAAGCACGGGAAGACGCCCTTCTACGTCGAGAAGCTGAACGTCCCGTCGCTCGGCCCCATTCAGGCTCGAGTTTCTCGGATGAAGGCGCGGAAAGGTCTCGGCCTCATCGTCCTCGACTACCTGCAACTGATCTCAGGCGATGCCAAGAAGCAAAACCGAAACGAGGAGATATCGACGATCTGCAACGGGCTCAAGAATCTCGCGTCGCAGATGCAGGTCCCGATCATCGTCTGCGCGCAGTTGAACCGCGAGGGTGCGAAACCGAAGGAGGCCCCGCGGCTTTCCCAGATCCGAGACTCAGGCGCCATCGAAGCCACGGCTGATGTCGCGCTGCTTCTCCACCGTCCGAACGGAGACCCGCCCGACAACAACCCGCACGCGGTTGACATCATCGTCGCGAAGAACAGGACCGGCCCATGTGGGACGATCTCGACGACTTTCGTCGGCAAGTACCAGCGGTTTGAACCACTGACCCAGGAGGATTTTCATGACTGAAGTCGAAGCCGGAGAGTTGTACCTGTCGGCGCTGATCGAATCGGCGTCGGCGCGCAGCGTGGATATCCAGACGGCATTGGAAGCCGGAGTCAAGCCCGAGGACGAAGACACGCTGCTTCACGAGAAGCTCTTCATCGCGAGGATCCTCACCCTGGCGCGTGGCGAGGCCGAGATGAAGTCGCACAGGAAGACTCGGGCTCAGACGAAGTCCACCCTGCTTTCTACCCCTGACCAGCCGTAACCCAAGGAGACCGAAACCCGATGACACTCGAAGAACTGATCGACGCGCTCAGGTTCATCCCGGCTTCGACACCCGTCGAGTACGGCTTCGGCTCGCCTCACTCGTGGCGCGGTTCTTACAGCGAGCTTGCTTTCCAGCCGGTTCGGAAGACGACCGTCGGGGCGATGCAGATTCACGCGCAGTCCGCGCTGTACGCGACGTTCACCGGCTACAAGGGCGGAACGTACCGGATGGACCCAGACACGCCAGTCCACATCCAGACGCACGATGGTTGCGACGATGACGACGAGTTAACCGCGCTGCTGTTGGAGAAGATGGTCCCCGAAACGAAGAGTTCGGAGACGGCGCCAAAGAACTGGCGCAAGCTTTGGAAGGACGCCGAATGAACTTCCAGCCAACAAGATGGGAGGTCGGCGGTCCATATGACCGGAAGAACCCAATCATCGAAGCCGTCCCACAGCGAGACGGATCCAGGCTATTCGCGGTCCGCGATTTCTTCGGGAGCGTCTTGAGCGTGAAGGGCGAGTGGACACATGAAGCACTTCCGTCTAGTCGGCCAGCGACTTGGACGAAGACGCATCGCTTCACAACCATCGAAGAGGCGATCACGGCAGCATCGGAGCATCCGCCCGAATGACCCCATCCGAGTCGGCCCTGTTAATTCTCTTGGGCGGTCCCGAAAACCGCCTCCACGCCGAAGTCGTTCGGCTATGCTTTGCCGACAAATCCTGGGGTAGCTCAGTGGCAGAGCGTCCGATTGTGGATCGGAATACCGAAGTTCGATTCTTCGCCCTTGGGCCAGAAAAACGGGTGTAGGATCCGCCTATGAATTTCCAACTGCCCAACGTCGGGCAGGAAGAGTTGGGAAAGCTGGTCCCAGGTCATCCTGTCCTTGTCGCCTACCGAGGCTCTCACTCTCACGGGACATTCGTTCCGTCGCAAGAAGCGGGAGGGATCGACGACATCGACATCATCGCGTGTTACATCGCGCCCGATCTCGCCAACTACTTCGGGCTGAAGACCGCGATGGTCGGCCACGACTGCAAGATCCGCGAGTACGACTCTGCGGCCTACGAACTGCGCCACCTCGCGAAGCTTCTGGCACAGGCAAACCCGAACGTGCTTTCGATGCTGTGGATGGACGAGTACATCTACCTCGAAGACGCAGGCCGTGACCTGATCGCTGCGCGCGAACTGTTCTCAACCAAGGCGGCCGGCAATTCGTTCACCGGTTACATGCACGCGCAGATCAAGCGCATGACCGCGTGGCACGACTCCGGCGAAGCGACGTGCTGCGACGGCGAGGTCTTTCACGAGGAACACTGCAAGTTGCGCCAGGAACGCGGCCGCGGATCGCAGAAGAAATTCGCGACTGGTTTCATGGGAGCGAAGCGGAAGGCGCTCGTCCAGAAGTACGGCTACGACGCGAAGAACGCGGCTCACGCGATCCGACTCGGACGAATGGGGCTGGAGTTCCTGAAAGACGGCGTCCTCCGCGTCAAGCGCGAAGACGCGGCCGAACTGGTCGATATCAAGAATGGCCGCTGGCCGTTGTCGAAGATCCAAGCCGAAGCCGCCGATCTGTTCTGGCGACTCGGCGAAGCGAAAGCGACATCTCCGCTGCCTGATGCGCCCGACATGGACCGCATCAACGCCCTGATCGTCGGGATCCTCTGCCGCTACTTTGGCACTGCGTGGTAGATTAAGTGAGTCAGGCGAGGTGGAGCCCCCGCCAGACTCAAACCAACACCGCACAGGAAGGTGCAACGTGGTCAAACAGAAGCCTACCAAGATCTGTCCAAGCTGCAATAGATCGTTTTCCCGCACATATCCATCAGAGTTAAAGCAAATCACCTTTTGCTCCGCAAAGTGCGGAGATGAAGGACGCCGCAAGGACCCGATCAGTGCGTTCTGGGCGAAAGTCAACCGCAGCGGAGGGCCTTCCTCCTGCTGGGACTGGACAAAGGCCGTAAATTCTGGCGGATATGGATGTGCTTGGGATGGCCAGAAACTAGTGCCAGCCCATCGCTATTCGTGGGAACTCCACAACGGCCCGATACCAGAAGGACGGGGGTATCATGGATTCTGCGTCTGCCACACCTGCGACAACCGGAAGTGCGTCAATCCGGCCCATCTGTTCCTTGGTACTCAGAAAGAGAACGTCGCAGACTGCTCCGCCAAAAAACGGCGCCGCTGGGACCACGCTCTCTGGAGGGAGACGGCGAGCCACCACCCCGCTCGACGATCTCCCTCCGGGCGGGATGAAAGGGAAAGCTGATACCCTTGACGCTTTAGGTGACAGCATTGACGCTTTGGGCTATGATCGTCGAATATGTTGATAGCGTGCTCCGCGTGTCCACGGCAATGGACCGTTTTGGACATCACAGCGAAGAGAAACTTCGCCAACCACGACGGTAAGTATCTATGCAGATCGTGTGCGGCGCGGGCCGCTACAAAGCCTCAAAACAACTCCTCTTTTTGGACCGAAGAGAAGCGCCGACAACATGGCGAGCGAATGCGCGGAAGCGAAAAATATTACGCCGCGATCCAACAGAGAGACACGAGCGGTGCAAAAAATCCGATGTTTGGCAAGAAGGCCTCGCTCGAAACCAGAATGAAAATGTCGGCGAGTCGGATCGGCAAGACGGGACCTTCAGCGACGGCATGGAAGGGTGGTAGAGGCTCGATAAACCGTAAGGTCCGACACATCATTCACACCCGTTGGAATTGGTATCTAAGGGTCTATCGGCGGGATAAGTTTGCGTGCGTTAAATGTGGCAGCAAGAAGAAACTTGATGCGCACCACATTGACCCGCTTTCATCCATAATCAAACGGCTGACTAGGGACAGATTTTTCGACACCGAGACATCGAAACTTGAATGGCTAGTTATGCACCCAAGAATCAGAGATCATCGCCTTAAAAACGGACAAACCCTATGTCGAAACTGTCACAAGTCCGTCCACAACTGGGGGAGTCACCATCATTGAAACCCGGATCCGATTTGCTAGGGGACCGTATAAAACAGTTCGAAGCGGTCGAGACAGAGCGAAAGTTCGACAAGGATCTCCCGATCTACGCGCGCATCGACGGCCGATCGTTCTCCGCTTTCACCCGTGACATGGATCGTCCCTTCGACGCGCGAATGACCATGGCAATGATCGGGACGACGATGCATCTCGTCGAGAAGACGAACGCCCTGATCGGCTATTGCCAGTCTGACGAGATCAGCTTGGCGTGGCTTTGTTCCAAGCCGGAGTCTCAGCCGCTCTTCGGAGGCAAGGTTCACAAGCTGACATCCGTCCTCGCCTCTCTGACCACGGCCGCATTCACGCGGGAAGTACTCTGCGCGTTCCCAAACGGTGCGCTCTTGAACGCGCGGCTCCCGCACTTCGACGCCCGCGTGTTTCAGTTGCCATCGAAGGAAGAGACCGCCAACGCTTTCCTGTGGCGCACGAACGATGCCCGGAAGAACGCCGTGAGCCAGGTCGCGAGGGCGCACTTCTCCGCGAAACAACTCCACGAGAAAAACTCGCTTGAGATGATCGACATGCTCATGGAGAAGGGCGTCAACTTCTACGACGTCGCGTTCAAGTCCGCGCACGGGACGTTCGTTCGTCGGCGACTCGTCACGCGCTGCTTGTGGCCCGACGAGCGTGAACGCATCCCGGAGAAACATCGGCCTCCCGTTGACCAGATGGTCACGCGCCACACCGTTGAGGCGATGGGTCTCGGAGAGTTCCGGCGGGTGAAGAACCGCGTCGAGGTGATATTCGACGGCGCGGAGCCGATCTCATGAGGCAACTCTACTTGGATTTGGATGGGGTCATCGCGGACTTTAACGGTGGCTACCTCCGCGAGTTCGGAATCAAAGTCCACCACGATCTCCCCGAACCGCCTGACTTCTGGAAGCGCATCGACGACCACGGCACGTTCTTCTTGGATCTCCCGGTGATGCACGACGCCTATGACTTGTGGGACGCGGCGAAGCGCTGTCACCCTTCCCCGATCATCCTGACGGGCATCCCACGTAATCCCATCGTCGAGACGCAGAAACGGCAGTGGGTCGCCCGCGAGTTCGGTTCGGACATCAAGGTCATCTGCTGCCCATCCCGTGACAAGGCGCTCCACGGGAAGCCGGGCGATGTCCTCGTGGACGACTGGACGAAGTACCGGGACATCTGGGAACGCATGGGCGGGATCTTCATCCTCCACCACGGCGCGCATGAGTCGTGGGAACAGATGGCCGCGATTTTCGGGAGGGACTTCCTATGACCGCCGTCCTGCTTCCGATCAGCGGCGCGCTCAAACCGAAGATGACTCCGTTTTTCATCATCAACGCGAAAGGTCGAAAGCACGCAGTCAGCATCGAAGATGCCAGAAAGTGGTGGCAGGATGTTCCTGAGGCGCGCGGGAAGATCAAGTACACCGACGAAGCCGGGGAGCATTTCTGGGATGGAGGTCTCGTCCCGTGAGGTTCTCAGTCACCATCGCCGGAGAGCCCGTCGGCCAGGGCAGGCCACGATTCTCAACCTTCGGCGGGAGAAACGTCGCGATCGATCCGAAGAAATCTCGAAACTGGAAGGCCTACACCACCGGTTGCATGCTTGCCGAGAAGGGCGGCGGCCCGATCCTGTTCCCGAAAGGAGTCCCGGTCAAAGTCACGATTGAGGCCGTCTTTACTCGGCCGGCCAGCAGCTATTCGACCAAGAATCCAAAGGGCCGCGAGCCGAAGGCCACACGCCCGGACATCGAGAACGTTGAGAAGGCGCTACTTGACGCAGCCACCACGGCCGGGATCTGGCATGACGACTCACAAGTTTTCAAGATGGATTCGGTGAAGTGGATCGGCGCACAGGACGAGAGCCCCTATCTCCGGTTCACCGTCGAGGCTCTGTGACCGGCCACATCGAAGGATTCGAGCAAGGGGCGCCACCAAAGCCCGTCAAGGCCGAGAAGGAGCCGAAGCGATGGATCAAGCGCGGGGTCAAACCTTCGCACGTTCGCCAAACCCCGGCCGGCCAGGAGAAGCACCGGAAGGATCGCGAATGGTCGAAGGCTGTCAAAGCTGCGAACTACTGCGCGTATCACAACCGATACGGCGGGAAGTGCCGAACGCCGTTGACGGCTGCGCACTGGATGCGCCGCGGCTACCTCGCGACCCGTCACCTAAAAGCGAATGGCCTGCCGCTCTGCTTGGAGCGTCACGACTACATGGGACGTCACCCGAAGCGCTGGGCGACCCTCGTTATCCGAACCATCGGTCGCGAAATGGCCGAGCGGATTTACTGGCTCGCAATGCGCGGGCCGAAAGCAGAGGAACAGTGAACCTATGAGCCAAACACACATCGACCAAATCTTCAGCCCCGAACTTCTCAAGGAGATGATCGCCGCGAAGTACGTCCGCGCCGTTCGGCACCCTGAGTTCCCGCTCACGCTCTACTCATACAGCGAGACAGCGCAGTACGAACGAGTCTGGAACGATTGCACGCGCAACTGTCGCGGGCTCATCGTGGACGACGCCGGCCACGTGATCGCGCGTCCGTTCCCGAAGTTCTTCAACATGGACGAGCCCGACGCGCCGAAGTTCGAGATGGATGATTGGGTTGAGGTCTCAGACAAGCGCGACGGTTCGCTTGGGATCCTGTACTTCTGGGACGACCGCCCTTACATCGCGACGCGTGGCGCGTTCATGTCTCAGCAGGCACGGCATGCGACGGAGGTTTTCCACAAGAAGTTCGGCGAAGAGTGGCGCAAGTGGGATTGAGCCAACACGGAACTATTCGAGATCATCTATCCCGAGAATCGGATCGTCCTGGATTATGGCGACATGGATGACTTGGTGTCTCTCGGTTCCGTGAACATTGCGACCGGGGCGACCGCGGACTTCCCAGAAGGCACGATGCAGCAGACGATGGCGGAGGTCTTGAAATTGCCGCCTCGTCCGAACGCCGAAGGTCTTGTCGTTCGCATCGTCCGCACAGACCAGCGCCTCAAGATCAAGCAGGACGACTACAAGGCGCTTCACCGAATCATCACGACATGCTCCGCCCGCTCGCTCTGGGAGCATCTCGCGGTCAACGCGATCCTCGCAGAGACACCCGATCTCCCGCTCACGATGCTCTCGAAGAAGGTGAAAATCGGCGAGGAGCGCGCGAAGCAGATCGTAGCGGCCGGCCCCGATTGGCAGGAGTCCATTTTCGGCGCGGGTGGTATGCCCGAGAACTTCGCACGATGGGTGCGGCGTCGCACTTACGAAATCACCGCAGACGTGGAGCGTCGAACATTCATCGCAGCGTGTGACTTCAGGAGTCTCGAGAACATCGCTCATGATCGGAAGCAGTTCGCGTTAGCCGCCCAGAAGTGCGAGAGCAAAGCGGCGCTCTTCCGAATGCTCGACGGGAAGACAGCGACCGAGATCCATTGGCTCGACGCCTATCCTGGTCATGAGATCCCGTTCGCAGAGGTCGGATGAGCATCAAAGCCACCGGAGAGACGTCCCAGACGCGTATCGGGCTCCGTGACCACTCCGCGTGGCTCCTTTGCTGCGACTCGTGTCCTACGCGCATCCGCTTCGTCACTGGATCAGAAGCCGCAGAAAAGACTGCTCGCTTGATGGGATGGGCCGTCAGCGGACGTCAACACGTCTGCCCGACATGTCTCCGTCGTCACGAAACCGAACACCTGGAGGTCGCCCCATGAGCTACAACTGGGTCCGAAGCTTCCGAGCGCGTCAAGACGGCAGAGATATCGTTTTCGATCCTCAGAAGGTTTACGTCCCGCTGTACGGGAAGTTCGAAGACAACAAGCCTCCTTTCTGGATTCGCACGTTCTTGCAGTGGCAACCGTGCCCGATTGAAGGGCTCTGGCGCACCATCGGCGGATCAACCTATACCCCGAACGTTTCGCTCTTGAGACAGCAGCGTATCGGCATCTACGAAACCACGATACCTGTCCGCGTGACCGGGATCTCGCTCATGGTGAAGGGATTCGAAAACGATCTCTATCACGCCCTCAAGGAGTACGGAGGGCTTACCTATTTCGAGCCCCCATGCGAGACCGACGGCGTTCTCCAGATATCCCAAGTGGACTCTGTCGCCATGCTCGTGAAGCTGGCCGAGTTCGAATCCCTGATGACACAGGAGCCCGCGCCATGATCACCGCCCCCGTAGAAATCAGCGCTTCATTCGCGTTCGATCCCAAGAAGATCATGCGCGACGCTCGGAGTCGTGTCGTGAAGCGCCCCAAGCGGCTCAGGAAGAAGATGGCGAAGTCGAACGGCGTGTGGGGTCGTCGTCGCTCAAAGAAAGCCATGACGCGCGCGTGGAAGCGTTTCTGGCCCGATTTCAGCCGAATGCTCGAAAGGTACAAGGCATGCTCTCAGCCATCCTCATAGCCGCCACTCTCGCCGCCCCGAAGCCCGTCAATGCGCCCAATCCCGTCCTAACGCTTCAAGCTTCGATGAATAGGGTCCGCTGCCTGAACCGCATCGAAGGCAACGCCCGAGCCTTCCTCTACGAAACCGACAAGAAACACCCGAACCCCTTGGCGGTCAAAGTCGCCGGGGACCTACTCCGCGCATCCTTCCGAGAATGTGACGCGGAAATAGCTAAACTGAGGCGCAAATGACCATCCGCAAACTCGTCTTCGGACTCTTCATCGGCTTCGTCTTCGCAGGAGCGATCCTCGGAGCCATCCGCCTCCCGAACTACTTGGAGACCGCCTTCCCGAAGGCAAGCCCGACTCCGGCACCGATCGACCGCCGCCTACACTCGCTCCAGTGGCGTCAGTTCATGGAACGCCGCGCCCTGATCTACTACGCGGCCACCGGGAAAGTCGTCGTACCTTACCGTCGGCTTGGTTCCTACCTTTGCCCCTCGCTCAATGACACCAAACAGGTCTTCCTGACGCTGGATCCCGAAGACCGGAAGGCGCCCTGTGCCGAAGGGCTGTTTGAGCTCGAAGAGCCTGAACCGCTTCCTGGGCTGACTGACGCGAAGTGAAGCGGTACCTGCCCAAGGTCACCTTCAAATCCGAGGCGGATCTCTGCTCCGCTTTCATCGCATGGGCCGAGAAGCAAGGAGCCAAGTGCTACGCCGAATGGGCCGGCTGGGACATCCTCGTCGTCATGGCATCAGGCGAACAGATCGGGGTCCAAGCAAAACTCTCCCTCAACGATGAGGTGATGCTTCAAGCGCTGCCATCCCAGCATGCCCACGACGAAGACCCTGGGCCAGACTTCCGCGCCATCCTAGTGCCTCACAGCGCGGATGCCCGTGGAATGATCGCGCATCGAATCGGGCTGATCCGCTTCGAGGCGTTACCGGAACTGATCCCGATGAGCGCCAGGCTGCGCGGCGAATGGACCGGCGAGAAGACCTTTCAAGGCAACTTCTGCGGGTCCGTCGCCTTCGTTGACCGCCGGAACTGGGTCGATTGGTTCCCGTTCAAGAGACTCGAAGTGCCCGAAACCTCCACCGATTCTGTCGCGGGATCACCGAGCCCGATCACGTTGACGCCGTGGAAGCGAGATGCCTTGCGCCTTCTGGCGATCCTTGAAGTCGAAGGGCGCATACATTCGAAGCGGATCAAGGACGAACTCGGATTGGCACCGTCTCGCTGGATGCAGTACCGATGGCTCGAGATGCACGGGGAGCGCGGGTTCTGGGTCCGCGGCGAGAAGTGCCCACCGTTTGACAAGCAGCACCCGTCCGCTTACGCCGCCGCCTTGGACCAGGCACGGAAGACCGTCGCTACGCCCGTTTGTAGTTCACCTGAACAACCACCAGCGTAGGCGCCCCGGCCACCGACTTCAGGCGCGCCTCAAGCCCGTCCCCGGTCACATAGGCGGTGTTCTGGACGGCGCCACCATCCGTCCATGCGGTCGTCGTCAGCGAGAGATCCACGGAGAGATGCTCAGCCGTTCCGTTCCGCCTCGCGTTGATCACCGCACCGGTCCCGGCGATACGCCGCGCCTTCACGGCGGTCACCGTACAGTTGAACGGGGCCAAGAAGATCGGGACATCCAAAGCCCCAGCCGGCGCGACGAAAACGTAGGACTGCGTAAAAATCAGCGTCTCGGGATCCAGAACGAGCCCGGCCGTCGCGAGCATCAGAGCCCCCCCGGTTCCCTGTGAAGGAGAGCCGCCAACGGTCACCGGGACACTCGGCGTCCCGACCAGCACCGAATGCGTATGCGCGGAGTTGGCCGCGCCCTGACCCTCGCCTACTGCCGCGTCATCGCTCGCGTTGATCTGGGTCGGGAGATCCGGGGGAAGCTGAGCCGCGTTGACGCCGAACTGAAGCGCTCGGATCGCATCGGCTAGGTCCCGCCGCTGCTGCTGGTCCCACGCACCTTTTTCGAAGTTGTAGCCGCCCCCGGCGAAGCGACCGTCTGAGCCCGCCACTACTGGACCCCTTCAATCGCGCGGAGGTACGCCCGGTTCGTGCTCTCGGCCAGCCGGTCAAACGCCGCGTCGCGCTGATCCGCAGGGAGCCGCTCCAAGGCCTTGAGCGCCTTGTCTGCGGTGTCGAACGTCGCCTTCTGAGCCACCAAGGCCCGATCCTGTGCGCGCATCCGTGCCGCCTGCTCCGGGCTGAACTTCATTCCGGCCGTGATCTGGCGAAGCTGGGTCAGCGTGGCCCGGCTCAAGTCCGCGTTCGGATAGGCTTCCTGTGCCGATTGACGCCGCACCGATCCCTCGACGAGCTTCAATCGGCTCTCGGCAGCATCCACGTCCCGAAGCTGCGCGTAAAACCGACCCCTGCGCGCCGCATCCTGGTCCACAACGAAATCCGAGAGGAGCGGCACCTTCTTGACCGGCTCCTGCTTCGCGACGCTCTCAGCGGCCCTGTAGACGTCTCCGAGGAACTTCCCGATACCGCCAGTGGCCGCCTTGGTCAGGTACTCAACGTCTCCCGGAGAAAGGTCCACCAGCCCCGGAGTCGCGTCATCGCCGCCCGTCGCCCGGTTCACGCCTTGAGCGAACGCCTTCGCGGCGCCCGATGTGGACTTCAAAG
>ERZ650311.888-NODE-888-length-16414-cov-4.143774_pt1 | contig 16414 bp, 21 predicted proteins | sample MGYA00376247_ERZ650311 | MGnify/ENA primary metagenome ERZ650311 (study PRJEB26733, sample SAMN07839324) | wastewater metagenome | biome: small river; feature: stream; material: water | place: USA: North Carolina | collected 2016-07-28 ... | reverse complement strand
CAAGGAGTCAGGTCAGGCCACGCAGACGCTGCAGGCTCAGAACCTGGCCAAGATGATCTCGCGCCTGCCGCCGGGCTCCTTTGCCAAGTCGGTGTGGATCGTCAACAACGATGTGCTTCCGGCGCTCTTCACCCTGACGTTGGGCAACTACCCGATCTACCTGCCGATGGGGCTGAACGTGGGCGGCATCCAGGCCTCGCCCTACGGCACGCTGCTGGGCCGCCCGGTGTTCGTGTCCCAGCATGCCAACACCTTCTCCTCTGCGGGTGATGTGCTGCTGGCCGACCTGTCGTACTACCAGACCATCACCAAGGCAGGCGGCATGCAGACGGCAACGTCCATGCACCTGTATTTCGATGCGGACCTGACGGCTTTCCGAACCACCTTCCGCATGGACGGTCAGTCCAAGATCGCCGCGCCGATCACTCCCGCCAAGGGCAGCACGACGCTGTCTCCTTTCGTGCAACTGGGCGCCCGTTGATCGGTCCCGGTTGGATACGCCTACTTTTACTCAGGAGAATCTTCATGTTTCCAAACGCAAAAGGCAGCGAGATGCTGTCGCTTCTGGCCACGATCGATCCGGCCAGCCAGGCTGCAGGCACGGTCACCACGGGCTGGGTCCAGGCTGGCAGCCACCACACCCTCATGGCACTGATCCAGACCGGTGGTCTGGGTGTCAATGGCACGGTGGACGCCAAGTTCGAGCAGGCCGTGGACGCCTCTGGCACCTCGGCCAAGGATGTGGCTGGCAAGGCCATCACCCAGCTCACTCAGGTGGGCGGTGGCTCCAACAAGCAGGCGCTCATCAACCTGCGCCCCGTCGATCTGGATGCGGCCAATGGCTTTGCCTACGTGCGCCTGAGCCTCACGGTGGGTGTGGCCGCCAGCCTGGCCTCGGCTCAGCTGATGGGCCTGAACCCGCGCTACGCCAGTGCGGACGCCAGCAACCAGGCTGCGGTTACGCAGATCGTCTGAGGAGCGCTGCCATGAAAGCTGTCCAGTTTCTGGTGGACTTCTTTGCGGTCGATGGCAGCGGCAACCGTTTCATCAAGTACGCGCAGGGTCAAACCTACCCGTATGACGATGAAACGGCCAGCCAGGTGGCGGCGGGATTTGCGCAGCTCGTTCAGGTCGAGACTCTGAAGCAGGCCAAAGTACCGGCGCAGGTCAAGAGTGCTGCCACGGCCGAAGCACCGGCCCCTGCCGCCGAGAAGGCCGCCACCTCCGCCACCACCACTGAGGCCTGAGCTTCATGCCGCTGCAACTTGTCACGGCGCCTACCCAGGAGCCGGTGTCTCTGGCCGAGGCCCGGCTCCACCTGCGGGTGGATTTCAGCGACGACGACGCGCTCATCATGGCGCTCATCCGGTCAGCCAGGTTAGCTGCCGAGACCATCACGGGCAGGCAACTGGTCACGGCGCGTTGGAAATACATCCTGGACAGTTTTCCCGGGCCATCCCTGATGGGGGTGCCAGCAGGGCGGCCCTTCACGCTGCCGGGCCACGCGATCCTGATCCCCAAGGCGCCTGTGCAGACCATTGTCTCGATCGACTATATGGACATGAACCGCACAGCGCAGACCATGCCAGCGGCCAATTACGTGGCCGATCTGGCCTGCGAGCCTGCCCGCATCACGCCCGTATTTGGGCAGATCTGGCCGATCCCACTGCCGCAGATCGCGGCTGTCTCGGTGACCTTTGATGCGGGCTACGGCAATCCTGCCGATGTGCCCGAGGGGCTCAAGAGCTGGATGCTGCTGCGCATTGGCAGCCTGTACCAGAATCGCGAAGAAGTGGCGGCCATGGCCCGCGGCAAGATCGATCCGCTGCCCTTCATTGATGGGCTGCTCGATCCCTACAGGATGGTGACGGTGTGAAGGGAGCAGTGAGATGACCAGACTTCGCACCGGAGAACTGAACCGTCGGGTGACCTTGCAGAGGCGCGACCCCACGCAAGACACCTTTGGCGAAGTCAATCCCGTCTGGGTGGATGTGCAGACCGTCTGGTCCGCCATTCAGCCCCTGTCGGGGCGTGAGCTGGAGCTGGCCCAAAAGGTCGCCTCCGAAGTCACCCACCGCCTGACCATCCGCTACCAGCCCTCGCTCACCGACACGCGTGTAGTGGCGGGTATGCGGGCGCTCTACAAGAACCGAGTCTTCAACATCCTGGCCAGCATGAACGAGGACGAAGCCAACGTGCTGATCCACCTGATGGTCACCGAAGGCACCAACGAAGGAGGCTGAAGCCATGGAGCTCGAACATGTCAAAGGCCTGCGCGAACTCTCCGATGCCCTCAAGGAACTGCCCCAGCGCATTGCCCGCAATGCCCTGCGCCAGAGCGTGGCAGCGGGCGCTTCCATCATCCGAAACGATGCCAAAGCTCGCGCCCCTGTCTCCACCCAGGCTCCGGCGCCCGGGGACCCTTTGCCGGGCACGCTCAAGCGCTCGATCCTGATCAAGCATGTGCCTGAACGCTCGGGCGTCAGCAGTCAGACCTTCATCGTCGGCGTGCGCAGTGGCAAGCGTTACCGCAACCAGGGCAAGAAGGGCAACCGTTCCCAGGATGCCTACTACTGGCGTTGGGTGGAATTTGGCACCGTCAAGATGAGTGCGCGGCCATTCCTGCGCCCGGCCTTCGAAGCCAACAAGCAAGCTGCTGTGGATGCCATTGCCCAGTACCTGGCCAAGCGCATCCCGGAAGAAGCTGCCGGGCTTCGTGGGGCCAAGAGGTGATTTTGTGATTCAGGAGCAATTGCAGGCCGTGCTGGCGCCTCTGGTCAGTGGCCGCAGCTACCCGAACCTGGCCGCGCAGGATGCAGCGGCGCCCTACATCGTCTACCAGCGGGTGGTGAGCGTCACCAACAACAACCTGCTCAGCGCTTCGGATCTGCAAAACACCCGGGTGCAGATCGATGCCTATGCCAAGACCTACGCCAACGTGCAGCAGATCGCCGCTAGTGTCCGATTGGCCATGCAGGGTGCAGCGTTCACCAACGTCCAGCTCTCCGAGCAGGATTTCTACGAGATCGATGTGCGATTGCACAGGGTCTCTCTGGACTATTCGATCTGGTCCACCTGAGCCGGATCCCGATTTACAACGCGCCGCCTTAGGGCGGTTTTTTCATATGGAGAAACCATGACTTCCACCGCCTTTGCTTCACAAGGCACGGTGCTCTGGCTGGGTACCGGCTCGGGCAGTGCCAAAACCATAACCGGCGTCACGCTGGGCAACCCCACCATCATCACCGCAGCCGGCCACGGATTTTCCTTGGGCGATGTGGTCACCATTGCAGGTGTGGGGGGCGCCACAGCCGTCAACGGCACCTGGGTGGTCACCAACAAGACCACCAACACCTTTGCTATCAGTGTGGACACCACGGGTGGCAGCGCATACACCTCAGGTGGTACCGCAACGCCAGTGACCTGGACGCCGGTGGTCAATATGCGAAGCTTTACTGGCTTTGATGGCTCGGCCAACATCATCGATGTCACCAACCTGAGTTCATTGTCCGAAGAGATTCGTCCGGGCATTCCTCGTTTTGGCCAACTCTCCTTTGAAATCGACTGGGACCACAGCGATCCGAGCCATGCAGCCCTCATTGCCCGTCAACTGAGCCAGGCACAAACGGCCTTCAAGCTGGTGCTGCCTGAGCCCCGCACGGCCACCTTCAACGGCTACGTCATGAAAGTACCGATCCAGGGGGGTGTCGATCAAGTCGTTCGCGGCACGCTGGATGTGCGCATCACTGGACCTGTCACCTGGAGCTGAACATGAGCAAGATCCTTTCCAAAGCAGACATCCTGGGCTGCAGCGACCTGCGTTTTGAAACTGTGGCCGTCCCGGAGTGGGGTGGAAGCGTAAGGGTTCGCACCTTGAGCGGCGCTGAGCGCGACGCCTTTGAAGCCACCCTCATGAAAATCCTCAACGGTAAGCGCGTGCCCGACATGGACAACCTGCGCGCCAAGCTGCTGGCCGCCACGGTCGTCGATGAAGAAGACAAACCGATCTTTGGCGTGCACGACCTGGTGGCGCTTGGGCGCAAGAGCGCAGTGGCGATCGACCGCATCTTTGCGGTGGCGCAGCGCCTGAACGCCATGGCCCCCGAGTCGGTGGAGGAGTCCATAAAAAACTCCATGCCCGGCCCGAGCGCAGGTTCTATTTCCGACTAGCGCTCGCGCTGGGCAAGACGGTTGGCCAGCTGCTGCGCGAGATCGACAGCGTCGAACTCACCGAGTGGCTGGCCTTTGACCAGATCGAGCCCTTTGGGGATCCGCGCGAGGATCTACGCATGGGGATGGTGTGCAGTACGGTCGCAAACCACAGCATCTCGCCCCCCAAAAACCCCCGCCGTCCCAGCGACTTCATGCTGTTCGCCCCCGAGAAAAAGACCGAGCCGATCCTGCTCGATGACCCCAAAGCCCAAACCGACCTGATCCGTCAGGTGATCTTTGGTATCCCTCCTGAGCAGAAGTAATGCCGCAGGCGACCACAGTCCCGGTCTCCCAGATTCCCAGCGAGTCCAACCATGTCCCTAGGTACCCTTGTCGTTGAGCTCACTGCCAATGTGGCCAAGTTCCAGAGTGATCTGGGGCGGGCCGAGCAGGTGGCCCAGAACACGGCCAAGCGCATCGATGCCCAGTTCGGGGTCGTCAAGAACACGCTGGCCAGTTTTGGGGTGGGGCTCGCGTCCTTTGCCAGCTTTGACGCCCTGGTGGGCAAGATCGAAGGCGTGATCAGCTCGGCTGCAGGCCTGCAGCAACTCTCCGAACGCACCGGCGCCACGGTGGAGAACCTCTCGGCGCTGGCGTCTGTGGCCAAACTCTCCGGCACCGACACCGAGATGCTGGCAGGCGGCCTGCAAAAGCTCTCCAAGGCGATGCTCGACGCCCAGCAGGGTGGTTCCAAAACCAGTCTGGCCTTTGGTGCGCTCGGCATCAGCACCAAGGAGCTGGCCTCGCAGCGCCCCGACGAGGTTTTCGTGCGCATCGCCACCGAGATGGCCCGGTTTCAGGATGGCGCGGGCAAGACGGCTGTGGCGCAGGAGCTGCTCGGGCGGGCCGGTGCCAACCTGCTGCCCGTCATGAAAGACCTGGTCGAAGTCGGCAAGCTGCAAGTCAAGGTGACGGCAGAGCAGGCCCAGATGGCCGATGAGTACGAGAAGAACCTCGTGCGCCTGAAGGCTTCGACGGATGCCATCTTCAAGAAGATCGGCCTGGAGCTGGTGCCGGTCCTGAACGCCTTCACCAAAGCCATTCTGGAGAGTCAGAACGCCAACGATGGCCTGCGCGCCACGGTGGAGAGTCTGGCCAAGGACGGCTCAATTCGCGATTGGGCCGAGCGCTCAGCCATGGCGCTGGCGTATTTCATCGACGTGCTGAGCGTGGTGCCCGATGTATTCAGCATAGTGGGTAAGACCATTGGCGCCGCCGCCGCCCAGTTCATGGGCCTGGTGCTTGCGGTTCAGGGGGCAGGGCAGGCGCTGTCGGGTGATTTCATAGGCGGCCTTGCGACCGCCCGCGAAGGGCTCGCGCAAATCAAGGTGGTGGGCGAGTCCTGGTCAAAGGACATGCAGGACATCTGGAACCGGCCCCTGTTTTCCGAGCGGCTCAGAAAGCAGCTCGAAGATGCCCGCAAGGCCGGGGCCAGTGGTCCGAGGCCATCCCTCCCCAACCTGAACCTGGGCGGGGACAACGAGATGTTCAAGAAGCAGCTCGATGGCCAGCTCAAACTGCTCGATCGCCAGATTCAGGAAGAGCAGCGCCTGCTGCAAACCCGCGAGCAGTTCCTGAGCCGAGCCTACGGCGAGGACCTCATGTCCATTGCCGACTACTTCGCGGGCAGACAGGTGGCTGCCGAGGAGAACCTCAAGAACACCTTGGCCATTTATGACCAGGAAATTGCCGCGCTCAAGGCCTACCAGGCCAAAGTGAGCGATGCCAAAGCCAGGGTCGAAGCGCAAAACCGCATCGATGACATTCAGGCGCGCTCGCGCACCATGGTCTTCGACGCACAGACCAAGGCCATCTTGCTCACGCTTGACCAGGCCAAAGCCACCAAGGCTTACAACGATGAGATTGAGCGCCTGAACATCCGCTTGCTGGAGATGCAGGGAAACCTGGCCGAAGCCGGCAAACGTCAGAACGCCCTGCAAAACCGGCAGTTCCGCCAACGCCTAACAGTCGAGGGCAATACCGGGGGCCTGGCCATGCTCGATCAGGTCGAGAAGATGCAAAACGCGCGCTCGGCCATGTCCGAGCTCAACCTCAAGGCCTCGGTCATTGAGGAGCAGTTGGGAGCCACGGAGATCCGGGTGGCGGCGCAGCGCCAGTCAGGCGCCATCACCGAAATCGAAGCGATGGCCAAACTGTCGGTGGCGCGCACCAATGCGGCAGGGCAACTGACTGAGATCGCCGATCAGATGATGGCGGTGGCGCAGGCCTCGGGTGATCCGCGCATGGTCGTGAACGTGGAAGCGTTCAGAGCCAAGATCGAGCAGCTCGCCGCCTCGGCCGATGTGGTGGGCAGCAAGTTTCGCCTGATCTTCGAAGACAACCTGACCAACTTCTTCACGGATCTGGTCAGTGGTGCCAAGTCCTTCAAGGACGCGTTCCTGGACATGGCCAAGGGCATCGAGCAGGCGATCACCCGCATCGTCGCGCAGAACCTCGCGCAAAGCCTGTTCGGTCAGGCAGCCGTGTTTGGCAACGCGGGCAGCGGGCTGGGCGGCATCTTCACCAGCGCGATTAGCGGACTGATGGGGGGAGGGGCGAGCACCCCTGCGGCCGGTGCAGCCAGCCTGGGCACGGGGCTCACCGCCCCAGCCAATTTCTTGTCCTTGCCCGCGCGCGCTGGTGGTGGCGATGTCTACCCGAACCAGGCCTACCTGGTGGGCGAGCGGGGTCCTGAGGTGTTTGTTCCGGGTGGCTCGGGCTCGATCGTGCCCAACAACCGTCTGGGCAGCATGGGGGGCTCAAGCATCGTGATCAACAACCACTTTGCCAGTGGCACTGACCTGCGCACCATTGATCAGGCTGCCAGCCAGATCGGCATGCGTGTGCAGCGTGCCCTGCGCAGAAGCTATTGAGGCGAGGAATTCATGGCCTTCATCGAATCCCCCAGGTTCCCCGCCAACATCAGCTACCACTCCTCAGGCGGCCCGGTCTGGAAGACCCAGGTCGTGCAAACGGCCAGCGGCCGTGAGCAGCGCATCCAGACCTGGCAGGACGCGCTGCGCCATTGGGATGCCATGAACGGGGTGCGCACGGACGCTGAACTCGACCAGCTGCATGCCTGGTTCCTGATCGCGGCGGGCATGGCCAATGGCTTTCGTTGGAAAGACTGGAAGGACTTCACCGCCGTCTCGGGCACCGGCAGCGGCATCGTCAACACCACCGGGCGGGGCAATGGCACGGCTACGGGGCAGCTCTACAAGCAGTACGCCCTGGGCACCAACACCTACGCCCGCAAGATCACCAAACCTGTCGCGGGCACCGTGGTCATCCAGAAGAACGGCGTCACAGTGCCTTTCGGACCTGTGGCTGGGCAATGTTCACTGGACACCACCACTGGTGTGGTGACGTTTTGGGGCAGCACGCCCCCCACCACATCGGATGTGCTCATCTGGAGCGGCGAGTTCGATGTGCCGGTGCGATTTGACACCGACAGCTTCAACGCCAACTACGAAGAACTCAACGCCAGCAGCGTCACGTTGCCGGTGGTTGAACTGCGCCTTTGAAGGCTATGCATGAGAACCATTTCCACTGCCTTGACTGCCCATCTGGCGGGGGAGGTCCTGACCACCGCCACCCTCTGGAAGATCACCCGCAGGGACGGCCAGGTGTTTGGCTTCACCGACCACGACTCGGACCTCACGGTCTCGGGCGTGACCTATGCCAGTACCGGCGGGCACACCTCCTCGGCCATGGTCTGGTCCGATGACCTCTCCAACAGCAACCAGGAAGTTACCGCCGTCTTTGACCACTCGGCCATCACGCGCGCCGATGTGATGGCGGGGCTGTGGGACTACGCGGCCGTCACCCTGTACCTGGTCAACTACATGGACCTCACCATGGGCACCTTGCCCCTGACCACCGGCGTGCTGGGGCAGGTGACCTTGAAGCGTGGCCAGTTCGTGGCCGAGTTGCGCGGCTTGGCGCAGCTGCTCACTCAGGAGATGGGCTCGCTGTACTCGTCCACCTGCCGCGCGCAGCTGGGCGACAGCCGTTGCAAGGTCAACCTTACTCCCCTGACGTTCTCTGGAGCCGTGACCGGCGTGACCAATGCCCGGGTGTTTGCCGACACCTCCATGACGCAGTCCGGCCCAGTGCTGCCTTACACCTCGCCCGGTTACACCATCCCCAGCGCCAACCCCTGGACCATCACGCCCGTGATCCCGCAAGGCGGCAGTTGGGTGTCTGATGCCGGGGTGACCAATGCACAGACGGGCGCCGTGTTCACCAAAGTCACAAGTGCACCCGGTGCTGGCCAATACAGCGTGTCCGCTGGCGTCTACACCTTCAACAGCATCAATGCGGGCACGCAGGTCAGCATCTCCATGACCTATGCGCAGGGCTACTTTACCTACGGCACGCTGCTGTGGCTCACCGGCCAGAACGCGGGCTACCGCATGGACGTGCGCCAGTTCTCGCCGGGATCCATCACCCTGGCGCTGCCCATGACCTATCCCATCAGCGTGGGCGACACCTACACCCTGGTGGCCGGTTGCGACAAGACCGCCACTACTTGCCGCCAGCGCTTTGGCAATTTCCTTAACTTCCGGGGCGAGCCCTACATCCCGGGCACCGACTCGATTCTGAGGCCCCAGAGCAAATGAACCCGCAAATGAAGGTGACTGCAGACGATGTGGTGAGCACCGCCCGCACGTGGCTGGGTACGCCCTACCACCACCAAGGCAGGCTCAAAGGGGTAGGGGTGGACTGCGCAGGTCTCCTGGTTGGTGTGGCGCAGGAATTGGGCCTCTCCGACTTCGATGTCATGGGCTACACCATGCGCCCCGACGGAGAGTCGCTGCGCAGGCACTGCGACACGCAGATGAAAAGCATCACCCGCGAGGAGTTGATGGCCGGGGACGTGGTGCTTTTCACATTCGACGCGCACCCGGGGCATTTGGGCATTCTCAGCACCCCCGAGCATTTGATCCACGCCTACCTGCCTCGACGCAAGGTGGTCGAGCACAGCATGGACGCCTGGTGGTGGGCGCAGGCCGCAGGCTTTTACAGATTCCCCGGAGTTCACTGATGGCGCAACTTGCCGTTTCGGTCGCAGGCGCTGCGATCGGCTTTGCCGTGGGCGGCCCGGCGGGCGCCCAATGGGGCTGGATGGCTGGCAGCCTGGTCGGCTCCGTGCTGTTTCCGCAGCACGTCGAAGGCCCCCACATGGCCGACCTCAAGGTGCAAAACAGCGCCTATGGTCAGCCCATTCCCCTGATTTACGGCACCTACCGCATGGCGGGCAACGTGATCTGGGCTGGTACCCCGGTGGAGCATTCCCAGACGCAAGGCGGCAAGGGCGGCCCCACCTCCACCACCTATTCCTACTCGCTGTCCTTTGCCGTGGGGCTGTGTGAAGGTCCGATCGTCGGCGTGCGCCGCATCTGGGCCAACAGCAAGCTGATCTACGACATGGGGGCGAACGCCACCGCCTCCAGCGTGCTGGCCAGCGCAAGCCAAGCCGATGGCATCCGCATCTATACCGGCGATGAACTGCAGGCGGCCGATCCGACCATGGAGAGCTACCAGGGCGTGGGCAATGTGCCCGGCTACCGGGGGCTGGCTTATGCGGTCTTCACCGACTTTGACCTCGCGCCCTACGGCAACTACCTGCCCAGCCTGTCCTTTGAGGTCGTCACGGCGTCGAACACCACCTGGACCACCCAGCTCGTCTCCTCCTGGAATTACCCCACGACGCTCGGCACCTTCTATTCGGCTCCATGCCTGTCGGTCACCAGCACCCAGGCCATGGCTTGGGGCTACTACTACGGCTACTCGGGCGTGCGCCTGGAAACCCTCACGCCCTATGGCGCCAGCCCCAACGGTGCCTTGTCTGGCGGCTCGCCTGGGGATTTCCCAGCGAATGGCCGCAGTGATGTGCCCGGAGCGCTCGTGCGCGGCAACCTGACCATGCGCTGGGTGGATGCCACGACGGGCTTGTCCACCGATACCACCATTCCCAATCTGCCCTACGGCGGCGGCACCACCTGCTTTGTCAAATCGGGCAACCTGATCTGGGTTACCAACAGCTACGGCGGGTTTTCCTACAACCTGTACCGGTTTGACTTGAACTCGGGCGTGCTCACCACCTCCACCCTGACGGGGCCATGGACGGTGTTGGGAATTGGGGTGAGCCATGTGTACGTCGCCAACGTGGTTACTGGCACCATCGAGAAGTTCAACAAGGACACGCTGGCCTATGTCGGCACGGCCATGAGCGGGGTGCCCACCGGCATATCAATCGGCCATGTGATCAACGACAGCCTCATCTACGTGGTTGTCAACGGCACCGGCATCTGGCGCATCGATCTGGCTGCAGGCACCAGCACCAACCTGTTCTGGTTCACCGGAACGCCCATCGTGAGTTCCATCACGGTGCTCAACGAATCCACCATCCTCTACAGCGACTGGTCTTCAAGTAGCGCCATCAGCATGTACCTGGCCCACGCATCGCTGGATACCAACGGTGTGAGCTTGTCCTCGATCGTGGGGGATGTGGCCAGCAGGGCAGGGCTGCAGGCCAGCCAGTACGACACCTCCCAGCTCACCGACAAGGTGCGCGGTTACGCCATCACCAACCGCTCCAGCGCCAAAAGCAATCTGCAGCCCCTGATGACGGCCTACTTTGTGGACGCAACCGACACCAATGCCAAGCTCAAGTTCGTCAAGCGCGGTACCGGCTCGGTGGTCACCATCCCGGCTGCCGACCTGGGCGCTGCGGCCAGCAAATCGGCCGAGGAGAGCCTGAACCCGCTGGTGGCCGCCCGCACGCAGGAGGTGGACCTGCCGCAAGTGGTCGAGATGACCTACCCGGGCGCGCAAAACGACTACGAGAACGCCACACAGCGGGCTTTTCGTTCGGTCACGCCCAGCGTGCAGAAAACCGCATTCCAGCTGCCCGTGGTGCTCACCGATGACGATGCCCGCCAGCGTTGCGAGCTCATGCTCTGGAGCCAGTGGGTGGCCCGCACGACCTACACCTTTGCCACCTCGCTGGCCTACATGCGCTACGAGCCTTCGGATGTCGTCACGCTGATCGAGCCGGACACAGGCTACAGCGCCACGGCCCGTCTGATCCGCTGCGAGAACAATGGCCAGGGGCAGTTGCGCTGGACCGCTGTGTCCGAGGACCCCTCGCTCTACAGTTCCACGGCCACCACCGTCGGGGGCGCGGCCACCGGGTATATGACCCCGGTGGTGTCCTATGCCGGGGGGACCCGGCTGGCCATCATCGATGCACCACCCCTGCGCGATACGGACACCTCGCAAGCTCTTTACCTGGCTGCCTGCGGCTATGACAGCTCGTGGCCGGGTTGCGAGTTGCAGATTTCCCGCGACGGGGTGTCTTTCACCCCGTTTCAGACCCAGACCGTGGCCGCCACCATCGGCTTTACCGATAGCGTGCTGGGCAACTTCGCCGGGGGCAACCAACCCGATGAATTGAGCACCGTGACCGTGCGCATGGCCAATGGGGTGCTCACCAGCACCGACGGCGCGGGCCTCTTAGCCGGGGTCAACGTGGCCATGATCGGGCGTGAGCTGTTGTATTTCCGCACGGCCACGTTGACGGGCACCGGCACCTACCAGCTCAGCGGTTTTTTGCGAGGAAGGCAGGGCACCGAGTGGGCCATGGGAAATCACGCCAGTGGCGAATTGTTCGTGCTGTTGGGCGCAAGCACCCTCTACAAGCTGCCCCTGAACCTGTCCGATCTGGGCCAGACCCTCAAGGTCTTGCCGGTGACGCTGGGGCGCACGGCCAGCACCGCCGATGCGGTTTCGGTCACAGTGAGCGAAGCCTGCGTGCGGCCATTGGCGCCCTCGGGCTTCAATGCCAACAAAGGCTCTGCTACCTCAGCAGCTGACATCACCCTGGGCTGGACCCGGCGGGCGAGGGTGAATGCCGCTTGGCTCAACGGCACCGATGTGCCGCTCGATGAGGGCACCGAGTCCTACCAGTTGCAGGTCTTCAATGGGACAGCCTTGGTGCGCACCGTGGTCGTCACGGCCGCCCAAACATGGGTCTACCCCGACGCGACGATTACCGCCGACGGTTTCACACCCGGGCAGACCATCACCTTCACCGTGGCCCAGAACAGCGACCAAGGGGTGCTGGGGCACATCGCCACGGCCTCAGCACAGCGGTAACCAACAAGGCAATTCATGTCCAACAGCACCACCCTGATCGACACCATCGCCACCAACCAGAGCAGCAAGGAGGTGCTGGCCAATGCGCTCTTTGACGCGGCCAGCCCTTCCATGCTCTGGGCAAGGCGTGCCAGCACCTCCTCAGGGTTGACCTGGGGCTACTACGGTGGGTGGTACAACGGCCAGATTGCCAATGGCACTGTGGCCCTCACGGCCAGCGCCACCAATTACCTGATGGCCGATGCCGCCACTGGGGCAGTCACCGCCAACACCACCGGGTTCTCGGCCGGAAAGATTCCGCTGTACCTGGTGGTGACGGGAACCACCACCGTCACGTCTTACACGGATGAGCGCTCGTATGCGCCATCCGCCTTGCTCGCGCCCGGTTCAACGCCGTATGACCTGCTGATGTTTTTTCCGGGCGTGCCCACGGCCAACCAGGTGATGGGCCGGATCATCGTGCCGCGTGCCATCACCTTGCCCTCAGGCCTCACAGGTTCCTACGGCTCTTCGATCACATCGGCTGCAGCCGCCACCACGCTGACGTTGGCCAAGAACGGGACATCGATCGGCACTGTCAACTTTGCCTCTGGATCTGCCTCGGCCACTTTCACATTCGTATCCAGCGTGAGCTTTGCCGCTGGAAACGTCCTCACTCTGACCAACCAGTCGCCAGCGGATTCGGCCTTGGCCAATGTGTCGCTCACCTTGGCTGCCACCCGCTGAAAACCATTCGAGGAGCATTTCATGACCTTTCGCTTTTGTGACGGGATGGACAGCTATGCCACGACGGCCAACCTGAATATCCGCTGGAACACCGTGACCCAGACCAACATCTCGACCACCGGTGGGCGTTTTGGGGGAGGGGCGCTGACCAGCGCTGCGTCCAACCCCTATTCGATGGCGATCATCAAGTCTGTGAGCATCCCCAGTGGAGCCAAGGTGCGCATTGGCATGAGCTACAAATACGGGACAGGAGCGGCTCCCAACGGGGTCAATACCTCGTACCCCATCCTGGCGCTCAACAACAGCCACATCCTGGGCATGAACACCTCGGGAATGCTGGTGGTGACCACCCTCGGCGCCACGACGGCGCAGATCACCAGCACGATTGCCATGACGGACACCAGCTTTCATTGGATCGAGCTGGAGTACCAACTCAACGGTGCAAGTGGCTCGGCACAGTTGTATGTGGATGGGATTTTGCAGGGCACCGTCACGGCCAACCTGGGGGCTGCAGCCGCGATTTCGACCATCACCTTTGGGGGTGGCTATGTGTTTGGCGGGTCGGCTTGGATCGATGATGTCATCGTCTGGGACGATCAAGGCACTTCTTTCAACACTTACCCCCTGGGGCCGCGCCGCATCTCCACACTGCTGCCCAACGCCGATGGCGATCTGGCCCAGTTCACCCCGAAAACGGGCACGGCGCATTACGCGATGGTCAACGGCGGCTACACATCCGGAAACTACGTGAGTGACGCAGGCACCGGCAACATCGACCTCTACAAGTTCCTGCCCTTGAGTTACACCCCGGTGGATGTGAACGCCGTGGTGGGCAACTACTACGGTCAGAACTCGGGCTCGGGCACCACCAGCCTGATCCCCAAGCTCAAGACCGGAACCACCACCATCTCGGGCACCACCTTGACGCTGCCGGTGGGTGCGCTGGCCTTGTTCCAGTCTCCCTTCATGACCGATGCCAGTGGCACGGCCTGGAACGCTGCTGCCGTGAACGCCATGCAGTTGGGCATGGGAGATTGAGATGACGGTTGAATACGACTACGTTTTTGCAGAGACGGTCGGATCCCTGAATGCAGGTTCGGCCACAGCCCAGTACCAGCGTGTTTATGCCGAATCCATTGCTGCGCTGCAAACCGGGACGGCCACAGCAGCACTAACCCGGGTCTTTGTGGATGTGATCCACGACATCAACGCGGGGGCAGCGGTTGCCACCGTGCCCATTTTGATGGTCTGCACGTAGCCGGGCAGAGCCCTTATCCCATTTCGCCACCCGCCACCAAGGTTTGTCCTGGTGGCTTTCTTTTTTTAAGGAGAGAGATATGCCTGAACCCGCAAGCACAGGAGTCGCTGGTGCAGCGGCGGCCTACAAAGCCATTGGTGGGGCTGCTGCCGCTGCCGCCGGGGGAGCCACCCTTGCTGCCGTGGTGGTGATGCTCATGACGCCGCCTCGGAGTTTCAGAGAGTGGGCTGTGGGCCTGATCAGCACTGTGGTCTCCAGCATCGGTGGGGGTGCCATCGTCATTGAGCATTTCCAGCTGCATGACTGGGCGTTCTCCACCATGGGTCTGTACGCCATGGGTGGGGTGATCTTTGGCTGTGGATTGCCGGGATGGGCCATCGTTCGGTGGGTCTTCAACTTCATTGCCAAGCGCCGTGATGCCTCGATCGATGAGATCGCCAAGGATGTGAAGGAGATGATGTGAGTCCGACGGAATTCATCATGCGGCTCACCACGGCCGCCGTCGCATCGGCCAAGGCAACAGGCGTTCCTGCCAGCATAACCATTGCTCAGGCGGCACTTGAGTCGGGGTGGGGTGAGTCTGCACTGGCAAAGACGGGCAACAACCTGTTCGGCATCAAGGCGGACAGCCTCTGGCGCGGCCAGACCCTGACCCTGAACACCAAGGAGTTCATCAAGGGGCAGTGGGTGGTGGTGCCAGCCCTTTGGCGCAAGTATCCGAGTTGGCAGGCCAGCATCGACGATCACGCCACGTTCCTCAAGCGCAACCCCCGCTACAAGGCCTGCTTTGCTTGCACCACTGCCCAGGCGTTTGCCAAGACGCTGGCGCAGGCAGGCTATGCCACCGACCCGGCTTATGCGGACAAGGTCATTGGCTTGATCAAGCAGCACAACCTACTGTCTCTGGACGGAGGTGCGGCATGAACTGGCTCAATCGATTCTTGCTGGCCAACTGGTCACACATCTTTGACGCACTTCTCTTGACCATGGCGCTGCTTTGCGGGATGCAGGTTGGCGAGTCCCGTGTCCAGAAGGATTGGGACGCCGAAAAGCAAAAGATCGCACTGGCCCAGGCCAGGCAAGAGCAGCGCGTCGCCGATGTGCGGTTGACCCAATCTCAAATCACGCAGGAAATCTCGAATGAATACGCAAAAAGGTCAAAGCTACTGGCTGATCGCCAGCCTGATGCTCATGTTGGCGGGGTGTGCAACATCACCACAGCCGGTGACAGGGATTTGTCCGCCGTTTCCGAAGCTCCCGCAGGAGCTGCAAGCATCCCCGCCGACGCTCTATCTCTTACCGCTGGAGATGCGGGAGCGGTGAGTTGGCTCAGTTGAGCAAGGATGCTGCCCAGACTACGTTAATGCTCATTGAAATTCAGCGGTGGTATGAGCGCGAGTCAAAAACTCTTCAATGAATTACGGAGAACTATTGGCTACGCAGCAACACCTGATCCTGGAATTTGCTGAAGAACTTGGCTTTAACGTGCAAAAGAGCGTTCATGTCAGCACGTTTGAAGGAGTATGAAATGAGCTACAGATTCAAGAGGGCCATCATCGACGACGTCATCGTGCGCAACATCGATGACGATCTGAAAGACAAGCTGCTCGACTTATTCGAGGCGACCATGTCGAGCGAGCAGATTGCCGCCGCGCTCGTCATTCCCAAATACCGCGTCAAGCAAATTTTCGACAAGGTGATTCGGCGTTGCGGTCTAGCAACGAGGGCGCAGTTGTTCTTGGCCCTGTTTGAGGCAGGGCAAGCGCGTGGCCGCTAGTAAGCGTTTTGATGTGAGCAGGCCTCTGCTCTTGACTTCGGTCGGTGTTGGCCTTGCCACCGGACTCTACGGCATCTCATTCGGCGCGCTATCTTCAGCAGCAGGCCTCGATTTCTGGCAAACCATGGTGCTCAGCTTGCTGATGTTCAGCGGTGGCTCGCAGTTCGCCTTCGTCGCGGTCGTTTCGGGCGGCTCGCCAGCGCTTGCGGCAGCGGTTACATCGGCGTGGCTGATGGGCATCCGCAACGGCTTCTACGCCGTTCGCATGGGTCCGATCC
>ERZ650311.887-NODE-887-length-16415-cov-55.823166_pt1 | contig 16415 bp, 19 predicted proteins | sample MGYA00376247_ERZ650311 | MGnify/ENA primary metagenome ERZ650311 (study PRJEB26733, sample SAMN07839324) | wastewater metagenome | biome: small river; feature: stream; material: water | place: USA: North Carolina | collected 2016-07-28 ... | reverse complement strand
GCAAGCTCTATGAGATCGCGAGTGGGTATGACGCGACTATTGCACAGCTCCAGGCTGAGCAAATCAACGCCATCCAACAAGCGCGTGAGGCCGAGACCCAGGCGATCCGCACCGGACGCCAAGACAAGTGGAAGCAGGCCATGGACCTTTACAACGCCGCCGCGGACATGGTGACCAAAAAGACGCAGTTGCAGAAGGATAAGGTGCAGGCGCTTAAGGATGCACTGGGCGCCAAAAACGATGACGCGCGTCTGGCTTTGGACTATCAGAAATACCAGGATGAACGCCAGGGCAAAATGATCGATAATGCTTCTACCTTAGCCAAAACACTCGCGCCGCAGCTGGTTGACCTCGACGAAAATGGCAATGTGGTAGCAGCGAGTTTTGACGAGATCACCTCGCTCGCCGAACAGTCTGGCCTCGATCCGAACGTACTCGCTGGATCGGTCGCTGCGTATACGGACACATTGCGTAAAACCGGCCTTGATGAGCGCCGCTTCGTTTTCGATCAGAATAAATACCAGTCCGACAACATGCTCGATCAGAAAAAATTGCAGCTCGAGGAGCGCAAGTTCAACCAGACCGTCAAACGTGACAATTTCGACATGGCGCTTAAAGAGAACGAGATGCAGCAGGAGGCCACCAACTATGGCCTCTCCGGCGATCAGCTCAAGGATGCTGTAAAGAAAGGGTATAAATCGAAGTCCGATCTCGCCCTCTACTCTTCTCAGGTCCGTCAGGGTGTTACACCGGCTACGCTTAAAGAAAAGAGTGCGGAGCAGATGAAGCTCGAAGCTAATACCATGAGCGGTCTTGACTCGCTCGCCACGATCGAGCAGAAGATGAAGACCAGTTGGGGTACTGGTAAGCTATTCGATGGTGAGTACAAATTCGCCGAGGCCAACCTCACTGACGTACTCGGTCGTTTGCGTTCCGGTGGTGCAATCACGACCGACGAAGAGAAACGCTTCCAAAGCCTTCTCCCTTCTCCGCTGCGCACCGAAACGACCAACACAGAGAATCTGCGCCAGCTCAAGAGCTTGCTTATCAACACTATGGGTGGTCAGGATGCTTACCAGGATCAGCGTCAACGCGTCTATTCTGATCTCTACACCTTCAAACAATTCGCCAATGCCCAGGATATGGCGGCGTACAGTGAATATGCTGAACACCTGGGCACCAAAGACAGCACTGATCCGGCGGTGACGGCTAAGACGTTCGATCTGTTCAAAAAAGAACGAGGTTTTAGTGGGCCCCTGAGCACGGGCGTAAACGGCTCTACCCCCCTCTCCTCAGCGTACAAGAAATACCCGGAGGGAGCTGAGGGTGGTCAGTGCGGCGTATTCGCCCATAAAATCGTCGACTTCCCGCCTGTAGGAAACTCGAAAGCCGAGAAATTCGCCTCGGTCGACAAGTTCGGTATCCCGGCCAAAGAATGGCAGAATCAGGTGCGCGTCGGCGATGTGCTCATCACAAACGAAAGCACGAACTATGGCCACGTGGCCGTGGTCAACAAGATCAATCCTGACGGCACGGTGCGCCTGACCGAGAGCAACTTCAAACACAAGGAAACAGTCTCCCACGACCGCGTCCTTCCTATCAATTCAACTAAGATATACGGTGCCATCCGTGGCACGCTAAAAGCCTAACTATGCCGCTTACACCTGAAATGGAAAAAGAGCTCGAAGCACGCGCCGCGACGTTTCGGAGCTCGGATAAAGCGTCCGGTGGCAGCAATGTCCGGACGATAACGAATGCCGACTTTTTCCGCTCTCGCGATGAGTCGCTCGATAAAGAAAGCAGCTTGTTTAATATCGGCGATGACCTCGTTACCAGCCTTAAAGATCGTGCGGTCAAGGCCTACAATACCGCCGGCCGGACTGATCTTTCGGCGCCCGAGGCCATGTTACAGATCGGTGGCCAGGGAGCTGGGGCGATCTCTGACGTTGCCGGAGCCGCGCTCAAAGGTGTCTACCATACGCTTGTGCCCGAAGCTGGCAAGAAAACGGTCCGCCGCTGGGGCCGTGAAATTTTGAATACCGATATCGGCCAGGCGGGCATGGAGGCTCTCCACAAAGGCATGGATGCTTGGGAAGAATTTAAGCAAGCTCACCCCGATGCCGCTGCCGATCTTTCCTCGGTGGTTAATATCGCCGGCGCGGTGGCCGACGTGGCCGGTGCCAAATCCGTCAAAAGCCTTGCTGAGGGCGCTGTGAGCGCTGTGAAGAATGCCCCCGGAGCTGCCAAGAATCTTGCCGTGGATACGCTCGAGAGTGCTGGGAAACTTTATAAAGGAGCCAAGAAAGGTTTGTTCGGTGAAACGGCGCAGGCCGCAGAGAAAGGCGTTGTCCAGGATGCTGCCGAGACCGCGGCCCGCACCGCAGACGGACCGCTTTCCGATGCTGCGCGCGCCAGTGACATGGCCGCCGAAGCTGAGGCAGGAGTAGACACCGCTGCCCAGGAAGCCGCCCAGGCGAACCGGACCGCCGTTCAACGCGCGGCGGGGAACTTTAACGAAACAACCAGCGTACCGCCTACGGTCAACGCCGCTGATGATCTTGCCGCGGGAGCCATGCCGGAACCTCCGGCCGCGCCTAAACCGAACCTGGAACAGACAGGCGAAAAGATCGGTCGGTATTTCCGTGAAAAAGCGCCGAACCTAACCCGAAACGTACAGGGCGGTCTCGAGCGCCGCGCACCGAACATCGCGGCCCAGAAGGCTGAAACAGCAGCCTACGACGCGCTCAAACCAGAAGCCCAAAAAGCCGTACGTAATGGTTTGCTGCGCCGTGACGTGGAAGCATTCACGAGTGGTAACGATAAAGAACGCAGCATTCTCAAGGACATGGTAAAAGCTGCCGAAGATAATACGAATAACCGCGGGACCACGCACCCGTCTGATTTGGTTGGTAAAGAGATGAATCGTCGTATCAAACTACTCGACGATGAGCGCAAGGTCGTCGGCAAAGAGCTCGGCGAGCATGTTCGCGGTCTTAAAACAAAAGATCTTGGCGGGATCGAGCAGGTGCAGCAAGATGTGCTTGAACGTCTTAACGAGGTGCCCGGTTTGGAAGGTATCAAGACTACGGTCGACGATGCTGGCAAGACCGTTCTCGATTTCTCGGATACGGCCATGAGCGGATCACAAACCGAAAGCGCACGCAAAGAACTCCAGGCAATCTGGGATGACATGGCGAATAAAAATCCGTATCAGTTACATCGCCAGCGCCAGGAGCTCTTCGAGGCGCTCGGTGGTAAAAAAGCCGCGCAGCTCCAGCTCACTGAAACACAGGAACAAGGTATGGACGCGGTGCGCGAGGGTATCGCTGACTCACTTGAACGTGTGAGCCAGGGCTATAAGGATCTTAATGGCAAATATCGCCAGATTGTTACGCCGTTACGCGAGATGCGGAAATTCTATAAAGGCACGGAAGGCGCCGCCGAGGACGTGCTCGACGCAAAAGCCGGTCTCTTGGCTCGTCGTCTCACCAGTAATGTAGCCAGCGCGCCGGAATTGCGCCGCATTCTCGACGAGATCGGCAGTCAGCTCGCTAAGCGTGGCAAAGATGTTTCTGATGTCGACCTGAACAAACTCCAAGACATGTACAATGCCTTGAATCGTTACTACGATATTACCAAGGACACCACGTTCGAGGGTCTCATCAAATCGGCCAATGCCAATCCGACAGAGTTCACGACGCGCGGCATCGCGAAGCGAGTGATCGACGCGGCTGCCAAAAATACGTACATCACTAAAGACACGCAGCGTGCCGCGATTAAAGAATTGCTCGGACTGTAAAACGGTGGTACACTATGGGCGGTTTCGCTCTTTACATCGCCATCACGGACAACGTTTAGCAACGCAAAAAAGACGCCCGGCTTAGGCGCTTTTTTGTTTATCCGAGTCGGCCGCCGTTGTGTATTACGTTGCTCACGAGCGCGAGCAGCAAGACACCAAGAAGGCAGAGCAGAAAGTATCCGATTACTTTAAGCGGGGGGACCTTCGGATTTTTTAGTTCCTCTTCTTTTTTAAGGCGTTCTTTTTCCGCCTTTGAATCCTGGTGCAGTTTGAGAGCCAGCTTCCCCATCTTGGCGATACGATAAGCCCCGACGCCGAAGAGGAGCATGATTTCTTTGAAATACTTTGCGAAGAAGATCGCCAAAACGATGGTAAAAAATAAGGCGATCATACTATTCCTCGGCGAGCGTGAACCAGCCGACAGCGCAGGTTACGATAAAAGCTATCACGATAATTGTGACCATACGGGCAACGTTAGACGTTAATAACGTGAACATACCCCCCTGTTGAAAAACCGTCAAGATTACTTATACACACCCCCATATTGACTAACACACCCCTCTGTTGTATATTCTGGGTATAATTCTCATGCGATATGACCCGGAAACCATCGACGTTCATGACGAAGAAGCAGCGCAAATTCTTCTCTGACGCCAGCAAAAAAGGATGGGAAACGACACGTAGAAAAATGACCGAGGAAGAGCTCAAAAAGCGCTTTTCGGACATGGGTAAGGCCAGTGCTGAGGCCCGCCGCCAAAGGAAGGAACAAGAAAAAAAGGTCGAACGTAACCCTTAACGTTTACTTTTATGTCACTCTCAAGAATTGGACCCTACGACGTAAAGCCGTACTACTGCTTACGTTGTTTTTGTTATTCAAAACGGCACAATACAGACTGCTGTAATCTGTGCGCAGAGCATTGTTTAGATTTTAAGAAATTCTATGGACAACCAACTACCCCCCAACCCGCCGCCGTCGGAGGAGAAGCAACGGCAAATCATGCAGATTGAAAACGATAGTACGCTCTGGTTCGACAATCGTGTCTGGTCGGTCATGAAAGAAATGGCCCGCGAGTTCCAGCAGTCGGGCGCGCTCCCGAAGAACATGACCGTGCAGCAGGCCCTTATGGCTATCCAGGCCGGGCGCGAGATCGGCATGATGCCGGTCGCGGCGCTCACCTACATCGCCTTCGTGAATGGCCGCGCGACGCTTTTCGGTGACGGGGCCATCATGCAGGTAGTGCGCGCTGGGCACAAAGTTGAATTTACGGATTGCACGGATAAGACGGCCACCTGCACGATCACGCGTAAGGATGACGGACGCTCGATGTCCGCGACCTTTACGATGGATATGGCCGTCAAGCGCGGTTTTACGGCCAAAGGCGGCCCGTGGGTGACTGCGCCGGAGAACATGCTCAAGTTCAAAGCCTTCCACATGATCGCCAAGTTCATCGTGCCGGACGCGCTCCATGGTATGGGCGTGTACGAGGTTGAGGCGGCCGAGCTCGATGAGCCGTTGCGTCGCAGCACAGGCGTCGCAGAAACGGCGGCGAATGTCGCGTCCATTGTTCACACAAAAGGGAAGCTTAGACCACTCGCAGAACGCATGGCCGAAAAGACTGCGGCCGATCAGGAAGATAAAGAAGCGGCCGAGGAAAGCAAAAAAGTAGTCGAAGGCGAAGTGGTAGCGGCGAAGGCGGAAGATAAAGAGCCGACCTACGTACCCCTCGAAGAAAAACCGGCCCCGACGCCCGTGATCCAGGTCGATGAACCGGCCAAGAAATCGGACATCGAAAAGGTCTTGCCCGTTAAGCCCAACGAGACCACCGCGGCGAAACGCATGCGCGAGGCGGCCGAGAAGGCGCGTAATTCTAATGATTTTTAATATGCCAGAAGAAAAGAATCCTTTTATCACCGTTGCTCATGACCTGCACCAAAAGTGGCTTGCGCTCGCACAGGCAAAGCGTGATTTTGATGATGCAGTCGGTTCGGTTCGGGATTGCATAAAAACGCTAACGATCAATCAGCGGCACTCGGGTGAGGTAATTGTCGCCACCCAGATCCCTCGCGACGAATACGTAAGACTGACAAAAAAAGACATGCTCATGCAGCTCGCCGATAAGCTCGAAAAAGAGGGGTTCATCCGGTTCGATGAGCGTGCCCTTCCGGATAATAAAGGCTTGGAATACGAGATGAGTATTTCAGCCTGTAAGAAAGGTTGGTTATGACCCAAGCCCCTATCCCCCACTGGTCATTTTCTTCGCTCAAGCTCTTCCTGAACGATCCGTTCGCCTTTCGCGAGCAGTACATTCTCGGTAAATGGGATGATCTGAAAGGACCGAGCCTCGTCGTCGGTTCCGCGGTGCACAAGGCGCTCGAGATGTTTTACAAAGGCGAGCCGATCCCGGTAGCTATCGGCGAAGGCCAAAAATACATCGCCTCGGTGCCGGACGCGCAGATCGACTACGGCAAGACCGGCAGCCGGGAGAATATCATCAAGGACTATACCCAGGCCCTGAATTTCTACTTCGAGGAGCGCCCAAAGATCGGCGAGGTGCTCGGCGTCGAGCAGTCCATCGTGACGCCGATCGACTTCGAGGGTGTCGAACAGCCGATCCCGATCAAAGCCAAGATCGACCTCATTACGCGCGACCTGCAGGGGCGCCTGGTTATCCGTGACCATAAAACATGCACGTCATTCACCGACACGGCCGAGGAAAGCCCGGAGCGCATTCTCCAGGCCGTCTTCTACCGCCTCGCGGTCGCGCGCCAGTATGGCGAGGAGCCGTACGCCATGGTGTTCGATGAGATCAAAATCTCGCGTAACAAGAACGGTGAGCCGCAGCGGCAAGAGTACGTCATCTTGCTCAATGAGCACCCGGAATACCTGACGTTTTTCTCCGCACTCTATGAAGCCTGCACGCGCGAGGTGTTGCGCGAGGATCATCCGTACCTGCCGAATCTCTCGAGTATGTTCACGGGCAAGCGCTCGTTCGACGGCTACCGCGCACGGCTACTGTCGTCGGATGTTCAGTCATTGCCGAAGGTGCGCTCGCAGCCGCTCTACGTGGGCGCGCAGCAACGGGCCGAGAAGCAATACGTGGCCAGTTTCACCGACGGCGTCGACTTCGACAAGCTGTCGGACGAGGAGAAAATCAAGGCGAAACTGCTCGAGTTCGGCTTGCCGGTCGAGATGGATAAGACCTTCCGCGGACCGCATATCACCAAATTCACGTTCAAACCATCCCGTGGGGTGCGTATGGCCCAGTTTGAGAAGCATGCTAAAGACCTTGCCATTGCCCTCCAGGCTGCCTCCATTCGCGTCGAGGCCCCGATCATGGGTACGGCGCTCGTCGGGGTCGAAATTCCTGCCCAGGAACGAAAATACAGCCTTCTGGACGCGTCTCACTACTCGGACCGGTCGCTCCTGGTGCCGATCGGGGTGGATGTGTTCGGGAATGTGGTCAAAAAAGACCTCTCGGCCATGCCGCATCTTCTGGTCGCCGGCACTACCGGTAGTGGTAAGAGCGTCTTTCTCAATGTCCTGATTAAGGCGTTGTCTGCGCAGAACGGTCCCGAAGATCTACATCTCGTGCTGATCGATCCGAAGCGCGTCGAGTTCGCCGGATTCAAAGGTCTGCCACACCTGGCAATGCCACCGATCACCGAGATAGAACGAGCCACACGGATATTCTTGGCGCTTGTTGAGGAAATGGAAGAGCGCTATACCTTGCTCGAAACGGCAGCCTGCCGGAATATCGACGAGTATAACGAAAAGCATGCCGAAAAAATGCCGAAGACGGTCGTGGTGGTCGATGAAATTGCTGACCTCATGCTCCAGGCAGAGGACGGACAGTTCGAGAAAGCGGCGATCCGCCTGGCGCAGAAAGCGCGCGCCGCCGGTATCCACCTAGTGCTCGGCACGCAGCGCCCGAGCGTGGACATCGTGACGGGCGTGCTCAAGGCCAACATGCCGACGCGTATCGCTTTTCGGACCGCGTCCGAGGTCGATTCGCGCGTCATCTTGGACACCGAGGGGGCAGAGGAACTCCTTGGCAAGGGCGATCTTTTATTCCTCGATCCCGGAACGCGCGGGTTGCAGCGTTTACAATCGTTGTATGTCTAACGACTACGAAAAAACAAAATTCCTGAGAGATAAAATCGAACAGGTCCTCAAAGCAACCGACCCAGACCTTAAATTTACCGCTTCGACGGATAAGGAATCCGTCGAATTAAGCGGCGCGAATCTTGCCGCTTTGGCTAGTATTATCGCGTGGCAGGTAGGCGGTGCGATCGATGAGTTTGTTGTGTTAAAAATCGAGTACGATGAGAAAGTAAAAATCAAAGAGGATCAGCTGCGCGCAGTTTTAAAAGAGGCGAGAGATAAGGCGCGCTACCACTCTCGCGATCTCGGTACGCTCGGGTATTACCTCCAGACTGATAAGGTCCACGAGATCATCGAGGAGTTAGGTCGAAATTTGTTTAAACAAATATCTTAGTTTATGCAAAAATTCGAACACAAGGTGATTATTGCCCAGTCTTTGGCTGACTGCGAAGCACAACTAAAGACGGTCGAAAAGTTGGGGTTTGAGTTGGTAGCGACCACTGTTTACACCGTCCGATCGGCGCCTGCTTATGGCTTGTTCGTAAAGCGTTCGGTATGACCCCACAACACACCCATCGCTCTTGCATCCACCGTGTTTTTGCCTCCGTTGGGCAGGGGGAGCCACGCTGCTGCGATTGCGAGCCGCACGGCTTCGATCAAAATAAAGAAATACCCTGCGAATTCTTGTGGGGGTATCTACGGGCAGAAAGCACAATTATTGAGTGTAAAATATGACTATGATCGAGGAGTATTTGTGGATCATTTTGCGGGCGCACACAAATTGATATTTTCTCTATTATGCCTTTTGAATACCGTGGCTTTCCCGTCGTTGAAGTTCCTGAAGGGCTTCTTACGGTTCCGGAGTTTCGACAGATTAAATTCCCAAAAAGGAAGAATCGGCGCATCCAAGCGCGCTGGAGAAAGAATAAGAAAAACTGGGGGATGGTGTATGTAAAAAAAGCTTTCATACTCCGCAACCCCTTCCGACTCGTCGCGTCTCATGACATGATTGATGCTTTTGTGTACGCAATGCAGGCCAGAAAATCCGAGCAGTAGTTGTCCCCACTCACGAGCCTACCCCTCTGTTAAAATGATGGTATACTCCGGCCATCGGAGAGCGGTCCCCTTAGCCGCCAAGAGAGAAAGAAAGCATTTTGTCCTGGTGGTTTAATCCGGCGACTTAAACGTCGATCGGGTTGCGTCTCTCCAATTCTTGGGCGCTAAGGGAACCACCGGGGCACAATGCTTTTTTTGTCCCTTAATAAGCAGTCGATTCACTATATGTCGCTACAACCAGCCGGAGCCCTTCGCTACCGTGCTGTATATGTCGATCAAGTCACGCGTGACAGGGCGTTAGTCATAATGATCTCGGAGTACAAACAAGAAAGAGCTTATTTTTTCTGCAACCGACTAAGTGACATCATTTGTGACACGCCCAACGGCCGTTTAACCCTCATAGACGCTCAAGATTTTAAAGCTGTCGCCTATATGATGGGTTTAGAGGAAGATATGGACCGTTTTCGAGCGATGATTGATTTTTCAGCATTTACAGCCAAATATTTCGATCCTGACGAATGGAGAGAGAATCATGCTCTCACGAACAAGACTATCCAAGAACAGATTGAACATTTAAAAATTAAAAAAGGCCAAGATAGGCTAAGACAAGCCAGGCATCGGGCAGGATTAAAAGATATAACGGAAGAGTAACGAGTTTGTCACGCGTGACACTGTAAGTGTAAGTGTTAGTTACTTAGTTATTATTATTAAAGGCGCGACCCCACTTACCCACAGGCTTATCAACATACTTATCCCCACTTTCTGTGGATAAGTGGTTAATTCAGCTAATTACAGCGTAGCATCGAGAGCCCGAGCGCTTTAGGGGCGCTAGGCTCTCTCTACGGTCAAAAACTTGTATGGCTCCTACTCGCTTTAAAAACGGCAACCGAAAAGTTAATCGCCTTTCCAAACTGAACTATGACCGTCGGCTGTTGTACTCGCATATGCAGTCGATCGACGGCGATATTTACGCCCTGACGCTCGCGCTCCTGAAATATTCGGATCTCAAACGGGTAAACCGAGCCAAAACGTACGACCAGATGTCTCGGCTTAACGAGCGCAAGGCCAAACTCGAGATGAAAATGCTCGATATTGACGTCGAAATTTCCGAACTTGCAAAAAGTAAACTCACGGAAGAGGTTTAATACTTAATCTTTGCCGCGTCACGTGCCCCAGGATAAGACTTCGATGCTCGGGTGGGCATCCGTAGGGTCGAAATCAACAGCGGGCCGTTTAGGGGCTAAAAACACTATGCGTGATTACCACGAATGCATGGACGTCGCCGACGACTTCGAGGAAGGGCCGAACCATTGGCCGATCGTGCTCGGCATTGTGATCGTTGTCGGACTTATAATTTTGGTTCTATGAACGACAAAAATTCCAACGGTTGTTGGCCGATGGTGATACTGATTCTATGTCTTTCTCTGATCTCTTCGTGTTCTCGAAAGACCCCGGTCGAAAAAACCCATAGCGACCCAACGCGCACCTGCTGGGTCGGCGTCGATCAGCTCGCGCCGTTTTACCACATCGGCGGTCCAATTCTGATCGAGAGCCACCCATCGGACAACAAAAAAATTGTTTTACGTAACGGTCTTTACCACTCCGATGAGCCTTACTTGAACCCTGATCAGGTACGCGAGCACATCGAAGTCGTGGACTGTACGCTAACGCCTTAGCGTATGATCGAGATCGGACCAAACCTTACGGCTGTACTCATGACTGCGTGTCCGCTGGCGGCCCTCGCCATTATTTTTGGCCTAGCTTTTTACTATGAGCACCGAAGAAAATAGCCTCCCGTCCGGTATCATCGACCATTCGCACTGGGCGTGCGACAAACGTTTCGCCAAGCTTGGCTCGCGCGTTACGTGCTGCGCATGCACCGGACATGTCGATTGCGATTATGTCCAAGCAGCACCCACATCGCCCGCGATATGCGTAAATTCCTAACTTTTTTGGACATATGAAATCCTGCCCCCACTGCCACCGCATGCCGCTGAGCGTGATCTGCGCTTGTCGATACTGCTACAACGAGGTCGACCCGCTCCCCACCTGGGTACTGTTTGCTGTGCCGGCCGGGGCTTTTATTCTTGGCACCATCGTCGGCTTCGGACTGGCGGTTTAAAGCATTGAGTATGCCCCTTGTCTCCCAGCGAGCTGCGTGTCCGAAATGCGGGGTGTCGCAGATGGTGGATATTCGTTTGCGCCAGGTGTTTTGTCCGTCGGCGCGCTGCGCATTTTACTTTAACCGTTGCGGTGAGATAGAACCTTACGACCCAGCCCGCAGCTCGACCACACCGTTCCGAGATTTTGTTCACACTATTACCTCCATGAGAAAAATACTCTTCCTCGATATCGACGGCGTCGTCAATTGCGTGACGACCAGCCAGCGCCACCGCGGCGCAATCGGTATCGATCCGTACATGGCGTGCCTGGTGCGCCGGATCGTCGATGCTACCGGTTGCGAGGTCGTACTCTCGTCGTCTTGGCGCCATTTTCCTGGGGGCAGGGAAGAGGTCGAAAACCAGGTATGCCCGATCTTCGATGTGACGCCGACCAGCTCGACCGGCTTCCGTGGCGACGAGATCCGCGTGTGGCTCAACGCTCACCCGGAGGTGACGCGTTACGCGATCGTCGATGATAACGCAGACATGTTGCCGGAGCAGTTACCGAATTTTTTCAAGACGTCATGGACCGAAGGATTAAGCGAAGATACGCAAAAAGAAATCATCCGACATTTGAACAGCGAGCATGTGGATAAGTCCACTTGACTCAACACACGGGTGTGTTAAATTAAAGTCATCAAACGCGGGCCCCTTACCCGCACAGAACGATCTCGGAATTGGCCGGGACGATCACCACAAATATGGATCATCAGATCCTTCTCCAACAGCTCGGCGGCCGTCAGTTCGTAGCGATGACCGGCGCCAAGCAATTTGTCATGACGCCCGACGGATTGAGATTCTGTGTCGGCTCGAACGCCAAAGGCGTCTCGAAAGTGGCAGTCATGCTCGACCCTGATGATACGTATTCGGTGACGACCTTTGGCCGCAATGGATGCCTCGTTGATCGTGCGGAAGGTGTGTACTGCGATAGCCTCCAGGACACCTTCACGCACCTCACCGGCCTACATTGTACGCTCCGGTAACAACCAAGCCCCGCGGGAGCGGGTAGGTACTTCTCGGGTTTCCCCCTCCTTAACCCGGGCAAGGCCTCCCGGCTCTCGCGGGCCTTACTTGTATGCTGGAGATTTTCTTCAAAGACACGGGGCCGTGCCGTAGTAAAAAGTGCCCGTGCCATAACCTCGACGAGAAAGTATGGAACAAACATTTTGGAAAGTCTTCGCGGGCTGGTCGATCGCCTTCTCGTTCGCCACGTCGCTCATCCTCCTCACCTCGGAAGTCCCGCTCTGGCTCAGGTACATCGCGGCGTTCACGATCGGGCTCCATTTCCTGATGGCCATGGAATACGGCAAATGCTCTCATAGTTCAACGGATTAGAGCACGCCCCTGTCACGGGCAAGATCGGGGTTCGACTCCCCGTGAGAGCGCCAAGTGATCGATCAAACGAGGGCGCTGAGGCCAGCTCGTCACTGGTTAGAAATCAGAGCTACGAAAAAGGGACGGTTAGCGTCAAATCGCGTAGCAAGTCGGTTTTAAGATCAATACCCTAGAGCGTTGGAAGCGATGGAGGCTGACCCCTCCGTACTCGAGCTTCTGGCCCTCGTTTGCTCGATCATGCGGAGGTAGAGTAGTGGCATCTCGCCGGTCTCATAAGCCGGAGACCGCAGGTTCAAATCCTGCCCTCCGCTCGAATAACTGGTGGTTGTAGCGCAATGGTAGCGCGGAAGGATGTGGCCCTTCCGGTGTGAGTTCGATTCTCACTGATCACCCTAAGGATGGCCCTGACTTGCCAACGTGGTCGAGTGGGGGACGGTTACGACTGTTCCCCTCCCTTCCATAATCGTTGCTGCTTTTAATCTTTAAGCCAGTATGATCAGCGAAAACCAAAAAGAAGATTTGAGAAAACGGGTAAGAGCGGGCCGTCAGATGCTCGATATAATGGAAAGCATCATCGCCGATTCTCATGGGGGGGGTGAGGACGAAGAAACGGAGGATCGGGAAGGCAAAAAATGCGAGAATTGTGGCATGGTGCACGGTCATCATCCGAACTCGAAAACCACGGACGACGAGCGGAGCAAAATCCAGGCGCAGGTCGATGAGGTGCTTACGGGAAACGGCGGCATGCTGTCGATCATTGGTCCACTTAAAGATCGGAAATCAAATGATTCAATAAACATATTCTTCAGCCGGCGCATGCATGGAGCAGACATTGTTAATGGCCTACTTAATGTCTTTTCTCGAGCGTTTAAGCAGGTGGCTTCCGGAATGGATAGAGAAACAAGAAAAGGCTTCAAGCAGGTAGTCATGGAAACGCTAGATCAGGAGCTCTAGGTGATCTCGACGATTTCGAGGCCGAGGACGGCAAGGACAAGCTTTTTCTTAAGCTTGTACTCGGGAGTTTTGACCCCCTTGACGTCCTCGACGACCTCGCGGCGCCGCTCGTTATCGTAGTAGCGGAAATCGGCTACGTAGTCGCAGATTTTGACTCCGTTGATGACGATCGGGAAGCGCGGCTGGAGCTCGAGATTGCTGATGATGCCGCCGCGCTCGAGGTTTTTGAGGTCAACGTAGCGCGCGGCCTCGCGCTTCGACATGAAGCGGTGGCCGTCGATGAAGGTGACTTTGTTGTTGTACTTGGTGAAATTATGGCGAAAAAAGGTCATAGGGGCAGGTTATGGGGGAGAATTACGCCACAGTTCATGGTACTGGTCAAACGGATTGACAGAACGCCAACACAGGGGTACGCTGTTGCTATGAGCCCAAGAGCATGGTGGTAAAGGGTGGGTTACTTCCACTTCTAATGGTGAGGTCGCTGGTTCGATTCCAGCTCGATCCGCAAGGATCGGTAGCTCAGCGGTTAGAGCGCATTGTTCCCGCCCGCTTCTCCCCATGCTCATGTGCTCGAAAGCGTAGCGGTAATCGTTGAGTTACTTCTTGGTTGAAACTGGCCTCGGCCAGCTGCGGTTCAAACCCGCTTACTCGACATATTCTCCCTACGCTTTCGTGCATAAAAGTGCGGTGGTAATAGATCGGTTACTTCTTGGAACTTTCGGTCGTGGGTTCGACTCCCACCCGGGGCTTCGGCCCTTGGTAGCTCAGCGGTAGAGCAAAAGTATTGTCGCCGGTCGCCTTTTTCTCCGCGCTTTTGTGCGTAATGACGCAGAGGTAACGGATGGGATACTCCAATCTCCATCAGATTTATACTCTGAATCTTGTCCGGCGTGATTTCCGGACCTCCTAGCCATGGTGCTCTTCGCATTGCGAGTGGGCATAATGGCACCAACCGTCCCGTCCACTTTTTCCCTGCGTCATTACTTATAAAATCCCTTATGCGCTTCAACGCTAAAAAGCCCACGACCAAGACTACGAACTTGGCCGGCGGGCGTGCTTTTTCGATGTCTAAAGAAATGGAGCTGGTCCATGCTGTTTTGACCACGTTCTTGGACGATAAGTTTTACGAGAGCGGCAATGATCGTATCGACCGCATTGCCGAACTGGTCAAAAAGAACGATCCGAAGTTCGTCTCGAACCTCGCGACCGTCGCGCGCCAGGAATTTCATCTGCGCAGCGTCGTGGTCGTGCTCATCGGCGAGCTCGCCAAGGTCCACCACGGTGACTCGCTCGTCAAAGAAACCATCGTGCGCACCACGCAGCGCGTCGACGACCTGATTGAGCTGGTTTCGTATTTCAAAAAAGACAAAATCGCGCTCCCCAAACAGGTGAAACGCGGTATCCGTAATGCGCTTCTTAAGTTCAATCGTTACCAGCTGGCCAAGTACCGCGCCGAGGGCAAGACCACCTCGCTCGTCGATGTGTTCAACCTGACCCATCCGAAGCCTAAACACGCGAACGATGAACAAAAGCAGGCTTGGAAAGACCTTATGGAAGGCAAACTCACCTCGTTTGATACCTGGGAGACCGAGATCTCGAACGCCAAGACCGATGCCGCTCGCCGGCGCGCCTGGGAATTGTTAATCCAGACGAACAAGCTGGGGTATATGGCGCTCATGCGCAACCTCAACAACCTCATCAAGTACGATGTCTCGGCCGAAACCCTCAATATGGTCGTCGGCAAGCTCACGGACCGCGATGAAGTGAAGCGCTCTAAACAGCTGCCGTTCCGTTTCTATACTGCCTTTGAGAACGTGCAAGGCTCGCGCAAACTGTCAGATGCTCTCTCCATTGCCATGGACCATGCGGTCGACAACGTTCCGGAATTGTCCGGCCGTACGCTCATCGCTGTCGACTGCTCTGGTTCGATGAAGGGAGAAACGATCGAGAAAGCTGCCATCTTCGCTGCGACGCTCGTCCGTGCCAATGAAAATGCCGAGCTCGTGATGTTCGACACCTCTCTCAAGAGCCTGACGGTCAGCGGCCGCACCCCGGTCATCGATATCGCGCGCCATATCATCTCCGAAGCGACCGGCGGCGGGACAGAGACCTCGCTCGTTTTCAAGTACTGCATGGACAAAAAGAAAGAGTTCGACCGCATTATCATCCTCTCCGACAATGAGAGCTGGCAGGAGAGTTATGATGCGAGCCCGCTCCGCTATCGACTCGCTGGTCGGAATCCGGGCCCGGGCGTTAACGCCTTTTATAACGAATATAAACGCGTGATGAATGCGGACCCGTATGTCTATGCGATCGATATCGCGGGCTACGGTACGAAAGATATTGCCGGCACCAAAGTATTCCACCTGGGCGGCTGGAGCGCGCGGCTACTCGATTTCGTCGGCGCCATGGAACGCGGCGAAACACTCGTCGACTACGTGCGCGAGTACATTCCGATGGAGGAACGATTCAATCCGGGGGAGGAGACTGTGGATAACCAAGACTAACTGGGGATAAACATGGTATACTCGGGGCACTAGCGAACTTCTCACGCTAGTGCCCTTTGTTACAATCTGACGTTGCTCACCCCCTTTTGCAAAGCCAAGCATTGTTTCTTTGTGTGAGCAACCACAAAGAAACGCGCCCATCTCGCAAGAGGTGGGCGTTTTTTTCGACGCGTCGTAATGGATTGGTACCGGGGACTCTGCCTGCTCGGTCTACCCCCTGGGTTGGCTTCGGCTCACCCTACGGTCCGGGCCTCGTGTGCATGGTCTCCACTGCTTATTCATTAACCAACATCTATGGCTAATAAGTCTGCCAAGAAATCCGCCCCGGCTAAGAAATCTATGCCGAAGGGTAAAAAGAAAGCCTGCTAACCCAGGCTCTTTTTCTCGTTATGAGCCTCTCGAACGTCAAGAGTGCCGCCTGGTGCTGGATCGCTCGCGAGACCAAGAACGGTTGGCGCGTATCCCTCGATATCGATCGGCACCGACACGCTATATCCGGC
>ERZ650311.886-NODE-886-length-16427-cov-9.868556_pt1 | contig 16427 bp, 27 predicted proteins | sample MGYA00376247_ERZ650311 | MGnify/ENA primary metagenome ERZ650311 (study PRJEB26733, sample SAMN07839324) | wastewater metagenome | biome: small river; feature: stream; material: water | place: USA: North Carolina | collected 2016-07-28 ... | reverse complement strand
CTGCTAGAGCGAAAGGACTATTAAAAATCAGCGTTTCACCCCGTACCTCGCGTGACACGACGCACACACCGCCCTCACGCACGCACGGTCACACCACCGCTCTGTCGGCAGGTCCACTCGTGGTATCGGGTGGTGATCCACCTGCCTTGCCTGAGTGAACACGCCTCTCTCTAAGCACAGCACGCATAGGGGGTTCTCTGTTAGGTAAGCCTTACTGAATGACCGCCATTGCACAGTCCAGTAGAACTCTTGCCCGTCTGTTCTTTCTGCTCTCCGCTGTTTGTTGCACTTGCCGCATGGGCCTTGCACCACCTGTCCACATCTTGAGCAGAGACGCTTAGGCTTGAGGGGCATGGGTTATTCAAGAACCTCAACCGCACAAATGCTCCAGTCGTAGCCGGCGATACACTCAGTGAGGCATCCGTCCTCACGGTTGGTTATCCAGTGACCAGTGCTCTCGAATACGTACTGCAATGCCCTGTTCTCCGACGCACATACAGCCACAGTCTCTACTGAGCTGTAGCCAACCTCGTTGTGGTCCATGTCCACGCACCAGACTTGCATGCTACGTACTCGGCTCCACATTCAACTGGCAGATGGTCGAGACCGTTTGCCCGGCGTCCGTTGGGCCAGACACCCGCAGCTTGTACTCCTCATACGCCACCCCAGCACTGGCGATGAACGTCACTACTTGCCCTGCTGTGTTGCTGCTGCCGTTTACGGTTAAGGCTCCGGTGCTCACGCCGATCGTGCTGATAGTTAGCGCCGATGTCCCAGCGACAATCGTTACCGTGACACTGGAGGACGGGGTGATGACCTCTCCTGTGTCGAGTTTGCCGGCGAAGCTCACACGGCAGTTGCGTACCTCGTCGACCGTCTTCGTGTTGACCTGCGGGGCCTTGGCCATGCGTTGGGGTTCCTTTTAGGCAGTCCAGTGCATTCGCTTGCTGGCGAGTGGGCTCCACTCCAGGGGCGGCAGTTCTACGGCTGGTTCAGCCCAGTGACAGGGGCTTCCCGGTGCGTTCCATTGCAGCGGTGCACCTGCGGGAGTCACTGCTACCACGGTGAGTGTTGGCCACAGGGACGAGTCGCCGCTTTCCTTGCTGTAGGCTGTGAAGAAGTGGTTGATTGCGCCGTCTTCCGGGGAGACAGCGATGGTGTTGAGTAATCCCCCTGCCCGCTGCTGCACCTTCTGGAGCATGTTGAACGTCAGGCTAGTGGCGCCATGCGTTACTGTTCCGGTTGTGAATGCGGCGCCATAGTCTCCCCCTGCCGTTGTCCAATTGGTTGCGCCGTCTGCGGAGGTCCACGTCACGCCCAGTTCTGTCCAGGTGGTGCTCGTCTCGTGTAAGGAGATGACGTGCGGGCCTTCTGGGAAGAACGCTTCACTCAGACTGAGACGCAGTGTGGCACTTACGATCGCCAGCCCAGCCAATGCCGTCAGGTCGAACCGCAGCAGTGCTCTAGAAAAGAGCGTGCTGATAACGAACACCTGCCCAGCCACCAAGCCTTGTGAGGAACCGAGGTTCCCCTGGCCTGAGGCGATGTAGCTGTCGGCGGATGGGGTGAGCGAGTAGGTGGCCATTTACCTTATTTGCCGTAGCAGTTGATCTGGGCATCGGTCAGGGTAGTGCCGGTGTCGTTGAAGCGGAGCACCTGATACTTCAGTTCCTGGCCGGCCAGAACCGTGCAGGTGATGGATGAGCCGTCGGCCGTAACGAACGAAACATCTCCAGCCGCCTCAACCCAGAACGCCTTGCAGACGCCGCCAGGCTCGGCGGTTGAGTCGTGCTGCGTCGGGTTGAAGCCGGTTCTGGCGGAAGTCATTGGGCTCGGGGTGAATGTCCCCCACGGGTCGGCGCCCATCGTCAGCACGCACACCGCAAGCAGCAGGAGTGTGGCGTTTCTCTTAATCCATCGTTTCATTGAGTCTGCTCTCCCTGTTACGGTGCCAGTGTGAACTCGTCCGGTACTTTGATTCGTGGCCTTTCATTGGCGCCTAGCCCGATGCCGATGCCTAAGTTGAGGCCGTTGCCTGCCGGTGCGCTCGGCCCTGCGTAGACGCTGTTTTGCACCAGCGCTAGGATCTGTGAGGTGGACAGGTCATCGTCGAAGATCATGATGTCTTTGAAGCTGATGCTGGCGCTGTTCGTGTCGCCGCCGGTGCGGGTGGCAATCGCCAAAGGCTGGTCTGCGGTATAGGCTGAACCTGTGCCGTCATCTCCCGCCACGGTGCCCAATGAGATGGGGCCGGTGAGACTGGTTGGTGCAGCCAAGTTGCCGGGCCATGCCTTCCAATACAGATTGCAGGTCGATGCGTCCCCATCCGCTACCACGGCAATCGTGTACCACGTTCCATTGGCAAACGTCGTGGCGCCGGTGTTGGCGTCGATTCGCGGTACGGTGTCATAGCTGAAGGCGAAGTTGATTCGTGCAGAACTGTCGCGCAGCAGCGTGAACCCCGCGTTGCTGCCCGTGCTCACGCGATTGTCCAAGATGATTTCCTGGGCATTGCCCGTGGTGTGGTTGAACTTGATGGCTCCGACAACGATCGTGAAGCGACCTGTTTTCTGAATGAACTCCCACGAGGTATTGGTGGTTGGTGTCTGCCAGCCTGGTGTTGCGCCGTTGGACGTGTTGCGCAGAATCCGCACCGACGGCCCGACGTACGAGTCCTTGTCGATAATCGCATTGCGGAACAAGCTGCCGCCGGTGTTGGCGAACAGGATGTCCGCCGTGTAGTCCATCACTGCCAAGACGCCGTTGCCTTGGACGTTGCCGAAGGGGCTGATGCCCGCGGCTTTATCTGCACTGATGCGCATCCCTCCGTCACTAAACCCCGCCACCCAAAGCTTGCAGTTGCTCGGATAGAGCGTGAGCGGGTTGAAGGATGGCGCGTCGTAGCCGCTGACGTACTTCGCCAGCGAGGTCTTGACGCTGCTCGTGGTCAGGAAGGTGCTGCTGCTCGTGACAGCGCGGGTGAACCGCATCCGCTTGAACACCATGCCAGTTGCGCAGGGGCTGCTGCCATCTGCGGCTTCACCGATCGTCGATGCCTTCTGGTTCGATGTGCCCGAGACGCTCATCGTGGCGGTTGAAGTAGCTGCGGAAGCAGGCGTGCCGTTAACCCAGATTTGGATAGTCTGGGCTGTTGCATCGAACTGGCACACGATGGCGAGATCGGAGGCCGAATCAAGCAGCGTGTCGTTCGTCACGCTGAACGTGGTTGTGCCGTCGTTGAAGCGGAAGATGGGCTTCTTAGATGCACTGGTCGTGACCAGCGTCCAGCCTGCGCCAGTTGAATCGCGCGTGCCTGCGATAGCCTGAAGCGCACCGCCTGCGGCCACGCTCGAAAAGTCACCCACAATCTCAAACGTGAATGAACCGCCGCGAACATTGAGAGCCGTTCCGCGGGTGCTGCTGCTGCGCGCTGGGTCAAGCACAAACCCCGTCGAGCCGTCGTTCGTGACTCCCGCCGAGGTGTAGCTCCAGGCAGTATTCCCAAACCCAGGCGCCGGCATGCCGTGGCTTATCACCGTGGGGCCGGTGAGCATGGCGCCTGAAGACTTCTCGTTGAAGTGGTAGTCGATGCTGGCTGGCGTGCCGCCAATGTCGTCCCTTTGGAACGTCGCCTGCCGAATCATCTGGAAGTCGTTCGAGTATGCGGAGTAATTCTCCGTCGCTTCCCAGATGCAGACGATCTTGCCGCCTGAGAAGCATTCGATGCCCGGATAGCTGCTACGCCCCTCGTCAATCTGCAAGCTCGTGCCGAACGTCGGTGTGCCGCTCGAAACACTCACGTTCCACACCGTCATGTTGGCGCGGATCGTTTCGTTCGGGCCGGCGAAGTAAACCTTGGAGCTATCGTCGGGGTCGACGATCATGTCGGGCTGCACGTCGCCGCCCGCAGTCGAGACGCCGATCGCAGTTGGGATGCCCGCGCCGTCCGTGCTCGTCCAGTTAATACCCCCGTCCGAACTCTTGGCCCACTTGTACTGGCCGCCTTGACGATCCCGCATGACACAGAGGATGTACGCGCCGCCGTTGACGACGGCCATCGTGCTCTCATTCATGTCGTCGGAGGCAGCGCTGGATTCTTCAAGGCCACCGAGAATCGACCACACACCAGCAGCAGTACGCTTGAGCGTGACGAAATAGCTCACGTCAACGTCGGTGTATCGAACCACACACCCCACCACCACGTCGCCGTTGGGGAGAGTGACGGCTGAAGTCGGCAGCATGTAGACCCAGGCGCCGTTCGTCGTGTTGATCGGCTCCGGCATCGTGATCGGAGTCGTGTTGTTCGTTTTGACGGTTGTGGAAGTGATTTCCGTTCCACCAGTCCCGGTCACAGCGCCCGTATCCGACCAGACTTCGTAGTCCGTGCCGGTCGTGTAGACCTCGAATAACTGAACGCCGCGGGCCGCCGCTTGGGTCGGGCTGTCTGCCCAGGCGGTCCAGTACGTGCACACCAGCCCCACACGCCCATCGGCTAGCTCAAAGGCAGCGCCCAAGGCAAGCCGCACAGTCGATGCACTAGAAGGCGGGTTGGCCGTGAGGATTTCAACAATCGGCCCCCAGGTCTGCCCCTGGTCCGAGCTTACGCGCACGCAGATGGCGAAGCAGTTGGCGTCGTTGGTGGCGTTGTTGCGGACCTCGATAAAGCTGAGCAGCTTGCCGTTGGAAGTGCGTAGGAACTGGTTCGGAATGCGGTTGGCCGCGCAGATTTGGTTGTTCGTGAGCGTGGCCGACTGGCCCTTGTTCCACGGTCCACCTAACGGGCTGCCGTTGGTGCCGTAGTTGACGGCCCCTTGCGCACCCGAGGCGCAGAGGCAGAGCAGCAGAGCGAGGGAGGCTTTCAAGAATCCGTTCATCATTGGCCCTTGGGCTGAAATCGTTCCTTGATATGCTTCACGTCCTGGTGGACTTCATCGAGTTTGGAGTGCGTCTTGGCGTGTCCGTTCTGACCCTGGCTCGTGAGCGTGGCGAGTGTCTCCAGGTGCTTGCCGTCGCTCTTTTGCAGCGTGTCCATCAGGTCGAGTTGTGCGTCAAACCACTTATCCACCCGCTTGCCCAACCACGACAGCACTTTCCAGGCGAACCCGATGCCGATGAGCAGCAGCACGGTCGCCACACCCAATCGCTCAATCCAAGGTCCGACCTGCTCGATTCCTTCCATCGTTGTTGGTTCCTTAGCGGCTATATCGTTGAAGGGGGCTGGCCGGTTGGTCGCTTGCGTCCCTGCACCGGCCAGCCGTTCCTGGGGAAGGTCTCAGGCGGGTTCGTAGGACTTCTCGAAGATGCTGTTGGCGACTGGGTACACGTTCCCAGACGCATCAATTGCAAGTCGCGATTCTTCTGCGCACACGTACTCGCCTTCGAGCGTCTGTACGCGCGTTCCGGTCGAGAGCACTTGCCGCGACAGCTTCGTTGTGCCGACCTTGCGGTACTCATCGAAATCAAAAAGGCTCACGTCATCCTTGGTAATCATGCCATCCCCTTACACGTTTTTCAGTTGCCCACTGCTCTCTTAATCGTTTTGGTTGTCACTTACTCGTTTTGGCGGGAGCGGGTGGGTTTTTACGCTCGTGCCCTTGCGATCTCAGTGCAGCGCCAACGTCAATTCCGTCCGCGTAAATCTTTGCCAGCCTTCTCCCGTAGGGATCGTCCTTGCTCTTGACCTCGCGAGCCTCCACTAGCTTCGCGCTGCCGAGTATTTCCTCCAGCGCTGCCTTGGCCGCCTTGCCGCGTTCGATCTCGTCGGGTGCGTACTTGATGGTTTGGCGGCGGTACGATGTCTCCCATGCGTCATAGTCCGCCATGCGAATGTGCACGACATCGCCGTCGTCGAGGAGCACGCCGAACTCTAGCCGCAACACGCAAGTAAATGTGTCACCGTCTAGGCAGCGCACGTTCCGACACTCGGCTGCGGCTGCCGTGCTGGTGAGGAGGAGCAGGATGATAGGCAGCGATTTCCAGTAGGCGGCGATTTCCTTTCGGAACATCCACCCATAGATACAGGCACCGGCAAAGACGCCAATAAGGAAAAAGATGTGGTCGCGTCTCATCGCTCCCCCTTCAATCCCAGAGCATCCAGCCCCATCCGCCGAATCTCGCGCTGACTCTGCGCCGCCTCCCCTTCCACGTCTTTCGCCACCCGGTTGTCTAACGCCTCCATCAACTCGTAGCTGATGTCCTCCAGCCCCAGCGCCACTGCCGCCTCGTGCGGATCGTGGAACACGCCTTGATTGGCAGCAAGTGCCATCGCGCAAATCGGGTCTAACGGGTCGTCATGCACGCGGGTATTGATGCCCCGAATCGCTCCCCACGGTTCCACGTACCAGTCGAAGCAAGGCTTGACCGTGTCGTGTAGTTCCTTGAAGAACGCCAGGATTCTCGATACTCGCCGCTTATCATCCGTTGCCATCAGCATCTGGGGCTCCGTCCGTGCTGGGGACTACTAACGTGAACCAGGGGGCTTGATGATGCTCGTGCCGCCTGCCGGGAATGCCGACTCTTGCGCTCCGCCGTCGCCGTAGAATCCATCCGCTACGGGCCAGCGTGCCGCCCATACATTGGCGACGTTCGCCGCGATGCCGCTAATCGGCGTCAAGTCGTTGGTGCTCGGCCACCATTGCTCCGGCATCCGCTCCTCGATCATCTCGCGAGAGGTGAACAGGTCTTCCGGGTTGTACGCTCCCTTGGCAAACTTCTCGGCCGGGATCGTGAATCCGGGGGTTTCCACTTCGGCGCGAGTGAACCCGAGATACTTCATCGCCATGTCGGCTTGAATGCGGAACAGTGCCTTCTGGACGGCGCTGCCCGCAAAGTTGGTGAAGTTGTCGTCGTAGTCGTTGTCGCTGTGCTGCATCACTTCCCCGAGCAGCTTGAGAATCTGCCCGCACCATGTGAGCGCGTCTTGCTGGCGGATGCGATTGCCGAAGAACGGCACCGGGTAGTAAAGAAACGCTTTCGGCGTGTTCAAGACGTGATCGGCGTCTCCGCTGCGGTCATCCGTCCATCCGATAGCGCCGTCGCCCATCCGCTTCATGCCGAGCGTGAGCATCTTGTTGAGGTCGTACAGCCACTCCGCATTGAAGGGGCGTGAGAATTTCACGTCCGGCCGGTGCATCAGGTTGAACAGTTCCGAGCCGATGAACTGGTGAATGCGCCACACCGATTCATTGGAGGTCGTTGGCTTGCCGCCGTCGTTGGGGATGGCGTAACCGCAGTCACCCCAGACGCCATTCTTCCACCACAGGATTTCGCTGCTGGCGAACTTGGGGCCGGTTCCGGCGTCCATCGACGCGGGCTGAAACAGCGGCTTACTGGGATCGAGCTTGATTGTGGTCTGGTCGGTCGGGTCAGGCATGATTCAATACTCCGGCTTGCTGTGTCTCATAGACTTTTTCAAAGAATTTCGCTGCCGATCGCAGGTGCGGGTTAGCATCCGTTGCGGCCACCATCGCCTGGCGGAATGCGGGCAGGTTGTCTCCGATGGGAGCTTGGCGGTACATCACCGGCTGCACTTGCTTGGCGAGTTCCGCGTTGAGTCGTTCGTTCTCGGCTTGCAGCGCGAGCAGTGCGGCAGACGCTTGCTGCTTGAGCGGTTCGGCCGGTCGCTGAAGCGGGGCTTGCTCGAAGGGGACGGTTGGCTGTGGGGTTGGTTGCGGTGCGGGCTGCGGCTGCGGTCGCCATTGACAGACGGGCGGGATAATGAGCGGCTGAGCCGGGGCTACATTTGGCGTAGCTGGGGCTACGTCTGGCGTAGCCTTTGCGGCAATCTTTGCCTCCAGCTTGTCAACTGCCTTATGGATGCCGCGGCGTCCCAGCCACATCCCCACACCCATCCCAATCGGGCCTAGCCCGAGCGAGCTAAGCAGCAGAGTCAGCCCCCAGCCGCCAGCCGCTTCGGCAATGTCGCCAATCTTGGAATCGCCTGGAGGCTTCGCGGGAACCGGCGTTGTGCCGTTCGGCTTCGGTGGTACGTCAGCGAGTGCCGGCGGGGTCCACTTCGCTTTCACTCGGGCAATGAACGCCTTGAGCCGTTCGCACAATGAGGCGTTGATGATGGTGCTGTGGCGTATTGAGTTGGTGCCGATGATTGTGCCGCACAACTCCCACTTGGCATTGAGCATTGGGCCGCCGGAGTCGCCTTGCCGTGTCGTTCCGGCATAGGCACCCGTCCAGATGGCTGGCTTGAACGGGCCGAACATCGCCATCTCGGGGCCTTTGTAGCGGCCGTTGAAGTAGGCGAGCTGCCCAGGCCCATAGCCCACACTCGTGCAGACTTCCATCGGGAGCGGCTGCGCGGCTGCTACTGGCACCGGCTGCAAGGCAGAGGGGATCGTTACGTCGAATGCGGAGAGGTCTTCGGCGGGGTCGGTTTCAATCAGCGTTGCCGGAGACTGTGAGCCGCTGCGGAAGCCAATCGAGAGTTGGCCTTGCCCCTGCCCTTCAAAGAGATGGTTACAGGAGACGACTAGGGCGTGCCCGCCTTGAACGGCGATGATCGTACCCGAGCCGGCGATGCCGCCATTGTGGACGCGGACCACGCTGTCGAGTACTTGCTGGCTGGGCGAGACACTAACCGGCGGCGCGTCGTACTGCGGAGCTTGCTCTGGTTGCGGACCGTAGTCTTGTGGAATTGGACACAGCAAACCATCCGGGCACTGCTTGTATTGCGGTGCGTACTGTCCCCGCGCAGCGCCACAGGCGAGCAGCAGGGCAATCAGGATGGTGGCGCGGAGGGGCACTTCTAACGGCCCTGAATGATGACTGCCGAAACGATGGTGATTGCAACGACAAAGAACACCGGGATAATCAGCCAACCTCCCGGCTCGTGCACGACTGAGCCGTAAAGGAAGTAGGCGAGCAGTCCGACTAGGAAAAGACCTAGCGTGCCGAACACAAACAGCAGCCACGCTTCAGCGAGCTTCACCCAGTTCATCTGCGCACCTTGCAGCTCGGGGGACACTGGCGGACGGGAGGCTTGGGTGCGGCAGGAGCCGGGGGCGTTGCAGCGCCCTTCGGCTCGTCGCAGCACGACCCACCACCGGGAGGCTTACACTCACATGACTTGGTTGGCTCGCACTTGCAGGAAGCCGGGAGGGGGCCGCAGGCGCAGGCGGGCGGGATGCTTTTCTTGACGGCCGCAATCTCAGATTCGAGTCTCTCGCACGCATCGCACTCGCAATGCACTGGGTCTTTCGGGGCTTGGTTGCAGCCCCACACTAGGCACGCAATCGCGAGCAGTCCGTTGAGCATGTGCAGCTTTGCTTCCGTTGCGTCGCTCATCACTTCACCCTCTCAACAGGTCCGTAGATTCCATGCCTCGACAGCCACGCAGCCAGACTCGCCGGCGTCATGTCGCCCGGCGCAAACGTCCCCTCCGTCAGCTTCTTGCTGTCCATCAAGGCCATGCTCACCAGCTCGTCGCAGAACACGCTGCTTCTGTCCGCGTCGAAGTACCGCTTGATCCAGCGCGTACCGGCCAACCCGGCTCCACGCATGTCGTAGGGTGTTCCCAAAAACGCCTCCAGCGATGCACTGAGCCGTTTCGATTGTCCAACTGTTAACGGCACCCGAGGCCGCTGGATGTACACTCGCCCGTCGTAGTCGTTGATGCGTTTGTACGGGTCGTTCTTCTGCACCCCGTCGAAGTTCTCGGGCGTCTTGAGCGTGGTGGATTCGTAGTGCTTCACGTCCCCGAACTTGTCCAGCGCCACGATGCCGCAATGGGAAATCCACTCGCCGCGCCAAAGCTGCGGAACAGAGCAGGTCCAGAGCGCGATGGCACGCGAGACAAACTCCCGCCCGCAGAACCAAGTGAGGCAGCCCGGCGTCAGGGGGAGTCGGTCGGCTTGCTGCGGCATTCATTTGGACCCCCAAGCAAACCCACTCCAGCGAATCGTCCCCGCAACCATCTCGGCAATCGACCGGGCTTCGTGCTCCGGCTCATACACCATGCTCCACCAGTCCCCACTTAACACGTAGCGCTCGGGATCTTTGGGGCAGAGACAGTCCCCGTCACATTCACAGTTAGCGCAGGCGATGCAGCAGGGCTCGTAGTCGGTGAGGCTCGCTGCCGAACAGGTGGCGGAGAGTATGCAGAATGCAAACAGGGCGAGGACTAGTCTCACTGGTTCCTACACTCGCTTAGCTTGAGGTTTGCCAAATCAGCGAAACGCGGGTCTTCAATCACGCGCCGCAGAATCGTCAACTCCAGGTCCATCGCAAACTCGATGCGCCTCTCTGCTGCCAACTTCGACAGCAAATCAACGGCTTGCCGGGCCACCACTCGCACCGTTACTCCGTCCACCACAGCGTCAATCACCCCCAGTCTTTGGTTCCTAGAGGTCGGCTTCAGTCTCCGGCTCAACGGGTCTTATCGCGCGCTTGTAATACTCGCTTCGCTGCTGCCGCTCGAAGTAACGAACCGTGTGCGGAAGTCGCGCGGCCCTCAGTTGTTCGCAGATAGCCAACAGAACGCTCTCGTCCTCGGGCTCTTGGTCCCCGAGCTGCGGTATCCCGGCGAGTCGGTCCTGTTTGGCTATCACGGTGGTTCATGCGTACCAACGAAAAAAGGCCGCGAAACTCAGCCTTATCAGCTAAGTCTCGCGGCCTTGGTAGGTCGTTCGGGCGAGTCGTGCCCGTCAAGTTTTTTGGACCCCCCTATTGAACCCGATTCGGGGGCGTAAGTCAAGTCACCCGCCAGCCCGTGCCGTTGGGCTCAAAGAACGCCGTGTGCCCGTCGTCGTGGATGACCAGCAACAGCGCCTTGCCGCCGTTCGCGTGCTTGACCATGACTTGCCCGCTGAAGTTCTTAAAGCTCAGCCGCTTGTCCTCGGGTGCCCTGACGCTTCTGCCTTCCGTGATCGCTCCGTCGCTCACCGTCTGCCCTCCGTGTTTGGTGTTCGTTAGTCAGCCCACCCGCCTAATAGCATCCCAGCCAGGAACGTCAGCAGGAACCACAGCGGCATCCAGTTGACTTCTGGCGGCTTTGGTTCCATGTCCCGCCGTGCTGGCTCAAGGTACTTCGTGAGTCTATTTGCAGCTACCATGCTCACTTGCTCCATTTCGAGAACGAACCGTTTTCGCCTGTCCCCTCGTGCCGAATTACCGTCAGCTTGGAACGTCTCAAGTCAATGTCGTTAGCTACCGTCGCAGTGTTCTTGGTGATACTGGAAGTACACCCGTCAATTGTTACGTCGCATGGCTGACCCGGCGAATAATAGCTATCGGTACAAAGTGCTGCGATACGTGGGCAGCCGAACTTTGGCGAGTATGGTGCGGTCAGCCCAATCGCATCTACTTGGACGTTGCGCAGCACCGCCTTGCCCTCTCGAATCCCCAGTACCGTCAACACGCCGCCAGTGTCCACGTTGCCGCTAGACGACTCGCCAAAACTCTTGACGCTGTTGCCGTCTAGCCACGCCTTGCAGTCTTCAATCAGCACGTCTTGAATCGGCGTCGTCGAACTGCTACTGCCCATCGCCGCGACGATGAACCGTCCGCCGTAAAGCTGCGACTTTTGGATGACAATCTTGCGGCTCTTGGCTTTCGGGCTCCAGGCGTAGGTCAACCAGTCGCACTTGCTCTTACCGTTCAACACGCCATTGGTGAAGTAGAACTCGCCCACCGGCGGAATCACGTAGTCGGCTCGCACCTTCTCGCCGTCAATCACATCCCGCCAGCCAATGCAGCAGCCATCTTCGTTTGCGTCCCAGCACTCGCCTACTAACTCAAACCCGTCAAACGACGCATAAGAGCCGACGACAAATCCTGGAGTTGCGGAGGGCTTGTTCACCCCGTCGCCGTCAATCGTGACGCGGGTGATCCACTTCGCGCCGATGCCCTTGTAGTTGCAGTTTGGCAGGTACACCTCTTGCTCTTTGCCAAAGTCCGCTTCGCCGCGGCAGATGAGCGTGTCGGCTTTCGTTAGTTTTGGGTAGAGCATTGCCAGCGTTTCGCGGTTGCTTGCGCCGCGATCGGCAGCGCTATTGGTCCAGCCAAAGTCAGCTTGCTTCACCCCATTCCGTTCCCAGGTGATGTCCTGGGCGAAGGCGGGGGAGCACAGCAGGAGGAGCGCGGCAAACATTCCAGGCTTTACAATCCACGCCGCCCAGATGGTGACGAGATGCCAAGTGTTGTCCACCGCGATCATCGACCACGGACCCATCCCGCTCTTGAACGCAGCCTGCCCTGTGTAGTCCATCGCTTTCGACGCGAGCCGCCAGCGGTCAATGGCGAAGTGAGTCACAAACAGCCATGCGATTGCCCACGGCTCAAGCAGCAACCCAAAGCCGCACACTGCCGCCGTCCACAGTGCGGCATGAACCGCAGCAACTGCTGTGGACTTGGTTTTATTCTGCGCCATCCAGTCGTTTTGCAACACGTAGTCGCCAACCATGTGGCCGATTAACATTCCTGCAAGGTTCATCGTGTTCGTTCCGTCCTTTGTGGGGTGGGAGAGGGGGTTAGTTTTGCTCTGCATACTCAGTGATGATTCGCCGCTTAAACTCCAGGCATTCAGCTCGTCGTTCTTCTAGCCACCGGTGCCCCTGATCCTCGGAGACATGCGGCTCGCCAATCTCTTCGACGGCGCTGAACATCGCCCACGCGCCAGCGAAGAACGCCTTCCGCATTTCGGCAACTTGGTTCTCGGCTGGCTTCATGTTTTTGAACACCATCGCCGCGAAGCCCTGCCATTGTTCCTCGATTGACTTCAGCGAACTCATCGTGCTTCCTTTCGCAAACAGCACTTCTTGAACTTCACTCCGCTCCCGCATGGGCATGGATCGTTTCGACCAACGCGCCCACTCTCAAGCTGCCGTGCGGTCGGCGGTATATTCATCTCCACGCAGTGCTCGCGATGCCTGATTGGAACGGCCGTGATGGAAGGCCAGATTCGTCCGTTTCTCGTATCCATGTTTGCTCCTAATGCGTTTTGGGTTTTACTCCCCGTCAGCGGTTTCGTGCTTCTGTTGGGCGGAGGAGGGGACGCGGGCCACTTGCACCCGCGAACCCCGCTCGTCACAACGATTGCTTTACACGCGAGGCGGCCACTCGCAGTAGTTCCCGCCGCTCGGAACTTCGTTGCCTTCCTGCACCAGCACTACACTCGTGGGCGGATTCTCCACCAATCGTCCGCTGCCGTTCAGGATTGCCAGATTGACGCACGTATCCGACCAGACGCGCACGATGATTGCTGCCTGCGGTTGACTGTCTTTCGGGCCGTGTGCCCAGTAGTGAACGATTCTTCCGACTGTGGGTTTCATCTCGTCTCCTAAGAAATTGGTTTCATTGAACGATAGTACTCACTCAACACCTCTTGCCCCTGTTCCGTCAACACATACCCCATTCGCTCGCGCTCGGGCTGTTCGGTGAAGCCGTCCGCATCGCAGACAACCACCATGCCGATGCAGCGGCACAAGCCAGCCTTAACGCACTGGCGCATCACAGCCAGCGGCAATTGGCGATTCGTGATGATGCCGCCAAAGTGCTTCATGCCCCAGGCGGTTGTCTCCAGGGCGTCCATCATCGGCTTGGTTACTCCATCCATCGGACGCAACCCTCCGTGTTGCAGGCCGCATGAATGTGTCCGTTGTATCCAGCGTGTGAGAACCGCAATGACTGCTCGGCGCCACACGCGGGGCAATCCAGTGTTCCGGCCGCCCCGGCCGTGCCACGCTTCCACGGACCTCCGAGGTAGGTCACTATTGCGGCTCGCGCCTTTCCGATTAATTCAAACCGCTTATTCATCGCCAATTCTTCTGCGGCGAGTTCTTCGGCGGTCGGAAATTGAGCAAGGTCGCAACCCGGAATCACCATTCCATTGCGACAAAAACAGGGGCAAGCATCAAACGACTGGCCCTTGAATTTGTAGTATGCCACACCAGCGGAACACGTCGCATGTTCCGACATGGCCCGGTAGTGGTTGCAGAAAATAGTTGCTCTTGTCATGGTCGTCTCCTAAATCACGTCGTCGTCAAAAGGCTCGTACTCGACTTCGATGATCTCAAACTCTTCGGCAGCGCACTCGGGGCATTGGTCGGGCTCAACCAATATCAGGTTGCCTAGCTCTGGCGAGTCTTCGACGACGCGCGCGTGCCAAGTGTGACCGTTCGTACATTTACAGGTTGCGCTCACGCTCCACCGCCTTCCGGTTTCCGTAGTGCGGCAGAGAGAGGTTCAGGCTCGACGGCATAGTGCTCGTTCAGGATTGCAACCGCTCTTTGTGCCACTCGCTCAGTAACGAAGTTGTCGGTCAACCCGATCCAGAATTCGTTTTCGCTGCTCACGCACTCGCAATCCCATTTAAGCTGATCTCCAGGCGATGGGTCTGGCGCGGAGTACTTGCCGGTGCCGCGCCCACTGTCGTCCAGCGCCTCCTTAACGGATTCGTACACGTCTCGCGCTTTTAGGCCAGCGTTGTATGCGGCTTCGGATTTTGCTTCCAGCTCCCCCTTGAGGCGAGAGACTTCGGCGGCTAAATGGTCGTTGCTTTCCTTGAAGTACCGCGCGTATCGGCGGATTTCCAATTCGACTTCCGATGCGAGTGACCCCGGCATCGGTATCGGCGTGGTGAAGATTGCGCCTGGGTCTGGATTGTCTTGGTAGGGCTTTAGGATTTCGCGAACCGCTTGCACTTCGGAGGCCATCCGGTCGTAGTCTGCCAGCTTGGCTGCTGCGGCCTCGGCTTCGGATTTGGGGATGTTGCCTTCGCAGATGAGGCCCCACTGGTAGTGGATATCGTGCGCGAAGTATGCGGCCTTCCACTTCTCTCCCGTCTCGGCAGGAGCGGCAGGGGCGGCTCGCTTTTCCCATGCAGCCTGAATGGATGCAACGATATCGAAAGCGTTGTCGTGGTTGTGACCACCCTCCGTGACTTCGATGCCGCAGGCTTTCACGAGTCGCTGCAAGTGTCGCAGGACGTGCTGATAGTCGGCCTTGAGCACAAACTCCAGCAGTTCAGGAAGCGGCCCGTCGGGGTGTGGGTTGCTGCTATTTCGCCGACGATGCAGTGCCGCGAGTTCTCGAATCCTGCCCTCAATCTGAAGGGAGTGAGCGAAGTTCCATGCGTCTTGAATAGTCGTCAGGTCGTGCAATTCAATCAAGGCATCCCCCAGCGGGGAGAAGTTCTCGTGGTCGTACACCTGGACCTTCTTGCCATTAACTAGCTCCGTGTGGGTCGGTCCATCGCTGGAAAGCAGAATCACGCCCCGGTCGCAGCCTTCAGTGCAAACGATTGCTTCTAACTTCTGCCGAATAATGCCGATTGGATTCAGCGGCGTCTCGGCAGGAGCGGCAGGGGTCGGGGCGGCCTTCCGGCGCTCCATTGCCCATCGGTTCATTTCTTCACCATAGTCTTGCTCGGTGAGCGGAATTACTCCCTCTTGGTGGCATTGTTCGCATCCGTTGCCATCGCACGATGAGCATTCGTGTCCGCGCTCGTCGCAATGTTTGCAGCCATAGTCTCCGGGCTCGAAATCATCGTCGTCTTCCGGGTCGCGCATATCCGGCATCCAGTGATGCGACATTCCGGCACACTCGACGCAACGACGACATGCCTCCCCCGTTCCCTCCACCGCTGCGGCTTCCGCTGATTCTTCGTATTCACGGTTTAAGTGGGATACATCTAAAGGCGGTACAATTCGCTCCTCCACCGCTGCGGCTGGGCGGGACAACTCGACTCCGCACATTGCAGCGGCCTCCACGGCTGCATCGATAATGGTTTTCCCCGCTACTGCTGGCTTGGGTGAGGGGGCGACGTGCTCGCGGATGAACTCCCTGATGTCATCTTCGCAGGCTCGCGGCTGATAGTCGCCGTTACTCCTAACGCGAAGCGTGCCCTCTTCATCAAGGCCGAACCACTTCTCAATCGCGGCCTCCCACTCTCCGCTCTCTGCTGCGGTGGACGAGGGAGCGGCTGGCTTCCGAACTTCCGCCAGCAGTCGCGATAGCATCGCCACGAAGTCGTCGTTCATCTTCGGAAGCAACCGCAGTGCCTCACGCATCGCAACAAGGAATCGGTTCTCGCCGTCAATGCGATCCTCTCGCCGCTTCGCTTCGTTTTGCAGCTCCTTCACCTGCGCCGCCAGCCTGGAGTTCTCGACGTGGAGTGGGGAGGTGCCTTGGAAGTACGCAAGAATCTCATGCGCCAGCAGCACGTTGTCGTGAGCAACGTCAAAGATGATTTCTTCCCCTCCGAGCCACTTGTCATTGGCGCTGAGCGGGCCAAGGATTCGCACCAACTTGTCGCTGGTGTCGACGCGGCAGAGGCTCCACTTCGGCCCTTCCGCTGCCTGGGGCTCCGGGGTGGCTGGCCCATCCGGGTTCTTCGGCGGCTCAGCCGGTAGCAGTACGGGCACTGGGGGGACGGTGCGGGATTCTTCCTGCGAACTATTCGGAGTTTCCGAAGAGTT
>ERZ650311.885-NODE-885-length-16464-cov-6.164178_pt1 | contig 16464 bp, 13 predicted proteins | sample MGYA00376247_ERZ650311 | MGnify/ENA primary metagenome ERZ650311 (study PRJEB26733, sample SAMN07839324) | wastewater metagenome | biome: small river; feature: stream; material: water | place: USA: North Carolina | collected 2016-07-28 ... | reverse complement strand
TATGGCCATCTATCAAGCACGCTTTATGCGCTACCTCGAGGATCGTGGTTTTGCCAAGACCGAAGGGCGCAAAGTGTGGGCCTTCTTAGGCGATGGTGAAACCGATGAGCCCGAGTCGCTTGGCGCAATCGGCATGGCTGGTCGCGAGAAACTCGATAACCTCATCTTTGTTGTGAACTGCAATCTGCAGCGCTTAGATGGTCCCGTTCGTGGTAACGGCAAGATTATTCAGGAGCTTGAAAGCGAGTTCCGAGGCTCTGGCTGGAATGTCATCAAAGTGGTGTGGGGCGGTCATTGGGACGCGCTCTTTGCGCGCGATAAGAACGGCATCTTGATGCAGCGCTTGGGTGAGATTATGGATGGTGAGTACCAGACCATGAAAGCTAAAAATGGTGCCTACGTGCGTGAGAAGGTATTTAATACCCCAGAACTTAAAGCCTTGGTTGCTGATTGGAGCGATGAGGATATCTGGAACCTTAATCGCGGAGGCCATGATCCCCATAAAGTATTTGCCGCATTTCAATCGGCGGTGAACCATCGCGGTCAACCCACCGTAATCCTTGCAAAGACAATTAAAGGCTATGGGATGGGCGGGTCGGGTGAGGGCATGAACATTGCTCACCAGGCCAAGAAAATGAGTCACGATGACGTTGCACGTTTTAGGGATCGCTTTGAGATTCCAGTGAGTGACGATCAATTGGCCGATATGCCCTTTGTGAAGTTTCCAGAGGGCAGTCCTGAGCTGGAATACATGCGGGCGCGGCGCATGGAGCTTGGTGGCTATTTGCCACAACGCCGTACTAAAGCTGAAAGCTTGCCAGTTCCTTCATTGGAAACCTTTGCACCATTGCTAGAGGCAACAACCGAAGGTCGTGAGATCTCCACAACGATGGCATTCGTACGTTTGCTCAACACGGTTGTGCGCGATAAGGTCATAGGTAAGCGTGTAGTTCCAATCGTTCCAGATGAATCTCGTACCTTCGGTATGGAAGGCATGTTCCGCCAATTAGGCATTTGGAATCAATTGGGCCAGCTCTACACTCCAGAAGATCATGATCAATTGATGTTCTACAAAGAGGACAAGACTGGTCAGATTCTGCAAGAAGGTATTAACGAAGCTGGCGGTATGTGCGACTGGATCGCTGCAGCAACTTCGTACTCTACGCATGGCGTACCGATGCTACCTTTCTACATCTTCTACTCTATGTTTGGATTCCAGCGTATTGGTGACTTAGCTTGGGCGGCAGGGGATATGCGTAGCCGGGGATTCTTGCTCGGTGGTACAGCTGGTAGAACGACATTGAATGGCGAAGGCTTGCAGCACGAAGATGGTCATAGCCATCTGTGGAGTGGTGCAATTCCTAACTGCATCAGCTACGATCCAACCTTCTCCTTTGAATTGGCGGTAGTAATTCAAGATGGTATGCGTCGTATGTTAGAAGTCCAAGAAGACGTTTACTACTATGTCACTTTGATGAACGAGAACTATGCTCACCCTGCAATGCCTAAGGGTGCCGAGAAAGACATCATCAAGGGTATGTATAAGCTCAAGTCGGTTGGAGATGACAAAGCAAAACTGCGTGTTCAGCTCTTAGGTTCAGGCACTATCTTCCGTGAAGTAATTGAAGCGGCAGAGATTCTGCATAAAGATTGGGGTATTGCTTCTGACTTATGGGGTTGCCCAAGCTTTACTGAGTTAGGTCGTGATTGGAATGCGGTTCATCGTAGCAATCTTTTGAATCCAACTGCTGCACCGGCTTTATCTCATGTTGAGAAGTGCTTGAAAGATACTTCAGGCCCAATCGTTGCTGCCACTGACTATGTCCGCTTGTTTGCGGAGCAGATTCGTCCAGCAATTCAGCACATGGGCCGTCGTTATGAAGTCTTGGGTACCGATGGCTTTGGTCGTTCCGATACCCGTGAAAAACTCCGTGACTTCTTTGAAGTAGATCGTCGTTGGGTAGTTCTGACTGCATTGAGATCTTTGGTTGATGCCGGTCAATTAGATCGCTCTAAGTTGGCTGAAGCGATTAAGAAATATGACATCGACACTACTAAACCAAACCCAATGACGGTTTGATAAGAGATAAATACTATGAGTCAAATAATTGAAATCAAAGTCCCGGATATCGGCGACTATAAAGATGTGCCGGTCATTGAAGTGCTAGTCAAAGCAGGTGACAAGGTTGAGAAAGAGCAGTCGATTGTTGTGCTCGAATCCGACAAGGCCACTATGGATGTTCCCTCATCCCATTCTGGCACTGTGAAAGAAGTGAAAGTGAAGGTTGGCGATAATCTTTCTGAAGGTTCAGTGGTGATTACCTTAGAAGAGGGCGCAGCCGCTTCAGCCGCGCCTGCAGCAACCCCAGCAGCTGCACCAACAGCTAGTGCCCCAGCCCCAGCAGCCCAAAGCGCAAGCGCTTCTAACGGTGCTCCAATGGAAATCAAAGTCCCAGATATCGGCGACTACAAAGATGTGCCTGTGATCGAGGTTTTGGTCAAAGCGGGTGACAAAGTTGAAAAAGAGCAATCGATTGTTGTTCTTGAATCCGACAAAGCTACGATGGATGTTCCTTCATCACACGCTGGTATCGTCAAAGAAGTCAAAGTGAAGGTTGGTGACAACCTTTCTGAAGGGTCAGTAGTTCTAGTGTTGGAAGGTGGAGCCTCTGGTGCTACATCAGCGCCTGCCCCTGCGGCTGCAACGACTGCTCCAGCGGCGTCAGTAGTAAAAGCTGTTGAGCCGCCCATTGCCCGTGCACCAGCACCGCCTCCAATTAGCAATACACCTGCTCCAATAGACACAGCAGTAAGTCACGCAAGTCCATCAGTGCGCAAGTTTGCACGTGAGCTTGGTGTCACGATTGCTCAAGTGAAGGGTTCTGGTCCTAAGGGTCGTATTACTCAGGAAGATGTTCAAGCATTTGTAAAAGCTGCAATGAGTGGTGGCGCAGGTACTCCTGCAGCTGCTGCTAGTGGCGGAAGTTTAGGCGGCTTGAATCTAATTCCTTGGCCAAAAGTTGATTTCACGAAGTTTGGTGAGATCGAGCGTCAGCCATTGAACCGTATTAAGAAGCTCACTGCAGCTAACTTGGGTCGTAACTGGGTGATGATTCCTGCCGTGACGTATCACGAAGATGCGGATATCACTGACTTAGAGGCATTCCGTGTGCTCACGAACAAAGAGAACGAGAAGAAGGGTGTCAAGATCACCATGCTCGCTTTCTTAATGAAAGCCGTAGTAGCAGCACTGAAAAAATATCCTGAGTTCAACAGCTCCTTGGATGGCGATGATCTGATTCTCAAGAAATACTTCAATATTGGCTTCGCAGCAGATACCCCAACCGGATTGGTTGTGCCAGTGATTAAGGATGCTGACAAGAAAGGTATCTTTGAGCTTGCTAAAGAAACTTCAGAGTTAGCTGCGCTTGCTCGTGATGGCAAATTAAAGCCAGATCAAATGCAAGGCGCTAGCTTCACCATCTCATCTTTGGGTGGCATCGGCGGAACTTACTTCTCGCCTATCGTCAACGCACCTGAGGTAGCAATCTTGGGTGTTAGCAAAGCGGCTATGAAACCAGTTTGGGATGGCAAGCAATTTGTGCCGCGTCTCATCTGCCCATTATCACTTTCAGCAGATCACCGCGTGATTGATGGTGCGCTTGCTACACGTTTTAACGTGTACATCGCTCAGCTCTTGGCCGACTTCCGTCGCGCCAGTCTGTAAGGGGGGTCTATGGCTAAGCAAACGATCCTCGTTCCAGATATTGGGGACTATTCAGATGTGCCAGTCATTGAAGTGCTGGTGAAGGTGGGTGATGTCATTCAAAAAGAGCAGCCGCTATTGGTGCTTGAGTCTGATAAGGCAACAATGGAAGTACCTGCAGATACTGCCGGTACAGTAACTAGTATCGCCGTTAAGTTAGGTGACAAAGTCAGCAAAGGTTCCGTGATTGCTGAGATTGAGGCTAGCGCTGCCGCACCCGCTGCCAAGCCGGCCTCAGCTCCATCGCCAGCTCCAGCCGTATCGGCCCCTACGCTAGCGCCCGCTCCAGTAGCAGGGCAGTACAACGGCAAAGTAGATCATGAGTGCGAGGTCCTGGTGCTCGGCGCAGGCCCTGGTGGTTACAGCGCGGCCTTTCGCAGTGCCGATTTAGGTATGAATACCGTTCTAGTGGAGCGTTACCCAACTTTGGGTGGTGTTTGCCTAAACGTAGGTTGCATTCCATCAAAGGCATTGCTGCACACCACTGCAGTTATGGATGAAGTTAAAACCATGGCAAAGCACGGCATAACCTTTGGTGCCCCAAAGATTGAGATTGATCAATTGCGCGGCTACAAAGAGTCAGTGATTGCAAAGTTAACTGGTGGTCTGGCTGGTATGGCAAAGGCTCGTAAAGTCAAAGTGGTGCGTGGTCTAGGAAAGTTCTTAGATGCGAATCATGTTGAAGTTGAGTTAACTGATGGCACTGGGCAAGATCTGACGGGTAAAAAAGAAGTAGTGCGTTTTCAGAAAGCAATTATTGCTGCTGGTAGCCAGCCGGTGAAGTTACCATTCTTGCCAGAGGATCCACGCATTGTGGATAGTACTGGTGCACTATTACTCAAGAGTATTCCAAAGCGTATGCTCGTGATTGGCGGCGGCATTATTGGCTTAGAGATGGCGACCGTCTACAGTACGTTAGGTTCACGTATTGATATCGCTGAAATGATGGATGGCCTGATGGCTGGTGCTGATCGTGATTTAGAAAAAGTCTGGGAGAAGTTCAATGCCGGACGTTTTGAAAAAATCATGCTCAAGACCCGTGCCGCTAAAGCGGAAGTCAAGCCAGATGGCATTCAAGTTACTTTTGAGGGCGAGAATGCACCAGCTGAACCACAAACATATGACTTAGTGCTAGTTGCAGTAGGTCGCACCCCGAATGGCAAGAAGATTGATGCTGGCAAAGCGGGTGTGCAAGTGGATGAGCGCGGCTTTATCCCAGTTGATAAGCAAATGCGTACCAATGTGTCGAATATTTTTGCGATTGGTGACTTGGTTGGTCAGCCGATGTTGGCGCATAAGGCTGTACATGAAGGTCACGTCGCTGCCGAAGCTGCTGCCGGTGAAAAGTCTTATTTTGATGCGAAGCAAATCCCATCTGTTGCCTATACCGATCCTGAAGTAGCTTGGGCTGGTTTGACAGAAGAGCAGTGCAAGGCCCAAGGTATTGCCTATGAGAAAGGTTTATTTCCATGGGCTGCTAGTGGACGCGCGATTGCTAATGGCCGCGATGAAGGTTTCACCAAGCTGATATTTGATGCAACAACCCACCGCATTATTGGTGGCGGCATTGTCGGCACACATGCTGGTGATCTAATTGGTGAGGTGTGCTTAGCTATTGAGATGGGCGCTGATGCTGTAGACATTGGCAAAACCATTCATCCACACCCAACCTTGGGTGAGTCAGTAGGTCTGGCGGCTGAAGCAGCCCATGGCCATTGCACAGACTTACCGCCGGTGAAAAAGAAATCCTAAGCAATACACAGCGTTAAATAAAAAGCCCCGAAATTCGGGGCTTTTTATTTAAAGCTCTGCGCTGCAGAATTGCTTACTTCTTCTTTGACGCTTTGCTAGCGTTATCAGCTGCCTTCAAGACAGTTTCAGTAGCGCTGCTCATATTGGATTGAGCAACCTCAACTGCGTGTTTAACGGCTTTTTGGCTGGTTTCAAATACATTGTTTGCGGATGCAATCGCCTGCTTCATTGCTTGAACGGCGGCATCAGAACCTGGCGGCGCGTTCTTAGTCCACTCTTCAACCAATGCATTCATTTTCTTTTGGCCTACTTGAAATTCTTTTTCAGCAGATTGTGTAAAGCTATTTTGTGTCTCATGTGCCAAGTCATATAAATGACGGCTGTACGCCATGATTTTTTCTGCCATTGGTTGAACCGCTTCCGCTTGATGGGCGAGCAGTTGTTGAATATCTTTTACTTCCAATGCTTTCTTGGCATTGTTCATGCTATCGCTCAACGTTTGCTTAGCAATATGCATATTAAGTTCAACCAACTTTTCAATACTCTGCAAAGCTTGATTGGTTAAACCGCTCAAGGTTTCCAAGTTTGCTTTTTGTGCAGCGGCAATCTGTTCGGGAGTTAAATTCATGATGATCTCTTTTCGTGTTTGATGTCGATTCTGACCCTGCTTTTATATCTAATGTACTCTCTTTGCGGAATTATATTCAACTTATATTGCGATGCAATATAAGTGGGGCGCCCTCTCAAATGGCTTAGCAATGCAGAAAATAAGCCTAAAATGGGAAGTTACGTAAAAAATCTCAATTATTTCAGTCAGTTATCCATGAAGCTTTCGCTAGACAACGTCATAGCCCCAATATTTGTGCTCATTTGGAGCACGGGCTTTGTCATCGCACGTTTAGCAATGCCTTATGTTGAGCCAGCGACTTTCTTGTTCTGGCGCTTTTCAGGTGTTTTAGCAGCCATGGCAGCTCTGAGCCTTGTTTGGAAAATTACCTGGCCCAGTTGGTCTCAAATGAAGCACATCGCTGTAGCTGGCATCTTGCTACAGTTTGGCTACTTACTGGGAGTATGGTTCGCCGTTCGCTTGGGAATGACAGCAGGGCTAGTAGCGATTATTGTGGGATTGCAGCCGATTGTGACAGCATGGTTTGCCGCATGGATTTCAGAAAAGGTAACGATACGGCAGTGGATAGGTCTTGGTTTTGGATTTGCCGGTGTTGCTTTAGTGGTCGCTGAAAAGATTGCCTTTGTCCATATTCCATTCGCCAGTTACGTATTGGCCTTTATTGCATTGTTCTCCATTACGTTTGGCACTTTGTATCAAAAGAAATTCTGTCCGGTGTTTGATCTCCGCGCTGGCTCATCGATTCAGTTTGGCGTTTCAGCGGTCTTGTGTTTTATCTGCATGTATTTATTTGAGTCGGGAGAGATGGTTTGGAATCTCTCGGTCACTAGTGCCTTGCTATGGGCAATTTTCCCGTTATCCATTGGTTCGATTAGCTTGCTCTTTATCATGATTCGTAAGGGTGCCGCCACCAAAGTGACGAGCTTTCTATATTTAGTGCCACCAACAACTGCTGCAATGGCCTGGCTGTTATTTAATGAGCCATTTACATTGTTGATGGCGGTAGGCTTGTGTCTGACGATGACTGGGGTAGTGTTGGTAAATGCTCGTCAGAACAATACAGTGGCGACGATTGCGGAATAGGGCGATCACATTGCAAGTTATTTAGTGGAATGAATTACCTGGTTTGGGGCGCAGAAAACCGCCTAGTGCCAGAAAATTAATTATCATTCCGTATGTTGAAAGTTTTGGAAGGTATTTTGGGATGCGTTTGAATCGATTTTGGCTAGTTGCTCTTGGGGCGCTTTTTGCTGTTGGTACATTAATAAACACTCCAGCGATTGCCGCCAATAAAGAGAAGCAGGCTGCCAAAACACCTGCTAAGACAAATACCAAGACAGCAGCAAAAACCACCAAAAAATCAAAAACAGTGCGCGTTACGGTTACGCGTTCTGCTGAACCAGTTGTTCCTGCAAGACCATCACTTGCAACAGCATTGGGTTTACGCGGTCAACATGATGACTTGAACCTGAAATCCAGTGTCGCAATGGTCGTCAATCAAGACACAAAAGAAGTCTATTTTGAGAAGAACCCATCGGTGAGTTTGCCCATCGCATCTATTACGAAGTTGATGACTGCGATGGTGGTGTTGGATTCAAAATTACCGCTAGATGAAACTCTAGTGATTAATGCCGATGACGTGCATATCTATCGCACCTCTCGTTTAGCTGGCGGCACCGTTTTAACTCGTGAGGAAGCTTTACTTTTGGCATTAATGTCCTCTGAGAACCGCGCTGCATATACCTTAGGCAGAAATTATCCAGGCGGCATTCCGGCGTTTGTAGATGCAATGAATCGTAAGGCAAAAGAGTTGGGTATGGATCACTCTCATTTTGCCGATCCTACTGGACTCTTGAGTGAGAACGTGGCTTCAGCAGAAGATCTCACGCGGATGTTAAGTGCCGCTTATCAATACAAAACCATTCGCGAGTTTTCTACTTGGCCGGACTTAACGATGGTGATTGCTAAGCGACCACAGAAATTCTTGAACACCAATCGTTTGGTGCGCTCTGGTGATATGAATATCGGCTTGCAAAAAACTGGCTTTATTAATGCTGCTGGTAAATGCTTGGTGATGCAAGCGCGTGTGAACAACACGCCATTGCTTTTAGTCTTCTTGGATTCAGTGGGCACGCAATCACGTTTTGCTGATGCAGTCCGTGTACGAGATTGGTATGAGCGTGGTAGCCCACACGCTATACGTCGCTTGTAATTTTTGCTTAGTTAGTTAGGTGGTTAGCTTGCTGAGCCAGGCTCAGCCGATTTAGGCTTATAGCCCATGCCCTTGGAGATTTGCAGGGCAGTTTCTTGCAGGGCGCGTAGCCAATCTGCCTGAATGCGATCGGTTGGGGCGCTCAAAGAGAGGCCAGCAACCAATTTGCCAGTGTCATCCAAAATGGCGGCAGCTAAACAACTCACGCCCAATTCTAATTCTTCATCGTCACGGGCGCTACCCACTTTGCGAACATGATTAAGCTCGGTTTCAAGCTTGCCAAGTTCAGTAATGCTATTACGCGTATGACCTGACAGGCCTGTGCGAGTGACATATGCCCGTACTTGGCTAGGATCATCACTAGCCAGAAAGAGTTTGCCAACAGAGGTAAGGTGTAGTGGGGCTCGACCACCAATAGCACGCACTACTTGCATGCCTGAACGTTCGCTATAGGCGCGATCAATATAAACAATCTCATCACCTTGGCGAACCGATAAGTTCACCGTCTCGCCGGTGAGTTTATGGAGCGTACGCATCGGCAGTTGTGCAGCTTCACGCACGGATAAGCGCGCTTTTACTAAGTTACCTAACTCCAGTAGCTTTAAGCCAAGGCGGTAACTGCCGCCATCGCCACGCTCAACTAAGCGGCAGGCAACCATATCGTTCAAAATACGGTGGGCTGTGGAAGGGTGTAGGCCGGTAATTTCAGCGAGATTCTTCAAGCTACTGGAATCTTCTTGCTCAGCAAGGGCATCAAGCAAATTCATCATCCGCTCGACTACCTGGATGGCAGTTTTGCCAACCTCGCCGGTAGCGCCGGCAGTCTTAGGAGTTTTGACGGGTTTGCTGGTGTTCATAGACCTCATTGTAGCGATTTCGCATGAAATTGCATATTATGAAATCTGATTTTATAGCGCTAGCCCTGCTAATGAGGCTGCTAAACAGCGATTTAAAGCTCGTTTAGGGCTGTTCTAGAGCTGTCTGAGTGACTTGGCGCACTCATTCACAAGATCAGGGCCTCGATAGATGAGTCCGCTGTAGAGCTGAACTAGACTCGCGCCAGCCATGATCTTTTCTCGAGCATCTGCACCTGACAAAATGCCGCCAACGCCAATGATAGGCAGTTGATTGCCCAGTCTTGCTTTGAGTGCTTTGATGACGATATTCGATGCATTGCGCACTGGCGCACCAGAAAGGCCACCAGCTTCTGCACCAAACTCCATTCCTTGAACTGCTTCTCGGGAGATCGTGGTGTTGGTCGCAATCACAGCATCGATTCCAAATTCCATCAGGAGGTCTGCAATGAGATTGATATCACCATGATCTAAGTCTGGTGCAATCTTTAAAAAGAGGGGCTTGCGCACACCATAGCGATCACTTAAACGCTTTCTGGCTTCGTCTAGGCTACTCAGTAATTCACGGAGCATTTCTTCGCCTTGCAGGGCACGCAAATTCTGGGTATTCGGGGAGGAGATATTCACGGTGATGTAAGTAGCAATCTCATAGACTGCTTCCATCGCCAGAACATAGTCACGCGATGCTTCCTCTATTGGCGTACTGGCGTTCTTACCAATATTCAAACCAAGCACACCACCGCGTTGCCAAAACTGGGAGCGACGCACACGTGCTACGCAGGCATCAACACCATCATTATTAAAACCCATACGATTAATGATGGCCTGCGCTTCAGGTAAGCGAAACATGCGAGGCTTGGGATTACCTGGCTGAGGCCTGGGAGTAACCGTTCCAATTTCTAAGAAACCAAAGCCTAAGGCAGCCAGTGCATCAATGTGTTTTCCGTCTTTATCTAAGCCAGCCGCCAAGCCAACAGGATTTGGGAACTCAATACCGCACAGAGATTGCGGATCGTTAATGGGCTTAGTAACTAAGCGCTCCAAAAATCCCCAACGCTGCGCACGATCCAAATTGCTTAGGGTGAGGTTATGTGCTTTTTCTGGGTCAAGGCAAAAGAGCCAAGGGCGTAGAAGGGAGTAACGATCGATCATGGGTAGATATTATGACTCAGACAGGGGTTGCCAGTGGTCATCTACCAAACCTTCCATCGGTTGATATTTAATCTTGTAAGACATCTTGTCGCTTTCTTGAATGTAGTACCCAAGATAAAGATAGGGTAAGCCCAAGACGCGTGCCTGTTCAATCTGCCACAAAATGCTGTAACTTCCATAGCTCGCTCCTGGAATGGAAGTGTCGTAAAAAGTGTAAACCGATGAAATGCCTTGTTCCAGTATGTCGATCATACTGACCATCCGCAAACGCCCTGGGTGCGAATCATGTGGGCCATCACGAAATTCAACAATGCGGGAGTTCACTCGACTCTGCAGGAGAAACTGCATGTACTGATCTTGATCATCACTATCCATATCACCGCCGGCATGGCGTTCGGTTTGATAACGTTGATAGAGTTGATAGTGCTCTTCCTGGTAACCAAGATTGAGTACTGAAGTCTCTAGACCTGCGTGTTTTTTCTGGGCGCGACGCTGGCTGCGTGACGGAGTAAATTGATTGACCAAGATACGCGTTGCAATACAGGCCTTGCATTCATCGCAATAGGGGCGATAAGTATATAAACCGCTGCGTCTAAAACCGGCATTCAGCAGATCGTTATAGACATCCGCATGAATGAGGTGTGATGGTGTAGCTACTTGTGAGCGCGCAGTTTGATTGGGTAGATAGCTACAAGCGTAAGGTGCAGTTGCATAGAACTGCAGGGCGGTGAGAGGAAGCTCTTTAAGCTGGGTCATAGCCAGTGTTGCAGGATAGTTTTATCAAATGTCCAAGATTGTTTAATCTTAGTTTGATTTATGGATATTTGCAGCTGCTCCAAAAACACTGTTCTTGGGATTGGGGCTGCGCCCAAGGAGGATAAGTGGGCCGTCTCTTGTTGGCAGTCGATCATCTGGACATCATTAGCCAAACACCAGGCGCTGAGGGCTGCCAAGGCAATTTTGGAGGCGTTGGTCTTGCGGCTAAACATGGACTCACCAAACACCATGCCGCCAAAGGAAACGCAATACAGTCCTCCAGTAAGTTGACCCTCTTCGATGACGGCAATACTGTGTGCATTACCTTGTTCATGCAAAGCGGTGTATGCGTCAATAATTTCATGAGTAATCCATGTGCCATCTTGGTCTTTGCGGTTACTGGTGGCGCATGAACGGATGACCGCTCCAAAATCATCGTCTACTGTTATCTGTGATTTGGCGTTCTGACAAAAAGAGCGCAGGATTTTTCGCAGAGAGTCGCTGCACTTAAAGTTGCCGGGCTTCAATACCATTCTGGGGTCAGGTGACCACCAGAGAATGGGTTGATTTTCAGAGTACCAAGGAAAGATGCCTTGTTGGTAAGCGCGTGCTAGTTGTCCGGGATAAATATTTTCACTTACGGCAATCAGGCCAGGGACGCTAGGGTCAGGATCCGCCTCTGTAAGAGGATTTGGAAAAGGATCGTGCGGTCCTAGCCAAGCAATTTGACCCATGTCGACTCAAATACGTTCAGATGGCAAAACATCGCGACTGCGCACATGAAACTCTTTCCCGTCATCCAAAGCCCCGGCAGCGCGATCCGCAAAAAACCATTCCAGTGTTTGTTTAATAGTAGGGAAGGCTAACTCATCCCAGGGAATTTCATGTTCATGAAAGAGTGCTACTTCCAAACTTTCTTCACCAGCGGCAAATTCTGGAGTTTTCATTGTTGCTAAATAGAAGAGGTGTACCTGCTCTGCATGCGGCACATTTAGAAGGGAGTAAAGTGGGCCGATTTCGACAACGGCACCCGCTTCTTCAAAGGTCTCGCGTGCAGCACCATGGCTGGTGCTTTCGCCCAATTCCATAAATCCTGCTGGAAGTGTCCAGTAACCATGGCGTGGTTCAATCGCGCGGCGACATAAAAGAATTTGTTTGCCATAAACCGGAATGCTGCCAACTACATTTCGGGGATTTTGATAGTGGATGCTGCCGCAAGACTCGCAGACGTGGCGCTCACGAGAATCATCTGCCGGAATTTTGATCGTCAATAGGGCAGCACAGTTAGGGCAATACTTCATACTGACTTTCTAAAAATGGGCTTTGATAGCGCCGCGTAGCGCATTGCTAAGCATAATCTCTTCTGCTCCTGATACGTCTTTAATAGTCAGGTTGGCTTCGCGGACATTTAGGGAAGGGTCAGCCAGCAGGGCGGAGCGCATCACCCCTGGCAATAGGCCAGCTGATATGGGAGGCGTTAGCCATTCAGAGCTCCCCGCATGTTTGATAAAAATGCTAGTCCTGCCGCCTTCGGTCACAAATCCTTGCTCATTCACAAACAGCGCATCAAAACCGCCTAACTGCACTGCTTTCTGCCAGGCTTGATCATAGAGGTCGCGATTATTGATCTTGTGATGCAATAAAGCATTCCCAGAAAACATGGTGACATCACCAGTCAGAATATCTGTAGCCCAAAATATTTTGACAGGATCATTTATGGGGTCATTGACTGCGCTGGTAACTGAAAGTTCGCCACTCGGCGAAAGATCAAGTCTGAGTCGATAAGATAAATTCCTATCTAATGTCGCGCAAGCATTGAGAACAAGACTCTTGGCAGCCTCTAAGGCAAAAGTAATTCTTAAGGTCTTGGCAGAGGCTTGCATGCGGAACAGATGTTCGTGCAGTCGTTGTGGCTCACCCTTAGTAATTGCCATAGTTTCAAATAGACCGGTAGCGCTCGGTAGATCCATGAGGAATGCTGCTTTAACGCTGCACTCTTGCCACTCTTGGGCTGCATCAGAATCATTGGTGATGCCAGCACCTATACCCAAAGTAAAGGTAGAGGCATGCGATTTGTCATTCTTATTAATTTCTACGGTACGAATAGGTACGCTAAAAGCAAAATTGCCGTTGGGATCCAGCCAACCAAGAGCACCGCAGTAGTAGCCGCGATCCTCAGGCTCTAACTCTTGAATAATCTCCATGCTGCGTTTCTTGGGGGCGCCTGTCACTGAACCACATGGAAAGACTGCATTAAAAATATCCAATAGACTGACTTCGGGTTTGATCTGGCCTTGAACGGTAGACGTCATTTGCAACACATCACCATGTCTTGCCACTTCAAATAGATTGGGGACGCAGACGGTTCCTGGCAAAGAGATGCGACTGATATCGTTGCGTAGCAGGTCAACAATCATGACATTTTCCGCTTGATTTTTAGGATCATCAGATAGAGCGCTTGCTACTGCAGAGAGTGCGCTCGCAGTGCCTTTCATCGGCATAGCTGTTAATGTGCCACCATCACGAGCTATAAAGAGTTCAGGCGATTGTGACAATACAAAGTGATCATCATGCTCTATATAAGCACCGAATCTGCCGGGCTGGCGATCTCTGAGCTTGCTATACAGGGCGAGGGGGTCACCATAAGTCTTGCCGGTGATACGGTAGGTGTGATTGATCTGATAACAATCACCGCTGTGGATGTATTCCTGAATCTTGCCAATATCAGCAGCGTATTGCTTTTCATCTAATGAAGTCTGTACATCCATCACTCCGGCATTCACTAGAGAGCGATCAAGTAATGCGAGCTTTTGGGCAATGCATTGATCTACTTCTTTTTTGGAGAGTTTTTTGAAGTCTGCAAAAGACCAGGCTTCAATGAGGGGGTGAGGCCGAACTGCTTGGTGAGGGCGCTGGGGTAGTTTATGAATTAGTCTGCCCAATTCATAGGCGAATGAGCAGACCACATATTCACCCCTAGCTAACGCGGTTGATATTTCGGCAAAGCAGGTTTGTACTACCGCTAAATCTTGCTCTGTATTGCCGTTAGGTAATACATGCCAATAGTGCAGGGCATTCTCATAAAGACGGCTGGTAGGTGAGGCCGCGGTACTTTGCGCATCATCGAGCAAAATCATCGCGGCTCACCCAGTAATTTTGAATTACTTCAGAATCGTGGCAGATTCGATAGTCACAGTCTTGCTTGGGACATCAGCCATTCTGCCCATGCGTGGCGCTGGTGCAACCATCGTTGGAATTTTGCGGATGGCATCAATGGTTTGTGTGCCAGAGATAACCTTGCCAAACACGGTATAGCCGTTACCCATGGCGTTTGGATAGTCTAGAGCAGCATTGTCATTTACGTTAATAAAGAACTGGGAGGTAGCTGAATCAGGATCAGACGTACGAGCCATCGCAATGGTGTAGCGATTATTCTTCAGACCATTTTGCGCTTCAGAAGCTACGGGAGCATCAGTTGGTTTTTGAACGAGATCTGGTGTAAAGCCACCACCCTGAATCATGAAGCCATCAATCACACGATGAAAGATGGTGCCGTTATAAAAACCACTCTTAACGTAATTTAAGAAGTTGGCGGTTGTTTTTGGCGCCTTCACGTCATCTAATTCCACGACAAAATTACCCATCGTTGTTTTGAACTCGACCTTGGGTCCAGCGAAAACAGATTGGCTGGCTAGGCAGCTAGCTACTAGTACTAGAGTGGCAAAAAGCTTACGCATCAGAATTCCTTAAACAAGATAAAAATAGGGGTGTAAATCAGTGGGTTTGATTGTATTTGCTCAATACTATAGGAAGCAGGAAAAGCCTGTTCAGTATCCCTAGATGAGCCCATTCGGTACATTGCCGGCATAGGCATAAGAGGCTTCTTCAAACATGCCAGGTCTGGCGAGGTAATCCAGAACCCAGTCGATAGTGTCTACACCCCAAAAGCAGTGATGATTCACGATCAGGGCAGGCACACCAAACGCACCATCTGCTTTTGCTTGATTGGTATTGGCAATGAGCTTGGCTTTGACTTCGGGATTCTCGGGTTTGGGAGTGTCCGCGGAAAGGCCCAGGTAGCTACAAAATTCTGGCCAAGACAAATTGGGGTCTTTGCCTTCGATCCAAACATAATCAAAAGCGCGCTCTACCATGGCCCAATCTGCATTCTGCTCAACCAAAAGTCGTTGCGCAGCAACTGTCATAAACGGATGATGTTCTGGAAAGCGAAAGGGGATACCCAACTTCTCAGCTTGCCAGACGCAAAACTGATACGTGTGTGGACGTTTTGCCGCTACCTCTCCCGGTCCTTTGTTGTCAGACGCTCTGAGAAGGCCGCCCAACAAAATTGGTACCGGTTTGATATCCAGCTTATCCTCGAGACACTGTCTTTGCTTGATGTATAAGTAAGCAAAGGGCGAAACAATGTCGTAATAAAAAGTGGCTGCAGTCTTATTGCTCATGGCGATCTGCCCCTGAATTATTTGTTTTTGTACTCTTCATCCAGCTTTTTTAAGAAAGCCATCTTTTCTTTAATCTGCGTCTCAAGCCCGCGCTCTACCGGCTCATACCAATGGGGCTCTTTCATACCATCAGGAAGATAAGTTTCACCAGCGGCATAAGCGTGAGGTTCATCATGGGCGTAGCGATAGGCTTTGCCATGACCTAATTCCTTCATGAGCTTGGTAGGAGCGTTGCGCAGATGATTGGGAACGGGTTTAGATTGATCATTAGCTACATACGCACGCGCTGCATTAAAGGCGTTGTAGCTAGCATTGCTCTTAGAGGCGACTGCGAGATAAACGACTGCTTGCCCCAAGGCAAGTTCGCCTTCTGGAGAGCCCAGTCTTTCATAGGTCTGGGCTGCATCGTTGGCTAATTGCATCGCCCTGGGGTCCGCAAGACCAATATCTTCCCAAGCCATGCGAATAATGCGTCTAGCAAGGTAGCGGGGATCAGCGCCGCCATCGAGCATGCGGCAAAACCAATATAAGGCGGCATCAGGATTGGATCCTCGAACAGATTTATGTAGTGCAGAGATCTGATCATAGAAATGATCACCGCCTTTATCAAAGCGACGTGCCTGAGAGCTAAGAGCGCTCTCTATATACGCTTGATCAACCAGCTTTACCGCAGAATTTGGTGTTAAAACGGCATTGCAGACTTGTTCTACTAGATTGAGAAGACGTCTAGCATCACCATCCGCATTAGCAATCAATACATCAATTGCAGAAGATTCAAATTGCACATCTGGCATTGCGTATTGATGTGCGCGATCAAACAGTGACCTCAACTCTTCAGGAGTGAGTGACTTCAGAACATACACTTGCGCACGCGATAAGAG
>ERZ650311.884-NODE-884-length-16467-cov-4.435840_pt1 | contig 16467 bp, 15 predicted proteins | sample MGYA00376247_ERZ650311 | MGnify/ENA primary metagenome ERZ650311 (study PRJEB26733, sample SAMN07839324) | wastewater metagenome | biome: small river; feature: stream; material: water | place: USA: North Carolina | collected 2016-07-28 ... | reverse complement strand
TCAGCAAAACGGCTTCCACTTTGTCGAGCAGGTCCTGCGACCACTTGGCACGCCAGGCCTCCCGTGCCGAGCGGCTGACCCAGCGGCTGGCGTGGCGCGTCAGGCGCGGCGGGCAAGCCACCAGCATCCAGCAGGTGGCCACCCCATTCACGCGCATGGGCAGCAATTGTTGCAAGGCAAACTCTGCGTCATCCAGAACCACGATCATTTTGTCCATGTTGTCATTCTCCTTAGTGTGTCAATGAAGGGGCTTAAGCAGCGGAAGAAGTGGTTTTTTCAGAAGATTCGCGGCGCAGGGTCCACCAACCCAAACCCAGAACGCCGGCGACGGCCATGACGTAGGTCGCAATGCGCGCCACAGTGGGCATCCAGCCAGAAGCGTCAAACAAGGGGTCGAGCAAGGGCTCTTCGATGATCATCTTGGCCGCCGTGAACGCCAGCACGGCAGCGCCCAGGGTGATGATGATCGGAAAGCGTTCGACCAGTCGCAGCACCACGGAGCTGCCCAAGACCATGATGGGCACGCTGATCAGCAGGCCCAGCACCACCAGATCCATCGAGCCATGGGCAGCACCGGCCACGCCCAGCACATTGTCAATGCCCATGAGGGCGTCCGCGACCACAATGGTCTTCATGGCACCCCAGAAGGTGCTGGCCACAGGGCCGTCGTGCGAACCATCGCCTGTGTCGGCCAACAGCTTGTAGGCCACCCACAGCAAGCCCAGGCCGCCCACCAGCATCAGGCCTGGAATTTTGAGCAGCCAGACCACGCACAAGGTCATGACGGTTCGCACAGCGATGGCACCCACGGTTCCCCACAGGATGGCGCGCTTTTGCAATTGAGGTGAAAGGTTTCGCGCGGCAAGTGCGATGACGATGGCGTTGTCGCCGGCCAGCACAAGGTCGATCAAAACGATCGCCAGCAAGGCAGACCACCAAGAAGCAGATAAAAATTCCACGAGCAAACTCCAGGTTGACATCAATCTCAACCCAAACGGACACGCGCAGTGGAAACTTCAGGAGGTACGATAACCTGCCTTCAAGCGAACACTTCGACGTGCCCCAATGGGCAACGGATCGAAGGTCTTGCTCGGCATGGCGTGATGAAATATGCCCAACAGGCCGGAAGTTTTTGCTTCGTAGTGACGACCTGTTAATACCAAAGACAGTGACGCTTTTGCGCCTCCCTGTACTGTCTTCAGCGGGAGCTACTCCCCTTCAAGGGCGTAATCTATCAGGGAGTCTTTTCCGTAGGAAGTCTAGGGCTTTTGCCGGCAGGTTCAAACGCCAGCAGCTGGCTTGCCCCGTAAGCGATCCAGCAGCCAGGTTCCCACCGGCCACAACAAAATGATGAAGGTGCCTGCGGCCAGCCACATCGCAATGGGGCGGGTGAAAAACACCAGCGGGTCGCCATCGGACTTGATCATGGAGGTGACAAAGTTTTCTTCCATCATCGTGCCCAAGACCACGCCCAAAATGGCGGGTGCCACCGGGAAGCCGTTTTCTTCCAACAAGAAGGACACGAGGCCGAAGAACAGAATCAAGGTCACGCCCCACACCGAGTTGTTGATAGAGAACGAGCCCACGATACAAAAGACCAAGATGATCGGCATCAAGATATTGCGTGGTACTTTCAAGATCTTGGTGGCCACTTTCACGGTCAGCCAACCCAGTGGCACCATGATGATGTTGGCCAAAATGAACACCAGAAAAATCGCATAGATGTTTTCAGGGTTGTTGACGAAAATCATTGGGCCGGGGTTCATGTTTTTCAGATACAACACCCCAATCGCAATGGCCGTGATCGAGTCACCAGGAATGCCAAACACAATCGCTGGAATCCATGCGCCAGCTAAGGATGAGTTGTTGGCAGCCCCTGATTCGACGATGCCTTCGACGTGGCCGGTTCCGAACTTCTCGGGTTCTTTGGAGAACTTCTTGCTCATGGCATAGCTCAACCAAGAGGCCATGTCTGCGCCCGATCCCGGCTGAATGCCGATGATGGTGCCCAGCGCACTGCCGCGCACCAAAGGCCAGCGGTATTGCTTGAGCATGCCCCACATGCCCGAGAAGATGTTGCCAATTTTTTCGGTCGCAATCACAGGTGCTGGATCGATGTTGGTGATGTAGCGCAGCAGTTCAGATACCGCAAACATGCCCACCATCATGGGGATCAGCTCCACACCGCTCATGAGCTCATTCATCCCAAAGGTGAAGCGCGGATGTGCGGCAGGGTTTTCCAAGCCAATGCAGGCAATCAACAAGCCCAGCAAGAGCGAAATACACGCCTTGAGCACACTGGCGTTGCCAATGAAAACAGCGCCTGCTAGGCCCAGCACGACGAGCCAGAAGTATTCGAAGGAGGAAAATTGCAACGCAATTTCAGCCAAGCCTGGCGAGAACAACACCATCACGATGGTGCCAAACAGACCGCCAATGGCCGAAAACACCAAGCCTGCTCCGAGTGCGACTTCGGCTTGACCTTTGAGGGTCATTTGATAGGCCTCGTCGGTATACGCCGCAGAGGCCGGCGTGCCCGGTATGCGCAACAGCGCACCGGGAATGTCACCCGAGAAAATCGCCATGGCCGTGGCTGTGACGATGGCCGCAATAGCCGGCACAGGGGGCATGAAGAAGGTGATGGGGACCAGCAAGGCGGTCGCCATCGTGGCACTTAAGCCGGGGATGCAGCCGACAAAAAGTCCGAACATGGCGGAGCAAAAAATCACCAGCAACACATAAGGGTCAAACACCATCCAAAAAGCTTGGATCAGCACAGCAGTTGTCATGAAGATTCTTTCGTTACCACTGGATAGGGGTGAGTAATCCCCAAGGCAAAGGAACGCGAAGCCCCTTGTAGAAGATGGTGTGAATCACCAGTGCCACGATGATCGCAATTGGAAAGATCAATTTGCGTCGCACTTCCAGTGCCCAAAACATGGTGGCTGTGACGACGACTGAGCTGATCAGAAATCCCAACTTGTCTGAGGTGTAAATGTAGAAAAACAAGCAGCCAATCGTGATCAAGAAATTGCGCAGGTGAAACCAAGATTTCACCCACCCACCGATCACCACCCACGACTCGCTCTGCTTGGCTTTGATTCCTTTAAAAATCAACAACACAGCGCAAACAGCCAATAAGGTCGCCAACAAACCCGGAAAAGCCCCCGGCCCAATGTTTTGGCCGGGGATGACCGGATAGGTTTGAACGGTCGAGAGAATCGACAGTGCAAGCGCCAGAAGCGCTGCACCGATCAAGGTGTCGTTAAATTTCATAAACGACTTATTTGGCCAAACCCAGTGACTTCATCACCACGCCCATGTCGGCATCGCCTTTGGCCATGAATTGCTCAAAGCCTTTGCTGTCCGCGTAGATCGTGCCAAAACCACGTTGTTGCATGAAGCCTTGGAACTCTTGGCTGTCATAAATTTTCTTGAGCGCTGTGCCAAGTTTTGCTTGCACATCTGCGGGGATGCCTTTGGGGGCCGCCAAGCCGCGCCATGCGCCGATGGCCCAGTTGCTGCCTGTGGCTGATTTCAGCGTGGGCACATTGGGGTACAGACCGGAAGGTTGGTTAGACATCAAGGCCAGTGGGCGTGCTTTGCCTGCGTCAATCAGCGCACGTGCTTCGGGCAGCGAGCAGGTCACAAACTCAATACCACCAGCGGCCAAGTCGTTCATGGCAGGTGCGGCACCGTTGGAAGGAACCCAAGGGGCTGCAGTGGTTGGGATTTTCAAATCGTTGAGCATGCCAGCCAGCGCCAAGTGCCAAATGCCGCCTTGGCCGGTGCCAGAGGCTTTGAATTTGCCGGGGTTGGCCTTGATGGCGTTGACCAAATCGCCGACGTTTTTATACGGGGAGTCGGCACGCACAGTGACACCCGCAGGGTCAATGTTCATCAAGGCCAGAGGCGTGTAGTCGGTGGGCGAGAGTTGTGTCAAGCCGGCCCAGTGCATCATGGAAATTTCGACCGTGATCATGCCGATGGTGTAGCCGTCTGGTGCCGCGGTGGCAATGGCCGAGTGCCCCACCACGCCGTTGCCACCGGTGCGGTTGACCACGTTGACAGGTTGCCCCATTTCTTTTTCCAGCAAGGCTGCGACGATACGTGCGGTTGCGTCCGTGCCGCCGCCTGCACCCCATGGAACAATCATCGTCAGTGGTCGTGTGGGATAGCTTTGCGCCAGGGCTGCACCACTCAATGCCACGGCGGCTGCCGCGCAGGCGATCGACTTCATCAGGGTTCTGCGAATCATCATGCTTGTCTCCTTTGGGGTCATTCAAATGGTTGTTAGGGGCTTGTCTAAGGTTTAGACATGACCTAACACCATTTAAATGTGCACAGGGCGCATCCAGGGTAATTCGCGTGACATCTGCGCATCAGGATTACCCCTAGCGCGTGATTGACAGATCAAAAATTAACCCGTTTTTTGAAGTTCAGCCTCAACCTCTGCGCGGGTCGGGCAACCTAAGCGCCCCCCAAATTGCGTGCATTTCAAAGACGCTGCAACACACGCAAAGCGTGCTGCCGAACGGGTGTCTTGGCCTTCCAGAACAGCCAGGGCAAATGCTCCATGAAACACATCGCCAGCCGCGAGCGTGTCCACCACCTCAACCTGGGGTGCACCCACGTGTTCAATGTGGCCGTTCTCGACCCAGTAGTACCCATCGGCGCCACAACTCGCACCGACGTGACGGCTGTGTTGTTGTGCCACATGCAGCAAGGCTTGTTGCACATCGCTGAGCCCTGTGTAGGCCAAGATGCCGGCATCGGAGAAGACCGCGTAATCGGCCAAAGGCATCAACTGCTGCAAGATAGGGCGTGGTGCCACATCGCCATCCACCATGGTGGGGATGCAGCGGGTACGCGCAGCTTGGAGTGCGGCGTGTGCGCCGTCGACCCAGCGCACATCGCAATGCAGCAAATCGATGTTTGCCAGCGTGTCTAGCGGTAACCAGTGTGGTGATGGGTCAACTTGAGGATCATGAAAGGGCACCACCAAGCGTTGCCCCAAACCATCGACGATCACCGAGGCATGCGAGGAGCGGCTGCCTTGAACAGTGAACAATCCTTGTGTGTCTAAGCCTTCGGCAGCCAGCGCCTGTCGCATGACGTTCGCTTCAGGGTCATCGCCCACGCGGGCCCACACATGCGATTGGCCGCCTAACTTTTGAAAAGCACAGGCGGCAGAAATGGCCATGCCATCCACCACCTCGCAGCGTTGGGTGGCCAAAATTTTGGCGGGTGGCGGGTCAATCTGTGGCACGCGAAAAATCGCCGTGGTGCAAATGGCTCCCACGGCCACCATGTGTTTGCGGGTGGTCATCGTCAGCAGGTTTTATGGCGTGCGAAAAGCGCTGGCTTGTTTGGCCAATTCGGTAATGTCGTGCCACGCACGGTCTTTCAGCAACTCAGGTGGTACTACCCAAGAGCCACCGACGGTACGGCAATTGCTCAGCGACAAATAGGTGGGAATATCCGGTGGGCGAATGCCGCCAGTGGGGCAGAACAACACATCGGGGAACACGCCCGCCATATCTTTAATCCATGCCGCGCCTGCCACACCTTGGGCTGGAAAGTACTTCAGCTCTTTCAAGCCAAAGGCACGCGCTTGCATCACTTCGCTCGCGGTGGCGACACCGGGCAAGAACGGAAATTGGTGCGCTTGAATGGCTTGCGCCAACTCTGCTGTCAGTCCAGGTGACACACCAAATTTCGCACCTGCTTGGATGGCAGTTTTTACATCCTCGGGTGTCATCAAGGTACCCATGCCAATGTCTGCGTCTGGCGCGGCTTCGCACATGGCGTGCAAGGCGGCGATGGTGGCTGGTGTTCGTTTGACAACTTCAAACACCATGACGCCGCCTTTGACCAAGGCTTGCGCCAAGTCACCCGCAGTTTGGGCATCGTGAATGGTCAAGATAGGCATCACGGGGGAGCGCAACAAAATGTCGCGCATGGAGCGGGCTGCAACGTGGGTCATCTGTGCTTTCTATGTGTGATGTGCGCAACGCTCAAGCGCGCGATGGGTGAACAGCTGCCGTGGCCAGCGCTGTCATGTTGACAATGCGTCGCACGGTCGATGAGGGCGTCAAGACATGCGCAGATTTCGCAGCACCCAACAAAATAGGGCCCACGGTCACGCCTTGACCGCCCGTGATTTTCAGCACGTTGAACAAGATGTTCGCGGCATCTAAGTTGGGGCAAATCAACACATTGGCTTCACCGTCGAGCGATGTTTCAATCAAGCTGCTGCGACGCACGGGGTCTGACAAGGCTGCATCACCCTGCAACTCACCATCGCATTCAATGTCGGGCGCCATCTGCTTGAACAGGTCACGCGCAGCGCGCATTTTCTGAGCCGATGCTCTGGCCGATGAGCCGTAGTTGCTGTGCGACAAAAACGCCACTTTGGGCGGCAAGCCAAAGCGCTGCACTTCTTGCGCAGCCATCCAGGCGATGTTAGCCAGCAACTCGGCATCGGGGTCTTCGTTGACATAGGTGTCGGCAATGAAGAGCGTGCGCTCGGCCAACATCAGCGCATTGAGCGTGGCAAAGCCCGGTGCGCCAGGTGAGGTGCCGATGATGTCGTGCACATGTTTGAGATGCGCATCAAACTGACCCACCAAACCACACAGCATGGCGTCGGCATCGCCCAAGTGCATGGCCAGTGCGCCAATCAAGGTGTTGGAGCGGCGTACCGCCGCTTTAGCAGCCTCGGGTGTCACGCCTTGGCGTCCCATGAGCTGGTGGTAGGTTTCCCAGTATTGGCGAAAGCGTGCATCGCTCTCTGGGTTGATCACCTCCACATCAGTGCCCACCTTCAGGCGCAGACCGGCTTTGGCAATGCGTGCTTCGATCACGGCAGGGCGGCCAATCAGAATGGGTTGCGCCAGACCGTCTTCAATCGCCAATTGCGCAGCGCGCAACACGCGCTCGTCTTCGCCTTCTGCATAGGCCACGCGTTTGGCCTTGGCCGCTTTGGCGGCATTGAACACGGGGCGCATGATCATGCCGGTTTGGTAGACAAACCGTGACAAACCTTGCTTGTAGGCTTCAAAGTCGGTGATGGGCCGTGCTGCCACGCCCGATGCGGCGGCGGCTTTGGCCACCGCAGGGGCAATGCGCAAAATCAAACGCGAATCAAACGGTGTGGGAATCAGGTAGTCGGGGCCAAACGACAGCTCTTTGCCCGAATACGCGCTGGCCACTTCTTCGCTGATGTCGGCCTTGGCCAAGTCGGCGATTTCGCGCACGCACGCCAGCTTCATGGCTTCGGTGATCTTGGTAGCACCGCAGTCCAATGCGCCACGGAAGATGTACGGGAAGCACAGCACGTTGTTGACTTGGTTGGGATAGTCCGAGCGGCCTGTGGCAATGATGCAATCTGGCCGCACGGCCTTGGCCAACTCGGGGCGAATTTCAGGCTCCGGATTGGCCAGCGCCAAGATGATGGGTTTGTCAGCCATGCTCTTGACCATGTCTTGGGTCAGCACGCCAGGGGCCGAGCAGCCCAAGAACACATCGGCACCGTTGACGGTGTCAGCCAACGTGCGCAAGCTGGACTTTTGCGCGTAACGCGCCTTGCTGTCGTCATAGCCACCAGGGCGGCCTTCGTAGATCAAGCCCTTGGAGTCGCAGACAAAAATATTGTCACGGTGCACGCCCAAGCCCACCATCACATCCAAGCAGGCCAGGGCCGCAGCACCGGCGCCGGAGACTGCAATGCGCACCTTGGCGATGTCTTTGTTCACCAATTCCAAACCATTGAGCAGGGCCGCCGCCGAGATGATGGCCGTGCCGTGTTGGTCGTCATGAAAGACCGGAATGCTCATGCGCTCGCGCAGCTTTTGCTCGATGTAGAAGCACTCGGGTGCCTTGATGTCTTCCAGGTTGATGCCGCCCAAGGTGGGTTCTAAGGCCGCAATGATCTCCACCAGCTTGTCGGGATCGCGTTCGGCCAGTTCGATGTCAAACACATCAATGCCGGCAAACTTCTTAAACAGACATCCTTTGCCCTCCATCACGGGCTTGCTGGCCAAGGGGCCAATGTCGCCCAAGCCCAGCACGGCAGTGCCGTTGGTGATCACGCCCACCAAGTTACCACGGGCGGTGAATTCAGAGGCCAAGGATGGGTCGGCCTCAATGTCCAGGCAGGGGTATGCCACGCCGGGGGAATAAGCCAGCGACAAATCGCGTTGGTTGGAGAGTGGCTTTGTGGGGGTGACGGATATCTTTCCACGGGAGGGAAAGCGGTGGTATTCGCGGGCAGCGTCGCGCAAGGCTTGCTCAGCGGCAGAAATAGGCTTGGACAAGGGATGTCTCCTGTGTAGTTGTTCTATTCAGTCGAAAGATAACCTGCTTTGCGCGTGTTTTTTGTGGCGCGTTGAGACGATTTTTTACATTAAAATCAAATTGTTATTAATTTGTACTCAATATTTACTGTTTTTATTTTTGAATTTAATGCTTTTATCAATTATTAAGGGCTATTTTCCAGCGACGCGTGCGCTCTAAATTGCGCGTCGTTCCGCCGATTTAACTAAATTGGCGGAATTGAGGTCGCGCTGGGTAAAACCTAGCATCAAAGCAAATTTGTTGATTTTTAACGTTTGTTTTGAGAGGTTGAAACCATATGGCCATCCTGTTTGCCGTGCTGATTGGCTGGGCCAGCATTTTGCAGGCGTGGGGCGGTGTTGTCGTCGCACAGCCCCAAGAGTTCCCTTGGCATTTGGGCGCTTTGAATGCATCAGCCGCATCTGCGCCCGCATCGCTGAACACCGCAGGTGTCAAGCCGGGCCCACATTCCGTGGTCGTCGCGGTGATCGACAGCGGTGTGTTGGCCAATCACCCCAGTTTGAGCGGTCGTTTACTGCCAGGCTATGACATGCTCTCCGCCCCTTACAACAGCAGAGGTGGGCGCTCAGCGGATTTCGCGCCAGACATGCGTGATGCGCGCTGTGGCGAGCGTGTTGGCACGGGCCCATTTCGTACCCACGGCACAGAGGTAGCGAGCTTGATCGCAGGCAACGGCTACGAGGGAGTGGTGGGTGTCAATCCCAGCGCCCAAATTGTGCCGGTTCGTTTGTTTGGTACATGCCAAATTGGACGCGCTGATTTGCTGGATGCTTTATCTTGGGCTGCAGGCTTACCCGTGGCGGGGGTTCCCATCAACCCCAACCCGGCGCATGTGATCAATTTGAGTTTTTCAGGCGGCAAACCTGTGTGTGGGGCCGATTTGCAACGGGTGCTCGATCGCATCGCCAAGAAACACATCTTTGTGGTCGCCGCAGCGGGCAATACCTTTGGCAAGAAACTGGCCGAACCTGCCAACTGCGAAGGCGTGATCTCGGTGGGCGCGGTGGATTCAGAGAACAACATTGCCGACTATTCGGCACTGGATGCGCGCACGGTGATCTACGCCCCAGGTGGCGGGCAGCATTTATCGGGCGATGCCCCTTGGGATGTGAATAAATTGAAAGTCGGCACTTATGACCTCGACCTCACAGGGAACGAAACACCGCGTGCTTCGTTGCGCGGTGTGGGCACCAGTTACGCAGCGCCGTTGGTGTCGGGGTTTGTGTCGCTGTTGTTGTCATGGCATCCCCAGCTCACCCCGACTGATTTTGTGCAGCAATTGCCTCTGTTTTCCCGTTCAGTCAAGCCCAGCGAACAGTGCCCAAACTGTGTGGCACGCAGCTTGACCATGCGATCAGCGCTGCAAAATTAATATATTTGTATAAAAATTTACGCTAATACTTTAATTTATTTTAATTAATGAGTTAGTATTTAATACTTCAAATTTGCCAATTTATCTCAATTGGCAAGGTTCATTGAATCTGTTTGCTCAAAGCGTGAGCGATCAGGTCGTATGGAGGAGAAGTCATGAAATATGCAGCTCATTTTTATCCTGGATTGAGTTTGGCAAGCACCTTGCAGCGCTGGGTCTCTGATATGTTGGCGGTCGCTTACGCACGCTGGCGTTTCAAGATTCGCTGGGAAACAGCGCAGGCACGCGAACCTGAGGCAGACGCTTTCAATGTGCATCAAGCCTTAAGGCTTGCATTGGCGCAGTCTCACATCCACCTCAAATTTGAACCCTGGTCTCACCTCAATGAGGATGGCGTGTTGGGCATGACGGTGTGGGTGTGTTGGTCGCAGCCCGATGGTCGTGTGTTGCAGCGCTCGGCCACAGATTTTGTAGAAGAAGCCAGCCGAGATGGCTTGTTTTTGCCACTGGCCGATTGGGTGTTGGAAACCGCCTGTCAACAGGCCGCCCAATGGCAACGCGCGTATGGCCCTTTGGTGTTGGCGTTGGGTATTTCAAAACACCAGCTGCAAGATCCCAATTTTTTCAACCAAGTCCGCAGCATGTGTGACGCTGCGCAGTTCCCGTATCAGTCACTGGTGTTTGAGGTGGACGCGCTTGTGGTGGCGCAAGACTTCACGCAATCGATGGCCAACATCCAAACGCTGATCGGACAAGGTTTGCGCTTGACGGTGGCAGAACCAAGCGCAGCGGCTTAAAACGTCGCGATGATGGCTTGACGCAGCGCAGGCGTGATCTCGGGCATCACACCAAACCAAGCCTTGAAGGCAGGTCGGGCTTGGTTGAGCAACATGCCCAAGCCATTCACGCCCGTGTTGCCACGCTGGCGTGCTTGGGCCAACAGGGAGGTTTCGAGCGGGATATAAATCGCGTCAGCCACCAAGGCCGAGCTGGGGAGTTGCTCCAGCTGCAGGTCTAAATCAGGTTGACCGTGCATGCCTTGGTTGGTGGTGTTGATCAGCAGAGCGCAACCTGCCAGTGCGTCATGACGCTCGGACCAGTCATAAGCCGTGACCACCTGGCCAAACTCTTGTGCCAACGCATCCGCCTTGGCACGGGTGCGGTTGATGAGACGAATTTCGCTGGCGCCTTCGTCGATCAAGCTCAACACAATCGCGCGCGCAGCACCGCCCGCACCCAAGACAGTGATTGGGCCTGCATCGGCACGCCAATCAGGTTTGTCATCGCGCAGGCTTTGGATGAAGCCAAAACCGTCATTGTTATAGCCATGCAAGGCACCGTCGGCTTGCACCACGATGGTGTTGATCGCACCCATGCGTTGCGCCAAGGGGTCGACCCAGTCCATGCGTTTCATAGCTTCAACTTTGTGGGGGATGGTGATGTTGCAACCGGCCAAACCCAAAGCCTTGAGACCACGAATCGCGTCGTCGATGTTCTGTGGTTCTACTGGGAACAGGCCGTACGTGCCGTTCAAGCCGTACTGACGAATCCAGTGGTTGTGAATGACAGGGGAGCGGGAGTGCGCAACGGGCCAGCCCATCACGCCAGCCATGACGAATTTGTTGTCCATAAATTACAAAGCAGGGTTAGCGCATTTTAGGCAACCAACCCAAGCCTGCCGATGTGCCACCAGGTTGACCGCCCAAGCGGGGCTTGTATTCGCAGCCGACCCACCCTTGCCAGCCGCAGGCTTTGGACACTTCGTCGATCACATCAAACAAATAGGGGTAGTTGATTTCGCCAATATCCGGTTCATGGCGCTCGGGCACGCCCGCAATTTGAAAATGTCCGACCCGTCCTGTGGGCAGGTATTGACGGATCTTCATCGCCACATCGCCTTCGACGATTTGGCAGTGGTAGAGGTCCATTTGTACTTTGAGGTTGGGTGCACCTACGGCTTGGATGATTTCATGCGCGTGGTCTTGGCGGTTCAAAAAGAAGCCTGGAATATCGCGTGTGTTGATGGGTTCGATCAACACATCACGACCGGCTTGTGCCACTTCAGCGGCGGCCCATTTGAGGTTGGCAATATAGGTGGGCAGATTGCTGATGCGGGTCTGGCCATCGCCAATCAAGCCCGCCATCAGGTGAATGCGTGGGCAGTTCAGTGCATCGGCATAAGCGAGTGCCATCTGCACACCGGTGCGAAATTCGGCTTCGCGACCCGGAATGCTGGCGGTGCCACGTGTGTTGCTGGCCCAGGCCGCATCAATGCTGGCCGCGTCGGTGCCTCCGGGGGGGGCATTGAAGAGCACTTGCTGCAAGTTATTGGCTTTGAGGCGTGCAGCCAATTCAGCGGCTGGAAATGCATAGGGGAACAAATATTCCACCGCAGTGAAGCCGTCTTTTGCGGCCGCTTCAAAGCGGTCCAAAAAAGGCAGCTCGGGATACATCATCGAGAGATTGGCAGCAAATTGAGGCATGAGGGTGTTTTCCTTACCAGCGGGCGCCAAACGTGGCGCGCAGTTCTTGAATGTGAGCGTCAGACAAAGGGGACAGGGGCGAGGGCGACAGGCACATCAAGCGCGCTGTTTCTTCCAACTCTTCCAACGTGGCCATAGCAGCGGCAGGGCTGGCATGCCACACATTGGGGCCCAGGCGTGCGAGCATCACAGCGCGAATGGGTGTGCCTCGTTCGCCATAACGTTGAATGGTGTGCGCCACCGTCTCGGCAGCGGCCATTGCACCGGGCAGGTGGTAGTCGATCACGGGCACATGGCCCACCTTCATCACAAAGTAGGGCGTGATGGCGGGCAGCAATTCCTGCGTCACAGGGAAAGTGGTTTGAGTGGCTGACGCCTCCAAACGCAAGCTGAGTGCTACGCAGTGGGTGCTGTGGGTATGAATCACACACCGTGTGTTGGTATCAAACTTGGTGGCCGTTGCATAAATGCGGTTGTGCAAAGCCATGGTTTTGCTGGCTTTGTCGCCACTGACTTGTTGGCCTTGTCTGTCGAGCTTGGCCAAACGGGCAGGGTCTAAAAAACCCAGGCAGGCATCGGTAGGGGTGATCAAAAAACCATCGTCCAAACGCACGCTGATATTGCCCGCGCTGGCATGCAGATAGCCACGCTCAAACAGGCTTTGGCCAACGCGGCAGATTTCGTCTCGGGCTTGTGTTTCAGTCATGAGGCGTCAGGTGTTCAGGCCAATTGGGTGAACGCTTTGGTGAAGAAGTCGTCGGTCCCGAAGTTACCTGACTTCAAGGTCAGGTGCACAGGCGCGAGGTCTGTGTGTGCATGGCACCATGGCACGCCAGGGTCAATCTGCGGCCCGATTTGCATTTGTGTGATGCCCAAGGCCTGCACGCAAGCGCCTGAGGTTTCGCCGCCGGCCACCACCAATTGGTGCACACCTTGTGCGACCAAACCACGTGCAATCGCGGCAATGGTGTGTTCGACCAAAGCACCTGCAGCTTCAACACCCAACTGCGCTTGCACGGCTTTGACCGCATCGGGTTCGGCGGTGGAATACACCAGCACCGGACCAGACGCCAAATGCGGTGCAGCCCAAGCCAAAGCGTGTTCCACCACATCGGCACCTTGGCGTGTGCTGCGTGCCAGTGCCAATGGGTCGATCGCCAACGCAGGACGGCCCGTGCTCTGGAAATGCGCGACTTGGCGATTGGTCGCTTGCGAGCAACTGCCCGAGACCACCGCTTGTAAGCCCGAAGCAGGTGGCAAAACACTGGCTTGCGGCGTGGGCTTCAAACCAAAGTTGGCGGGTAAACCAATCGCCACGCCAGAACCTGCGGTCACCAATGGCATGTCTTTGAGTGCAGCGCCCAAGCGGTGCAAGTCGTCGTTCGACACCGCATCCACTACGGCCACCCGAATGCCTTGTGCTTTCAAGTCGGCGATGCGCTGTGTCACAGCGGCTGCGCCTTGGGCCACCGCACGGTGGTCAATTAAGCCGACTTTGCCGGTGCACTGCGCTTGCATGACGCGTACCAAGTTGGCATCGGTCATGGGCGTGAGCGGGTGGTTTTGCATGCCCGATTCATTGAGCAACACATCGCCCACAAATAAATAGCCTTTGAACACCGTGCGTCCGTTGTCGGGGAAGGCCGGGGTCGCAATGGTGAAGTCGGTGTGCAGGGCTTGCATCAAGGCTTCGGTCACAGGGCCGATGTTGCCTTGGGCTGTGCTGTCAAAGGTGGAGCAATATTTGAAGTAAATCTGCTCGGCACCTTGGGCTTGCAACCAACGCAAGGCGTCCAAGGACTGCGCAATCGCTTCTGCAGGTGCAATGGTGCGTGACTTCAAGGCCACGACCACGGCATCGACCTCGGCATTCAAAGGGCCAGATGGCACACCAATGGTTTGCACCACCCGCATGCCTGAGCGCACCAAGTTGTTGGCCAGGTCGGTAGCCCCGGTGAAATCATCGGCAATGCAGCCGAGCTTGATGGGTGAGGTCATGGCTTATTGGAATCCCATCACATGTGGCAACCAGTTGCTCAAAGCGGGCACAAAGGTCAACACCATCAACACGGCGCCGTGGGCCCACAAGAAGGGGGTGAGTTCGCGGGTCAGGTCTGACAAAGGCACGCGCGACACGTTGGAGGTGACGAATAACAAGCCACCCACAGGCGGTGTGATCATGCCCAGTGTGAGGTTGTAAATCACGACCATCGCAAAGTGGATCGGGTCAATACCTACCTTCGCGGCGACGGGCGCCAAGATCGGAACCAACACCATCACACCTGGCAAAGGCTCAATGAAGATGCCAAACAACAGCAAGAAAATGTTGATGACAATCAAAAAGGTCCATGGCGTGAGATGCATGTCCACGATCCAGCCAGCCACGATTTGGGGCACACCTTCAATTGTCAAAATCCAAGCGAACGAGGCCGACATGCCGATGATCAGCAACACAGAAGCTGTCAACAAGGCCGAGCGCGACAAGATGTCAGGCACAGCCTTCCACTCCAAGGTGCGGTACACATACTTGCCGCACAGCAGCGCATAAAACACGGCAACCACCGAGGCTTCTGTTGGCGTGAACCAACCAGCACGCATGCCACCCAAGATGATCACAGGCAACAAAATCGCAGGCATGGCCTTCCAGGTGGTTTGCCACATCTCGCTGCGGGTGGGAAATTCGTTGTCGCCACGGTAGTTGCGCTCTTTGGAGATGTACCAGTTCACTGCACACATGGCCACGGCAATCAGCACACCCGGCAGCAAACCTGCAACAAACAAGGCGCCCACCGACACGCGGTCATCGGCCAAGGCGTAAATGATCATGATGATCGAGGGCGGAATGATGGGGCCCACGATGGCGGTCGAGGCCGTGAGCGCGGCCGCGTAAGCGCGGCCATAGCCGGCCTTGTCCATCATGCGGATCAGCATGGAGCCGGGGCCTGCCGCATCGGCCAGGGCCGAGCCCGATATGCCCGAGAAGAAGGTCAGCGACACCACGTTGGTGTAGCCCAGGCCGCCGCGCTTGTGGCCCACAAACTGGCCCGCAAACTTGAGCAGCACCTCGGTCAGCGAGCCGCCGCTCATGAGTTCGGCCGCGAGAATGAAGAAGGGCACCGCCATCAGGGGAAAGCTGTCCACCCCTGTGAAAGTTTCTTTGAGCAACACCAGCATGGGGAAGTTGCCAGAGATGGCCAAGGCGGTGACTGTGGAGAGACCGAGCGCAAAAGCCACGGGCACGCCAATGGCCAGGTAGACGCAGACGGAAATGAGGAGAATGACGCTGGCACTCATAGGGAAGCACTCGCTGTGGCATCGAAATGGGCATCAGAGGCGAACTCACGCCCTGTGATGTAACGGCGAACAATCAACAGCCAGTGCACGATGCTCATGGCCATGCCGATGGGCAAGGCGGCGTAGATCAACGCAAAGGAAATCTGGGTGGCAGGCGTGGATTGGTACTGCGTACGGTCCATGTACTCGAGGCCGAAGTACACAAAGAAGCCGAAGAAGCCCAGCAACAACAGGGCAATGAAAGCACGCAAAGCCATGGCCAGCGGCTTTGGCAGCGCGTCTTGCAAGTTTTCAATGGCAATGTGGCCGCCGTAGCGCAAGACCGGGCCGCAGCCGATGAAGGTGAGCCAAATCATCAGGTGGCGTGCCACCTCTTCGGCCCATTCAATGGATTGGCTGGTGAGGTAGCGCAAGCCCACATTGGCAAAGATGATGACCGACATGGCTGCCAGGATCAGCATCAGGAACCAGCGGTTGAAGGCCAGAAAATAGTGTTCGAATTTGTTCATGGCGTTGACGTTTCCTCACGCGGAGGCTTCAGTGAAATGGCCTGCGCGACCCATTGCCGCGCAGGCCATTGAGGAGGCTAACCAGGTTATTTGAAGTCTTGGATTTTGCGGATGTTGTCGGCGCCGAACTCTTTGGAGTAGCTCACATACACATCGCGCAGGGCATCGCGGAAGGCTTGGCCATCGACTTTGCGAATCACGGTCATGCCTTCTTTTTCAAGCTGGGCAATGCCGTTGTTTTCGTCGTCATTGACTTTCTTGCGCTGTGCCACGGTGGCCTTTTTGGCCGCATCCATGAACACCTTTTTGTCAGCGTCGCTGAGCTTGTTCATCAGGCGCGGCGAGGTGATCAGCAAAGCGGGCGAGTACACATGGCCCGTCAGCGACAAATGCTTTTGCACTTGCGAGAACTTGGAGGCCAGGATCACGGGGATCGGGTTCTCCTGGCCGT
>ERZ650311.883-NODE-883-length-16497-cov-6.497385_pt1 | contig 16497 bp, 15 predicted proteins | sample MGYA00376247_ERZ650311 | MGnify/ENA primary metagenome ERZ650311 (study PRJEB26733, sample SAMN07839324) | wastewater metagenome | biome: small river; feature: stream; material: water | place: USA: North Carolina | collected 2016-07-28 ... | reverse complement strand
CAGGTTTTATGAAGGCTCGTATCGTTCTTACCGGATCGATGGAGCCAACTATTAAGCCAGGTGACATTGTTCTTCTTGCCCCAACGCCACGTACCCAGCCAAAGCTCGGCGATATCGCTGCATATACCGCTCGTCGTTTTAGCGGTGAATCAGTAGGGATCTTTACCCACCGCATTATCGGTGGCGATCCCGTTAATGGTTGGGTCATGAAAGGTGATGCAAACCCAACACCTGACGTTCAGAAGCCAAAGGCTGCTGACATCAACGGTGTTGTCTTCTTTGTCATTCCTTGGATCGGTAAGTTGATGGCGCCCAAGATGCTGATGATTCTGATTCCGGTGGGCGTTGCAATCTGGCTCATTATCGATACTTTGAAGGCGGATTAAGAATGCGTCGAATCAAAGTAATTGCACTCGCACTCATTGCACTTTTATTTGCTCCAACGGCTGCACAGGCATTTGATATTCCTTTGTTGACCTGGGAGCGCGGACGCGAGCAGCAGGTTGTTCTCGGTGGCGGTGCATATACACAGTCATGGACTGTGACTCTTGAGGGCAATGGCGTTGCACCATTGACCTTCACCTCAAGCGAGAAGAACGCAGCTGGCTATGTTGTCTACTCGCTAAAGATTCCAGCAGATTTACCAATCGGCGCCTATTCCATCGTCACGATTGGCAAGGGTTCACCGCGAACTGTTGTTGCCGGTGTGAACTTGATTGAGGCGCAGACTCGCACCGTTGCCAGCAACCTCTTCGATCTCACCTTGTTAATTGCCATCTTTGTCTTCTTAACCGGAATCGTCTCAACCATCCGCGCCCGCAAATACCAATTCATTCCATTTGCCAGCGCGCAGGTATTGCCTCGTCTGACCGATCCAATTCTTGATGGGGAAGAGAACTTCTGGGATCGCCTTGAATCTGCGCCATATCGCATACGTGTTCAATCATTGATTTCACTACGCCCATCACTGATGCGCTTCTTGCTCATTCGCGAAGGCGAAGTCTCACATCGCATCAATAAGAATCTGTATGGCCTGATGCCACTCGTCGGTTTGATTGCGGGCGCTGTCGCAGGTATCGAAGTGGGTCGCAATGGGGGATTGGCAACAACTCCGATGACAATCTTCATCATCGTTGCGGCAATCGCAATCTTCGATGCCTTTGCCGGCGTCGCTGCAACTCTCGGTTATTGGGCAGTGCAGTTGTTCTCTGGAAATATCACTAGCTTCCGCGATGTATTAATTGCACTCGCAGTTGGAATTGCATGGGTGGGTCCATCCCTCTTTGCTGCGCTGCTGCGCGAAACAATTAACCGCGACTTCGTTTCACGACAAATCGGTGGCACCGATCCAATCAAGTTCTTAGGTGTCATTGGTTCGAGCATCGTCGGTTCCGGTGTCTTCTACTTCGGCCATGCACTTGTGAATAGCGTTATCTACACCGAGAGCAATCTCCGCGCACTAACACTCGTCCACGTTCTCATCGTCGGTGCGATGTTAATCATTCGCGGTTTTGCAGATGGCATTGTTCTCAACGAGAACCGTCCAGCTGAGACTCGCGACGAATCATTCTTGATCGCTCGCGTCAGCTCACCTATTACCGCTCTCGCTGTCTTGGTTCTCGTCTTCGCATTTGTCTATATCTGGACTGAGTCAGCAAGTCGTGGCGCACTCGTTGCTGTGATCTTCGCGCTTCCGTACTTCCTCATCTTTATCCGATTCAACAAGCTCTCATTTATAAAGATTGATCGCGTACCGCGGAATATCGTTCTCGAATCTGCGCTCATCGCGGGAATCGCATTCATCGTCTTCCGCCAGATTTCGCTGAAGCCACTCTTGCTCGACCAGCGCGCGGGCCTTCTGCTCCTCTTGACCGGCGTTGCACCGGTAATTCACTCAATTTATAGCGCCATTTACTCCTCGAACGAGGATAAGTTTTCTTTTGACGAGAATCCGGAGATAATGAAGCCATGAAGAAGTTCGCCGTTGTCCTCCTAGTGCTCTCACTGACTCGTATTGGTGTCGCCTACGCGGATTCAACAAGCACCACGAACTCTCAGAATTACTTCTTCGGAACCAAGTCTGCCGCGGCAAACCTCAACCAGGTCCTCGCGCTCCTTGTCGGACCAAAGGGCGATCCAGGACCTGCCGGCGTTGCAGGTAAGGATGGCCTTATCGGTATGAACGGTAAGGATGGTAAGGATGGAAAAGATGGACTTAACGGTGCGCCTGGCGTTGCCGGCACACCAGGCGCTGACGGCAAGAGCGTTCTCTCTGTCGCATTTACCGGTGTTCAAGGAAATTGCACCACAGGTGGTGTGAAGTTTACCGATGGCAATGGCGTTGTGACTTACGCATGTAATGGTGCCAACGGTCTTAACGGAGCTAATGGCATCAACGGAACCAATGGAGTTAACGGCACCGGAGGCGGCGGAGGCGGATCTCTCACTTACGGCCAAGGCGTTGTTCAGGTTGGCGCTTGCGATACCGATGGCGTTGTAGCAATGAACGTCACTCGTAAATTTAATGGAACCGACTTCGTCTTCAACCAGTTCACATTTGGAGATTCAACAATCACTGATGGTGATGTCGATGCAGCTTGTTCAGGACTTCCATTCGCGGTTTATATCTCAATCGCTAATACAGTAACTAAGGATTATCACCGCATGTATCAGCCTGGTGATGTGATTACTTGTACCAAGATCTTCAGTACCACCCCATGGCCAACAAGTAATCCACAATTCACTATCAATGACACATTGACACCAAATATCTGCAAGATCACTACTCGTGCAGCATCCGTGACTTCATACTTCGCGGGTCGCAATGAGACACCTGCAACAGTTCTCAACAGCACTCTTGCAATCGAAGATATTTCAACCGCTGATTACACAGATCGAGTTGGTTTCTCAATTGGCTAATCAGGAGAGCGAGAAGACCACTCCCAAGGTCTCGAAACTTCCACTTCCAATCTCAGATTCACCTCTGGTGATCGATCTGCCAGATGGACAGAAGATCGTTGTGGGAAAGATGACGCAAGGGAGTGTTATCGAGGTTGCTACCTGGCGTGGTGTTGGTCGCCCAGATAGCCGTACCAGTCGTTTGATGCTCGGTATGGGCAGCGGTAATGTCAATGAAGATTCAGAGGATGAGCAAGCACAGCAGCCAGGACCTGCTCGTCCGCCCGTTTCTCGTAAGCCACAAGGGTTTGCCGGTGTTGTATTTACAGTTCAGCACTTCATCAAAAACTTTAACCGTATTAATTGGTCTGCAACATTTAAGGCACTTCTTGCAACACTGACTTCAAAGAAGGCTAAGCAACCTAAGCGTGCACCTGAGGCTGCAACAGAATCTGTCGCACCTGAGCCATCAATTACGCCTGCAATCACCGTCGCTCCAGTCTCTGAGGATGCAGAGATTGAAGCGTGGCTCAACAAGATCACTGAAAAGGCATCACGCACAACAAGCAAGAGCAAGCCGGCAGCGAAGAAGCCTGCAGCAAAGAAGGCAGCTGTCACTAAAAAGGCTGCTCCAAAAACCGCCAAGAAGCGTTAAGCCCTCAATAGGTAGGTTAGACTTTCCGCATGAAGAAGAAGCTAATTGCTGCCGTTGCGGCCATTCTCGTCCTCTTCGTTCTCGGTTTCCGCGCAGGGCATCCCCAGGATGGCCTTACTAGCGCGATGGGCTCTGCTCAATCAAGCGTTGTTATTTACAAGCACGGCTCTGATTACACAGTAGGTCAGAAGGTTGTAGTAATCGTCGCAGGTCAGGGTCTCGAGACTGGCATCGTAAAGTCTGCAACGAAAGAGACTGTCGATGTTGATACCAAGTCAGCATTTGTCCGCGTCAAGCAAGATGAAGTACTTGGTAAGTTGATTGTTGTGATTCCATTCTTCGGAATCCTCTTCAACGCAATCGGCCTCTAAACCGTAAGAGTTACTGCGGCGCTAAAGTTAATCGCAACACAATCTGATTAGGCTTCAATAGCGCGTTAGATCCCAAATCAATCTTGGCATTCTGGAAGTACGCAATCTGTGCCTTTGTTATCTCAGCGCTAAAGAGAAGTGCGCGGAACTTTCCTTCGTTCTCACCCTCACTCTTTGGGTCATAGCCGCCGACAATCTTGGCGAAGAGAACCTTAGAGCTCTTAGGAAGCTTCTCTCCTGCGATAAAGCCATCAATATCTCTCTGGATCTGCACGGCATCGAACTTCTCGTAAGCAATGTTAAGACCCTTGACGTAATTACCGCCGGCGATGTTTCCGATATTTCCGGTTCCGGTAAGGCCGCCACCCAGAGATGGCACAAAAGAGATTGTTGCCAAGAAGATCACCATCAGCGCAAGGAATGAGTCAGCGAAGAGCCAACCACCTTGGTGGGTGGCATCTTCTTCTACACGACGGGTTCGAACTTTACGCACGACGTGACTTTCGCGCCTTTGGCTTATCCAGACCATCATCGAATGAGAATGAATCTAGAAACGAACTCTGTACTGGTTGCTTCGGCATCTTCTTGGTGGCCTTATCAATGGCATGTGCGGCATCTTCCAAGTTATGTGTTGCAGAGACGAGGCGGGAGATTGCTCCTGCGAGGCTTGCATTCATCGTAACTGTGGTGATCTTGCGCTTATCGTGGAGAGCTGCGTGAATCTCGATAGCGAGTGCTAGGCGCTCAGAATCGATTGCATCCTCAGCTGCATTCTTAATCTCTTCGACGGTGTGGCCGACCTGAGAAACATAGAGAGTGAGCGCAATTACGATGACAACGATAATGAAGTCGAGGCGAGCAACATTGCCAATCTTCCACTCGTTTCCGAGGATTCCGTAGCCGTTCTGCCAGAAATCGAGGAAGTTGACGACATCTGCGCCATTATCTTTGATGTATTGCGAGAAGCCTGAAGTTGCGGCGCTAACAGCTGCCCAGGTAAGTGCAACTGGCGCAAAGACGAGCACATTTCGGATAACGGTAAAGACACGAACCAGGCGCGCCTTGGCAAAGCCAGCCGTTGTAATTGGGTGTGGAAGGTAATCGTTGGGATCAAGCTCAGCCCAGATGTGAAGGTCCTTCTTGCTCTCGATTGCAGCGCGAAGGCCTTCGAGATAAGGATCGTTCTGAATATTGTGGCGAGTAATCCAACTTGTAATTGAGGCCGCTACTGCATCAATCGCCTGCGGCTTACGTGGCTTACGTGGCGCCATCTCTACATCTCCTTCAAACTCACCCCGGCGGATACCCCTAGCCGTTGACCGCGAGTCTAATGCAGGGGAGCGAAAAGGAAAAAGGTAGGGTCTGGCCATGAAGAATCTCCGCTTTATTCTCGCAGGTATCCTCGTCCTGGCTCTCGCCGGGCTTACAGTCTTAGGAGTCTCATCAATGTCATCATCAGATTCTGCAACACCAGGCGCACTTCCTGAGGTCTCAGCAAATGCGGGCGAAGCGCCAACAATCTCAGCGCCACAAGGTGCAGCACCTACAGAGCTCACGACAAAAGACATCATCGTCGGAACTGGCGCAGAGGTTCTTCCAACATCGACCCTCACAGTGCATTACACGCTGATGGCATGGTCAACCGGAAAGATCATCGAATCGTCATGGGTTGGACAGCCAGCAACATTCCCATTGGCGCAGGTTGTTGAGGGATGGCAGAAGGGTCTACCAGGCGCAAAGGTCGGCGGACGTCGTCTGCTCGTATTGCCACCAGCAATGGGTTACGGCGCAGCGGGTGCTGGTCCAATCGGTCCCAACGAAACTTTGATCTTCGTTGTGGACATCATCGGAGTTTCTTAAGCTTTAAACCAGACTGTTGTCGCCGGTGGAATCTTTCCATCGACGAGCGGTTGTGTACTTAAGAGGACTTCACCTGCCGGCATCTGATACTTGCCACCCTTGAAGTTGATGATGCAGTTCCATCCATTTGGTCGGCTGAAGTGCAGCACATTCTCTCGAGTTGTCTTATGCCAGGTAATCTCTTCTGAGCACTGAAGTTCGCGGCGAAGAGCAAGTGCCTTGCGGAAGATTTCAAGAGGTGAATTTGTGACGCCACTCTCTGCCTCAACTGAGTACTTACCGAACCATTCTGGTTGCGGCAGGTGAGGTGTTCCGTCACTGAAGCCAAAGTTCTTGCCTGCTGATGTCCAAGGAAGTGGAACGCGACATCCATCGCGACCCTTCGCCTTCTTCAAGTTACGAAGATAGAGCGGATCTTGAATCTGATCCTCTGGAATATCAGCAACTTCGTGGATTCCGAGCTCATCACCTTGATAGATATAGGTGCAGCCAGGAAGTGCCAAGATAAAGACATTCGCTGCAACCGAGGCATTGGTGCCAATTTCGAAATCAACAGGGTGCGAAGTGCCGTTAGAGAGCAACCAAGCATCGCGATCCACAATGGGATGGAGTCCCTGCTTCGTTGCATAACGCATCTGGTCATGGTTTCCGAGGGTCCAGGTTGTTGAAGAGTTGTTCTGCTTCGCTAGCTCGAGGGCATCGGTGACGCAGTGCTTAAATGAAGATGAATCAAATGTTGCATCGATAAAGCGGAAGTCGAAGCACTGTCCGAGCGTCTCCTCACTTGCATAGAGTGGAAGACGTGTTGGGTGCACATTCGCCTCAGCAACTGCAACGCGTGGGGGATCGTAAGAGTTAAATAACTTACGCCAACTCTTATAAACATCGAAGACCTCATTGCGATCCATCAAGATGCCTGTACCTTCAAGGTTGCGTGGCTCGTCGTACTCCATGGTGTCGCGCATGCGAAGTGGCTCAGAAAGATCCTTCTTGAGAGCGTGCGCAACATCGATACGGAAACCATCAACCCCGCGATCAGCCCAGAATTTCAGCGTGGTGAGGAAGTCCGCCTCAACTTCGGGATTGTCCCAATTCCAATCTGGTTGCTCTGGTGCGAACCAGTGCATGTACCACTGGTTGTGCTTTCCACCCCAGGCAGATTCGTGGGTCCATGCTGATGGTGCAAAGTGAGATGGCCAATCGGTTGGCGGAAGTTCGCCATTGGCGCCGCGTCCATCACGGAAGATGTAACGGTTGCGCTCTGCCGAACCTGGCTCTGCTGCAATCGCATCCTTAAACCACTGATGCAAATTAGAAGAGTGATTTGGAACGATATCTACGAAGACGCGGATGCCTTCATTGTGAAGAGCGGTGAGCATCTCATCAAAGTCATCGAGCGTACCGAGCTTGGGATCGACATTGCGATAATCATCGACATCATATCCGCCATCTGCGAGCGCTGATGGATAGAACGGCGAGAGCCAGACTGCATCAATCGCAAGTGACTTGAGATAAGGAACCTTTGCGGTGATGCCCTTAAGGTCACCGATTCCATTTCCATCGGTATCTGCAAAGCTTCGTGGATAGATCTGATAGATGGCCGCTTGGCGCCACCAATTTTTATCGTTGCTCAATGACATGGCCGAAATCTTACTGTAGCCAACTACGCTTACCCAATGACCATACGTCCTGCCGCCATCGAAGATACTGATGAAATCCTCGCACTTATCTATGAGTTAGCGCTCTATGAGAAGGCGCCGGATGAGGCGAAGGCGACTCGCGAACAGATCATTGAAAGTTTCTTTACCGTTAATCCGAAGGTCTTCTGCGAAATTGTTGAAGTAGATGGCTCCATTGCCGGTCTTGCAATCTGGTTCCTTAATTACTCAACCTGGCAAGGCAAGCATGGAATTTATCTTGAGGATCTCTTCGTACGTCCGCAATATCGTGGCAAGGGTTACGGCAAAGCGTTACTGAGGCACTTGGCAGCAATCTGCGAAGAGCGCGGATATGGCCGTTTTCAGTGGTGGGTTCTCGATTGGAATGAGCCATCGATCGAGTTCTATAAATCTTTAGGCGCAGTTGCGATGGATGAATGGACTGTCTATCGCGTCAGTGATGAAGCGCTCAAGAAATTAGCTGCTAGCGAGTAGTTGCACGCTTTACAACAAAGACCTGTCGGGTTGCAGAAGTCTGGGCTGCCTGGCCTGTATTTGTTGGCGTTACCGTCGCTTTAATGGCATGAAACCCTTGCATTGGAGGTTTCCAAGAACAGGTTGCGGTAAAGCTAGGCGATGTTCCTGTCATCGCAACCTTTAAACAATTTGCAATGCGCTTGTTGTCAACGAAGAAGCGAACGGTTCCGGCTGAGTCGATTGAAACTGAAATATTTATCGAAAGCCCCTTATATGGAGTGCCAGAGAGTGTTGGCGTTCCAATAACTGCCGGGAGAATTACTTCCGCAAATTTAAAGATGATGAGGCCAGATCCGCCAGATCCGCCAGCATAAGCACCGGGGCTGTATGAGGCTCCACCGCCACCAGAGCCAGTATTTGCGGTACCTGCACTTCCTGCACGAGTTGTGGAACCACCGCCGGCACCACCGCCACCAGAACCACCTGTTCCTGCCGTAGAAGATGCACCGCCTCCGCCACCACCCGCAATGTAACCGCCAACGCCAAACTGTCCTATTGCAGTAAAGATATTCGCAAATGCATATGTACCTGCGCCACCGTTGCCGCCGACCCCGCTTGTTGTCATTGCACTGCCGACAGCGCCGGCACCTCCACCACCTGCACCGGCAACATAACCTGAACCTGCTGCAGAGTTACCTCCTGCAAATCCATATTTAGCTGTTGCATAAGTAGGAAGTGTTTGAGTTGATGAACCACCGGTGCCGCCAGAACCATGTTCCGTGCCACCACCACCACTTCCTCCAGCGCCGCCATTGGCGAGAGAAACGTCAGAGCCATATGCGTATCCGGCACCGCCACCACCGCCAGCAGCTACAAGTGATGTAGATGTATTAACCCAAGAATCGGAACCGTTTCCACTTCGGTTGTTGGCAGGTGCAAGGTCAGCTCCACCACCTGCACCACCTGCGCCAACCGAAAGATTTAAAGTTGAACCTGCTGTGACTGGATATGTTGGCGCGAATACAACGCCGCCTGCGCCACCACCACCGCCCCATGCACCACCGCCACCGCCACCGCCACCTGCGACAACAAGTATTTGTGTACTAGTTATACCTGCGGGGATAGTCAATGAATTTGATCCCGTTGCACTGAATGCGAGATAACAGAAACCGCCATTATTGACGAGCACAACACCAGTTGTGTTATTGACGGTCACGTTGCAATTTCCAGTTGTAAGAGCGTGTGCAGAAATTGGTGTGATGAGTGCCAGCACTACAGCGATGAGAGAGGCGGTTGAGATGCGACTTACTCTCATGCGGGACATAGGTTCATTCTATTTATTATTAGAAAGTAGCGCCATTACCGTACTCTTAGCGCATGACGCTGCTCCATTCACTCGATCTCCTCTCCACCTTTGTATTTGCACTGGTAGGAGCTCGCGTAGCAGCCGATCGTGGCCTCGATTACGGAGGAATTACCTTCATCGCAACGATTGCTTCAATTTCTGGCGGAACACTGCGAAATGTCTTTCTTGGTGTGTTGCCTATCTGGATTACCGATGCCTGGGTTATTGGTTCAGTTCTTGCCGCGGTAGCCATCACTCTCACTTTTCGCCGAGTCACACATGTCGGTAAGACTCTCTTGATTCTCGATACTTTTGCGTTAGCAACTGCGACGCTTTCAGGTACTCAGTTGGCTTATGAGATCAATATTCCTTGGCATGCCTGCATCATCCTCGGTGTGATTACCGCTGTGACCGGTGGCTTGCTGCGCGATGTTCTTTGCCAAGTAGAGCCGGTGTTGCTACACCGCGAGACCATTGGCACTTCAGCATTTATGGGAGCATCTACTTTTGTTGCGCTCCACGCCCTCAACGCGCCATCAGCTGTGGCTGTGATTGCAGGTGGCGTAGTCGTCATTGCCACTCGCGTTATCTCAATCGTCTTCGATCTCCATCTTCCTAAATTTACGAAGTAATCGATGCTAGAGAACTTCACTCGGCAGGTCGTCCGCTTTCGCGGGGTAGTGATTCTGCTCTGGGTGGGGGTTCTGGCGTTCGGAGTCTTTGCTAGCGCCGGAGTTAATTCCAAACTCTCAACTTCCCTTGCTGTTCCGGGCTCTGATTCAACGAAGGCTGAAGAGATCACAGTGAATCACTTTGGCGAGAACTCTGAGGGCACATTTACCGTCGTCTATTACTTTAAACATGCATCCGCCGAAGAGATTGCAACCCTCAAAGAGAAGGTAGCTCGTGCGGCTCGTGCAATTCCAAGCGGCAAAGTTATTCAGAGCAAAGTCCTTGGCGGAATTCTCTACACCGGAGTGGGAACCTCACTCAATCTCAAAGAGGCTTCACATCTGACGGAACAACTTCGCAATGCTCTGTCAGAGCAAGGGCTCTCGGAAGCAATGGTGACTGGACCACCTGCAATCCAAGGTGACTTCGAACCTATCTTGAGCTCTGACCTGCGCGGTGGGGGGGTCTTAGCGCTTGCCATCGCGCTCTTGATTTTAATAATTATCTTCGGCATCTCGCGCGCAGTACTGATTCCATTTGTTACCGCAGCTGCAACTATCGCAGCTGCAATCTCAGCCGTCTATCTCTTAGCCGATCGCGTTTTGATGGTGCTCTATATTCCCAATGTGGTCGAGTTAATCGGCCTCGGCCTCGCCATCGATTATTCAATCCTTATTACGCACCGGTTTATCTCTGAGATAAAGGATGCACCAGAAGATCGTGAAGGCGCAGTAATCCGCACAATGAGCACCGCTGGGCGCACCGTGTTGCTCTCGGGTCTGACTGCATCGATAGGCCTGACAACGCTCTTTCTAGTTCCGATTCCATTTATTAGGTCACTAGGCGCTGCGGGGCTAGTGGTTCCGGTTGTTTCAGTGCTTGCTGCACTTACCTTGCAGCCGGTAATGCTCTTCTACTTAGGTAAAGCTGGCGTGACTCCTCGTTGGATTCGTGGCGCTTTCAATACCTCCGATGAAATGAAGGGAATCTGGGCTCGCATCGCATCACTGGTCATTAAGCGACCTTGGCAAGTATTAGTAAGCGGCGTTTTAGTTCTTCTTATCGCTGCATCATCACTTGCCTGGCTACAACTGACGCCTACTTCATTGCGCGCAATTCCATCGAATATCGAGTCGGCCCGCGGACTGAACTTTGTGATCGATCATGTTGGGCCTGGAATAGTCACGCCAACCGTCATTGTGATTGATTATGGAAAGTCCGGCCAAGCGACTCTGCCAGAGAATGAAAAGCTAAGAACGAAGTTGGGTCTTAGCGTGATTGTCGATGATGCAGTTCTCGGTGGCCAGACTGATTCGACCGCACAGTATGTAGACCCATCTGGTCGCTATCAACGCATCTTTATTATGGGTATCTATGAATTTGGATCAGAAGAGTCGAAGGCATTTATCGAGCGCTTACGCACTCAGTACATTCCGCAATCAGAACTTTCTAAGAAGGCAGATATTTTTGTCGGGGGAGCAGCAGCCCAGGGAGTAGACTTCCTTCACGTTGTTTACAGCACCTTCCCATTTATCTTTGTAGCCGCCTTGGCAATCGCATACTTCTTATTGATTCGATTCTTCCGATCACTCATCCTGCCGCTCATTGCAGTATTGCTTGATGTGCTCTCACTCGCCGCAACCTATGGATTGCTGGTGGCTGTCTTCAGATTCGGGTTCTTATCTCCCATCTTGGGCACCTATCACGTGCCTCAAATTGAAGGTTGGGTTCCAGTATTTCTATTTGCCGTGTTATTCGGTCTCTCGATGGATTACGAAGTCTTTATCGTCTCTCGTATGCGCGAAGCACGCGATAAGGGTGAGTCAACCACAGAGGCGATTAAGGAAGGGCTTGCTCACACCGGTGGAGTCGTTACCGCCGCCGCCATTATTCTTGTTGGCGCACTAGGTGGTTTAGCCAATGGGCACATCGCCGGATTGCAGCAACTAGGCGTCGGTTTAGCTCTGGGAATCTTGATCGATGCGACCATCGTGCGCACCCTGTTACTGCCAAGTGTGATGACAATCCTTGGTAAGTGGAATTGGTGGCTGCCGGAAGGCTTAGCAAGGGCCGCAATGACTAAAGCCTCACCTCTCCAAGAGTGAAGAGAGATGAGGCTTTAGCGTTAACTAGTAGTGACTTTGATTATCGAACTATCTGAATCTCAAAGTGAACTGCTGGTTGCTTGTAACCGAGTGCTAATCCAAGGAAGTCTGTGTTGTAAGACAAGATTGGAAGCATTCCATATTGGGTATTCGCAAATGATGGCTGGTTTGTGTACATAATCGGATGAAGATCGATGATGTGTGTACCAGGAGCACCTGTCGCACGGAGGTGAATCACCATATATCCATCTGAGTTGAAGCCACATCCGTAGCCAACATAGTTGTTGTCGTAGGTAAGCGCCATTGTGTTATCGAGCTGAGTCCAGCCGACACCCTTCATGGCAACAGTAATCTCTTCGCCCGCCTTGAACTTCAAGGTCGGAGTTCCTGATGCATTGCGAGGTTCTGGCGCCTTAGAGGCGAATGCCTTTGCAAGTCCAGCAACGGCAACGCCATTTGCATCCTTATTAACAAAGATGCTCTGCTTCACGAAGATGCTCTGCTGCGCTTGTGCGAGGTCGCCCTTCTTGATTTGCAATGCATGGAAGCCACCGAGGTGATCTGGGATTGCAACCTCTGTAGCGACATTTCCTTGTGCATCAGAGGTAACGGTTGCAAGCTTCTCACCGCTATAGATCCAGCAGGTTCCGGTTGTGCAGTTCACGCGTGAACCAACAACGTTTGCCCAGGTAATTGCATACTCAGTGCTTGCAGTAAGGCCAGTGACATTGACGGCAATCTTGTCGCCAACAACTCCGGATGTTTTGCTGACGTTCATGACGGCCTTTGATGTTGGGTCGATCTGCTCATTCATCAATGTGCGCTGAGTTGTGGTGGGAGTGACATCTTGAGGGTATGTCACAAAGGCTGGAGCTGGACCGTTGTCACGAGTCGTCATGAAGTCAACGCAATCTCCGCCTGCGTATGGAACAGGGGATTGATTGATATTCATATACTGAACACCGATTCCATCCATGCCACAGACAAGGTGCTTTCCGATCTTTCCGGCTGCATAGATTGTGAATGTTGATGATCCACGAGTCCAGATTGATTGTGCCTCACCAGCAAAGTTGTTATCCCAAAGGACTGAGATGCCTGCGGTGTAGAGGTTTGGTCCCATTCCCTTATAGGTAATGGTGATTGGTGTGCCCACCGGGCCACGTGATGGAGAGATTGAAACTGAAGGTGTTACCTGGATCCCAGTCTTGCCTACTGCTACGCCATTGATAGTCGCGTAGATATCGTGTGGGCCACCGAAATCTTCTGGGATTGTTGTTGGGAGAGTGAATGCGCCATTTGCATCGGTTGTGACCTTTGCAAGAATGACCGCGAACTTATCCCATTGATATCCGGTGTAGTTGACTGAGTTAGGTAGCAGCTGAGCCTTCCAAGCACCCTTTGCAGTTGACCAAGTAAGAGTTAATTCGGTATTTGCCTTCAGTCCAGTTCCAGAAATAGTGAGTGCATCACCGATCTTTCCCTGACTTTTAGATACAACTAGCGGACCAACTCCAGAAATCGGATCCGTGAATTTGATTTCCTGTCCGGTAAATGGAAGCGCAGGAACGCCTTTGAGATCTTTCGGTGCATAGAGAACTACATCGACAGAATCAGCTGCGCCTGCTGGTGCAATCAAGCTGAGCGGGAGTAGCGCTGCAACAGCTATCCGCAGCGCTACCTTCTTTGTTACCTTCATTTTTCAATCCCTCCGAATAGTTGAAACAGTTAAGTAATTACTTAGCTGCAGGTGGTGCGTAGAGAGTCAACAATGAAGTTGCTGTCCAGTTTGGAACGAGCGTTCCGGTTGCACCGATAATTGGCCATGTGAGTTTCTTATCCTTGTAGTAGCTCACCCACTTCCACGCTGAGGCCCCGTTTTCAGTTACCTGAACTCGCTTTGTGGCGAGGACCTTTGCGGTTGTAATGTCCTTTGCGACCATTGTGATCTTGTAGTTGATGACGCCCAATGTTGAGTACTGGCCAACGCCGGTACCTGTCTTGAGCACGCCGGTCCAGAAAGAGATTCCTGAGTGGTTGCCATAAGAGAGTTGGATTGGATCCTTTACGCCTGCAATCTCGATATAAGCCTTTGCGGTATTGGTGTTATCCATAACTGCGCCACCGAGATCAGCGTTATTTCCATAGACGCGGAAGACGATTGTCTGACCCAAAAGGTATTCAGATTGAACTGCACATGCAGAGAAACGTGGTGCGAGGACTCCTGTTGAGCCTGAAGCAAGGACAGTGTCTGCATAGATGCTGATAGGGGAGACGATGCCCTGTGTTGGAGCTCCCACCTTTACTGCAACTACTGCAGAGGTAACTGGAGCGACAGTTGTGTCAGCTGGAGTGAATACAGCTGAGAGGTTTACTGCGCCAGATACTGATGGAAGCCATGAGCAAGTTGCCTTAAATGGAGTAACAGTTGTTGTCGCGATAGCTGCACATGCTGCGATGGTGACGCCATCTGCCTTGTATTCAACTATTCCTGCTGAGTTGGTTGTAGCAACCAAAGAATCAGGTAGAACATTTACTACCGCTTTGGTTCCACCGGTGAGTACTACTGTTGCTGCATCGGCGGCCATTGCAGGTGCGATACCTGCAACCCCAAAGGCTGCGATGACAGCTGTTGCGATTATCTTGCGCATTTCTGTGCTCCTTATATCTAGTGTGCGAATCGTGCGATTTATTTAGTGACGATATTTCCTGAGAGTGTGAGAGTGAGATCAACCTTCTCTGTCACACCATTTGCTGGGTGCTTTGATGCGAATGAACCGTCTACCTTGAGAGTTCCTGAAGCACCGGCATACTTACCTGTTCCACCTGTGATCTTTGCTAGACCGTTGATTTCGACTGATGTTGGTCCATCGGCATCTTTGCCACACGCAGTTGATTTAGGTGTTACGAATTCGAGTTTGAGTGAATCGGATCCACCCTTGAGTGTTGCTTCACCTGCGAGGGTGATGCACTTGTCGCCTTCTTGTGAGGCGTAGCTACCGGAACCGGCGAGATCTGAAAGTCCACCGTTGTTCGCTGATGATGTACCAGTGACTGAGGCATCGATGCTGGACTCTGACCAGAGCGCTGACATCTTGCCCTTATAAGTAGCGTTGATAACGACTGGGGCTGCAGCACCTGAGGTTCCAGACTTTGCAGCAGCGGGCTTTGTTGTTGTCCATCCTGCTGGGCACTTAGGTGCAGCTGCCTTCACAATCTTGCTTGATGTGCCTTTGTAGCAAGTGATTGATTTAGTAGCAGCTGAAGCAGATCCTGCGAAACCGAATGTTGCTACGGCAATAACTGTAATTACCGCGAATACTTTTCTTTTTGTCATTTTCTTTGTGCCTCTCCATGCACTCGTAATTTTCTTTTGCATGAGAATCTTTTCACCGCACATCGATGCGCAGTAGAGAAAAGGTGAGTGCTAGCACTTTGCAAGGTATTCCTTGCATCACAGAATCGTGATACAAGAAATGTGACCTGTGAGATATTTACATGTGCGCTTTGATTTCAGCGTGAATTCAGCGATATATCTATCAATTTCATGATTTGAGCCATTAACGGTAGAATTTGGCACTGTTACACACGTAACAAGAAGTATCAATAATGAGCCTAATTCAGGCTCTTCTTGCGAGTCTTATCTCCACCCTGGTTAGACCACTTCAGGTTCTTCCTAATCGAGACGCGCTAGATCTCTCGATAGGAAACTTAATAATGACTTTACAAAAGCGTACAGCCGCGCCCGGAAAAGCACGTCGCGAAGCCTCGAAGGGCAAGCCACGTCGTGCAGCAGCAGCAAAGGCAGCTAAGAAGGTAGCCCCAGCAGCTCGCACAACTTCAAAGGCAGCACCACGTACAGGTGGCGCAAAGAAGAGCGCAGAGTTCAAGCCAACAACAACTGTTCGTTACTCAGATCGTGATGCAGTCCCTGCAACACGTAAAGAGAAGCGTTTAACTGATCGTTCAAAGCTTCGTGCAGCTCGCTTCCAAAAGCAGATTGGTTCAAAATCTAAGGAAGTTGAAGGCGCACCAAAGGGCAACCCACGTCAGTCAGCATCAGAGCGCGTATTCAATAAGGGCGATAAGCCAAAGTCTCGCGCAGCAAAGTTTGTAGCAGAGCGCAATGAGCGTCCAGAGCGTCGCACATCAGATCGTCCAGCTCCACGCACATCAGATCGTCCACGTCGTGACGGTGATGCGCCTCGCGCAAAGCGCACATTTGATAAGCCAGCACGTTCTTTCGATAAGCCAGTAGAGAAGCGCGAGTATTCAAAGCCAGCTCGTACTTTCGATAAGCCTGCTCGTTCATTCGACAAGCCAGAGCGCTCATCACGCCCTGAACGCTCCGAGCGTCCAGCACGTGATTTCTCAAAGCCGCCACGTGATCGTCGTACAGCGACCGGTCGCAATAGCGAGCCACACTCATTCTCTAAGGGTCGCGGTCGCAATGTTGCAG
>ERZ650311.882-NODE-882-length-16562-cov-7.209366_pt1 | contig 16562 bp, 12 predicted proteins | sample MGYA00376247_ERZ650311 | MGnify/ENA primary metagenome ERZ650311 (study PRJEB26733, sample SAMN07839324) | wastewater metagenome | biome: small river; feature: stream; material: water | place: USA: North Carolina | collected 2016-07-28 ... | reverse complement strand
TGCATCTCCAACGAGAGCTTCAACATCCGCCGCAATCTGAACAGTGTTGGCAAAGAATGCATTAGCAACGAACTGTGCCTTTACCTTTGAGAGCCATGGCTGATCTACCGGTGCATCTGGATCACACCAGTCACCAAACTGGAACTCTTCTGGCAGGAACTTCTCGCCCTTGCGGTGAGCAGACAAACTATCGACATATGCACGAATTGAATCAACCTGTTGCATGAGCGTTGATGCACTTCCATATGACTCGTATGCCGCCATTGGAACGATTGTTGCTGCATCAGCCCAACCGGCGCGGTCAGTGATAACCCATCCTGCGCCTTCTGCTGGTGCTGGTTGCTTTGAGAGAATATCTGGAACAACAGCACCGACTCCACCTACGCGCTTCTGATCTACCCAGAGATCTGTAAGCCAGCTGCGCCAGAATGAATCCACTTTAAAGAGAGTGTTTGCTGTCATCGCAATTGCTTGTGCGTCGCCTGTCCAACCAAGACGTTCATCGCGCTGTGGGCAGTCAGTTGGCACAGAGACCATGTTGTCTGCGATAGACCACACAACGTTTTGGTGTAGTCGATTGAGACGGACATCAGATGAAGTAAATGTTCCACGACGTTCGTTGGCGGAAGAGATAGCCACACCTACCGCAGATATGAATTTTGCTGGTCCTGTGACCTCTGCAAATTGGAAGCCGTGGAATGTGAACTTAGGTTCAAGAACATGGCGACCATCACGATCGAGCGTGTAGTGATCAGTTGCCTTGGCCGTGCGGAGTGCTGCTGTGTGCAGATTTGGGCCTGGTTCAAGCACTTCTGCGTGGCGGATTGTGACCACATCGCCTTTTTTGCCATCTACAGTCAAACGGACCCAACCTGAAATATTCTGAGAAAAATCAAGCAGCGTACGAGTTGTGTTCTTTGCATCCAGAACTCGTGATGCAAACTCTTCAATCTTTACAACGCGAGTAGAGGTGCGCGCAGAGAGCGTTTCCTTGGCGAACGGATAGATAACTGGTGCGCTCCACGCTGAATCATTAAATCCAACTAGCTGCCAACCTTTTTGGCGCTTTGTGTAGTCGATTGTTGTTCCATCATAAATATCTGCAAATTGGATTTCACCTGAAGAAACTTTCCAAGTCTTATCCGTGACAACAACGTCAGATGTTCCATCGGTATATGTAATTTCTAGTTGTGCAAGAAGATGAATGTTCTTGCCATAGTTGTCATACATATTCATGAAACAGAGCTTGCCTCGGGTCCATCCGTCGCCAAGTTCGGCGCTGATGCAATTGCCGCCATCTTGAACTAGCGCGGTTACATCATAAGTAATGTAGGTACGGCGATCGTCATATGCAGTCCATCCTGGAGTGAAGTACTCGTCTGTGACTGGAACCGCGTTGAGGTAGAGAGTGTGTATACCTTCGGAGGTTGCATAGAGACGCGCCTTCGCAACCTTCTTTTGTGCTTGAAATTCCTTGCGCAAAATTGGAGAAGGTTCAGAGTGGGAAGATGCGTCACCAATGGATTCCCCTTTGAACTCGCTGCCCGATGCCAATCCTGTCTCGTACTTTGCATATGGGCTGAAATCTGACCAACCATATTGAGTAGCTACTCGGACGCGAAGGTGTCGGACTTCTCTTGCCTTACTGATGTGACCTGAGGCAATTTGCTCTATCTGCTCTGCACTTGTTACAACAGGCGAAGTAACCACATCTCCCATTTCGCCAACAGACGAAATTTCGTAGGCAAGCTGAGTCGCATCTGGGCGTTCGCTTGATATTTGCCACGTTAGTTGTGGATCTGCAATAGGAAGACCGATCAAGTCAGCCGAAAATTGGGTTTGAAGCCCAATTACTCTCGTGGCTTCGTCGCGCTGAGAAGCTGCTGGAAGTGATGACATGACTTTCCCCTTTTTTTGAGTTTGAACTAACCCTTAACAGAGCCAGCGGTAAGACCTGAAACTATTTTCTTATTGAAGAGAATGAAGACAATTAGAGGAGGAATTGTGATTAACAAAATGTCGGTGAAAAGTAAGTTATAGGAAGTTAAATACTGGCTTCGGAAGTTATACAAAGTCAGCTGGACGGTCACATTTTCAGCCCCAGGTAAGAAGTACAACGGGTTGGTGAAGTCGTTGAAGATTGCAACAGAGGTTGTCACAAGAATTGTGATATTTACTGGCATCAAGAGAGGGAAGATGATTCGGCGGAAGAGAGAGAAGCCAGTGCAACCATCCATCGCAGCAGCTTCATCAATCTCTTTTGGAATAGAAGCTATAAAGCCCTTATAAATCAAAATCGCAAAAGCTGCGCTATAGGCAACTTCAATGAATATTAGACCCGGGAGTGTCTTGAATAAGTGGATTCGCTGAAGTACCCAGATTGTAGGGACAACAGCTGGCGGTACGACTAGACCTGCAAGTACAAAGATATTTGCAATTGTTGTGATTTTGCCAGGGCGGCGAGCAAAGATGAATGCTGCCATCGAACTAAAGAGCACGACCAGTGAGACCGAAAGCACTGTGATAACTGTTGTGTTGATGAATGCACGGATAACAATTCCGTCGTTGCTGGAAAGTACGGTCTTGATGTTCTGCCAGAGCAAGAATTTCTCACCGAAAGAGAAGTCGAGCTTGTATGCCTCCTCAGAAGTCTTTGTTGAGGTAAGAAAAATCATTGTAAAAGGCGCAACGAAGATAAAGATTCCGATTGGCAATGCAACAAGATCTACCCAGTTTTTACGAAGAAACTTCTTCATTATTGCTGCTCCTTCTTATTGAAGTACATATACATAGGTCCTGCCAGCGCGAGAACAAAGAGAAGGAGAATTACGTTTCCAGCGGTTGCTAGGCCGTAGAAGCCTGCCTGATATTGCTTATAGTTAATTGAGGCGATCACATCTGAAAGGAATCCTGGTCCGCCACCTGTCATTGCCCAAATGAGGTCAAATGAGCGAAGGCCACCGATAAAGCTGAGAATGATCACTGAAGCAGTAGCTGGTCGGACTAATGGCAAAGTGATGGAACGAAACTTGTCCCACGCATTTCCGCCATCAACAGAGAGGGCTTCATAGTATTCCTGAGGAATGGCAGCAAGACCTGCCATAAAAATTACAGTCGCCATTCCAACGCCCTTCCAGACGTCTACAAATGCAATGGAGAAAAGTGGAAGAAGGTTGGGGTCAGTAAGCCAGCCCGGACCATAAGTTTCCCAACCAATCATTTTTCCGAAGGCAACGATTGATTTGTTGACTGCGCCGTAATTTGGATCTAGTAAAACGCTAAATGTAAATCCCACGCCAATTGTAGAGACGAGAACTGGGAAGTAAACGATGGAACGTAAGAAACCTTTTGCTCGGAGGCGCCCAGTGAGAAGAATTGCTAAAGCCAGGCCAATTACCACCTTGAATGCAGAAGTGACCACTCCGTAAATAAGGGTGTTCTTAAATCCAATAGCCAATGAAGCTTCTTTAAAGTATTGAACAAAGTTTTCAAATCCGACGAACTCCCAATCGAAGAGTGTCCATCGAGTCATCGAGAAGAAGAAAGAAACGATTGTTGGAATCACAAAGAAGATTAGAAAGATGATCGCAATTGGAGCAACAAGAGCATATGAATACGGGCTCTTGATTTTCTTTTTCTTAATCTTTGACATCTTTCCTCTTCTAAAACTAGTAGAGCTGGTGGGCTGAATACTCAGCCCACCAGCTTTATTACTATTTACTTTTTACTACTTACCAGCCCTTAAGACCGAGCTGCTTAGCCTGCTTAACAACATCTGCATCGTATGCAGCTGCCGCCTTTGCCGCAGTAGTGATTCCGAGACCAACCTCGATGAGAATCTTCTCTAGGTTTGGACCCTTGATTGGTGATACGAACTCAAGTGCTGGAGCAGTTGCGTTCTTATCGAAGTACTTGATCAAGTCCTTAACTCCACCTGGAAGTGCGTTAGGGATGCTTGCTCCCTTGATGTAGTAAGGGCCACCTGCAAAGCCTTCGACGCTGTTCATAACGTCGATTGCCTTTGCAGTTGTTAGCCATGCAACGAACTTCTTTGCAGCTGCAGCGTTCTTTGTAGCTGCTGGGATGTATGTTCCTGATGGAACCCAGACAGTTACGCCGTTTACTGATGCCTTAGAGCTTGGCTGTGCAAAGAATCCGACATCTTCAAGATTGTCTGGAGTCTGTGCTGCGATTGTTGGGAATGCCCATGTAGCCATTGGGTAGTGAGCACCCTTACCAAGTGCAACCTTCTCAAGTGCCTGTGCATATGTTGTTGAAGCGAAGTCGCGGTTGAAGTAACCAGCCTTCTTCAATTCTTCGATGTACTGGAAGCCACGAAGTGCTGCCTTGTTCTTTGCATACTTTTCCTTGCCCGCTGTGTAATCAGCAGCGAACTTAGGAGATGCATTCTGAACGTTGTAGAAGTCAGCAAGAACAAACAGCTGTGATGTCCATGTGTCCTTGTATGACTGAATAACTGGATCGATTCCAGCAGCCTTGATCTTCTTGTTGTTTGCCATGAACTCTGCCCATGTTGTTGGAACCTTGAGCTTGAGCTTTGCGTAGATCTTCTTGTTGTAAAGGATTCCGCCACCGACAGCAGTTCCGAAAGGAATTCCGTAAACCTTGCCGCCTGCAGAAACTACAGGGTTATATGAAGAGAGGACGTTCTTCTCGAATGGCTCATTTGTGAGATCAAGAAGGTTCTTTGTTGGTGCAAGTGCCTGGAAGAGTGAACCTGAGTTGTATGTGAATACATCTTCCATTTCACCAGTTGCAAGCTTTGTCTTAACGAGGTTGTCACCATCAGCACCACCTGGACGGAGGTTTACTGTGACTTTGTAGCCAGGATTTGCCTTCTCGTATGCAGTTACAAGTGCCTTAGAGACATCCTGTGTTGTCTGGCCGTTATCAACGAGCCATGTGATTGTTGTATCTGCAGCTTGTGATGGAACAGCAACGGCAGCTCCAAAGACAAGTGATGCAGGTAGCGCGGCCGCGATAGCGCGCAACATGATCTTCTTCATTCATCCTCCTGAGGTGAACTTTGGTTGAATCGTTTCAACCTTGGGGCGGAATTTATCGGGCTGTATTCATGGCCGTCAATGGGTTTTCACAAATTCCAGATAACGGTTTCATTACTTTTCTAGGCGTAAATCGCCTTCACATTGAACGCTTCAACCCCTACCCTGAGAACCAGGCGTTGAGCTGATCCCTCGGTGGATGGGCAAAACGGACGAAAATTATTAAATGGATTCAATTTCGAAGGTGGTTTTTTATGGCTAAGAACGTCAAGCGCCAATTCCCCAAGCCCTCAGAACTCGCCCCTTTGCTCCAGTTCAGCCTGCCGACCATCCACCGCAAGCGCCGCCGCCTTGAGAAGGCTTACACAATCTGGGATCTCCGCGATATCGCAAAGCGCCGCACACCTAAGGGTCCATTCGATTACACCGATGGCTCTGCTGAGAGCGAGACCAGCCTCGAGCGCGCACGTCAGGCATATCGCGACCTCGAATTTATCCCGAGCATTCTCAAAGATGTATCTAGCGCAGATTTAACTCGCACAACTTTGGGTCAAACATTTTCAATGCCGTTCGGAATTGCACCAACTGGCTTTACTCGCATGATGCAGACTGAAGGCGAGATTGCTGGTGCACGTGCTGCGCAGAAATTTAATATTCCTTACACGCTTTCGACACTTGGTACTACCACTATTGAAAATGTAGTTGAGGCAGCACCCAATGGTGCTAACTGGTTCCAGTTATATATGTGGAAAGACCGCGAAGGATCAATGGCTCTAGTCGAGCGCGCAAAAAAGGCGGGCGTTAAGACACTGATGTTGACAGTCGATGTACCTGTTGCAGGTCAACGCACACGTGATTACTACAACGGACTTACAGTTCCACCACGTTTAACTGCAGGAACAATTCTCAATGCAATTCCAAAGCCAGCTTGGTGGATGAACTTCTTGACGACTCCGCCCATCGAATTTGCATCAATGAAAAATTGGGAAGGCACGGTTGGTGAACTTCTTGATTACATGTTTGATCCAACAATGACTTGGGAAGACCTCCAGTGGATTCGCGAGCAATGGGATGGAAATCTGATTGTTAAAGGTATTCAAAATCTTGAAGACGGAAAGAAGGCTGCAAAACTTGGCGCCGATGCAATCTTGCTCTCAAATCACGGTGGACGTCAGCTCGATCGTGCTCCAGTGATGTTGCATCTTCTCAGTGATATCAAGAAGGAATTTAAGAAAGATTTCGAGATTCATATTGATACGGGGATCATGCATGGTGCAGATGTTCTTGCTGCAATGGCACTTGGTGCTCAGTATGCATATATCGGGCGCGCTTACCTATACGGCCTCATGGCAGGCGGCCAAGATGGCGTAGAAAAGGCACTTGAGATCATGCGCACTCAGATGGTGCGCAACATGAAGTTGCTAGGAGTTAACTCATTGGACGAGTTAGAACCAAAGCACGTTCGCTTTTTAAACCGTCAATAAATATTACTTAGGCGCTGCTGCAGTAGATGCGCGTTCGACCAATTGTGGTTGGAAACGTATCTGCTGGTGGCGGTGATCATCGCCTGCTTCGCACTCATCCAGTAATAAATTCGCAGCAGTAACACCCATTTGATATGCAGGCTGCGCGATTGATGACAACGGAATTCCGGCAGATGATGCGAATTCGATATTGTCGTAACCGAGTACGGACATTTGATCAGGAACTTTTACCTTATTTGCATTCAGAATTCTCATCACGCCAAGCGCCAATAGATCATTGGCGCAGAAGATCGCGGTTGGCTTCTTCGGCATAGCAAGAATTGCACGAGCAGCCTCTTCCCCTTGAATTGTGTTCATGAGAGTAACTCGTACAGTTTCAATCTTTACATTGGCAACCTTGGCGGCCTTGGATACACCAGCGCCACGATCACTAACCTGAGGAATCGATTCAGGTCCGCAGACCCATGCGATATTTTTATGGCCAAGTGATGCGAGAAATTCAATTGCAATCTGTCCGCCGTTGACGTCATCAACAGAAACAGAACACTGCTTCTGACCCTTGATTTCGCGGTCAAGCAGAGTCACTGCGATTCCGCGTTCGCGCATTGCATCTAGCCGATCTGCTCGTGTATCTGCCGGCGTGATCAAAACGCCCCGCACTTGCTGTTCCATCAATACATTGAGATATCGATCTTCTTTTACTGTTGACTCATCTGAATTACATAGGAAAACGGCGTAATCGCGTTTTGAGGCCGCGTCTTCCACCCCGCGAGCAACTTCTGTAAAGAATGGGTTTGAAACGTCAGGCACTACCAGCCCCAGCGTGCAGCTATATCCAGAGCGCAATTGGCGGGCAAAGCCATTGGGGACGAATCCAAGTTCTTTGATAGTGGCCTGAACTCGGCTCAGGGTTGCAGGGGCAACGATCTCTGGCTTATTGAGGACATTGGAGACTGTTCCGACCGAGACCTTTGCTGCTTTAGCGACATCTCGAAGGCTCACGCTCATGAGGGTGGAGTCTGCCCCGCATATTGAACGCTGTCAATGGGCGTTCAAAGGAAGAGACAGAATCGTTATCTATTCAGGGTTGACTCACGCTCATTTAGGACCTAATTTCTGCTTATTGTAACTGAATCGTTTCAATAGTACTGAGCAGTTTGGAGGTCTCCCATGGAACGTGTGGGATTTCGCCTTGCTCTCAACCCTTCAACAATCGATGAGTACGTCGAGCACCATCAGAAAGTATGGCCGCAAATGTGCGTTGCGCTTTCAGAAAATGGCTGGCAGAACTATTCACTCTTTATTGATCGAAGCGATTCAACCCTCATCGGTTACTTCGAAACTCCAGATCTTCAGGCAGCTCTTCAAGGGATGGCTGCGACTGAGATTAATCAGGAGTGGCAAACATTGATGGCTCCATACTTTCAAGAGCTCAATGGGAAGCGACCAGATGAAGGTTTTGTAAAACTAGAGAATATTTTCTATCTACCTTAAACGAGAGACAGGAACCACTATGGCTGACAAGAATGAAGTAAAGGCAGTTCTCAATCGCTTGGGCGTTGAGACCCCTTCATGGGCATACGGAAATTCAGGTACTCGTTTTAAGGTGTTCGGGCAGCCAGGCGTTCCTCGCGATCCGTACGAGAAGGTTGCTGATGCAGCGCAAGTACACAAGTACACAGGTGCTGCGCCAACAGTCGCGCTGCACATCCCATGGGACAAGGTCGCTGACTACAAGGACTTTGGGCAGCATGCACAAGCTCTAGGAGTAAAGCTAGGCACCATTAATTCCAATACCTTCCAGGATGATCAATACATCCTTGGTTCAGTATGTGCGCCAGATCCAAAGGTCCGAGCAAACGCTGTGAAGCACTTGCTCGATTGCATCGACATCATGGATCAGACGGGTGTTCAAGATCTTAAGTTGTGGTTTGCAGATGGAACCAACTACCCAGGACAAGATGACATCGCAGATCGCCAGAACCGCTTGGCTGAATCACTGCAGCAGGTTTATGCACGTCTTGGTGATCACCAGCGCATGCTGCTCGAATACAAGTTCTTCGAGCCTGCGTTCTATCACACGGATGTTCCAGACTGGGGCACTTCATTGCTGCACTGCATGGCACTTGGTCCAAAGGCGATGGTTGTTGTGGATACAGGTCACCATGCACCAGGAACAAACATTGAATTCATCGTCGCAGGTTTGCTTCGTGCAAAGCGTCTTGGAGCATTCGACTTCAACTCACGCTTCTATGCAGATGATGATTTGATCGTGGGAGCAGCAGATCCATTCCAGTTGTTCCGCATCATGCATGAGGTCAATATCAATGGCGGCTTCGCAGTCGATACACCTGTTTCATATGTGCTCGACCAGTGCCACAACATCGAAGCGAAGATTCCTGGTCAGATTCGTTCAATCATGAACGTTCAGGAAGCTGTTGCTAAGGCTGTTCTCGTTGATCAGACTGCACTTAAGGCTGCGCAGCGTGGCGGCGATGTTCTTGCTGCTCACGAAGTATTAATGGATGCGTACAACACAGATGTACGCGGACTTCTTCGCGAGTGGCGTGAAGATAAGGGAATTGATCCAGAGCCAATGAAGGCTTACGCAGCAAGCGGATATGCCGCAAAGATCGCTGCAGATCGTGTCGGTGGAAATCAAGCTGGTTGGGGAGCATAAGTAGATGAGTAAGAAAACAATTGAAGAACTTCTGGGTCGCAGTAACCGTCTCGGGAGCAATCCAAAGTTCACCAACTACGCAGGTGGCAATACATCTGCTAAGGGCGAGGCAACAGACCCATCAACAGGAAAAGATGTTGAAGTCCTTTATGTAAAGGGTTCTGGAGGCGATCTCGGCACTCTGAAAGAGTCTGGCCTGGCTGCTCTCTATCTCGATCGTATGCGCGCGTTGACTAACGTCTATCGCGGAGTCGAACATGAAGATGAGATGGTCGCTCTCTTTGATTACTGCACATTCGGTCGTGGTGGAGCTGCTCCATCTATCGACACAGCGATGCACGGTCTCGTTGAGGTCAACCATGTGGATCACCTCCATCCAGATTCCATCATCGCTCTTGCAACGGCTGCAGATGGCGAAGCGTTAACTCGCGAATGTTTCGGCGATGAGATTCTCTGGGTTAATTGGCGCCGTCCTGGTTTCCAGCTTGGCCTCGATATCGCAAAGATTGCAAAAGAAAATCCAAACGCTAAGGGTGCAATCCTCGGGGGTCATGGATTAACTACATGGGCAGAAACATCAGACGAATGTGAGAAGCGTTCTATTAACGCAATTGAAAATGCAGAGAAGTTCCTAGCTGCAAAGGGCAAGAAGGATCCATTTGGTTCACTTGTCAAAGAGTGGGCACCGCTGTCACCAGATGCTCGTCGTGTAAAGGCTGCGCTTCTTGCACCAGCTCTTCGTGGAATCGCATCTCTTGATAACCCGATGCTCGGTCACTTCAACGATAGCGATGTTGTTCTGGATTTCATCTCGCACTCAGAGCTCACACGCTTGGCTGCACTTGGTACCTCATGCCCAGATCACTTCTTGCGCACAAAGATTTCGCCAATGGTTCTTGATACACCTGCAGATGCATCTGTTGAAGATGTCATTGCACGTGCGCACGAGCTCCATATGACCTACCGCGAGACGTATGCGGCGTATTACAAGAAGTATGCAACTGCAGAATCGCCAGCGATGCGTGGAGCAGATCCACTGATCATCTTGGTTCCTGGCGTTGGAATGTTCTCTTACGGAAAAGATAAGCAGACAGCTCGTGTAGCAGGCGAGTTCTACATCAACGCCATCAACGTGATGCGTGGTGCTGAATCGGTCTCTACTTACAAGCCAATCGATGAGTCAGAGAAGTTCAATATTGAGTACTGGGAGCTTGAAGAAGCAAAGCTCCGCCGTATGCCAAAACCTAAGCCATTGGCTGGTCGCGTGGCTATCGTCACAGGTGGTGGCTCAGGTATCGGTAAGGCGACTTCTCTTCGCCTAGCAGCGGAAGGTGCATGTGTCGTGGTCGCAGATCGCGATCTTGATGCAGCAACGGCAGTTGCGGCAGAGATCGGTGGTCCAGATAAGGCCATCGCAGTCAAGGTGGATGTCACAGATGAAGCTGCAATCATTGCAACTGTTCATGCATCATCTCTTGCATTTGGTGGTGTTGATCTTGTCGTCAACAACGCTGGTCTGTCATTGAGTAAGCCACTGACAGAGACAACTGTTGCTGATTGGGATTTGCAGCACGACGTCATGGCGCGTGGTTCATTCTTGATGTCACGCGAATCCGCAAAGGCGATGATTGCTCAGAAGATGGGTGGAGACATTGTCTACATCTCATCAAAGAACTCAATCTTTGCTGGTCCAAACAACATTGCATACGGTGCAACAAAGGCAGATCAGGCACACCAGGTGCGCTTGCTCGCTGCTGAATTAGGTGCACATCAGATTCGCGTCAATGGTGTCAACCCTGATGGAGTTGTTCGTGGTTCAGGAATCTTCTCATCAGGATGGGGCGCAAACCGTGCAGCTGTCTACGGTGTAGATGAAGAGAAGCTCGGCGAGTACTACGCACAGCGATCTATCTTGAAGCGCGAAGTTCTACCTGATCATATTGCTGCTGCTGTATTTGTTCTCTGCGCATCAGATCTTCAACTCACAACAGGACTTCACATCCCAGTCGACTCAGGAGTCGCAGCTGCATTTATGCGCTGAATCCTATGTTTGATTTTCTCGCGGTAGACCTAGGAGCAACAAGTGGTCGCGTCGCTATCGGCAAAATCGATAGCGACGCGATTGCCCTAGATGTCGTACACAGATTTACCCATGAAGTGATTTCAGGTGATGAGGGTTCATTGTTCTGGGATTGGGAGAAAATCTACAGCGAGGTATTTGCAGGGTTACGTGCAGCAGCAGAAATGTGTGATCCCATCAGTCTTGCAGTGGATTCGTGGGCGGTGGATTATGGCTTTATAAGCCCAGAGAACACTGTTTTAGGCCCTATTCACGCCTACCGAGACCCTCGCAATGACCGGGCTTATGCCGAGGTTGTTAAGAAGCTTGGTCGCGAAAGAATTTACTCAACCACCGGTATCCAATTCTTACCTTTTAATACTTTGTATCAGTTGTACGCCTCTCGCGAGAGCGTTGAGTACAAAGGTGCTCAAACTTTTCTGATGCTTCCCGATCTTTTCAATTTCCTTCTGACGGGCATTAAGTCCACTGAAGTCACTAATGCTTCAAGCACTCAGGCACTCAATACATCAACCCGTACATGGGATACCGAGCTTATTGAGCTTGCAGGAGTTAATTCATCTCTCTTTGGACCTTTGCATGAACCTGGAACCCTTCTAGGAAAAGTAACAGGTTTTGACCTTCTTGATGGAATCAACGTTGTTGCTACTGCATCACATGACACAGCAGCTGCGATTGCGGGTGTCCCTTTCGAAGATCGCAATAAAGAAGCGTACATCTCTAGCGGTACTTGGTCTTTGGTGGGAGTCGAGACAGAAGCCCCTGTCACCACACCTGCAGCTCTTGCTGCCAATGTCACCAACGAACTCGGCGTTGATGGCACGGTGCGTGTTTTGAAGAATGTGACAGGTATGTGGATTCTTGAGGAATGTCGCCGTGCATGGCACCTCGAAGGTGTTGATTATGAAGTTACGGCACTTCTGGCACTTGCAGATCAATCTCGAGCGTTTACCACTCTGATTGACCCTAACGATCCTTTATTTGCTCCTCCTGGGGCAATGCCAGAGCGCATCACCGCCTATTGCCAAGAACGCGGCCTAACTGCCCCAACAACTCACGGTGAATTCGCAATTTGTATCCTCAACAGCCTCGCGCATGCATACAAGAAAACACTGGCAGAAATCGCATCTGTCACCGGACGTACCATCGAGTTGGTTCACATTCTGGGTGGTGGCTCACAGAACGATCTCCTCAACCAATTAACCGCTGATATTTGTGGCATTACCGTCAAGACGGGCCCTGTAGAGGCAACACTCTTTGGAAATATCGCGGTTCAGGCAATCTCCGCAGGAGTCGTGAAAAACCTCGCGGAAGCCCGTGCATTGATTGAAAAATCCTTTACTTCAAAGGTATTTATCCCCCGCTAACGATTACCCTTGCGGTTATGTTCGTACTCGCAGCGCTCTCATATCTTGTAACTATCTTCGCAGTCGGCCTCTTCATTGTGCGCCTTCGTGAATTGATCTCTCTCTTCAAGAAACAACAGCCAGATCCCACTCGCAGCAACAACCGTGGTGCTCGTACAAAGAACATGCTCAAAGAAGTCCTTGGCCACACCAAGATGCTCAACTTCACCGGAACAGGTATCGCTCACTGGTTTGTCATGGTGGGCTTCGGAGCTCTCTTTGGAACTCTTATTACCGCATACGGACAATTGATCTCACCAGATTTTGCTCTGCCGATTATTGGCCACTTCGTTGGTTACGAACTCTTCGCTGAAGTAATCGCAGCTCTTACCGGAATCGGCATCGTTACTCTGATTGGAATTCGCCAAGCAACTCGCTTCTGGCACAAGGGTCGTACATCTCGTTTTGCTGGATCAAATCAAGGTCGTGCTTATTATGTGGAAGCAACAATTCTCGCTGTTGTCTTCTGTGTGATTGCACTGCGCGGACTTGAAGGCGCACTCGCTGGCGAAAAGAGTTGGTCTCTGCATTACGCAATCTCTTGGCCAGCTGTCACATTCTTCTCATCATGGTCAACTTCAGCAATTGAGAGCGCAATTGTTGTTGTTGCTGCTGCAAAGATTTTTGTCTCGATGTTGTGGTTCATTGTCATCGCATCAAACCTCACAATGGGTGTTGCATGGCACCGCTTCTTGGCTTTCTTTAATATCTACTTCAAACGCAATATTGATCAGCCTTCACTTGGTGCACTGCCTGAGATGTTGTCGCACGGTAAGCCTGTTAACTTTGAAGATCCTGCAGAAGATGATGTCTTCGGCCTTGGTACACGCGGAGATATCTCCTGGAAGGGCTTGCTGGATATGACCAGCTGTACCGAGTGCGGTCGCTGCCAATCTCAGTGCCCTGCATGGCATACAGATAAGCCGCTCTCACCAAAGCTTTTGATTATGGCGATGCGTGATCACGCAATGGCAAAGGTCGTTGAGACTGAAAATCTCGTCGGTGAAAACGCGCCTATCTCAATGGATGTTCTGTGGTCTTGTACTTCCTGCGGTGCCTGCGTCAATGAATGTCCTGTCGATATCGAGCACGTTGATCACATCGTCAATATGCGTCGCTTCCAGGTTCTTGTTGAATCAGAATTTCCAACAGAGCTCGGTGGAACATTCCGTAATCTTGAAAAGGCTGGCAATCCTTGGGGTGCCAATAAGCAAGATCGCGAAGGCTGGATTGCAGAGTGCGACTTCCCTGTAAAAGTTGTCAGCGGTGAGCTTCCAGAAGATGTCGAGTACTTATTCTGGGTTGGTTGCGCTGGCGCTTATGAAGATCGTGCGAAGAAGACGACAAAGGCTGTTGCAGAACTACTGCATATGGCTGGAGTGAACTTCGCAGTTCTTGGAAAGCGCGAAACGTGCACGGGAGATCCTGCGCGTCGTTCCGGAAATGAATTCTTGTATCAAATTCTCTCTGCTGAAAATATCGAAACATTTAAAGAGACATTTGGTGACCGTCCAAAGGGTAAGAAGAAGGTTGTCGTTACCTGCCCTCACTGCTTTACAACTATCGGTCGCGATTACGCACAGAGTGGTTACGAGCTTGAGATGCTCCACCACACTCAACTTCTCAACACTTTAGTAAAAGAGGGAAAGCTCAAGACCAGCCCTCATAAGGCTGATCAGAAGATTACCTTCCACGATCCTTGCTACCTCGGTCGCCACAATCAGATTTACGCACCTCCTCGCGAACTTCTTGAAGCATCAGGTTGCGATGTGGAAGAGATGCCACGTAATCAAGAGCGTTCGTTCTGCTGCGGTGGTGGCGGAGGTCGCATGTGGATGGAAGAGACTCTCGGATCACGTATCAACCTCAATCGCGTTGACGAGGCGATTGCAACAGGTGCTCCTGAAGTAGCTGTTGCATGTCCGTTCTGTCGCATCATGGTGGGCGACGGCATGACCGCCCGTCAATCCGACGTAGAGGTATTAGATGTTGCGCAGGTTCTACTTAGGAACGTGAAGCAGTAAGAAGCTTTGTAATTAAGTAGCCACCGATAAGACCACCTAAGTGAGCACGCCAGTCGACGCCACCGATGGTAAAGCCAATTGCAAAGTTAATGCCGACGATTGCGTAGATGCTCTTTGCTTCAACCCCTAGGTACTTCTCTGCTGCGATAAATGCTCCGAAGAGCCCAAATACAGCTCCAGAGGCACCGATGGAGTAGCTAGTTGGTGACATAAAGAATGCAGATGTCAGCGATCCTGCAAGAAGTGAAACTAGGAAGATAGCCATGAACTTGGCTTTGCCAAATACATATTCAAGGGGAGTACCGAGTTGGTGTAGAACCATCATGTTGAAAGCTAAGTGGAATGGGAGTGTGCTTGAGGTGTCATGCAAAAGTGCGACAGTAAAGAGTCGGTACCACTCGTTGGTGTATTTAAGGTAATCAATATTTCCAAGTGCCAAGGTATTGATAATTGAGGAATCTATGAGCTCCCAAAGATAGAAGCCACAGATCACCGTTATCAGTGTGAGAACGGCGCTCTGTGGCTTCTTCATATGAAACTACTTATGCGATTGTGACGCTGTTGATGACAACAGGTGTTACTGGCTTATCTTGTGCGCCTGTTGGTGTTGATTCAATCTTGTCTACAACTGCCTGTGATGCTGCATCTTTTACTTCACCGAAGATTGTGTGCTTGCGGTTAAGCCATGTTGTTGGTGCAGATGTAATGAAGAACTGTGAACCGTTTGTGTTAGGTCCTGAGTTAGCCATCGCAAGGATGTATGGGCGATCGAACTGGAGCTCACCGTGGAACTCGTCAGCGAATGAATAACCTGGACCACCAAATCCCTGACCAAGTGGGTCGCCGCCCTGAATCATGAAGCCGCTGATGACACGATGGAAAATTGTTCCGTCGTAGAGCTTCTCTGTTGTCTTCTTACCTGTGCGTGGATCAGTCCACTCTTTTGCACCTGTTGCGAGTTCTACAAAGTTTGCAACTGTCTTTGGCGCGTGATCTGGGAACAGCTCGATAACGATGTCACCGAGAGTTGTATGCAAAGTTGCTGTTGTCATTTATTTTCCAATCGCCGGAACTAATAATTTTGACCAATCATACCTAAATTAAAACGGTCTTTTCCTCAATCGGAACTTACTATAAATCCACTACTGGGGAGGTCTTACATGAGCGACGAGAGTGATTTCTGGGTTGATTACGAAGGTTTCAATTGGACGTCCGTTTCTGATGTAGAAACATTCGTCCAAGCTGCTGTTGATAATGGAACTTATGTCGATGGCTTTCAACAGTTCGACTACGGGTCTGATTGGATAGAGAATTGGTGGTTCCCTGTTAGGGATTCGATACAGTCAATGATTCGAAGTTTCACTCCTGAGGACTTACAACAAGCGATAAGTATTCTTCTCGAACCCATGGATTCTGTTCCAGGTGATTGTGCAATCATGGATTCATTAATTCGGAGTGGAGTCGATTTCTCCCGGGAGCCACTCAAGCAGTATCTCGAAAATTACTATATTAATTGGTGTGACGATTCTTATGTAAGTTGGCCCTGGGAAGACATTCAATTCTCTTACTGCGCCTATGAATCAATTGCAATTTCGCCAGCTACGAGTGCAGAGATGCTCACACGGCTGTTCCAAGATTCTTTCTCGATGTCAGAATCTCATCTAGTCTTTCGAATTCGTGTAGCACTTGCGAAAAACCCCTCAACGCCAGCTCACATTTTGAAATTTTTGTTTGAGAATCGCAATGGGACTGACTGGCTAATCAGTGATCCAGAAGGTTATTCACCGCTCACCGACAATTTTGAGATTGATGAAGACTTTGAAAATCTCGAGGAAATTCGTTCTAGTGTTCAGGATTTGATTGA
>ERZ650311.881-NODE-881-length-16563-cov-5.856554_pt1 | contig 16563 bp, 18 predicted proteins | sample MGYA00376247_ERZ650311 | MGnify/ENA primary metagenome ERZ650311 (study PRJEB26733, sample SAMN07839324) | wastewater metagenome | biome: small river; feature: stream; material: water | place: USA: North Carolina | collected 2016-07-28 ... | reverse complement strand
GCTGCTACAGGTGAGTATGGCGACATGGTAGAAATGGGTGTTATCGATCCAGCTAAAGTAACTAAGACAGCGTTAGTTAATGCTGCTTCAGTTGCAGGCTTGTTGTTAACAACTGATTGTGCTGTTGTTGAAACGCCAAAAGATGATGCTCCTGCAATGCCTGATATGGGTGGTATGGGCGGCATGGGTGGTATGGGTGGCATGATGTAATTGAGCCCCCAGCTCACAAAAAAGGCGCTCTTAGAGCGCCTTTTTTATTGAAAAATATAACAGCCTAATTAACTAATCCAATGAAATAAATTTATGTTTTTGTTGACGGGTATTTAATTTTTTCTTCCTATTACCCATCACCATCGTGGATTTTTTCTTGCCATAGCCACTGGGAGGTATGCCAGCTACTAATAATGCTTGTCGCTTGATTTGAGCTAGGGAGAGACGTTTTTTGATATTCATAGAGCGACTTTACTCTTATTTAATTTTCTTTGGACATGTTGGGGTATGTCATATTGAGAATGTCAGAAAACGTCAGATTATTTATTTTGAGTATTAGACAATAGTCGTTGTTAAAAATTTGTTAATTTAAAAGGGAGAAGTTATGAATAAAGCAGAATTAGTAGAAAAAATCGCAGAAGGTGCAGATATTTCTAAAGCATCAGCAGAGCGTGCATTAAATGCATCTATTGAATCAATCATCAAAGCTGTTACTAAGGGTGACAAAGTTCAATTGATCGGTTTCGGTACATTTGGTTCAGGTAAGCGTGCTGCACGTGTTGGCCGTAACCCAAAAACTGGCGAAGCTATCAAAATTGCTGCTGCTAAAACTGTTAAGTTCACAGCTGGTAAAGCATTCAAAGACGCTGTTAACAAGCGCAAGTAATTTCTCCTTAGCGAGATAAAAAGGGCTGCTTAGGCAGCCTTTTTTTATGGCTTATTTTCCTGGTGAATATCTAAAAGTAAGAAATTCGCTAAACTAGATGCCTATATTAGAAAGAAAATCTCATGAGCCAAGCCACCAATAAACTGCCAGCTGTCTTTTTAGGCCATGGCACCCCTATGTATGCGATCGAACCTTGTCATTACACGGATGCTTGGGTGGAGTTGGGCAAATCGTTACCTAGACCTAAAGCGATTTTGATGATTTCTGCGCATTGGTTAACTAGGCAAACATGGGTCACGGCCATGGAGAAACCTCAAACGATTCATGATTTTGGTGGGTTTCCTGCAGAATTATTTGCTCAGCAATATCCCGCACCAGGTAGTCCAAATTTGGCTAAGCTTGTACAAGAAGTCATGGCTCCTACGCCTGTTATTTTGGAGGAGCATGAATGGGGGTTGGATCATGGCGCTTGGGCTGTTCTTAAATATATGTACCCAGAGGCAGATATTCCTGTTGTGCAGTTAAGTCTAGACGCAACACTCACAGATGAACAGCATTATGAATTGGCAAAGAAGCTAAGACCATTGCGCGAACAGGGTATTTTGATTGTTGCAAGTGGCAATGTGGTCCATAACTTGCGCACTATTCATTGGCAAGATGGCGCTGAGCCCTATCCATGGGCAAAAGCATTCAATGATTTCTTTGTCTCAGAAATCCACGCCAATCATCATGAGCCATTGATTGAATGGGAGCGTTTTGGTGATGCGGCACATCTCTCTATTCCGACTGCAGAACACTACTGGCCCGCTTTATATACCCTAGCTTTACAGCAAGAGGGTGAGCACGCTAAAGTCTATACAGATGGTATTGAGATGAGTTCAATTAGCATGTTAGGTTTTTCAGTTCAATAAAGAAGAGATTATGTGGCTACCTATCTTCGCAATCTTTTTTGGAGCCGGCTTCGGTGCTTTACTAAGAGCTGGCTTTAACTTTCTAACCGTTGGCTCTGCCTCATTCCTGCCATTGGGGACTTTTATATCCAATATGGTTGGTGGTTACTTAATAGGGATTGCCGTTGCATTCTTCGGAAATAATCCAGATCTTTCTCCTGAGTGGAAGTTATTGGTGGTAACCGGTTTCTTGGGCGGCTTAACGACTTTTTCTAGTTTTTCTGCTGAGGTGGTTGGCTTTATGCAGCGAGGAGAGCTGACTTGGGCCTTAGGTACGGCACTACTTAATCTAGTAGGCTCTCTTGCTTTGACCTTCTTGGGTATCTTGACGTACCAGGCGCTTAAATAAAAAAATCAGGGGCGATTAAGCCCCTGATTTATTCTGGTTTGATATTTGCCGTCTTTACAACGGCACTCCACTTGGTGCCTTCGGCTTTAATGAGGGCGGCAAATTCAGCAGGACTTCCACCACCAATTTCATTTCCTTGCGATAGCATGAGCTCGCGCAACTGAGGGTCTTTGAGTGCTTCATTCGCAGCAGCATTTAATTTATCGATAATGGCTTTGGGTGTGCCCTTGGGCGCGATTAAACCTTGCCAGTTAAGAACTTCTACTTTGGGATAGCCTAATTCTGTAAAGCTAGGAACATTAGGCAGAAGAGGTGAGCGTTTTTTGCTCGTAATAGCGAGTGGACGAATCTTATCCGCCTTAATACTTGGAACTGCTGAGTACATCTGGTCAAACATTAGATCCACATTGCCGGCCATGAGGTCGGTTAATGCTGCGGAATCACTTTTATATGGCACATGAATCATTTGTATACCTGCATTGAGTTCAAACAGCTCTGCTGATAGCTGGTGGCTACCGCCAATTCCGCCTGATGAGAATGTCAGTACTCCTGGCTTTGCTTTGGCAGCCGCAACAATATCTTGAACTGTTTTGTAAGGAGAGTTGGGGTTGACTACCAAAACTAAAGGACCTTTTTCAATCAAGATAATTGGCACTAAATCTGTTTCGGGGTCATAACGTAAATTACCGAATAGCGTTTTATTGACTGCCATCGGGGCAAAGTTTCCCATGCCGATGGTGTAACCATCAGGCGCAGCTCTGACAATCGCTTCAGTGCCAATATTGCCTCCGGCACCCGGTTTGTTATCAATCACGATTGGTTGTTTGAGGGTAATACTCATCTTCTGAGCAATTTGGCGACTTCTAGAATCCGCGCTTCCGCCTGCACCATAAGGAACAATGAAATTAATTGGTTTATTTGGATAATTACTTTGCGCAAAGGATGTGTTAAACAAAACAGTGAGCAAGCTAACAAACAAAAAGGTGAAGTGTTTTATGAGTTGCATATCTTTTCAGATCCGTTATTGACTTAAATAAATCCTAAAACACCCAGGACTCCACCAATTCCGATGAGAAAGAGTGGGTGCCAGCGTGTAAAAACTGTAATTGCGATAGTGGCAAAGGTCAATGCGAAGGCGGCAGCTCCCTGATTGATTTGAATAGCAATTTGCCAGGCCGAAGAAAGCACTAGGCCAATAGCCAATGCTGCTGCAGCATATTGAATTGATTTTTTCTTGATGGGATCTTTGATGCCCAAGATGATTTTTTGTAAAAAGAAAATCAAGATAGAAGATGGCCACGCAATGGCAAGTGTGGCTAGGAATGCTCCAATTACGCCATAAACATGCCAGCCTAACAAGGTGACTGTCATGAAGTTGGGTCCTGGCGCCGCTTGGGCTATAGCAAAGTAATCGGAAAAGGTCTGTAGATCAATCCAATGCTCTTGGTGGACCGCTAAATTTAATAACTCGGGCAGCAAGGCATTGACACCGCCAAAAGCCAGTAGTGAGAAGGCTGATATTTTTAGAAAAAGACTTAGTAGCATACTCATAAAGCTAACGCCTTCTTTTTTGCCAAATAAAGTGCCAATGGCAAAACGGAAAGTACAACCCATCCTAGACCAAGATGAAAGTAGGTTACGGCACAAATGGTGATGGCAACTACCAGAAGCATTAAGGGAAAGCGAAACTCATCGCGCAACATCTTAAAACCAGTAGATGCAATGAGGCCAACACCTACTGCGGATATGCCCTTCAAGAGACCTTTGACCGTATCCAAATAGCTGTAATGTTGATAGAGCACGGCAAGCATCAATACAATCAGAATAGGGCCAAGAGTGAGACCTAGAACTGCGGCGAAAGCTCCTCGTGCTCCTGCAAAGCGAGAACCAACACAAACAGCGACATTGACAATATTAGGGCCCGGCACAATTTGGCAGATTCCGAGAATGGCGCTAAATTCCTCTGACGTCAGAATTTTGTCCTGCTCTACTAGAGTTCGTCGTGCCCAAGGCAGTACACCGCCAAAACCAGACAAACCAATTTTGCTAAACCCAATAAAGAGTTGCTTTGGAGTCAAAGTTTTGGGTTGCATGGACGTCTAAAAAAACAGTGCCGTGAAATTATTACTGCGGCTTAAAAGGATGTGGCACAGGCTTGTTCGCTAACCAAGCTTCTAAAGTTTCGGTAATGCCTTTAGAGAAGGTTGCAAAAATGGGTTCAGCAATAAATCCAAGATGTGGTGTTACTAAAAGATTTGGAGTATTGCGCAGCGCATCTTTTTCTGGGAGTGGTTCAACATCAAATACATCAACCGCTGCTTGACCTGGGCGACCGGCCGCTAAAGCTTTTTGGAGGTCAGTCATATTAATTAAGGCTGCACGGGAAGTGTTGATGAGGATCGAGTCAGGACGCATCAGGGCTAATTGATCTGCGCTAATTAAGCCTTTTGTGCCTGGACCAGCTACTAAGTGCATGGATACCACCTTGGATGTTTTGAGAAGCTCATCTAGGCTGACTGCCTTTGCATTTTCAGCAGCGGCGCGCTCAGGCGTCATGCGAGGGCTCCAAGCAACTACCTCCATACCAAAAGCAGCGCCTACACGCGCCACTCGGCTACCAATCGCACCAAGACCCATAATGCCTAAACGTTCACCAGAGAGCATGGGCAATAGTGACATTGCGTCGCGCCAACCACCGGAAGCAATCAGTTTATTTTCTTCGATGAGGCGCTTAGAAGCTCCTAAAATTAAAGCCCAAGTTAGCTCTGCAGTGGTTTCTTTAGAAGGCCCGCCCGGCGTGCAAGCCATTGGAATGTTTCTAGCAACTAAGGCTGATGCCTCCAGTGTGCCATTGCGCTCACCCGTAAACATCAGGAACTTGAGCTTTGGCAAACGGGCAATCATTGCCTCATTAAATGGAGAGCGATCTCTGACAATAGCGATTGCATCAGCATCTTTCACGGCTTCATATAAAGCCTCATCACGTAAAGGCTCGTGATGAATGGTGAGATTTGCTTGTTGATCTAATTTATCCCAATTAGAAAAACGGCGCAAGGCGCGTTCATAGTCGCCAAGTACAACAATATTAGGCAGTGAATTAGGTAAGGAGGCCATAGATGATGCTTTCAGTAAGAATTAGTCTGGAGTGCAAAGGCTAAGAATTTGTTTAAGGTCAGGCGCTTGACCAAGCTTCCAGAGTGCGGCGATGAGTTGACGAGTTTTTTCTTTGCCAATAACAGGTTCAGTCAAGCTAGTGAACTTTTGTTCTAAGTTAGCGTCAGTCATTGGGTTTTCAACTGAACCAATCGCATTCTTGACGAAGATATGGACTTCTTTGCCATCCTTAAGAAAGGCTTTGACATCAACAGAGGCTTCGCTAATAGAAGTGTCTGTAGTGGCGTTTACCTTAGCTCGTAGGGCAACCACATCAGCGCGGTTAACGATGTCATCGGCGTACTCGCCTTCACCCGCTTGACCAAAAATCAAGCCTACAGCACAACCGTGATAAACGCTAAACTTACCTTCTAAGCCATCTTTTGGTGTTTTCTTGCCAGTCAGTTCAAGTACGAGTGGGTGAACACGCAACTCAATGCGCTCCACATCTTCTGCTTTAACGCCTTGGGCGCGCAACTGGGCACACGCATCAATTGCAGGATGAATCACGATGCCACACGCAAAAGGCTTATAGGTATTTAAAGAGATCTCAAAAGATTTACCTAGTGCACGATCAATCTCTGCCCAGTCGCATTTAGTAGATACTGTTTGCATATAGCCGCGTCCAGCTTCTAATGCCTTAGGGCTGGCAGTAAAGCCATGCTTTGCAAGCAATGCGGAAAGTTGACCGGCACGTGCTGCACCCCCTGGATGAAATGGTTTAGTCATCGTGCCAAATTGCTCACGCATACCAACGGGTTGAGATGCGGCAATGCCAAGAGCCATTGTGGTTTTTTGTAGATCAAGGCCCATTAAGCGAGAGCATGCAGCAGCAGAACCTAACATACCTGTTGAGCCTGTAATGTGCCAGCCGCGATGGTAGTGGTCTGGATACATAGCATTACCTACACGACAAGCAACGTCGATACCAAGAACTAGTGAGTCGATGATCTGACGACCATTAGCATTGATGTGCTCACCTAAGGCAAGGATAGCTGAGGCTACAGGGCCTGCTGGATGAATCACAGTCTTTAGGTGGGTGTCATCAAAGTCAAAAGTATGTGAGCTGATGCCATTAATGAGGGCTGCGCCACCCATATCCACTTTATCTTTACGGCCGAGAATACTCGCTTGGGGTGCTGGTTGGAATTCACGAATAGCTGCCAAAGAGGATTCGACACTCTCGTGATTTGCAGCACCAATGGCGCACCCAAGCCAGTTCAAAAATGTGCGATGCGCCTCGTGATCGACTTCTGGAGTCCAACCTTGGCTTGGATGAGAGTTTACAAACTCAGCCAAAATCTTCGTAACTGGTGGCGCATTTAAATCAGCTGCTGCGGCAATGGCGTGTGACATATTCGTATTCCTATTAATGTAATGAATGTAAGTGAAGTATTTTTGTACTTGAATTATTCAATTTCAATATTGCGATCTTTGGCAACCTTGGCCCAGCGTGCGATATCTTCTTTGATGTAGTTGGCGAACTGCGGCGGAGTCATTGGCATCAGTGTCATTGCTTCGCTAGTCATCTTTTCAGAGAACTCAGGCAATGCTAGAACTTTATTGAGTTCTGTATTGAGCTTAGTAACAATTGCTGGAGGCAGATTTGCTGGCCCTACTAAGCCATACCATTGCTGACCATCAAAACCGTTGTAGCCGAGTTCCTTGAAGGTTGGAATGTTAGGGGCTGCTGAGCTGCGCTTTGCACCAGTGACTGCTAAGCCGCGCACACGATTGCTATTGATGTAGGGAAGTGCGGCAAATAAGGTTGGGAACATTGCTTGCGTCTGACCGGCCAATAGGTCGGTGTAAGCAGGGCCAACGCCACGATAGGGTACGTGCACCATAAAAATTCCAGCAGCTAATTTGAATTGCTCCATGCCAAGATGGGTTAGTGTTCCTGGACCAGCAGATCCGTAGCTTAATTTGGCTGGATTCTTTTTGGCGTAATCGACAAACTCTTTCAAATTCTTGATTGGTAATTCTGGATTAATGATGAGCACATTTGGTGTTGCGCCAATCATGCCAATTGGTGTGAAATCCTTGAGGGCATCGTAAGGTAGTTTGCGTACAGCAGGATTGGTGCCATGTGTACCAACATAAGCAATCATCAAGGTATAGCCATCCGCCGGTGCTTTAGCAGTTGCTTGTGATGCGATAGATCCACCGCCACCACCCATATTTTCTACAACCACTGATTGACCAATGGAGCGGGAGAGCTTTTCTGCAACAGCTCGCGCAATATTGTCCAGTCCCCCGCCTGCTGCTACGGGGGCAATGAGCTTGATCGGTTTAACAGGATAGGCTGGCGTTGCGCTTTGTGCGTGCGTATTGAAGTTGACCGCTATCCCCATACAAGCAAAGAGTAGGGTTGACAAAAAAATCGGCTTTTGCCGATTGATTGTTTTAGACATGTCTCGAGTCCGATTTATTGTTATTTAGTAATTTGCGCTTTTGATGTCGCTTGGTAATTCTACTATTTATATATCTGATGTTACTTATGTGGTGCTGGCCTTCAGTTTTTTTCGAATCGATTGCTCCACAGGGATGGAATCTAGATTGGGTTCTAAGGCTTCACGCTCATCAAAGACAAAGCAGCTACCCTGATAGTGGGCGGAGCCAACCTCTTCGAAGTACTTCAAAATACCGCCCTCTAATTGGTAGCTGTGCTGCATACCGATCTCACGCATGTATAGCCCCGATTTTTCACAGCGAATGCCGCCAGTACAAAAGCTCACTAGTGTCTTGTCAGCCAACTCCTCTTTATGGGCTGCAATCGCCGCAGGAAACTCTGTGAATTTTTCGATATTGAAATGCAAGGCATTTTCAAAAGTGCCATAGTCGACTTCAAAGGCATTACGAGTATCAACCAACACCACAGGTCGACCCAGATCATCAGTGCCACGATCTAACCACTCTTGTAATTTTTTAGGGCTTATGAAATTCGCACGCCCTTCCTCTGGCCGAATCGTTGGGTGATTCATGCGAATGATTTCATTCTTTAACTTAATGAGCATTTTTTTGAAAGGCTGATCCTCAGACCAACTTTCTTTTGCCTCGAGTGGCTTAAAGCGCGGGTCAGTGCGTAGCCAGTCTAAAAATCCTCGAAGCTCCTCCGCTTTGCCAGCGAGGAACATATTGATACCTTCACCCGTCAACAAAATGGTGCCCTTGAGTTGGCGAATGTTGCATTCGTCTAGCATTTTGGCGCGCAACTCCGGCAAGCCATCTAGGCTGACAAATAAATAGGCGGCAATATTTAGAATCGACTTCATTTTTCTCTCACTGGGCTACACCAGCATTATCGAGCAAATAGGCTTAGGGAGTGTTAATCTTGAGCTCTTAACTATAGGAGACAAATCCATGCGGGATTTAGCAAAAATGGCTAAAAGAGCCTTTAAAAACAGCCTATTAGCATCTTTGATGGCTCTGGGATTAACTGGTTATGCGCTGGCCCAAGGCGCAGGTGTAGGTAGCTGGCCTACCCAAAAGCCCATTCGTTTAATTGCCGTATTTCCGCCAGGCGGCTCGGTTGACCAGGTTGCCCGTGTGTTGGCGCCTGCTCTGCAATCAGAGCTCAAGCAAAACGTGATTGTAGAAAACGTGGGCGGCGCCTCTGGAGTTATTGGTACTGCAGCGATGACGCGCTCTGATCCTGATGGCTATACCTTTGCAGTGGTGTTTGATACCCATGGTGTGAATCCTAGCCTCAAGGATAAGCTTCCCTATGACTCCATTAAGGATATCGCTCCGGTAATTTTGGTGGGCACCTCGCCAATGGTCTTAGTGGCGAGCAAGAAGTCCGGTATCACTAGCTTTAAGCAATTAGTGGATATGTCTAAAGCAGGTAAACAATTTAGTTACGGTTCGATCGGTATTGGCAGCTTAGGCCACTTGGCAATGGCTCGCCTTGCTAAGCAAGCTGGATTTGATTGGAATCACATTCCTTATCGCGGGGGTGGTCCACTTATGCAAGATGCTTTAGGTGGTCAGGTTGAGTTAGCGGTTGGATCCGAGTTTTTAGTTAAGCCGCATATTGATAGTGGTGGCGTTATTCCACTGGTAATTACTACTGCGAAACGTTCACCATCCTTGCCGAATGTGCCAACAATTTCTGAGAGCGGCTTCCCAGGTTTTAGTGCTCCAGCTTGGTGGGCAGTACTCGCTCCAGGAAAGACTCCTCCAGCTGTGGTCGATGCAATGAATAAAGCTTTAAATACTGCTTTGAAATCTCCAGCAGTTGCTGAGAAGTTCAAGGCGCAAGGTATTCAAATTGTTGGTGGCACACCTGCCGCTGCCCAAGATTTCATTGGTAAACAAATTGGTATCTGGGGTAAGTTTGTGATTGAAAACAATATTAAAGAAACTGCTCAGTAAGAAGCATTAACAATAAAAGGTCGCTATGTCAGAACGTTTAATTCCGTATCAACCAATGGATCTGGCAGAGCCAGCAGAATTGGTAGCCGCGATTCGAAAGAGGCGCGGCGGTCAATTTATCAATTTGGATCGCATGCTGTTGCATAGCGTTCCAATCGCTGAAGGCTGGAATCATTTCATTGGCGAGATTCGCAATAACTTATCTCTTGACCCTAAGTTGCGTGAACTGGCAATGTGTGGCGTAGCGGTTCTGAATGGCGCCGAGTATGAGTTTTTTCATCATGCACCTCCATTCAAAAAGGCTGGTGGCACAGAGGAGCAGGTCCAAGCCTTGCGCCTTATTGGGCAATCTGATTTCCCAAAAGAAGTGTTCTCGCCGGTAGAAAATGATGCCGCTGAGCTGACTTTTCAGATGACGCGCAACATCAAAGTCGACCCCAACTTAATGAAGCGTTTGCAGGCGGCCCTAGGAAGTACGGATACGGTTGAGTTGGTGACTGTGATTGCCGCTTACAACATGGTGTCTCGTTTCTTGATTGCACTGGACGTTAATCCCGAAGATCATCCTCCGGTGTAAAGACATCGCACCCAAGACATGATTCGTAACATTCAAACTATTATTCCTGGGATTGCTACCTCTGATGGTGCGGGCGTAAAGTTGCGCCGCAGTTTGGGTGGACAGAATCAAGTCAGGCTCGATCCTTTTTTAATGCTGGATGAGTTTTCATCTAACGACCCCAATGATTATGTAGCAGGATTCCCAGCTCATCCTCATCGGGGCTTTGAGACTGTGACCTATATGCTCGAAGGTCATATGTTGCATGAAGATCATCTGGGTAATCAAGGCCATCTGAAAACTGGTGGTGTGCAGTGGATGACTGCTGGTCGTGGAATTATTCACTCCGAGATGCCGCAGCAAGTCAGTGGTGCCATGCGCGGCTTTCAGCTTTGGATAAATTTACCTGCCAAAGAGAAAATGAAGGCGGCTGGTTATCAAGATATTCAGGTTGAAGATATCCCTAAGATTACATTGGACAATGGCGGCTCAGTAAAAGTCATTGCTGGCTCCTATGGTGAGGATGACAAGACGGTGCAGGGGCCAATTCAAGGCATTACAACTTCACCCTTATTTCTAGATGTACATTTACCTCCCGATTCTGAATTCGAGCACCGCATTCCCAAAGAGCTCAATGCCTTTGTTTATGTGTATGAGGGCGCATTAGAAATTGGCGGACCCATGATGCCAGCGCCAAAACAAGCTGCCATTGTTCTTGGTGATGGTGACCGCTTAAAGGTAAAAGCAGGTTCTTCTGGCGCGCAATTTATTGTTCTCGCGGCATTGCCGCTACATGAACCGATTGTTCAGTATGGTCCTTTTGTGATGAACACTCGCGCAGAAATTGAGCAAGCAATTGATGATTATCAAAATAATCGTTTTGTAACTTCCTCGTGATTGCCTAGGTGAGTCAAAATAAGACGCTTCAATGGTTAGAGGGTGGTCATGAGCGCTCTGCTCGGTGGCATTCCGAAAATGGGATTGCGCCCCATAAAAAGATTCAGATCGTTGATGACACACTGACTGCCGATATTGCCTATCGCTTAGCTTGTGAGGGAACGGCGATGCTCTATAAGGGTGATTTTCAGAATGCACGGCAGTTATTACAGGCTTTAGTTCGCAGGGTAGATAAGCCTTCGAAAAAATCTTCTCGAGCCGATAGAGTTGAGAAAGAAAAAACCAAAAGCCCTCTAGATATTTTTAATCTGCATCGTCTTGCACAGTCGCAACGCGCCCGTATTCTAGGGATGGTTTTAATAGAGGTAAATGCAGATCACAGCATCTCACTAAGAAGGGCGCCAGATGTCGCTCAAGCGTGTACAGAAGCCTATGGAAAACAAGAAGCGCCTTATGTGATCTCCTTGCGCGAACTGCTCGGCGTCATTGGCGCTCATGAATGGCGCAAAACTGGTGTGCAAGTACTCACCAGAGATGATGAAGAGATTCGTATTTATCCACACTATGGCGTTTTCTCACCAGTACGTGGAGAGTATGTTGAATTGGTGCTCAAAGCCCCGCTGCCTGAGGCAATCAAGCAAAGCTCCATAGCTTTTGATATTGGTGCAGGTACCGGTGTTTTAGCCGTGGTTTTGGCTCTACGCGATATTCAAAAGATTGTGGCAACTGATCTGAACGAGCGAGCTCTTACCTGCGCTCAAGATAACGTCAATCAATTAGGCCTCGATACTCAGATTGAAGTTCAGAAAGCTAACCTTTTTCCCGAAGGAAAGGCTGCACTCATTGTTTGCAATCCACCATGGCTGCCTGCAAGACCAAGCTCTTCTTTAGAGCATGCGGTATATGACCCTGAAAGTCAGATGCTCAAAGGTTTTCTGGAGAAATTAAAAGAGCATCTTTTGCCTCGCGGTGAAGGTTGGCTCATTCTGTCAGATTTAGCAGAGCACTTGGGTCTCAGAACGAGAGAAGAGCTTCTGCATTGGATTGAACAAGCAGGATTAACAGTTATTGCGCGCTTAGATACCAAGCCTACACATCAAAAAGCATTTGATAAGACAGACGCATTACATACAGCGCGATCAAAAGAAGTCACTTCATTGTGGCGTTTAGCAATAAATAGTTAACACACTAAATAGCCCTACAACTACCGCCCTTATTGGGTTCATGGTTGTTTATCTACAGCAGCATCCTTAAAATCATTCACATCAATAGTGAACTTACTACAAGCTTAGGTGGTAAGCGTGCTTAATTATTTTTCATTGATTACATAAGGAATTCATTTGTTCTGTAGTTGGATGCCTAGAAATACTGTAGTGATTTCAGGTGTAGCAATCTCTCATCTATTGATCTTGCTGGGACTTTTATCCGTATCTTATTCCGGTAAAGAGTTTGCAAATGGGCAGTCCCTGATGGTGAATCTACTTGGCGATGTAACAAAGCAATCTTCGCCAAAAAAATCTATATCTTCACCGCCATTGAACCCATCTTCAAATAAAGATAGCCAAAACTTCAAAGGGGGTGAGGGGGATTCTTCGCTCATCGGTGAAGAGGGCTCGAGCCGGCAGGCGCTTGGTAACGCTAGGCAGGCCTTGCATAAGCCTAGGCCACATTACCCTTTGGCAAGCAGAAGGTTAAAAGAACAGGGCTTAGTAGTTGTGAAGTTATGTGTGAATGATCAAGGCATTGTGGGAGAGTCGACCGTATATAAAAGCTCGGGTTTCCAGAATTTAGACCAGTCTGCCCTCAAAGCCCTCTCAGAGTGGAGATTTGTCCCGATTACACCCAATTCCAGCAACTTCACTACGCAGTGCTTTCAGACGCCTGTGCAATTTACTTTAGAGGGTTAGCACTTGAATCAGAAAGTCTCCCTGGATCTAGAGTCAACCCGCATTCGACTTCCCCATCCATCACCAAAGACTATTACGAGTGAAGTGTTGCTGGGAGAGTTAAAGCAAATTTTAATTCTGCACGATGGGCACGCATATCAATTGCGCATAACTAAATTGGGAAAACTCATTTTGACCAAGTAGGGATCAACTAAGTTACTAGCCAGCAAGAGCATTTTCATATGCATATAGCCAGCGATTTTTTGTTGTTATCACTGGAGATAGTATATGAAGCATCAAGAAGTTTTTTGCTCTCGAAATGGACTGGCATGGATTTCATCATTTGCCTTGCTCTATGGAAGCACTTTTTCGGCTTGGGTTAAAGCTCAAGATATTGAGTTACCTCGCATTGATATTGTTGGGCGCGAGGAAAATGCACTTCACAAAATTCCAGGAACGGTCGATGTTATTAATCAGAAGAAGATGGAGGAGTTGCAACCTCAATCACTGCAAGATGTATTAAAGACCATTCCTGGAGTCAATATTCGTGGGGATGAGGGTGGCCTGGGCTCCATTCCGAATATTGGGATTCGTGGTTTAAATCCGAGCCGCAGTTCAAAGGTGTTGTTACTGGAGGATGGCGCCCCAATCCAGCCAAGCCTGTTTATTTCTAATGCCTCTTACTACAGTCCTCCAGTTGAGCGCATTGGCGGGATTGAGGTTCTCAAAGGAGCTTCAGGATTGAAATATGGTCCGTCCAATATTGGTGGCGTAATCAATTACCTTACTAAAACCCCCTCTGAGGGTTTTAAGTTCACTGGCAAAGTCGGAAATTATGGTTATCGCTTAGCAGAACTTGAGGCAGGGGGTACATCATCCTCAAATGGTGCTGTCGGGGGAATTAATTTCGTTCAATCCGAATCTAATGGTTACCAAGGTAATGGATTCAAGATGTACGACATCTTAATGAAAGGAGGAATCGAGATTGCTCAGAATCAGTGGTTAAGTTTGAAATATACCCACTACGATAACAATATCAACACATCCTATGTGGGGTTGCGACCCACTCAGTATGCCAATCGAATGAAAGGTAATCCGGCGCCCAATGATCGCTTCATAACCCAAAGAAATGCGGTAGATCTCAATCATTCTATTGAGCTTAGCCCAGATACCAAAATTAATACTCTGCTGTATTGGAGTAAGTTATCAAGAAATTATTGGCGACAAAGTATTGTCAATCGAACTCAGGATTCCACCATTTTCAGGGCTTGCGATGAGGGCGCTGACTGTCTAGTTGGCCGTAATCGAGAGTTTCAGATGCTAGGCTTGGATTCTCGTATTAATCACGCCTACAAAGCGTTTGGGATATCAAATGAAGCGGAGTTTGGAATTCGCTTGCATACCGAGTCTCAAATCAATCAGTTGGTAAGCTCTAAAACATTGACATATTCTGGTCGAGTTACTTCTCATGAGGAAAATAGAGCAAATTCAGTTGCGATGTATGCGCAGAATCGTTTTTTGTTGTCGAAAGATTTTGCTTTGATCCCCGGTGTTCGAGTTGAAAGTTATAACCAAACTCGCTCCAATGTTATTACCGATAAATCTGGCAGCGCCAAAAATATAGAGACCATTCCGCAGATCGGTGCAACCTGGCAGCTTATCCCAGAGGTACAGGTTTACGGCAGTATCTATAAGGGATTTGCGCCTGCGCAATTAGCTACTGCAATTGATGACAAAGGAGTGGATCAACAGTTAGCCCCAGAACGTTCTACCAATATGGAGCTTGGCTTACGCGGTCGATCAGGTGCGTTTTCTTATGACTCCGCAGTCTTTAGCATGAACTTTAGTAATCAAATCGTGAATCAAAGTTTAGCTGCGGGTATATCTAAAGCGAATGGTGGCAAGAGTTTGCACCAAGGCGCCGAGTTGTCCTTGGCATATGAATTGGGGCATGGTTGGGGTATTAGCGGTAACGCTACCTATATTCCAGTTGCAAAGTTTGTTGGGAGCAGTTCTTTAGGGCGGGATGGAAATCGTATTCCCTACACGCCTAAGCTCATATCGAATTTGGGTCTTAGTTATGAAAAGAATGGCTTTAATACTCTTGTGAGTTTGAACTATGTATCTACTCAATATGCTGATTCAGCAAATACAGTTATCCCAAATGCGATTGGAACTTTAGGTGAGGTACCTGCATTTGCAGTCGTCAATTGGAGTGCGAACTACGCCATCAATAAAGATTGGAAAGTGTTTGGGGTGATCAATAATCTCTTTGATAAGAGATACATCTCCAGTCGCAGTCCGGATGGAATCTTTGCAGGGGCTCCGCTGAATTTTCAAGCGGGTATGAGTTATCAACTCAATTGATGAAAGTAAAACGCCACCCAAGTAGGTGGCGTTTTACTATTACAGACTGCAAATTGGTGGAGTCGGCGGGAATCGAACCCGCGTCCGCAAATCCTCCACAACAAGTTCTACATACTTAGTCATATCATTTAATTTAATCAGTTAAGCACGGATTGACACGTTCTTCGCTGACGATTCACTTAGTTTTCGTACTATTCTTCGTGACGCAAAATAGTCTTATCTCTTGTATATGACCCTGATGTAGCTTGCGCTACCTGACCCAAGAGAGAATCAGTTCAGGGGCAACCGCAATTAAGCGGCTAGTGCGTAACGTTCGTCGTTAGCAGTTATTACATTCCCATTGATTTACGAGATAACGGGTCCTCGGTATGCCCTTGATGCTTTGTAATCCACGTCGAAACCATGTCGACCCCGGAGTTCATGCATAGGAAGCCTCTATTTTAAGGCTGCCACCTTGAAATTGCTCAATATCTTTTAATCCCTGTGAGGAAAAATGATTTTGAGTAATTCAAGGGGTGAGTAGATGATGTAATCGGCTCCCCAGGCCTCTGGAGGCTCTTTACAGCCGCAATAGCCATAGGCGGCTGCTACCGTCTGCATACCGGCAGCTTTACCAGCGATAACGTCTCTAATGTCATCCCCAACGTAAAGAGACTTGCTTGGGTCGATATTGGCTAGTCTGGCGGCGTGCAAAATCGGCTCAGGATGCGGTTTTGGGTGGGGTGTGGTGTCACCACTGACGGTTGATACAGATCTTTGGTGTAGCCCCATGAGCTCGACTAGCGGCTTGGTAAAGCGCTCACTTTTATTGGTGACGATCCCCCAGGGAAGCTTGGCTTGATCCATTTGATCGAGCAAATGATCCATATCGTCAAATAATTTGCTCTCAACTAACAATGCTTTTTCATAATTAGCGAAAAATTCATCGCGCAATGGGACGAAATCTGCATGATCAGGGGCTATTCCGAAGGCGCCTTCAAGCAATCCACGCGCTCCAGCCGATGCATAAGGACGCAGAAATTCATAAGGTTTAGGAGCGAGATTGCGTGCAAGCAGTAATTTATTGGTGGCTGCCACTAAATCGGGCGCGGTATCAGCTAAGGTGCCATCTAAATCAAAAAAGATCCCTGCATATGGACTAGAAAGATTGC
>ERZ650311.879-NODE-879-length-16580-cov-5.802421_pt1 | contig 16580 bp, 17 predicted proteins | sample MGYA00376247_ERZ650311 | MGnify/ENA primary metagenome ERZ650311 (study PRJEB26733, sample SAMN07839324) | wastewater metagenome | biome: small river; feature: stream; material: water | place: USA: North Carolina | collected 2016-07-28 ... | reverse complement strand
CGCCATTGTAGGTCAAGCCGCCCAGCGGCGTTCCAGACGCCAGCACGAGGCCACCGGATGACGGCGGCGGGGTCTGTCCCATCGGCGCGGTGGCGAGCACGGTGACGCCGGCGCGCTTGGCGAGGCTGGCGCGGCTGATGCCGTCCTCGAAGGCCTCGATGATGGAGAAGAGCTTCCGCGAGCTGACCTTGCCGGTCGGCGTGAAGGCCGTCACCGGCAAAGACGCGCCGTTTATCCTGCTCGCGCAGGAAATCGAGCCGCCGTCCGCGTGCAGCTTCCACGCTTGCTCCCCGGCCCTGCTCGAGATTGCCGACGCGATGGTCGAGGAAGCCATCGACACGTGGGCAAAGTGCCTCAAGGCCGATCGCTGGCCCGGGTACGAATCGCGCATCCACTACCACGAGCCGAACGCTTGGCAGATGACGCAACACGAGGAGCGGATCAACGGCATCCCCTACGACATCGAGAAATTCTGGAAGGAGAACCGCGCATGACTTTCACTTTTCGCCCTGCGATCCGCGAGAACGTCGGGCTGCTGATCGGGCTGGCCGGGGCATCTGGCAGCGGCAAGACCTACACGGCGATGCGCCTCGCCAGCGGCATCGCGGGCGGCAAGCCCTTCGCGGTGGAAGGCCTCAACGAGCGCACCGGGCAGTGGGAGCCGCCGGTGGCCGGCGCCCGCTACACCGGCTGGGAGGGCCTGCTCGGTGCCCAGCGCGACTACCTCGACGAGTTCTGGGACTGCGCCGACGTCGAGGTGGAGGGTGATCCCGACAGCCAGCAGGCGGTGCGGTTCGGGCTGTTCCACGTTTTGCAGGCCAGCGCCCGCGCGGAGCGGCGCGCCATCGCCGGGAAGGGCCTGACCGGGCCCGGTTATGACGGCCACGCCTTCTGGGACACCGAGGGTTTCGTGCTTCCGGTGCTCACCTACACCATGCCCGGCGCCGCCGCCGACGCCCTGCGCTGGCGTGCCTCGATCCTGGATCTGGCCCGCAAGCGGGCCGAGCAACTCGATCTGGCCGGCGCGGCGTTTCCGTGGCGCACCATCCACGGCGAGGAGTGCTCGGCGTACTGGCCGGCCGGAACGGCGGCCTGGCATGTCAACGCCGACATCGCGATGGCGTTCGAGCGCTACCGGACGGTGACCGGTGACAACTCGCTGGACGCCGAGTGCGGGCTGTCGGTGCTCGTCGAGACCGCACGGTTGTGGATGTCGTTGGGCCACCACGACCGGCACGGGGTCTGGCACCTCGACGGTGTCACCGGACCCGACGAGTACACCGCGGTGGTCCGCGACAACGTCTTCACCAACCTGATGGCCGCGGCCAACCTGCGCGCCGCCGCGAACACCTGCACCAGGCACGCCGAAGCCGCACACGCGATGGGCGTGACCACCGAGGAGACCGCGGCCTGGCGGGACGCCGCCGACAGCGCGAACATCCCCTACGACGCGGAGTTGGGGGTGCATCCGCAGTGCGAGGGGTTCACCACCCTTCGGGAGTGGGACTTCAGCGCCAACACCGTCTACCCGCTGTTGCTGCACGAGCCGTACGTGCGGCTCTATCCGGCGCAGGTCGTCAAGCAACCCGATCTTGTGCTGGCCATGCAGTGGCAGAGCCACGCATTCAACGCACAGCAGAAGGCCCGTAACGTCGACTACTACGAGCGCCGGACCGTGCGCGACTCGTCGCTGTCGGCCTGCACGCAGGCCGTGATGTGCGCAGAGGTGGGTCATCTCGAACTGGCCCACGCGTACACGAAGGAGGCCGCGATGGTCGACCTGCGCGACCTGCACACCAACACCCGCGACGGGCTGCACATGGCCTCGCTGGCCGGGGCGTGGACCGCGCTGGTGGGCGGGTTCGGTGGCCTGCGCGACGACGAGCACCTGCTGTCGCTCAATCCGCATCTGCCGGAGGGGATTTCGCGGCTCACCTTCGGGCTGCGCTGGCGCAACTTCCGGTTGCGGGCCGTCGTCGACCATTCCGAGGTGACCTACCTGTTGCGCGACGGGCCGGACGGCGAGCTCACCATCCGGCACGCCGGGGACGATCTGACGCTGAGCACGCGCGAACCGACGACCGTCGCCATCAAGGCCTGCCCGCCGCTGCTGCCCGAGCCGCCCCAGCCGCCGGGCCGCGAACCGCAGTGGCGCGGCCGGCGGTTGTCAGCCCACCCCGATTAGCCGGCGGAGCCGACCGGTTCGATCGGCAGGTGCCGCAGACCGCCCGGAGCGTCGACCGGCACCATCGGGTTCTTCGGCGCGATCGGCGCCAGCCGCTGGTACGGCTGGCCCTGCCCGGGGCGCACGTCGTCCTCACCCTTGTTCGGCCACAGCGACGCGGCGCGCTCGGCCTGCGCGGTGATGGACAGCGACGGGTTGACCCCGAGGTTGGCCGAGATCGCCGCCCCGTCCATGACGTGCAGGGTCGGATAGCCGTACACCCGTTGGTAGGGGTCGATGACACCGTGCTCGGGGCTGTCGCCGATCGCCGCGCCGCCGAGGAAGTGGGCGGTCAGCGGGATGTTGAACAACTCGCCCCAGGTTCCGCCCGCGACGCCGTCGATCTTCTCGGCGATTCGCCGGGTGACTTCGTTGCCGACCGGGATCCACGTCGGGTTGGGCTCGCCGTGGCCCTGCTTGCTGGTCATCCGGCGTCCGCCCAGCGCGCCCTTCTTGGTGTAGGTGGTGATCGAGTTGTCCAGGTGCTGCATCACCAGCGAGATCATCGTGCGCTCGCTCCAGCGCCGCGGGCTGAGCATGCGCAGCATGCCGCGCGGATCCTGGCCGGCGTTGATGAATAACTGCTTCCAGCGCGGCACGTCCGAACCGCCCGGGCCGGGGCCGTCGGTCATCAGCGTCTGCAGCAGCCCCATCGCGTTGGAGCCCTTGCCGTAGCGGCATGGCTCGACGTGGGTGTCGGGCGTCGGGTGAATCGACGACGTGATGGCCACCCCGTGGGTGAGGTCGAGGTCGGGACGCGCCTCCATCCGCCCGGCGCCCACGATGGACTCCGAGTTGGTGCGGGTGAGCACACCGAGCTTGTCCGAAAGCTTGGGCAGCGTGCCGGAGTCGCGCATCTTGAACAGCAGTTTCTGGGTGCCCCAGGTGCCCGCGGCCAGGATGAGGTGGCGCGCGGTGAAGGTGCGCCGGCTCTTGCGGGCCCACCGGCCGGTGCGCACGGTCTCGACCTCCCAGGTGCCGTCCGGGCGCTGGCTGAAGCCGGTCACCGTCGTCATCGGAATCACTTGGGCGCCAGCCTTTTCCGCAAGTCCGAGGTAGTTCTTGACGAGGGTGTTCTTGGCCCCGTGCCGGCAACCGGTCATACACTCGCCGCACTCGATGCAGCCGGTGCGCGCCGGTCCGACCCCACCGAAGTACGGATCGGGCACCGTCTTACCGGGCGTCTTCTGCCCGTCGGTCCCGAAGAACACCCCGACCGGGGTGGGGGTGAACGTGTCACCGACGCCCATCTCGTCGGCGACCTCCTTCATGATGCGGTCGGCATCGGTGAAGGTGGGGTTCATGACGACGCCGAGCATGCGCTTGGCCTGGTCGTAGTGCGGCATCAACTCTTCGCGCCAGTCGGTGATGTGCGACCACTGCCGGTCGTTGAAGAACGGTTCCGGCGGCACATAAAGGGTGTTGGCGTAGTTCAGTGATCCGCCGCCGACGCCGGCGCCGGCCAGGATCATCACGTTGCGCAGCAGGTGGATGCGCTGGATGCCGTAGCAGCCGAGCCGGGGTGCCCACAGGAATTCCCGCAGCCGCCATGAGGTCTTGGCGAACTCGTGGTCGGCGAATCTCCGGCCGGCCTCCAGAACGCCGACCTTGTAGCCCTTTTCGGTGAGGCGCAGTGCGCTGACGCTGCCGCCGAACCCCGAACCGATGATCAGAACGTCGTAATCCGGTTCCATCCGACCAGCGTAGCCGCGAGCGTCACGCCAGATCGATGTTCGGCGAGCCCAGGCTCAGCGGTCGACCGTCAGGCCGACCTTCTGGAACTCCTTGAGATCGCAGTAGCCCGCTTTAGCCATCGACCGGCGCAGGCCGCCGACGAGGTTGAGCGAGCCGAACGGATCGTCGGACGGGCCGTTGAGCACCTGGTCCAGCGACGGCCGCTCGCCGAGCGCGACCTGGAGCAACGCACCGCGCGGCAGCGACGGGTGAGCCGCGGCGACGGGCCAGAACCAGCCGCCGGCCAGCGCCTCCGCCGACACCGCCAGCGGCGTGCCGAGCACCACCGCGTCGGCGCCGCAGGCGATGGCCTTGGCCAGGTCGCCCGAGGTGTGGATGTCGCCGTCGGCCAGCACGTGCACGTACCGGCCGCCGGTCTCGTCGAGGTACTCGCGGCGGGCGGCGGCGGCGTCGGCGATGGCAGTGGCCATCGGCACGCTGATTCCCAGCACCTCGTCGCTGGTGGTCACCCCGGTGGTCGAGCCGTAGCCGACGATCACCCCGGCGGCGCCGGTACGCATCAGGTGCAGGGCGGTGCGGTGGTCCAGGACGCCGCCGGCGACCACCGGCACGTCGAGTTCGGAGATGAACGTCTTCAGGTTGAGCGGCTCACCATCGGTCGCCACCCGCTCGGCGGAGATGATGGTGCCCTGGATGACCAGCAGGTCGATGCCCGCCGCCACCAGCGTCGGGGTAAGCGCCTGGGCGTTCTGCGGGCTGACCCGCACCGCGGTGGTGACACCGGCATCGCGGATCCGGGCGACGGCCGCCCCGAGCAGGTCGGGGTCCAGCGGGGCGGCGTGCAACTGCTGCAGCAGCCGAATGGCCGCCGACGGCTCGGGCTCCTTCTCGGCGGCCTCGATCACCTCGGCGATCTTGGCCCCGACGTCGGCGTGCCTGCCTATCAGCCCCTCGCCGTTGAGCACGCCGAGGCCGCCGAGGCGGCCCAGCTCGATGGCGAACTCCGGAGACACCAGGGCGTCCGTCGGATGGGCGATGACCGGGATCTCGAAGCGGTAGGCGTCGAGCTGCCAGGCGGTGGAGACATCCTTGGAGGAGCGGGTGCGCCGCGAGGGCACGATGTTGATGTCGCTGAGTTCATACGTCCGGCGGGCAGTCCGGCCCATGCCGATTTCGACCATGTCGCGCATCTGGGCCTCTAGCGGGCGTAGTAGTTGGGGGCTTCGACGGTCATGGTGATGTCGTGCGGATGGCTCTCCTTGAGCCCGGAGGCGGTGATCCGCACGAACTGCGCGCGCTGCAGATCCTCGATGGTGGGCGACCCGGTGTAACCCATCGCGGCTCGCAGGCCGCCCGTCAGCTGATGGATCACGGTGCTCAGCGGCCCACGGAACGGCACCCGGCCCTCGATGCCCTCGGGAACCAGCTTGTCCTCGGAGAGCACGTCGTCCTGGAAGTAGCGGTCCTTGGAGTAGCTACGCCCAGTGGATCCAGCGGCGCCCCGGCCCTGCATGGCGCCCAGCGAACCCATGCCGCGGTAGCTCTTGAACTGCTTGCCGTTGACGAAGATGAGATCCCCGGGGGCCTCCGCGGTCCCGGCCAGCAGCGAGCCGAGCATCGTCGTCGACGCCCCGGCGGCCAGCGCCTTGGCGATGTCGCCGGAGTACTGCAGACCGCCGTCGGCGATCACCGGCACACCGTGCGGCGCGCACGCCGCGGTGGCCTCCAGGATGGCGGTGATCTGCGGCGCGCCGACCCCGGCCACCACCCGGGTGGTGCAGATCGAACCCGGACCCACCCCGACCTTGACGGCGTCCGCACCGGCCGCGACCAGCGCCGCGGCCGCACTGCGGGTGGCCACGTTGCCGCCGATGACCTCGATCTTGTGTCCCACCTCGGCCTTGACCTTGCCGACCATCTCCAGGACCAGCCGGTTGTGGGCGTGCGCGGTGTCGACCACCAGGACGTCGACCCCGGCGTCGGCCAGTGCCATGGCGCGTTCCCAGGCGTCGTCGCCGACACCGACCGCCGCGCCGACCAGCAGCCGGCCGTCGCTGTCCTTGGTGGCCAGCGGGTGCTGCTCGGTCTTGACGAAATCCTTCACGGTGATCAGCCCGGTCAGTCGGCCGCGGCCGTCGACGATGGGCAGTTTCTCGATCTTGTTGCGCCGCAACAGTCCCAGCGCGGCGTCGGCGGTGACGCCCTCCTGCGCGGTGATGAGCGGCGACTTGCTCATCACCTCCGAGACCGGCTTGCTCATGTCGACTTCGAAGCGCATGTCGCGGTTGGTGATGATGCCCACCAGCGAGCCGAAATCATCGACGACCGGCAGACCCGAGATGCGGAACCGGGCGCACATGGCGTCGACCTCGGCCAGCGTGTTGTCCGGCGAGCAGGTGACCGGGTCGGTGACCATGCCGGCCTCGGAACGCTTGACCATCTCGACCTGGCCGGCCTGGTCGGCGATCGAGAGGTTGCGGTGCAGCACCCCCATGCCGCCGGCACGGGCCATGGCGATCGCCATCCGGGCCTCGGTGACGGTGTCCATGGCCGAGCTGACCAGCGGCACCCGCAAGCGGATCTTCTTGGTGAGCTGGCTGGAGGTGTCGGCGGCGGCGGGCACCACGTCGGACGCGGCGGGCAGCAGCAACACGTCGTCGAAGGTCAGGCCCAGCATGGCGATCTTGTTGGGGTCGTCGCCGCCGGTCAGGACCTGTTCACCGGGCATGTCGAGCAGACGCGCCGAGAGGCCGTCGATGCGGCCGGTGCTGCCTTCGGCAATGGTCATCGGTGGGCCCCCATCAGCAGGCGGATCAGAGACCCCATCCTATCGGCACGCGGCCGCGATACCTGGCGCGATACCTCCCCGGCTGCGTAGGGTGGACTCGTGCGCGACCACCTTCCACCAGGCCTGCCACCGGACCCCTTCGCTGACGACCCGTGCGATCCCACGGCGGCGCTCGATGCCCTGGAGCCCGGTCAGCCGCTGGACCCGCAGGAGCGCTCGGCGGTCGAGGCCGACCTCGCCGACCTGGCGGTCTACGAGGCACTGCTGGCCCACAAGGGCATCCGCGGTCTGGTGGTGTGTTGCGACGAGTGCCAACAGGACCACTATCACGACTGGGACATGTTGCGCGCCAACCTACTTCAGCTTCTTGTCGACGGGACGGTCCGTCCGCACGAGCCGGCCTACGATCCCGAGCCGGACGCCTATGTCACCTGGGACTACTGCCGCGGCTACGCCGACGCCTCGCTGAACGAGGCCACCTCGGACTACGACGGCCTGCGCTGACCCGCTGACGATTCGGGCGTAATCAGCCCGCCGCGCCGCTTTGCGGCGCCGGAGCCGGGACGATCACCGCGGTGGTGACCACCGGCGCCTGCGGGCGTGTCGGTTCCGCGGTCGGCGCAACGGCGGTGGCCGGTTGTTGCGGAACTGTGGTGGGGACCACAGCGGTGGTCAGCACGGGAGCGGCGGGCGTGGCGGTCGGCGGCGCCGCCGTCGAGGGCGCCGACGCCGGTGCCGAGGCCACGGACTGCTGGACGACGGCCGTGCTCGTCGCCGCGGGCGCAGCCGTCGTCGTGGCGGGGGCCGCCGTGGAGGAGGCGGCCCGGGCCGCGGTCGTCGTGGTGCTCGCCGGCGCGGCAGACGTGCTGCTCGGTGCCGCGGTGGTACTGGCCGGCGCGGCGGTGGTACTGGCCGGCGCCGACGAGGTGCTGGCCGGCGGCGGGGTGGTCGTAGTCGGCGCCGCGCTGGTCGCGGTGGTACTGGCGGGCGCCGGACTGCTCGGGGTGGAGGTCGGCGACGGGGTCGCGGACGTGGGCGGCGGCGTCGTCGACGGTGGCGTCTGCTCCGGTGATGTTGAGCCCGGGGCCGACGGCGACGTCGTCACCTCCGACGGCGACGGACTGGGGCTGCTGGAGCCCGTCGACGGCGAGTCCGGCGTGGTCGAGATGGTGATCGGCGGGATCGGGGTGTTCGGCACCGTGGTCGCGGCCGGGGTGGGCACGAGTTCGGCTGCCGACGCCGGGACGGTGTAGGTGATGCCGGGCGCGACGGTGGCCTCGGGATTGCGCTCGACGACCTTCGCCGACAACTGGTTCCACTGATCGAACAACTGCTGCTTCTGGTCCGCGTCGCCGACGGAGGCCACCTGCGTGCTGACCGCGACGAGCTTGTCCTGCGCCGCCTGCCAGTCGCCGCGGGCGATCAGGTCCTGAACCTGGTTGAGCTCGGTCTGCGCGGCCAGGGCGACCTGGTCGGTGCGGACCTGCTTGGGCGCCCCGAAGAACATCGTCCGCAGCCCATAGAGCGCATCACCAGGGCCGGCGCCGGAAACGACCGCGCCGAATCCACCGATGCCCAGGACCGCGGCGGCGACGGCACCGACCACGCTCAGGCCGCGGCGGCTGCGCCCGCTGCCCTGCTTCTCGGCCAGGCCGGCCTGCAGTGCGGTGACGGCGTCCTGCTCGGTGACCAGGCCGGTCGCCGGCGGCCAACGCATCTCGTCGCGCCAGCCGCCCAGCAGCGCGAACAATTCCGCGTCGGCCTGATCCCGCGGGGGAACCGACTGCCCGGCGGCGAGGGCGTCGACGAGCCGGTCACTGGCCAGCACGGCATCCAGCGACGCGTCGTCGTTACCCGGGGTGCGTCCGAAGTCAGACATGGTCGGGTCCTGCCGCCGTGATCTCCAGCTTGAGCTTCGCCAGGGCGCGGTGCTGAGCGACCCGGACCGCACCCGGCGTGCTGCCGACCGCCTCGGCGGTCTCCTCCGCGGACATGCCGACCACGATGCGCAGGATCAGGATCTCGCGCTGCTTGTCGGGCAGGGTCTCCAGAAGCTTGTTCATCCGGCTCGCGGCGTCGGCCTGCAGTGCCATCTGCTCGGGTCCCGACTCGAGCGAGTACCGCTCCGGCACCTGATCGGTGGGCTCGGAGCGATTACGGCCGGCGGCGCGGTGAGCGTCGGCGACCTTGTGGGCAGCGATGCCGTACACGAAGGCCAGGAAGGGGCGACCCTGATCCTGGTAGCGCGGCAGCGCCTGGATGGCGGCCAAGCAAACCTCCTGAGCGACGTCGTCAGCTGACAGACCCACTCGCTCCGCGGTCCCCAGGCGAGCCCGGATGTAACGGACCACAATTGGACGAATGGTCTCCAGTACTTCCCGGAGCGCATCCCGGCTGCCGGCCACGGCCTCAGCAACGGCGGCGTCGAGACGATCTCCCGGAATTGTCATCGACGGCGATATCTCCAACGTTACGAACGGCGCTCTTCGGTGACAGCGTGGTCCCAGCTAGACCATATCTGTCTGTGCTGGGTATCGGCGTTAGCCGCCGCTCCAGCGGCCTCCGCGCCGTGTCACCTCGGCGGCACACTGTTCCCGGATCGTTACCACTTCGTGCGTTGCGCGTGTCGTGCTTCCGAGGTCGGACAGCAGGCAGGCCAACGCCCACCGTAACGGCACCAGACCGTAGACGGCGGTGTCGGTCAACGCCCGATCGGCGACCTCGCGGGCGCGGTCGATGGCCCCCGCGCTGCAAAGTGCCGCGGCGAGCACCACGTCGCTCTTCACGCGGTGCCGGCGCAGCGCGGGCAGGGCCCGTTCGGCAAGCTCGACGCCGCGTTCGGCCGACGCCTGGGCCCGCATGCCGTCGCCGGCCGCCATCGCCAGTTCGGCACCCACCCAGGCCCGCCGGATCGCCAGCCGCGCCGGCGGGACGTCGACACGCGCCAGTTCGGCGTCGGCCCGCTCCAGCAGGGTGGCCGAGACCGCCAGCCGGCCAACACCGAGGGCGTCCGCAGCCAGTCCGACAAGCGCGTCGACGGCGGGCTCCACGGTCGACGCGCCGTCGGTGCCCGCGAGGGCGAGCGCCCGGCCGTCCCAGCCGCGGGCTGCCCGGTGGCCGCCGAGTTGGCGCAGGAACGAAGCCCGGGTGCTCAAGGCCAGCGAGGCGAGCCCGCCGGCAGGCAACTGGCGCAGCAGTGCCGACAGGTCGGCCTGGGCGCTGCCGTAGTGGCCCTGGCCCCCGGCCGCGACGGCGCGCAGCCACAACTCGGCCGGTGTGTGCGCGGCGGGCAGGGGCCACATTCCGGGGTCCTCACCGAAGGCTGCGGCCGAGAGGGCGGTAGCGGTCATCTGATCCGCGACGCTACCAAGGGCGCCTAGGCCGAATGTGACGAGAAGGTCGGTTAACAGTTTGTGGTGGCCGTGTTACGGCCATGTCAACTGGCTGTCGAGCGCTATGAATTCAATGGCGTTGGTGGCAGCGGTTTTCTGCGGAAACGGGGCGCCGCCGGGTCCGCGCCCGCCCCGTTAGCACCCCGGCCAACGGCGCGGATGCGCAATGATGAACGTGATGTAAATTCTCGGCCTGCGGTTATGTGATTGCGCACATAAGTCCACTATTGACCGCCTCGCCGACCACCCCATAGCTTGTGTCCCACGAGTAGTCACCGGCGACAGTGCTCGGATCGGTTCCACAACTCACGCGCGAAAGATGCGCGGAGAGAGGGGTTTTCCAATGCCACAGCCGCAACAGCTACCCGGGCCCAACGCAGACATCTGGGATTGGCAGATGGCCGGACTCTGCCGGGGCGTCGACTCGTCGATGTTCTTCCACCCCGACGGCGAACGGGGCCGGGCGCGGGCGCAGCGGGAGATGCGCGCCAAGGAGATGTGCCGGCGCTGCCCGGTGATCACCCAGTGCCGCTCGCACGCGCTGGCCGTCGGTGAGCCCTACGGCATCTGGGGCGGCCTGAGCGAGTCCGAGCGCGAGCTGCTCCTCAAGCGCGGAATCCGCCGCACCGCCTGACCGCAAGCGAACGACTCGAGAGGCCCATCCCGCATCGGGGTGGGCCTCTCGTCGTTCGCGGTATGTTGCGGCGATGAACGAGTCTCTCGCGGTCGAACGACGCGGCAAGGTCGCTATCCTGACCATCAGCGATCCGCCCCACAACCCCATGTCGATGGCCTTCATGGACCGGCTCGAGTCGCTGGTCACCGACATCGCCGCCGACCCGGCCATCCGGGCCGTCGTCCTCACCGCCGCCGGTGACAAGAACTTCTCGGTGGGGATGAACCTCAAGGAGATCAGCGGCTCGCTGGGCGACCGGGAAGCGCTCGACGCGATCTTCGATCAACGCCTGCGGGTGCTGGCGGCCATCGAGAACATGGACAAACCGTGGATTGCCACCCTGTTCGGCAATTGCCTCGGTGGTGGACTGGAGCTTCCGCTAGCGTGCCACTTCCGCCTGGCCGCGCAGGACGGCGCGCGCATCGGGCTGCCCGAACTGCACCTCGGCACCGTGCCCGCCTGGGGTGGCAGCGCACGGCTCGCCCGGCGCGTCGGGCGCGACCGGGCCATCGACCTCATCCTGCGGGCCAAGACGTTGTCGGGCCCGGAGGCACTGGGCATCGGACTGGTGACCGAGGTCTGGCCCAACGATGAGCTCAAACAGCGCGCCGTGGAGTTGGCCGAGGAGCTCGCCGCGATGCCCCGCCTCGCGGTCGCGACGATGCTGCGCTGCCTGGTGACCAGCGACGAGAAGACACTGGCGGAATCGCTACGGGATGAGCGCGACGCCGTTCACGCGACACTGTCCAGTCCGGACGCGGCTGAAGGCCTCTCCGCGTTCGTGGAGAAGCGCAGGCCGGTGTTCGGCTAGCCCCTCGACGCCCGCGCCGAGGACCATTCCGGCGCGCGCTTCTCGATGAAGGCCTGCACACCCTCGAGCGCGCACGGATTCATCATGTTCGTGGCCATGGTGGCGCCGGCGTCGGCGTAGGCGGAGTCGATGCCGACCTCGACCTGGCGGTAGAACAGCGCCTTGCCCATCGCGATGGCGACACCCGGCTTGGCGATGATGCGGGCCACCAGGGCCTCGACCTCGTCGTCCAGCGCCTCCGGTGCGGCCACCCGGTTCACCAGACCCAGTTCCCGGGCCTGCTCGGCGGAGACGAAGTCGCCGGTGACCAGCATCTCGAAGGCGGCCTTGCGGGGCACATTGCGCGACAGCGCCACCCCCGGGGTTGCGCAGAACAGCCCCACGTTGATGCCGCTGACCGCGAAGCGGGCGTCCCGGCCGGCCACCGCGAGGTCACACATCCCGACGAGCTGGCAGCCCGCCGCGGTCGCCAGCCCGTGCACCCGCGCGATCACCGGGACCGGCAGGCGCTGGATGGCAAGCATCACAGCCGTGCACTGGGCGAACAGCCGCTGGTAGTACTGCAGCGACGGTTCGGCCCGCATCTCCTTGAGGTCGTGACCTGCGCAGAACGCCTTCCCGGACGCCCCGAGGACGACGACGCGCACCGTGTCGTCCGCAGCGATCGCGTCGAGGACTTCGCCGAGCGCGGTCAGCATCGCCTCGGACAGCGCGTTAAAGGCCCCGGGCCGGTTCAGGGTCAGCGTGACGACGCCGCGATCATCGCGGTCCTGGAGCAGCAGCGGTTCATCCACGCTTCCGATCCTGCCCCGCATCCTCCGATTGCAGGATGCCGAATCGTCAACAACATCCTCGTTCTGGCCGATTTTGCGCGCCGGCCAATTCCGGCAATCTGGGTTTCAGCAAGCCGGAGACACCGGCACCCAACAGAAGGAAGAGAAAGATCATGAAGCGTTTCGCGGTTTCGACAGTGCTGGCCGGTGGGCTGTTCGCGGGTCTGCTGGGAATGGCGGGCGCCGCGCACGCCGACCTCAGCGACGTCATCTGGAACCAGCAGCAACAGCAGCGGGTCTACGTTCCCCACGTCGACACCACGGTTCATCACAGCCGCTGATCCGACACACTTCCGGTCGGCCCGTCACCGCAGAGGTGGCGGGCCGGTCAGTCGTTGGGGAGGGCGAAGATCGGTACGGCAGCCGCCTTACCCTTCAGCGCGTGCGAACCCCGGTCGACGAGGCCGGCCGGCCGCGCGACGAGCGCATCGACGCTCTGCGCGGTGAGCAGGATGCCGTCACCGGTGGTCTTGGTGAGTTGCTCGACCCGGGCGGCGACGTTGACCGTGTCGCCGATGAGGGTGAACTCGAGCTTGCCACCGCCGCCGATGGTGCCGGCGATCACCGTGCCGGTGTTGATGCCGATGCCGATGCGAAGCTCACCCTGGAACCTCCGGGCGACCAGCCGCTGAATCAGCACCGCGGCCCGCACCGCGGCGTCGGCATGGTCGGCGAGGTCGTTCGGCGCCCCGAACACCGCCAAGGCGCCGTCCCCGAGGAACTTGTTGACATGTCCGCCGGCGTCGACGACCGCGGGCACCACGATCTCGAACAGGGCATTGAGCCGCGCGACGGTGTCCTCGGCGGAGTGCGCCTCGGCGAACGGCGTGAAGTCGCGGATGTCGATGAACATCACCGTCACTTGCCGGCGCTCGCCGGTGAACACATCATCGCCCTGTTCGAGCAGGCGCGCCGCCAAGGCCGGATCGACGTAGGTGCCGAACGCCACCTGAAGACGTTGTCGCTCAGCCAGTCCGGCCTGCATGCGGTTGAATGATGCCGCGAGTGCCCCGAGGTCGTCATCCTGCACCACCGGCAGTCGTTGAGTGTAGTCCCCCGCCGCCACGCGTTTGGTGGCGGCGGCAAGGTCGCGAATCGGTGCTAGCGACGGGGCGAACACGCTTCCGACGGTGATCGGGACCCCGATTGCGAGCGTCAAAGCGCTGGCGAGCAACACCCACATCGCCGGACTCCGACCGAGCTGTTCGAATGTGGCCGTCACCATCGCAGTTGCGATGGAGAACGCGAACGCGACAGCGAGAATGGCCAGGTTCGACCATGCGGCGAATCTCGGCCTAGAACGCGGCAGGGAGTCGCCGATCGCCGTCCCTTCAACGAGCGTCACCCGCACCGGACGCATGGCTATCTCCGCGACGCTGTGCACTCCAATAAGGTGGCTGCCCGCCCCGACGGCAACACCCAGTAGTGCGTACTGGACAAGCCGTGATCCGCTCGCGCCTGCAAGTTCACCGGCGACGACCGCCAACACCGCCCCACACACCCCACAGACCACGAGACCCCTGACGATCGCGCCGCGGCCCCAGCTGTAGGTTGCTTCCAACGCCGTTGCCGCGTCGATATTTTCACCGGCAGCCCACCGCTCCACAGTCCGCAATGGGCCTACGCCGGGAAGCACCAATCCGAACGCGAGAAACAGCATCGTCACACAGGTAGCACCGACCGCCGCGAGGTAGCGGTCATAGCCGTTCGCCTTCATCCACGAATCGACCACGACCATGTGCTGATCGATGGGTTCGTAGCCGCCTGCGAAGCCCATCATCACCAGGAGTGACTCCCACGGCACCGACTGCGCCTTCGCGGCTTGCGCGCGGACAGTATTGATGGCGTCATTCAAGCGATCTACGTAGTCATCGCTTTGCGCGGAGTGCAGGCTTAGCTTGTAGGCGCAAGCTGCCTTGGTCACCAACTCCAGCTCCGGCGTCATCCCGACCACCGGCTGCGCCTGCGAGCGCGCCCAGGCTTCCAGGGCGTCGGCGGCATCGGAATGGCCCCTCGCGTCGATATGCCTTCCGCCGCGAATGGCTACGAGCTTGGCCATGCGAAGGCTTGTTGCCGCCTCGCGGACCTCTTTCGGAAGATCAAGGATGGGCGGGTTGCAGGGCCATTCCAGCGTGTACCCATTCGCCTCGCTGGTAGACGCCTCCGCCAGCTCGCCAGCGACCGCCTCCTTGATAGCCGAATCGCGCTCTAGGGCGTGAGGCTTTCTCCACGGATAAAGGTCGGGGTGACGTTCGGCCACCGCTTCGTTCACTGTCTTGCGCTCGCTCGCCACCGGAGCGGGCGTGCAGGAGAATCGACAGAGCCCGGTATCCCTGATCGGTATTTCGTGCTCTTGCTTCGTCGCCGTCTGCTTGTCGCAGTTCGGGCAAACATAGGGCACCGGAGCGGACGTGCAATGCGGGCACTTCCCAGGCTCATGCCAGCGCGCGCCGTCGATGGAAAAGCAAACTCCCGCCATACCCTTCGGAGCCACCGGAGCGGGCGGCGGGGCGGGCTGCTCTGAACGATGGCAAGAGTAGAAGCCGCGCTGGTCGTAGTGATCAACTCCGGACTCGTCGCAGTTCGGGCACGCCGACTTCTCCCCATGCGTCGCCACAACCTCACCGCAACGCTCTATCAACAACTCCCCAAGATCGACAGCGCCAACCCACTCTCCATCCATCCCGAGAGCCACCGCAGCGCGCTGTATCTGTTCATCTCGCAGGTCACGCTCGGCGCACATCTCCTCGCAATGCGGGCACTCCTTCGCCTCCTCTGGCTCGCCGTACAACTTGCGGCGGGCGAGGATGCACTTCTCTGCCCACCGATTAACCTTGCTGTACGGGCACTCGTAGACGAGTCCGATGTACGCCTGCTCGCGCACCATAATGGCATCCCACAGCGCCCGCTCTTCCGCTGTTAGGTCTTGCGGCTTCAGTGTGTCAGGCATTTACCACCTCGGTTTTACTACAGTGAAACGCGTTACGTGCCCGCAACGTTGACAAGTATGCTCGTAGTGTCCTTCCTCGAAGACCATCATCGACGGCGGATTGTGCGACGGGTCTGCGCAGATGGTACTCGGGTCAAGGTCACGCACTTTCCTAGTACCGCCAACACGCGAATGCTTCCAATTCTTCTGCTTTGGTGCGTCAGTCAGCATGTCCCAACTCCTTCCTAAGCGCGGCGATTTTGCGCTCTATCTCTCGGTAGTGGTGTTCTGGCTCCATGTCGGAGAGTTCCTCCAGTACGGCGAGTTGAGCGCGAAGGCCGGTGCGCAGGGCTACGCGGTCGCAGTGTTGCACTGCGGTCTCCATGTGGATGTTCTCGTAGAACTCGCGGCGCATCTCCTCGTCACTTGCTATCCACTTTGGCCTCTCGCTCATCCCAGCTCCTTCGCCGCCAAGAGCGCGGCGTCTGCCTTGTCGATAATTGCGAATAGCTTTGCCTTGTCGAACATCTTCCCGTCGTAGTTCCCAACGAAAAGGCGAAGATTAGCCGCTCCTTCCAGCGCCTCCACCAACTGCGCCCGAACCTCCCGTTCCCGCTGCATGGCGGCGAGGTGGTCGGAGTAGAAGACAACTCCGCCGTCTGATTGCTCAACAAAGTTGCCCGCCGTCTGTGAGTATCGCCACCGCTGAATCGCCATCATCCCTCCAGCTAGTTACCGTTGTCCGTCGCGTACATCGGAGATCCATCGACGGCGAGCGTTTCGCAAAGCTCATCGAACCGCTTCTGATCGCAGTCTGACCATGACTTTCGCAGCACTAGGCCAGCCAACTCCCGCCACAGCGCCTCGCGCTTCTCGGCGGCGGCGAGGGCCAGCGCTATCCCGGCATTGAACGAATACCGCCCCATTACGTCTCCGTGAATGGACCGAAGTTCATCGTAGCGGTCCATGATCTCCTCCTCCGTCAACACCTTGCGCGGGGCGGTCATTCCGACACCTCCGCATCGTGCGCGCTATCGTGGATGCAGAACCGTTCGGTGTTCATGTTGATGAGCATTCCCGTCTCAACACGTCCGATTGTTCTCTCGCTCCTCCCGGTTACGTCCACCGTCGAAACGACCTCGCCGGTTTCGCGGTTGCGGGCTATATCTCCAACGATCTGCTGCAGCGTCAGGCCCGCGAGCGGGTGCTTGGCGAGGCGCGTCTGGTCATGG
>ERZ650311.878-NODE-878-length-16588-cov-8.657594_pt1 | contig 16588 bp, 18 predicted proteins | sample MGYA00376247_ERZ650311 | MGnify/ENA primary metagenome ERZ650311 (study PRJEB26733, sample SAMN07839324) | wastewater metagenome | biome: small river; feature: stream; material: water | place: USA: North Carolina | collected 2016-07-28 ... | reverse complement strand
GGGAGTGGTGAAATGGCAGACACGCAGGTCTTAGGAACCTGTGTCTTCGGACGTGCGGGTTCAAGTCCCGCCTCCCGCACACATCTATAGTCATCACATGGCAAAGAAATCACCAGCCAAAATCAAAAAAGAGGCCGCTGAAATTAAGCGAGCTGCCGCTGCGCGCCGTGAAGAAAAGAAGTTACAAAAGCTAAATCTGCAATCACAATCTGCCGTTACAAATGATGGAGTCGATCTTGAGTACTACGCATCTGTTGATCAAGCCTGGGTCGAAATTGGCTTAGCTGCACCGGCACGACGTGCGCTGATTGATGATGGGTTATTCAAACTATCGGATCTTCGAAAGACATCTCTCGCTGCAATAAAAGAGTTGCACGGCATGGGACCTAATGCAATTCGCATTCTGACAGCAGAGATGAAGAAAGCAGATCTTTCCTTTAGAAAGTAATCCAGTTGTTAATCAATTACTGAAAGCAAAGGCAATCAGTGCAACTCCGGCCAGCGCCATCAAAGCCTTAATCTCGCGACGAGCGAGAACTTTCACTAATGAAGGAACATATGTTGCGCCAAGGATTGCGGCACCTGGTCCAAAGATTAATGCGCTACGAGAAATGATGTCGGGCTCACCCCACTGGTATCGAAGATTAATCAAGCCACATGCAAAGAGCAGGTAGCCACCCATTCGATAGTTGTTGATCCAGTACTTGTCTAATTTTTCTTGACTCATGTGATTAGTCTAGGAATGCAAACAGGAGTGCCGCTTTCGCGACACTCCTGTTTTTAGGATTCTTACTTAGAAGAGATCCACTAATCGATGATTAGTGATCGTCCTTCATTCCCTCTGCGATTGACTTCATACGAGCAATCTTCAGGATTGTTAGACCGAATACACACTTAGCTAGAACGTCAGCGATTGTGTAACCAACCTGAACAGTTACGAATGATGATGCTGAAGCGTCACCAACGATGTTGAAGATGTAAGCGATTGGGTATACGCCCCATGTTGCGATAAGAAGCAGACGCAAACGGCCTACAGTCTCTGCAACACCAGCTGGCTGGCGATCCAATGACTTGCTGAGCTCTACGAATAGTACGTAAAGGATGTATAGGAATGGGATTGTTGATAGAACACCGTATAGAACCTGTGTGTTCTGATCTGCTGAGATTTCACCTGGGTAACCAAGCGCGATCATCGCAGCTGAAGCTGGGACCAAACGCATGATCAATGAGCGTGAAACTTCGCGGGTTAGAGCAAGTACAGCAATAACCTCTACTAGTAGTAGTGGCACAGTTAGTAGCCAGTCAACGTAGCGGTATGCCTCGTTGAATGCGTTCTGTGAACCATCTAGAAGAACTTTTCCACCCTCTGATGCATGCTTGAATGAATCAAAGATGCGTAGGTAGTGGTAGCCAGCAATGAATGTAACCATTGATGACATTACAAGGGCGTTACGGTACTTAGGTAGAACACGCTGCTGAGATACGAGAGTGTAAATCGTGCAAGCGAGCATTGAAACTAGTCCAAACGAGAATACGTTATAGACCAATTGCCACTGGTTGCTATCTAGTTGCATTTATTAAGCCTCCGTGAGGATATATGGAGAGATCCTTTTGACCTCTAAAACCGATGACCCTGGGAGACCTCGAGGAGCTCCCTTGATCTTCGGCACCTCTAGTGTGAACCTGTTGCAAGCCCTTTGCATGTTGAAATAGGCAATTTTGTGAGGATTTTTTCCCAAATTCTGCACAGTTGTGCGTAAAAAGGGGGCGACCAGAGGATCTCTCCCCGATCGCCCCCTATTTCAGGAACTAACTTCTACTGGCCATCCCATCGCTTCATCTCAGCGGCAAATGGATCTAGACCCATTGGACCAAGCTTTAGGGCGAAGTTGTGGAACCTCTTCATATTGAACTTATCGCCCAGACGAGCCTTTGCATCCTCTCGGGAGTTCATCCAGACCCGCTCTCCCACCTTGTAGGAGATCGCCTGTCCTGGCCAGCCAAGGTAGCGATCTGTCTCGCTGCGTGAATGATCCTCATCAAGAAGCGCTTGCTCATTGAGAAGTTTGCGTGAGCTTTCAGCGTTCCACACAACACCATTGTCATCCTTGTATCCAAGGTGCATTCCGATATCTACAACGATACGTGCCGCACGAAGTGCTTGAGCCGATAGGTAACCCATTTCAATTCCTGGCTCATCAAATGCGCCAAGTTCATTCATGAAACGCTCTGCATAAAGCGCCCAACCTTCGCCGTATCCACTGATCCACGCCGCTTGGCGTTGGAAACGAGTAAGGCGATCCTTTTCAATAACCGCTGTTCCAAATTGAAGGTGGTGACCAGGAACTGCTTCGTGGTACCAAGTTGAAACTAAGTGCCAGTTACTCACATCATTCTTACCCAACATTGGAATCCAAGTAGTTCCTGGACGTGAAAGATCCTCTGATGGTGGGTTGTAATAAGGAGCAGAAGCGCTTCCCTCAGGTGCAAGTCGGGCTTCACAAATTGCAACACGAGGGTCGATGTCAAAGAACTCACCATTCAATCGCTTCATTGCTGCATCGGTGAAATCTTGTAAGTACTTCACGACATTTTCTGGACCAACAACTTTGTACTTAGGATCGTTATCCAAGGTATCTGCAACCTCGCGAAGTGTCTTTGCGCCTGGGTTGATGTCTTTTGCGAGCTCCCACATGCGATCGTTAATCGCTTTGAGTTCCTTCTTGCCCCATTCGTATGTAGCTGGAAGATCTAGCTGTGCTCCTGTGAAGTAACGTGCCCAAACCGCATAACGATCTGCACCAACTGCATCATGAGGTGTTGCGATTGGAAGATAGTTGGTACGAAGAAATTCTGCAGTTTCTGCAGATGCTTTTTCAGCAAGCTTTGCAGCTTCGTGAATCGCTGGGTACTTTCCATCAGCATCGAAGTTCTTACACATCGCGCTGTAACCACCGTTGGCGTAGCTATCGAGCTGTGCGATTACTCCATTTACTTGGCGTTGCGCAGTAGTTTTACCCGCCTTTGCCACGGTCATAATCGTTTCGCACCAAGACTTATATGCACCGTCAACCGCCGCTAAACGCTTAGCAATATTGTCAAAATCTTGTGCGGTGTTCTTAGGCATCAACTCAAAGATTGAACGGACATTTGATGGTGGTGATGTCAGCACATTCCACAACACAAATGACTCTTGGCTGTCATGTAATGCAAGGCCTGATTCAAGGCGCTCAACCATTACAGCCTTTGCAATACGATCAATCTCATCGATCGGTTCCATTGCTGCCAGCTTCTTTAAAGTCTCGCGAGTCAGATTTGCGCTGACTTCAGCTGCTGCAATTGAGAAGTCATCTAACTTGTCTTGGTTTAATCCATTTCCAAGATAGGTACATCCCATTGGGCTTAAAGCCGCTTCCTGATCGATGTAAACATCGCTGATTTCGAAAATTGGTGATCTATGTGTCATGGCGCAAGTTTGGCAGTGGTGTTGCCCTTTGTCCACGGTGAATTATGTGAAAGTGCCCTAGGCTTGCCAGATGAGTCAAACACCAGTTATTCCACCCAAGCTACGAGGTTGGTTTCATCTGGGTGCCACTCCTGCGGTCATTATCGCCTCACTTGTGCTTTTTATATTAAGTAAGGAATCGCTGAAGTTTGCGGTGGCTGTTTATTCAATTACAGCAATTATGTTGTTTAGCGTTTCAGCTGTTTACCACCGGGTTCCATGGGTTCCTGCAAAGAAAAAGATTTGGCGTCGCTGGGATCATGCAAATATTAATTTGTTAATCGCAGGTTCATACACACCATTTGCAGTTGCTTTGCTTGAAGGTAGAGATCGCACAATCTTGTTATTGGTTGTGTGGATTGGCGCAGCCATGGGTGTAGGGCTTCGCGTATTTTGGATCGGCGCTCCACGTTGGTTATATGTTGCAAATTATTTATTACTAGGTTGGGTCGCTGTTTTTTACACACCTGCTCTTTATCGCGCGGGTGGTTTATGGGTGTTACTTCCAATCGCTATTGGTGGACTTTTCTATTCAGTTGGGGCGATCTTCTATGCGCTGAAGCGCCCAGGGCGTGAGGCCAAGTACTTCGGCTTTCACGAGCTCTTCCATATCTTTGTTTTAGCAGCGTGGATTAGTCAGTACATCGCAATTTCGGTGGCGATTTACAGTAAGTAAGGCCTTGCTCTAACCTAGGGCACCCCTAGAGATTTGAAATACGAGCAGCGAGGTAGGACATGGCCGAGAAGAAGAGCTTCCTGAACTGGGTTGGCTTTACCGGAGAAGATGAATCTTCTAACGTTCCATCATCTGTTGACCGCATCCGCGAACTTGAAGCACAGATTGCAGATCTGAAGTCTCGTCGCGACATCACCGGCTTAACAAAAGAAGAGTTTGAAATCCTCGCAACTGAAACTGCGATGTCCATGATCAAATCTGCGCAAGCTCGCGAGAGCAAGGCGCAAGCAGCCGCATCTCGTTTAGTTGCGGAAACAACTCGAGCAACTAAGGAAGAGTTAGAAGCGGCAGATGCTAAGGCCCGTCAAATTCTTAGTGGCGCAGAATCACGTGGACGTAAGTACATCCAAGCAGCTGAATCTGAAGCTGAAGAGAAGATCGCATTGGCAGAATCTGAAGCCGAAGCATTGATGGAGAGCAAGAAGCGTGAGATTGCATCCCTTGCTACCGCTGCACGTCGCGAAGGTGAACGAATCATCACCGAAGCAACAACTGAAGTTTCTGGATACCGCCAATGGTTATCAGGTGTGATTTCAGAGGCTGAGCGTTTGTATCGAATTCAAAAGCAATCTTTAGATGCTGCAGAGTCTGCCATTCAACAATCTCGTAACCGTCTTGATGGTGCTTTCCAGCGTTTGGAAGAGTTACAAAAAAGTGTGCTTGATAATCTCAATGCAGATGACACTTTGATTAATCCAGGACCACTTAAGGTTTCAAGTCAGCGAACACGTCCAGCACTCGATGCACCACGTAAGGCTGTTAAGAAGTCAGCGAAAAAGACTGCAAAGAAAGCTCCTGCCAAAAAGAGTGCAGCTAAGAAATCTTCAAAGCGTTAACTAACCGAATTTAAATAATCATGGCCACTCCCCGAGGCATCCGATACATACCTGCCATCGATGGTTTGCGTGCCGTCGCAGTTATTGCGGTAATGCTGTATCACCTTGGTTTTAAGTGGATTCCTGGTGGTTTCTTAGGTGTAGATCTCTTTTTCGTTATCTCTGGCTATGTGATTACCCGCCTGTTGTTGGATTCAATTCAACGAAGCGGTGGTTTAGATTTGCGCGCCTTTTATGTTGCACGAATCCGACGATTGCTACCTCCGCTAGTTTTTATGATCATTACGACCACAATTGTTGTGGGGCTGTGGGCACCGGACACTATGCGTCGCTTCTTGGGGGACGCGCCATTTGCACTCTTTGGTGGAATGAATTGGTGGCTGGTTTTTCGTCATACCGATTACTTCGAAGCGATCGGACGTCCTCCGCTTTTGCAACACACCTGGTCTTTAGGAGTTGAGGCTCAGTTCTACTTGCTGTGGCCGCTGATTCTCCTGCTGGTTCTCAAGTACTTCGGTAAGAACAAGATCCCTGGTGCAGCCCTATTAATCGCTGCTTTTTCAGGCATCGCCCTTCTTCTAGTTTCGCTCCAAGTTGATGCAGCAAACTCATCTCAAGTAAGCCATGTCTACTTTGGAACAGACACTCACAGTATTGGTTTGTTTTTAGGTGCCGCGCTTGCAGTGAGTTGGATTCCGCAAAATCTGCAAGAAACTGTCAGTAAGAAGGCTCAAGATTTCATCGATGGAATTGGTGTCTTTGGTTTGCTCGGAATTATCGCGGCATTCCTATTTGTTGATGAAACAGATCCAACTTTATACAAGTTGGCATTTCCTTTAGCTGGAATCTTTGGTTGCGCAATCATTACCTCGATTGTTCACCCCGCCTCACGTTTTGCTCCAATTCTTAGCAGTAAACCATTTGTTTGGATTGGTGAACGTTCATATGCAATTTACTTATGGCACTGGGTTGTATTCCAGGTAACTCGTCCAGATTATGATCTTGAGGGATCTGAATGGGCTTTATATGCACTGCGAATTCTCATTGTTTTCGCACTTGCTGATATCTCATTGCGATTAGTTGAACTACCAGTACGTACTGGATTAATTGATTACTGGTTTAAGGGCATGAAATATCGCACTAAGCGAGTGCAACTTCGCCAAAAAGCCGGAGTAATCTTCTTAGTGCTATCCGTTGCAACAATTACTGCAACCGCTGCGACAAGTGCAATTGCCAAGGGTGATCGCCAATTAGCAGAACTAAAGGAACAACTAGAGCAACCAACAACTACACCTGAAATAAAGCAGGGCGGGTTATGGGTTACAGGTGACTCGGTAATTCTTGGCATTAGATTTGAATTAGATACCCGTCAACACATTGGATTAATCAATGCTCGTGTGGGTCGACAAGCACCGGAGTTACTGGAAGTAATTCAGCATGACAAAGCAAATATGCAAGGGGCAACAATTGTTTTGAATCTGGGTAATAACAACAAGTTAACTGAAGATCAGGTTGCTGCGATTTTTACTGCGATCTCAGATCAGCCCAAGATTGTTGTTGTGAACACCGCAGTTCCTCGTGGCTGGCGCGATGAAAACAATGCATTAATCGCACAGTACGCCGCACAATATGGAGCTCAATTAGTTGATTGGGCTGCTATTTCTGATGGTCACCCCGAGTACTTTGGTCCAGATGGTGTGCACTTAGTACCTGCAGGAGTTCGTGCATACGTGGATGCGATCACAAGCAAGTTGTAAAAGTTTGCGAAATAAAAAAGCCCCCACCAATCGGTGAGGGCTTTTTTAATTAATACTTTTTACTTGAACTCGCCTGGAATTCCAAAAGCTGTTGCTGATGCAGTCTGTCCATCTGAGTACACAGATGAAACGCGGAACTGAGTCCAGCCTGAATCACTAGCCTTTGTAACATTCTGAGTAAGTTGATCAGCAGGAACTGTTGCAATAACGGTCCAATCGCCCTTTCCGTTCGCACGGATTTCAACGTTGTAACCTGTTAATCCATCAACTGCTGTTGGAGCAATCCAGCGAAGCTTTAATCCATCTGCACTCTTGAGAGCCACAAACTTTGTTGGAGCTTCAACTGCAGCAACTGTTGCAGAAGCAGACTCTGATGCTGATGGTTCAGCTGAAGCAGATGGTTCTGCAGATTGTGAGATTGATGGTGCAGGTCCTGCAGCATCATCACTATCTGTTCCAGCTGACTTTGACCAAACGATTGCAACTAATACTGCAATTCCAATTACTACAAACCATGCTGTGCGATTAGAGGTTGATTGCTTTGGGGCTGCAACCGGCTTTGGTGCGGCTGGTGCTGCAACAACTGGCTTTGCAACTACCGCTGCTGGTGCAGATGTAACTGCAACCGCTGCCTTCTTAACAACGCGCTTTGCCGGTGCCTTCTTTGCTACCTTCTTAACAGCAGCTTTCTTTGCAACCTTCTTCGCACTCTTCTTTGCAACAGACTTCTTAGCGACCGCCTTCTTTGCAGTCTTCTTAACCGCTGACTTCTTCGCGGTCTTCTTTGCAACAGGCTTCTTCGCTGCTGTCTTCTTTACTACCTTCTTCTTTGCCACTGCCTTTTTAGCTGGTGACTTTTTTGCAGCAGTCTTCTTTGCTGCCTTCTTTGCGGTCTTCTTAACGGCCACGTCGAACTCCTTATGTTGCGGTACACACGTAATTAACGTGCGTTATGGGGTTAAGGCTACCCCAGGCTCCCAAGCAATTGGATGACATGAGGCGCAATACTGCGGAGTGATTTCCCACGGTGACTGACCAAATCCTTTTCCTCTGCGCTCATTTGTGCGGAGGAAATACTTAATCCGAGTGGCTGGAAAATTGGGTCGTAGCCAAAACCGTTTTCGCCCACTGGGGCGTGAAGAATATGGCCTTCAAATCGACCTTCAGCAACCTGTTCGCGGCCATCGGGTAACACTAAAGAAGCAACACACATAAAGTGAGCGGTGCGCTTTTCATCTGGAACATCCTTTAATTGATCTAGAACCTTCTCAAGGTTTGCCTGATCATTTCCATGTTCACCGGCCCAGCGAGCCGAGTAAATACCTGGATCGCCATTCAGTGCATCAACGCACAGTCCTGAATCATCGGCGATTGCAGGTAACCCAGTTGCCAGGCATGTGTAACGGGCTTTTAGAAGAGAGTTCTCTTCAAAAGTTGAACCAGTTTCATCTACATCAACTAAATCGGGAAATTGATCTACTCCAACTAATTCAATCTCACCTGGTGCTAACGCTTCCAAAATGCGACGGAACTCGATGATCTTTCCTTGATTACGTGTTGCTAAGACAAGTTTGTGCGACATTACTTCGCAAGCACATCTTTCTGAAGTTGACTCAAAGTTCCGCAACCAGCAACAGCTAAATCAAGAAGTTGATTGAGAAGCGCACGATCAAATGGTTCACCTTCGGCGGTTCCCTGAACTTCGATGAAACGTCCATCGCCTGCAACAACAACATTCATATCTGTTCCAGCACGAACATCCTCTTCGTAACAAAGATCTAACATCGGAACACCATCGATGATTCCAACACTTACTGCGGCAACGGAATCATTGAGAGGTTTTGCATCAGCCTTGATGTGACCTTGTGACTTCGCCCAGTTAATTGCATCGGCAAGTGCAACGTATGCACCAGTGATTGCTGCAGTACGAGTTCCACCATCTGCTTGCAAAACATCACAGTCAATAACAATGGTGTTCTCGCCAAGCTCTTTCATATTTACTACTGCGCGAAGTGAACGACCAACTAAGCGTGAAATCTCTTGTGTGCGACCACCCAACTTTCCCTTAACGCTCTCACGATCAGAGCGTGTGTGGGTAGCGCGAGGAAGCATTGAGTATTCAGAAGTTACCCAACCATTTCCGGTGTCCTTTAACCATCGAGGTACACCTGGTGTAAATGATGCGACGCATAGAACCCGAGTCTTACCGAACTCAACTAAAACCGAGCCTTCTGCATGGTCTAACCATCCGCGGGTGAACTTAATTTCGCGAAGATCGGTTACTGCGCGTCCATCATTGCGTGCCATGTAGTGCTCCTAGTTTTTTGTTAGCGATTGGTGTTCGACTTGAGTTACCTCGGGCCCTAGAAAACGTCGAGCTAAGGTTTCGAAAGCCTTTGCATCACCGGTTGCTAAGAATCTATGTGTGGCAGGGTTAGAGCTATGAGCTCGCAAAGAACCATTTTCTACAAGTGTTCGATATAAATCTTTTGCTGTTTCTTCAGCGCTAGATACCAAGGTGACGCCCTCACCCATCACATAGGAAATAACACCTGTAAGTAATGGATAGTGAGTACATCCCAAAACTAAGGTATCGACCTTTGCATCCATGACTGGAGCTAAGTACTCACGAGCTACCTTTGTAATTTCGGGGCCAGATGTTTCTCCGCGCTCTACAAACTCAACAAATAATGGGCAGGCAATTGATGTTATGTTCAATTGAGGCGCAGCCGCAAATGCATCTAAATATGCTTTTGAATCAATTGTTGCGCGAGTTCCAATGACACCCACATTTCCAGAGCGAGTTGCAGCTACTGCGCGACGCACTGCAGGTTGAATAACTTCTATGACAGGAATTGAGTAACGCTCACGTGCATCACGCAGCATCGCTGCCGATGCGGTATTACATGCGATAACAATTGCTTTAACACCTTGCTCAACCAGGTAATCCATGGTTTCGAGTGCAAATTCACGAACTTCAGCAAGTGGACGTGGTCCATATGGACCTCGCGCAGTATCGCCAATATAAAGAGTGGATTCGTTAGGAAGTTGATCGAGAATTGCACGAGCTACGGTTAATCCGCCAACTCCTGAATCAAATATTCCAATAGGTGCATCACTCACAGGCTTAGCCTACCTTGCGTCTGTGCAGTATCAGCCAAGTAAACTATTCAGAATCATCCATAAGCGCAGAAATTAAACTTTCCTGCAGCCAACCAAGCCAGCTATACACCGCATAAACAGCGCGCATCGGATCATCTGGTGCCAGGAGCTCTAAATCTTCATGTGAATTTTCTTCAACCTTTAACCGAACACCTAATGCAAGTCTCACATCGTTCATGGCACCTAACCATGCATTTGCTCCATCATGGTCAAGTTCAATGACTCCATCTACCGCTTCTTGTAGATGCATACGCATCGCCATAGCGTGCGCTTGTTTCTTTTGTCGCAAAGTTGATTCGGTGTATCTGCGAAATTCTGATGCATCTACCTGATCTGCATAAGCATTTGGCAAGAGGCGTAACAAGACTTCATCCTCTGGAGGGGTGTCATGAACTGTAATGCCAACCATCGCTGCAAGTGGATCATCATTGTGATGGTCTACTCGCTCTGCTAATAGTTCAATTATTTGTTGAACAAGATTGGTAAGAACCTCTCGCTCAGATTCAGAGAACTTTGCTAAGTAAGAGTTATCTCCGTGTCGGAAAAAACCGTGCTCATTTTCTGTCATAGTGCTTGATCACCGCGCTGCAAGGTTGCCCACAATCCGTACTCATGAAGACGGGCAACGTCATGTTCCATCTCTTCGCGACTTCCGGTAGATACAACCGCTTTTCCTTCGGTGTGTATCTTCATCATTAACTCGTGTGCTTTTTCTTTGTTGTAGCCGAATAACTCCATCAATACATAAGTAACGTAGGTCATTAAATTTACAGGGTCATCCCAGACGATAGTTACCCAAGGAATGTCACCACTGAAGATTGCTTTGAGCTCTTCTTCGATCTTGTCGTTAAGTTTGACCATAGTTAACGAATCACAATCGCAAATGGTTCAGAGGCGATATCGCCAGTGATCTGAACTCGCATTGTGACTACTCCCCGCTTACTTTCAACTGTTGTAAAGGTGAACAAACCATTGGCATCTGAAACAGATGCTGTTCCAATATTTTGCCACTTTCCATTTACATTCTTCTGCAAAAAGGCGCTCTTGCCAACTAGTCGAGGCAGTAGCTGCGCCTTGACGGTAATTGGCTTTGTCTTTACTACTGAAACTGGTCGATCAATTTGGATTTTGCTCTTTACCGCAATCTTTTGCTCGGCACTTTCAGATTCGGCGCGCTCCCACGTTCCTGCGGTGGTGAAACGAAGTGATGCTGCGGTTCCCAAAGTCATAGGAGTTGAAACAGTTCCATCGGCCGCCGTTGTTAAATCAGTGATTTTTGTCCAGGTACTTTCATTTGCACGCTTAATTTCAAGAGCAACGTTGAGACCCGCAATTGGCGTTAAATCCTTAAGGGTAATTAAGGCCTTAACTGTAAAGAGATCTCCGAAGTAAATAGAGCCTTGATCAACTCCCTCAACACTTATTGTGTTTACAACAGGATCTGGAGCAATCGCTAATGCTGCATTTCTGATTTCTAGAGTCGCAGCATTTTCCTCCATTCCCAGTGTCCAGATAGCTGCACCACCTAACCGGTACTTTGCTACAAGAGCCATTCGATCTGCATAACTGCGCGCATTTTGATACCAAACAGTGCGATTGACGGTACATGCTGTTGATGCACCCGTTGTCGAAAGCCCGTTATAACTTTGTGTGTAGTTATAGGTAACTTCACTAAATTTCTCATCAAATGTTGGCACTGCGTTATCGATTGCAGCCTTTGCTGCCGCGTAATTCATTTTAAATGTTGAAGCCTTTGCACCGCCGATTAATCCAGGTGGAGCAGAGGTTGGGCACTTTCCATTGACAGAGGTAATCCAATCGCGACCATATCCAGGTAAGCCCACATAAATCTTTGAGGCAGACATAACACTTAACGCATAGAGAATTGTTTTTTCAGTCCATGACAAAGGCCCCATCGGACCTGGTTTTGCAACTGAATAGTCGTAGGTCATGATTCTTAATCGATCGATACTGCTTGCAATATCTGCCCAGGCATAAACAAAGTAACCTTTTTGTTTTTCCTTAGGGTCATATAGATAAGGAGTCGATACAGACAATAATTTCTTATTTGCATGCAGTGCAACGCTTAGTTCTTTAATAAAAGCAACCCAACGTGGCGCAGTTTTGCTCCATGTGTCATTTCCATCGACAAAGGCAAAACCTTCATAATCTAAATCAATTCCATCAAAGTTATTCTTCATTACTAAATCAGTAATTGTTTTAACCAGAGTTGTGCGAGTTGTTGCGTTTGCTAAATATCCCGATAACTCTAACTTTCCAGTTCCATCAGTCATAGTTGGAATAACTTGCAACCCTGCCCGGCGCATTAAACACACAGTGTCTGCGATCGGCCACGATGGATTACCGGTTGCGTAATCATCGCGAATAACAGTTGGGCTCTTGAGCGAGTACCAAAAAGGCATGACCTCTTTCATTAAATCCTTGTTAGTAAAAAGGTATGAGCTTTCGATCGCCTGATTTTCTGCAGGACCGTACTGAGATGCATCACAAACAGCGGGTTGCCCAGCAACGGTGGGTTGTGCGGTTGGAAGTTTGCGCACCAATGGCAAAACGGTTTTTACCGAGTAATAAGGAATCCAACCCGACAAAATCTTGCGTGGTGCTTTATCGGCAGCAAATGTTGGTTGAATTGCAACGCTTGCTACAAGAGTTAGTGTGAGTGCGAAGCTAAACAACCGCTTCATAATTACTTGTCTTCAGATGGTGGTTTCAATCCTGCATGAATCTCTTTGCAGGTTGGACAAATTGGATACTTTTCAGGATCTCGAGAAGGAATCCATTTCTTGCCACACAGTGCTTCAACAGCTTTGCCTGTAACCGCTGATTCAACGATCTTGTCCTTCTTCACATAATGAGCAAAGCGATCGTGCCCGCCATCATCTTCTTGAAGTAATTCGGATGGGCGGGTGAGCAGATCGGTATCACCGTCTGAATCTGTTTTTCTGAAGATACCCATGAGGTGGATAAGAATACCTTTGAGCACCTCAAAAGTACGGGTAGAATTCGCAAATGAAGGACTTACTAAGAACCGAGCACCTATCGCGGGCCGATGTCGAGTTATTGCTTTCGACCGCCGCTGAATTTGCTGAGAATCCACTTCGTTCCCAGACCGCGTTGGCTAATAAAACTGTTGCGATCTATATGACAAAGCCTTCTACTCGTACACGTCTTGCCTCTGAAACAGCTGTGGCACATCTTGGTGGAACACCAATCTTTATCCGCGGAGATGAACTACAACTTGGCCGAGGCGAAACGATCGCTGATACCGCCCGCATTATTAGTGGTTATTGCAGCGCATTGATCATTCGTACCTTTGCGCAAGCAGATGTCGATGAACTTGGTGCAAATGCATCGATTCCTGTTATTAATGCTTTAACAGATGTAGATCATCCAACTCAGTTACTTGCAGACTGGTTAACAATCCGTGAAAAGTTTGGAACAGATATCTCTGGTCGCAAATTTGTTTATCTCGGTGATGGAAACAATATGTCTCATGCCTGGTTAATCATGGGCGCAATCATGGGAGCGCATGTTGTTGCAGCTACTCCTTCAGGTAAGTGGGCACCAGATCCAGTTGTAGTTGCGGTTGCAAAAAATATTGCATCACACAGTGGCGGAACTGTTGAAGTCTCTAATGATCCAGAAGCAGCATCAAAGGATGCATCTGTTTTATATACAGATGTATGGATGTCGATGGGTGATTCAGAATCAGATCGTGCAGAGAAAGTGCTAGCACTATCTCCATTTGCTGTGACAGAAAATCTCATGAAGTTAACAGCTAAGGATTCTTTGTTCATGCATTGTTTACCTGCTCATCGCGGTGAAGAGGTTGAAGCGTCAGTGATCGATGGCCCACGCTCAGTTATTTGGCGAGAGGCATATCACCGTAGAACAACCATTCAATCCATTCTGTACCACCTAGTAAATGGTGACTTGAAGGGCTTCACGCACTAACATTTGGGTCATGCGCGTAGCCGTCCCGAAAGAAATCAAAGATGGAGAAAAGCGCGTTGCGCTGGTTCCAGATGTCATCAATAAATTAACTCGACTAGGCCTTGATGTAGTCATCGAAGCTGGTGCTGGTATCCATTCACAAGCAACAGATGCTGACTTTACGGCCGCTGGCGCAACTGTGAAGCAGGGCGATGTTCTTGCAGATGCCGATGTAGTTCTTTCAGTTCAACCATTAACTGCGCAACAGATGGCAACTTTGAAAAAGGGTGCAATCACAATCTCATTCTTGTCACCAGTTACCGCTGTTGATTCAATTGATGCAGCTGCTGCTGCAGGTGTTACCGCATTTTCACTTGAACTTGTGCCACGTATTTCTCGTGCGCAATCAATGGATGCACTTACTTCACAGGCACTGTGTGCCGGTTACCGCGCAGCAGTTGTTGGTGCAGAACTTTCACCGCGATTTTTCCCAATGCTGATGACAGCTGCAGGAACTGTTACACCCGCACAAGTACTTGTACTGGGCGCAGGTGTTGCAGGGTTACAAGCGATTGCAACCTCTCGACGTTTAGGTGCAGTCGTTTCTGCTTACGATGTTCGTCCAGCCTCTGCTGATGAAGTTCGATCAATGGGTGCAACATTTATTGAGTTGGAACTTGAAGCGCTCGAAGGTGCAGGCGGTTATGCGCGTGAGATGACTGAAGAGCGCGCTGCAAAGCAACGTGAACTTCTAACTCCTTATATTGCTAAATCTCATGTTGTGATTACAACCGCGGCTGTCCCAGGACGCCAAGCTCCACGTTTGATGACTCAAGCGATGGTGGATTCAATGGCGCCGGGAACAATCATCGTTGACTTAGCCGCTGAAACTGGTGGAAATGTAGAAGGTTCAAAGCCTGGTGAGATTGTTGAAACCGCGGGCGGAGTTCGCATCTGGGGCGGCAAAGATGTTCCAAGTCAGCTGCCTTTCCACGCATCATTCTTATATTCACGAAATGTTGTGAATCTGCTTTCACTATTTACAGTGCCAGCAAAGGATGATCAAAAGGTGGCGTTTAACCTTGATTTTGAGGATGAAATCATCAACGGTGCTGCCGTTACACACGGTGGATCACGAAGAGGAGCAAAGTAATGAGTGCAATGGCGATTCTTTCAATCTTCGTTTTAGCCGTATTCGTAGGTTTTGAAGTTGTTTCAAAGGTGTCATCAACCTTGCACACACCATTGATGTCGGGTGCTAACGCAATTCACGGAGTTATTTTGGTTGGTGCGATCATCGTGGCCGATCACAGTGAAACAAACCTCGAGCTGGGGCTTTCTATTGCAGCGATTATTTTGGCAACGATCAACATGGTGGGCGGTTTTGTTGTAACTGACCGAATGCTTGAAATGTTCAAAGGAAACAAAAAATGAGCCGCACTCTGTATGACCTCATTGGTCTGGCAGCAGGCGTTGCCTTCATTCTTGCCCTGAAGGGTTTGTCTCATCCAAAGACCGCTCGTCGTGGAAATTTAATTGGTGCATTTGGTGCGACCCTTGCAACCTTGGTGGTCTTCTTTTATGCAAACCCAGGATCATCACTGCCACTTAATCACCTTGGATTAATTCTTGGTGCCATGGCAATTGGTTTGATTATTGGTGTTCCTGCCGCACGCAAGGTTCAAATGACTCAGATGCCACAACTTGTTGCACTATTTAATGGTGTGGGTGGTGGCGCAGCAGCACTTGTTGCAATCGTTGAGTATCTACACCTTGGGGCTGAAGCAACTACAGCCGAAGTTATCTTCACAGTGTTCACAGTTATCGTCGGCTGCGTATCTTTCAGCGGATCGATCATCACCTTCTTGAAGCTTCAAGAGTTAATGACTACTCGCCCAGTTGTTTTCCCAGCTGGTCGCTTTGTTATCGCCGCAACCTTGGTATCGGTAGTCGGTGTTGGTGGCTGGGTTGTGAGCGCATTGGGCACATCACCGCTATTGATTTTGGCTGGTTTATCACTGCTATTTGGTGTGCTCTTCGTACTGCCTGTTGGCGGCGCAGATGTACCAATCGTTATCTCTTTGCTCAACGCATTCACTGGTTTAACAGTGGCGGCCAGCGGATATGTTTTGAACTCAACTTTGCTGATTATTGCCGGAACACTTGTTGGTGCATCGGGAACTATCTTGACCCGTTTGATGGCAGAGGCGATGGGCCGTTCATTGTTTGGAACTTTGTTTGGTGCATTTACCGCAAAGCCACAAGATGTCGCAGCAGCTGGAGAAGAACGTCCAGTGCGTTCAGGTTCACCTGATGATGTTGCGATCTTGCTTAACTATGCACGTCGTGTAGTAATCGTTCCAGGATTCGGACTTGCTGTTGCACAAGCACAACACACAGTTCGCGAATTAGCAGATCTCATGATCTCTAAAGGCATCGATGTTGCCTACGGTATTCACCCAGTTGCAGGTCGCATGCCAGGACATATGAACGTTCTACTCGCAGAAGCAAATGTTCCTTATGATCAATTAGCTGAGATGGATGAAGTGAATCCAACCTTTGGTCAGACAGATGTTGCAATCGTTATCGGTGCAAACGATGTTGTTAATCCTGCAGCCGAGAACACACCAGGTTGCCC
>ERZ650311.875-NODE-875-length-16600-cov-20.879480_pt1 | contig 16600 bp, 14 predicted proteins | sample MGYA00376247_ERZ650311 | MGnify/ENA primary metagenome ERZ650311 (study PRJEB26733, sample SAMN07839324) | wastewater metagenome | biome: small river; feature: stream; material: water | place: USA: North Carolina | collected 2016-07-28 ... | reverse complement strand
TTTTAGTATAAAATACTAAAATCATAATTTACCATCACTATGGTTTACTATTCTTATGCTTGCTTCTATATGTTTTCTACTCTTTGCTATCTAATTGCCAGTGCTTCCTTGTTGCACAAGGGAGGGAGTTTAGCCTTGGCACGTTCCATTTCTTACCAAACGTGACGTTATGCACTCCAATATAGAAAGGGGCCACAACCTCCTCGATCTTGCTTTAAGTATCTTAGCTTATTCACATTAATATATCAGCACTAGAATGCTAAAACTACGACTACGCAAGTCAATAATTAGATCATGTATTGCCCTTACTTACTGCAGGTTTACATAAGACTCGGAAGCAAAGTAAAAATCCCAAATTTTACCATTAAGAGTAGAAGTTCCTGCATTACATTTACCTATTTTTAGCGTTCTCTGTGTGTTGGGGGTATTACTTAGAGTAGCTGCGGGACTACTAAAAAAGTTAGCTCTATTTCCGTCCTGCGTAGCAGAAAAAGAGTAGACATTACCTATCCTGCTAAGTCTTACCTCTATGGGTGATTGAAATGCTATCCAAGGATAGAATGCCATGGTACTAGCTATTGCTGTAGTGCCTTGCTGTAGTCGAAAAGCTACTCCTGGAGGTGCACCCCCTCCACTAACTCCCCCTACTACTAGAGACAAGCCACCTAGCCCCAGTAGTCCTACCCAGGCAGCAGGATCCCCACTTTCTATATAGTCGGGAGCAGTATCAAGTATCATCTTAAACCCTATTGTAAAGTCTCCTTGCAGTCTAAAATCATCTAACAGTTGAGATACGGTAATAAAATCGCTAGTTCCACCAGCAAAGTCTATCTGATTGTTTACAACCGCTACACCTGCAGGATAGCTTAATGTATGTCTTCCAGTTCCATCTGTAATAGGCGACCCAGTTACAGGCTTTATACTTAAAAGCCTTCTCTTTGGCGGCTCTAAGTAGAATGCTCTGACATCTGATATATATGAAATAGATGTCAGATTACCCTGTATGTTATTTGAACCAAAGTGCAGGTAATGTGGTAGCGTACTACTCAACAAAAACGCAACACTAATTCTTAAAACATCATTTAGGTATAAGTATATAAACCCGCTTCTTTTTATGACCTTTATGTTCATGTCCGTATAGACAATATGTGTACCGAATGCATAACTACCACCCTGTTGGCCGTGTATCTCCAGGCTGATAGTGTATTCGTTACTTATGGTAACTGATACTCCCTGGTTTGCGACATTAAGGAGGTACAAAGGCCAGTGTGTGCTACTACCCCCTCCAAAGTTTTCTATCAGAAACTTAAATTCTATTTGAAAGTCTCTAGTTATATCTATGCCCTGAGTAAACGATAAGGGCTTAAATAATAAATTCTGACCAATAGAAGTTATCTTAGCCCTACAGGGGTAAACGCTTGTATCTTGTGTGCATTGAGGCAATGTTGTAACACTGCCACGCCCCACATCATTAACAAACGGGTAGTTTATAAAATCGCAATAAACAATAGGCTCAACTTTGTTTGTAATCCCTCTAAGTTTTACAGAGTAAAACCTAAAGTTACCGTTACTGGTAAAACTGCCTGATGATTGGGTATATCTACCTAATTGTAAACGATTGCGAAACCTACGCTTAAATAACGTGTTTGCAGTATCAACTGTTGCCGTGTAAGTTGCGCCTCCATAGACTACGGTTAGTTTATTATCAGCTTTTGTATAGATCACACGCAAACTTGTTTGCGTGTATAAAGGCACAGTACCTGGACTAATGGTTGTACCCAAAAACACGACCTGCAAAAAATTGGTGTTTAGGTCTATGAGTATAGACAAGGTACTGGTTATAGTAGATGGGTGTATAAAACTAGCAACTAAGGCGTAACTCCCTTCGCTACCGCCAGTGTATGTTTCCAAAAAATGGGCAACAAAAGTTAGTTCTAAATCAAATCCTTCTTGTGGGTATAACGGCGAACTTACATCTTCATAGACTACTGCGCCCATAGTACCAGAATAAGGAGTACCTATTACTTCTAAGTAGCTATTTGGTGTATAGGTAGCACCACCCAACAAAGTGAATGGTCTGCCATTCACTTTGTTTGTAGCGACATTTTTTGTCAGGTCAAGATTTATTATATCTTCACCTGGATTGTTAATAACGGATTTAATCGGTTTCATTACCCCATCCTCAACCAAGCAGTAGTGGAATACGCAATTAAGGTAAAGCTATCTCCTACCCCAAATGTAGAGTGGTAGCCAGTGGCACTACCATTAACAGTGCCCTGTACCGTAACTATACCAAAGTCAGCCTGCCTTATAGTAAAACTATCTCCAACGGATAACCCTAAAGCTGACGGTGAACCCAAAGTTATACTGACATCGGTGGTAGCCGCTACGTTGTATATTATGTTTCCTGTAATAAAATTACCGCCTACGCCTTTAGCGTTTGTTATTTCTGTAGAGTCTAAGGTGAACCCAGTAGTCTTATCCCTAATCACATACCTGTAAGCTGATACAGGTAGTACATTTCCTAAGTTAACATCAGAATCAGGTAGCGTCAGTTGTCGAGTGGTTGTTAAAGCAGAGCCATCTACCCACATGTACTTAGACGCATCAGCCGTAGCGTAGCTCTTATATATTTTCAACCATTGATTATATGTAGACAATCCACCTGTATTAGTGGTAATGCCTACGTTTACTCGCGTAGACCCACCTCCAGTCCCGTACATTATCAATTCTACAGAACCACCTGGTGGCACGTTTACAATAGTAGGCGTGTTGTAAGTACCTGAGATTCCAGTAATGTCGGAAAGCTGAGTAACTGACTGGTCGCTGTAACCGATGTAGGTAGCTGCGGAGAACCCTGCGGTCTGACCACTCCATGCTATAGCTAATGATACTGGTATGTTTGATGCCGTATTATTATAAACAATATACTTTGTGTTTGATGTCGTAGCACCATAAGTTATCGGTATAGAAACGTCAAATGCCCCTACAGGTATGACTATGTGGTTTATACCGCCATTGGTGATCGGAGACGCTGCACTGACGTTAAGGAATGGTATGCCATCAAGATTAATATCTCTGTTTGGCATAGTAATTGTTTTTGTTCCAGTCAAGTTTGGGGCAAGAAAATTAAAGTATGGACTATTTGATGTATGGTCTTTTCTGATAGCAAAGCTAGATGCTGCAAAACTTCCAGTCATATAGGCTGTATGATATCCAGAACCACTATTGCCACTAAGATAAAAATCGTTTCCTGCTGATACAGTAATTGGATCGGTTGAAAGTCCAACAAAGTTCCATGCTTGTGATCCACTTCTAGTTACTGTATATGGATTACCATCTTTAGATCTAACTATAACACTTCCTGACGTTGTTAGTTGCTGTGCATTAAGTGTAAAATTGCTGGTTGTTAAAATTATATGATCTCTTATTCCATTTGCTACAGATACTGTATATGTAGTATTAGATGTTATATTTACTATTACAGGCATTTGACTCAAATCAATATCCGCATTAGGCATAGTGATAGTTTTTGTTGTTCCGCTTCCTACATATGCTGCGTCAAATGCTATTTTCTTCGTAGCATCATCATTATCCTTGATTCTAAAAACATTGTCTGAAACTTCATTTGCAGCAACAGTGATGGTCGTACTTGTAGCATTATTTGTATATGAGGATGTCAAAACTCCAGTATTTGCATCGAATGACAATCCACTTATTGCTGTTGGAACTTGGAATGTTAAATCAGACGCAGTACGAGTTAATGTAACAGTCCCAGTAGAGTTTATTGAGGCAGCAGAAATATCATATTTGTCAATATAGCTTTTGACTGTAGGGGTGTCAGGATAAGTTCCAGCCGCTCCGCTTAGATCTGTATTTGTAGTTTTGTTAGCTCTATTTTCTGGTACATAGCCAATGTTATTTTCAGCAATAGCCCAATGAGCATTATCAGTAGCACTAGGATTATCTACAAGAGCTCTTACTGTATCTCCATTGTTGACGGCAATATTGTTAATTGTGCTAATACCAGCAACTGCACCAGCTACAGTAAATATATCCCCTTTCATTAGGGCTCCTGCTACGCCACTGCCTGCCGATGAAGGATAATTTATATTTCCAGCAGCATTAACTGTATAAGCTCCTCTGTCGTCCCATAGGCCAGCCAGCACGTTTGATAAATCATCTTGTGTTGCATAGCTGCTCATGTCAGATATATCTGCCGCAGTTAATGCTCTAGCTTCTACTTGTAATCCAACACCAGTAGCAACTGGGACATGTCCAGATGTAAATGGAAATTGATTTGTATATGGTCTTTTTGGTAATTCGGCATTAATAAAAATTTCTGTTGCTGTTGGCATTTTAATCTAATTCCTCGATTGTATATGGTAGTCCTGGTGATGTTGAAATTGCACCTATGACTTTTTCCTCATTTAATCTTATTGCGTTTCCTCTTGGTTCAAATGCTGTTGGTGCTGCAGTGGATACTATGGTAAATATATGATTTCCAGAAGAATAATTAACATTTGTTGTATTTTCTACATAGGTTCCAGGCAATGATAACACTGTTACGACCAATTTTGCATCATTATCAAAATTGCTTACATTTACACCAATGTCACTAAAGTCACTTCCAGTTGTAAAATACCCATTTCTTGAAACAAAACCGCCAATTGTATATTTTTTTCCTAATGTTATTGTAGTAGTTGTTCTACCAGCTAAATTTAAAACTCCAGATATTGTATACTCATATTCACCTCTTGTTAACGAATCATGAACTTTCAAACTTTTGCCAGAATATTGCATTCCATCTCCGTTATTTGTCCCAGTCCAATCAGGTAGTAATGTTAATTCTCCACCACCAGATCCAGGAGTTAATGTTGGTATATTTTGCAATCTTTGGTTTGAATGGATAGTAACGGCGTATGATGGTTCTGATGTTCCGTTGTTTCCACCGCTTCTAAGTCTTTTTGTTGTATGTGTCCCACTTAAAGTTATCGACGGTACACTATCTGCAATCTGAACAATTGCATTAACTGTTAAGCTAGTATCGTTTGTTAATTTTTTAGCTATAATTCTTAAGTTGTTAGAGCTTATATTATATCCAGAGCCAGATGATTTTCTATTAACAAGTATTTCATCACCAACACCTGGATTTGGTGTTACAATATCTAGATCTGTGCCAATTGATTGAACCTGTAATTGTTCTGTATTTGTATATGTGTATAAGACTTCTGCTTGTTCTGTATCCTTTAATGCCTGTTGTGTTCCAGGATAATCAATTGTGTCTATTGTGACCGATGGCAATCTGCTATCGAGTACAATAAAATCTGTGTGATCTGTTGGCCCTGCACTTATAAATACATCGCTCCATGCATTTGTTGTATTAGCGTTCTTAACTCTAACGTGTAAATGTTTATTATATGTGTTGTTTGTTGGAACGGCAATGGTAAGACCAGTACCAGATCTAGTTGTGTATTCTGTGAACGGAGCAACCAATTCTGGAGGATTTAATGCTTTATAGGCCAATCCGCAATCTGTATTTGCTACCACTTCTAGATGAGTAAATGCCTTATTTGCGGTTACTGTAAAACCAACTGTTCTTCCATTTGCATACGCCGTTTGTCCAACAACTGGATATGTTCCAGTATATTCTGCAACTGTTACTGTTGGAGGAGTCTCTAAGTATACAATGGCGGTATCTGTATTTCCTTCAGAGTGATAAGCTTCTACTAGGTATTCACCAGGGATAGCGCTTTCTACTAAAGTTCTAGATATAGTACCTTTCCATAAGTTTTCTGTTGTATATGGCTCAAGCGTTACTTGTCCGCCATTAACTGTTACTACTGGTTTTAAATCTTGTAGGCCTGTGATTGCAAGCACTTCAATGTCTACGTTAACAGTAGAAGATCTACATGATGTCATGGCTATTCCACTGTTATCATATTCGTATGAGCCAACATTGTCTGCAGCATTTGTTGGAGTGATGTTAGTTATGCATACAAATCCTGCTTTGCCATTAATTCCACCCATATTAAATGTTAATATATTATCAATATCATTATAACTAAAGGCATTATTATTATCATTTTCAATAACTAATTTTTTAATCTTTCCTGGCCCTGAGTCTAATTCTAATCCTATTGAGCCACTTAATTCGCTAAAATCTAAATTTAATTGTTTTTGATCTTCATCATAAGAAACAATATCTACATCTTCGGAATCAATAACATTAATTTTTCTTATTTGTAGATCATCTGATTCTTTATACTCGTCACCATTCCATTCGCTTATTTTTCCAGCAATAGAAGGAGCATAATTTCCAGAAACATCAGTTCCTAATTTTACATCTAGTGCATCAAATAATCTTGTTCTTCTTAATGCGTATATTTCTCCAGCATTAACTTTTGCAACAATATTCAATAATTGTCCAAACTCTATAGTGTCTATATCTATATTTGTCCATGCTGTATTGTTTATAATATATAAATAGTCTGCACCAGCATACTCTATAGAAGTCGCAGTTGCAGATTTAAATTGAAATAATTGACTCATATTATTCTGTCTCTTCCCCATTTAATTTTAATTTCTTGTTCATTTTTTTTATCAACCCATGATCTCAATATATTATATGCTTTTGTAGTATCTGTTAATGCCCTTTTTCCGTTTTTCTGGGCTATATTCATACCAACCTGAACACATCCTTCTGCAATATTATGTATATCTTGATATGTGATAATAGAGCCATATCTTTGTGTTGCTGATTTTCTATCAGCACTGTAAACATAAACACCTATATCTGGGTTATATAAAAATAATTCTTCTGATTTATTCAATGGAGAATATTGTCTTACTATTTGATATTCTCCATTTGGTACACAAGAATCAATTGGTTTGCCATATGGCCACTTATCCATAATGCTCCATATTTTTTCTTTTGTATAAAGATTGATATTTTCATCACCTGATTGTAATACAAGTTTGCCAAAAACACCATCAATATCAAAATATTCTGCATTTGATCTTGTTAATGTTATCATTATTTTCCCCATTTAGATTGTATAAAAGCATTCCCTAAAATATACGCTGAAACTGTCCATTGAACTAATTCTGAAAATATATTTGGAGGAAGTTTACCAACCCAAAGAAGAGCAACAGAAGCAACAAGAGTGAGAAAGACAAGAACAAATTTTGTAGATGCTATCTTTTCAACAAATCTTAATTGCTTCTTGTTCAACTTAGATATATCAGCGTATCCAATTGTAGAATCAACATTTTCTTTATCTGTGTCGCCCATTTCCTATTTTATCTCTTAATTCTCTGAGTTCCTGATCCTGCCTCATATTTTCATGTCTTATGATCTCAAACTGTATACTTGCTTCATTTCTAGTGTATATAGTTGATTTCAAATCGTTGAGCTGTTGTGTTAGTGTTGCAACATTATCCCTAAATTGGTTCTGAAGCTCTTTTTGTCCAAAATAAAAAGAAGAAACAGCCCATATCCCAATTGCTATCTGTATAAGAAATGCAAATAAAATAGCTAAAGGTATTTTTCTTGGCAAATGGAATGCAACATATCCTTCAACATCTTGTTGTGGAGATTGACCATTGTTTAAGTTATTATTTGTTGTCATAATATATCCTGTTTTTAGCAAAACATCTTGTGCAAATTCGCCATTTTAAATGTTCTTGTAAGTTAATCATCTTCTTTTCTTCTTCTTGCCAGCAGGTTTTGGTGCCTGTACGGTAGGATTAACTGGGTTTAATGGTTGTGTCATTTGTGCAGTTTGTGTACTCCTAGGAGGCTTTTGCGCCTTGGGTCCTTGTCTGATTAATTTTGCCCTGTTCATATCTCTAATGCTCTCCTGAATGAATGCTGCTTCTGCAGCCGTCATATCCAAAGCTGGCCCAGCAAGACCTCTATTTTCAGCTCTATTAACTGCTTTTGCATATCTTGTTTCTGCTCTTTCTCTTGGCATATTGGCCCTTTTTCCAGCAGCCTTAGCTCCAAGGCTTCCAACTAAACCACCACCAATAGCACCAACAGCAGCCCCAGAAAGAACAGATTCAGCCATAGAGAAAGAACCACCAAAGCCCATTCCAGTTTGTGAATATTCATACCCATTCACACCAGCACCAATAGCTGCACCACCAGCTGCTCTTCCTAACACATGCCCTGCTGCCGCAGCAGACTGTTCTATTATTCCAACGCTGGGAGTCTTATTTAATGCTGCACCAGCACTTTCTAATTCTTTAGCTGCCGATCTTTTCATAAAATCACGAAACATATCTAGCTCCTTATGGTGTGGCGCTTGTAGCAGTTGCTTTAAGTTGATTGTACGAATTCAATCCAGCACCTAGAGCCTGATCTGCATGATTTGTGATATTTTGAAAACTTTGTTGCCATCCACTTGTAGGATATTGACTTAAAATTGACTTATCTTTATAAGTTTGCATTTGTGCATTGTCTCTAAAAGATTTACTACCAAATCTAGCAAGTTTTCCCATGCCAAATCCACCTATAGCACCTTTAAAAGCACCACCAAGCATACTTGAGTCATCAGAAAACATACCATAGGTCCCACCTAAAGCAGCACCTGCTGCAGCTCCAGTTCTGCCCCATCCCATACTGTCTAAGCTATTTATTGGTTTAGTCATCCAAGCAGTATTTAATTTCATATTATAACACCTTTTATTTTATTTATTTGTATCTCCATGTATTGTAAGATATGGAGTATGTTTTTATATATCAATATACAACAGTTTTATCGTAAATAGAATATGTAATATTCTTTTTTTAATTTATAATTCTAAAACACAACTAAATAATTCTTTAAACCTGGAAGACAAAATGAAAAAAATAGCAAAGGGAGCACTTGTTGGTGGAGGCATAGGACTTGGCCTTGATGCAAAAATAAATGATGAAAATGAGCATAGTTATCTAAAATCTGCATTTGCTGGTGCGGCACTAGGAGGTGCTGCTGGAGTGTATGGGCTATCTAAGATCTCAACACAAACAAGCGTACCTATACAAGGACCTCAAGGGTTGCAAGTGCCAAAAGGACCAGTGGGCCCTAAAGGCTTAATGGGGCCACAAGATGTACAGGTTCCACAGAAAACAGTCACTGGTTTTCTAAACACATCAATAAATATTCCTAATATAGATATAAATCCAGTCAAAACCTGGACAACAAATGTTGCAAAATCAGTTTCTGACAGTGTGTCTGGCGGCATTTCGAAGATAAAGGATGAGGCTTCCATTATAGGAAACCAGGTTAAATCAACCATATCGGCTCTTAATAGTAAACTTGTTGATGCATTTGAAGCCACCAGAAAAATTGCTGCAACAGCAAAACAAGCTATGGTCAGACCAATCAAGCTCAATATTCCAAATCCAAATATTTCATTCCCAAAAATTCCAGAGGGAGTGTACGATGGCATTTCAAATGTTTTAGAAGGTGGAAAGAGAGCTGTATCAACGTATACAAAAGCAGGCCTGATAGCGACAGCAACAATGACAGCTGGACATATTCCCATGCAGGGGCCAGCATTCAACCCAGTTGCTAAAATAACGCACGCCCAGTCATCAATGAGTTTTTCACAAATGACAAAGCCACTGATATCAAGCATTTCTGAATCAGCACAACAAGTTGGAAGTGCATTAAAATCAGCCATACCAAAAGCGTTTGAAGAGAGTGCAACCAAAAAGGCATTTGAAGCTTCCGCAACCAAAAAAGTTCTAGATAATTATTCCGATGAAATCGCACAAAGAATAGTTATAAATAAAAAGCACAATAATAAACCGTTTATTGTTGCAGATCCACTAACTGGAACATTGTCAACATATGACACAAAAGGGTTAAGAACGGGGAAGTATACTGCATTGTTTGGTGCCGACCAACAAGGTGGTAGCCCTGGCTTTGGATCGTTGCAGGGCACGCAACAAGAAGAGAGGTTTGCACAAATAATGAAAAGCAACATGGATGATGCCTACAAGTGGGTTGCGCAAAACAAAGCAAGAAAGATAAATCCTGGCATATACGAATACAGAAAAGTCCCATTGCCACATAAGTCAGAATATGGAGATATGGGACTGCAAGATAAGAGTATTTTTGGACGAATAAATGGATCACCAGGCCTTGCAGCCGCAATTCATAATACTTATCTTGGCAAACCAATTGAAAAACGCATGCAAAGATTAAAATCAGAGTCCATCGCAGATAACTTTATAAGCTCTGGTTGTGTGAATATTAATAGTAAAGATTTGCAACAGTCTGTTTTGCCAAAAATGGAAAAAGACGTTCCATTTATCATGGCACCATACGACAAAGCCTCTAGAAGTAGATATCTTGGATTATCAAACGATCCTATGGCAGACAACACAATGACTGCACAAGATGTGGTAAAGAATATAAAACCATCGTCAAATTTTGTTGTGGCAGATAAAAAAGATAATCTTCTTGGTGTGTATTCGAAATCTGGTGAATTGCTTGATTATTTCCCAATATCAATAGGCAGGGATTCTGGATCTTCTGAGGTTTTCCAGGGCGGGCCTATGCCAAAATGGACGCCAGACCTTGTTGGTTTCAACAAGATGATTGATGCCACAAAAAGGAAGATAACACCATCTGGTGTTTTTGAAATGAAAAAACAGAAATACGCTCCTACTGGCCAGGAATACATTGGAGATATTAATTATGACCAAACAAGCAGACAGCAATTTGCCATACATTCGCCATTTGTAAATAAAAACTTACTATACCCAGGTAATACTGTTGGCAATCTTTCTAATGGATGTATGCTGCCAAATGGGATGGATATGCAAAAAATCTTGAGCAAGCTTGGAGATCGCTCTATTGTTGCAGTGATGCCAAACAAAGGAACCCTTGATACTGGCAAAATAACAAAATACCGAGCAAATAAAAATAAATTTTTTAGTTTGTTTGACTAAAGTTCACTAAAGCAGATTGATTTCTGCTTTTTTTATTTTTGGGAGAAAGGGAGAGAAAACGAGAGATAAAAAAAACCAATTCTGCCCCCACCCCTTATTTTTGCTATTTTATGTATTGTATTTTTTGAGAGAGTGTACCAGGTAGTTTTGTGGTGGGATTGTAAACATAGGCCCCATCATGGATTCTGCCCACACCCTTGCTCTACAAACTTGGGTGCTCTTCATTCTAACAAGAGATAATCTCTTGTTAGGTTCATCAAATCCAATGTTTAATGAATTCATTACATTCATTATTGATAGACATTGGTCGTGTAACAATCAATACATCTTTCGTATTGAATACATGTCCTTTTGGAGATATTAATTATGACCAAACAATCCACTGCAACCATCGTGTTGCACGATGCGCATGTCGCAGCTCGTGCAGCTGCTGGTGCTGCTGCTGGTGCTGCCTTCATGGCAGCTTATCAAAGCATCTGCTGCTTCATTGCAGCAGTTGCTATTACATGTGTAGCACGTCGCGCGGTTCGCGCTGACCGTGTTGCCACCAAAGCTGCCAATCGTGCTGCTACCAAGGCTGCCAATGCAGCTCGCGTAGCACGTAAAGAGGCTGCAGAGCAGTACGCCTCTCGGTGTGCAAAACGCGCTGCTGCTAAAAAAGCAGCTGCTCCTGCTGCGCGTGCTGCTAAGAAGGCTGCTGCTGCAGCCGCTAAGGCAATTAAGGCACTCAATGAGTGCCGCATCATGGCGGTACGTGCACAACGCATGGCAGCTAAGGCTACTGCTACCATTGAGGCTGCTACTACACGTGCTACTGCTGCCGCTACACGTAGCGCTGCTGATGTACGTGCTACACGTGCAGCCACTACTGCCGACAAACGTGCTGCTAAGGCAGCTGTTGTAGCCTTCTTGGCACAGACACCATGCCTTGCCGCATTGTGGTTCTATGCCACACTTAACGTGGCTGACAAAGCTGCTAATAAAGAGGCTGCTAAAATAGCTAACCGTGCATATGCACGTGTCAAGGCACCTCGTGTGCCAATGAACGACGCTGAGAAGCGTGCAGCAATCACTTTGGCATGTGCCAATGCACGTGCAGCTAATGCTGCTAAACGTGCTGCTGAGGCTGCTAAACGTGCTGCTGATGCACGTGATATTGCCCGTTTTGGCTCAGTAATGAACCCTGCTACAATTGCTGCTCGTAAAGAGCAAGGTGCTGCTCAACGTGCCGCTAATGCTGCACGTAAGGCGGGTATGCCTACTAAGACACCACGTCCCCACGTGGTAATTGTTCGCTCTGGCCCTGTTAAAAACAAGGGGGCTAAACGTACAAAAGTGCACCATATGGTCCACACTGTGGAGAGTGTGATGGCCCAAGTGGCCAAGAAAGCGGCCACAGTTAAAGCTAAGGAGGATGCTGCTATAACGAAAGCCAAGAAATGGGCCATGCGTAAAGCGGCGTATGCTAACCGCAAAGCGGCCATGGAGCAAATTGCTTCAGATGCCTGGATGCTGAAAGGTGTCTGGCTACCAGAGGACCTGATAAGAGGGGCAAACGATTGGTCCTATACTGTGAGGATTAATGCCTTCAAGAAGGCGAGAAATATAGCCTATGGCACAGTAGCTCTTGTAGGGGCAGCAGCTTAATGAAGTATTCTTATTCCCCAATCTTGGGTACTTCAATGTCCTTAATATCAACAGCTGGTATTGTTGTTGACCGCGGTGACACTTGTCGTGCGTTCACAATTCCTGTGTATGGAATTACGCTCGATGGGTTTTCCATCTTACTGGAAGAACATCACGTTCGTGTTGTTACCGAATATGAGCCAATTGGTGATAATTATGACGTATTCTTCTTTGAAGAATGTGTTGTGTATAACACCAGCACTGGCATCATTGTAGTACGGGACGAAAAATAGTGAAGGATCTAGTTATGGCTATTAACTTAATGGTTATTATTGGATTGTTTATCATGTTTGGCATCGAAAAAGATATGACATACGCAATGATGGCGTTTGGCTTAATCACTCTTGATATATTCAGAGAGGTGGCTCTTAGCGAACAGGCAGGAGTCAATCTTGCCAGAATTACTCATGAAAATGAGTATACTGTTCGTAAGAGCTATGCAGTGAAAGGTACAAAGTATGTACATGCACTGTATGAGCAGTACAAGAGTGCTGGATATAATAACATCAAGGCCCACGTCGTTATGCAAGACGATCTCAAGGGCTTTGAAGTTGGTGAGCTCTACAAAGAGTTTACTTATAAGCCAACTCTTATGACACGCATTTTGTTAATCAAGATTGGTGGTAAACACTAATGAAGCATTATACTGTGCCAACACTACAAAGATGGCTTGAAGAGTCCATCTATTGCATCATGGGCAATATGGATTACAAGATTCATAAGCCGTCTTGTGACGAAGATGCCAAAATTTGCTATATACCAACAAAAGCTGTTGAGTATAGTGATGCCTACTGGGCATTTTACGGCAAGCATGCAACAACACATGCCCATGTTATTAGCCATTTAGGACTGGTTGTTTTTACGACTTGTCGTGAAGATGGCCAACTTATGTATCGGGTGTACGCTATTGAAGGTGCCAAGCTGGTGTATTTGTCATTGTTTGTGTGTGACCACGGCAGCACATATAACGACAGTTATCCAGTAATGGACGACTGGTATATGTCAGACGATGGGTTAATGGACAGTATGCAGCATATCATTGCATATGCAAGTTCTAGATTTATTCTAGACGATAAGCATATTAGCAGTAGGCTGATGTGTACAGAGCTCGCACCTATAGTCGCTAAACCAATGTTCGAAGACATTGATCTTGAGTTGCCATTTTAATGAGTACTAAGATGAATTTCAGAATGCCTGTTATGTCTGCACAAGACATGATCAGTGAAGGCATTGATGAATTTAATGAGTATGGGCATATGACCTACACCCCTCGCAACGGGTGCAATAAACTCAAGAAAGAGTTTTTGATAGAAGCTGGTAAGATATTATCTGGTAGTGCGGATATATCCCATAGCTTCTGGGATAAGTATGGAAGATTTGCATTCGAAAATGTCCACAAAAAGTCTCCCATATATGATGACAATGGAAATAAAATAACACGATACAACGAAAGCGTGTTGCGTGATTACTACACAATACACGATATCATTGCTATGGCGTACAAACGAATATTAATTTCCACAGCAAAATCAAAAGCTAATGCTATTGGTTTGAAATGCTGGCCATTATTGCTGGGTGCAAAAATTGATCCAGAGGCATTTGTTGTTGCCGAACGCATCTTGTCTAAGGATTATGGATTCTATGGCTATAACATGGAAGGTAAATTTAATTACGGAGGATTTGATAGTAAAGGACACAAAGGTCTTTCCTCATACGACATTGCGTCATATTGGTACAGAGCTGGTTGTAAAAACACAACCAAGTTCAGACTTCAAGTGAACTATAGAATGCTCGCCATGAGAAGTGACTCTTTGCCAGAGTTTAGAAACTTTATAAGAGGATACAAATGGCTTGCACAGTCCCAAATGCCAGTGTACAACCCACTATCAAGGAAAGCGTACATGGCTATTGGTAGACTCTCTCCAGAGTTAAGAGCTGCTGCCATTCAGGGATCAAAAGCCTGCAGCACCGAACATTGCAAGGCAGTTAGGGTTAGAGACCTTAATTGGAGCAATGTCTCAGTTGTCATGAAGGATATCGCAGAGAATGGATATGTTGCAAGATGTCAATATGCATCTGGACATAGACGCATTGCTCAAATTCTATTCGAGGCAACTGGTGAGGTTCTATTAGATGTATTAAGAAGGACATTTAATGATCAAAAGATAAATCAACAAACTGATGTTCCAATTGAGGTTATCAAGATGGTCATCTCTGGTAAAACCAAGGATGACATTTATGGTATGATTGGCAACCATTGGTCTAAGTCATTTGTTGAATCCAAGATGGACTTCAAAAGAATTACCCATTCTGTTGTGACATATGGGGATTTTGAAGATTTTAAACAAAGATATAGTGTATGGCCAATAATCAAGCAGGATCGCTGTAAGTTTATTGATGACTTCACGAGACTTATGCGGTCAACAGCCACACCAAGAATCACCAATTATGCCAAACTATGTGCAATGACTGCGGATTCAATTATTCTGACATCAATCTCACATCCGTCTGTATTTTCATCATTGATGGCATTGGACATCGACGATATATACTACAACGGAAAGCACATTAAGGAATATGCCAACAAAGGTACATTGAGAAAAATATACTCAATGGAATTCTTTACTGCCAGATCAAGAATTGCCCTTGATTTTGGCGCATATGTGCCTCCATGTGATGCTGTTGGCGACATAACCTGGAATACTAGAAATGTTAATATGTTGTTAAAGAAAACAAATCTTGACACAACATATAATGGCTCTACATATACGCCATTTGGCGAAGAAGAGCCGCATTCTTTTATTGATATGCTGTCTTTTGTTAACATATTTGGCACATTAGCTAATGATGTCCTTGTTAAGTATGGTAATCCAGATATTAGTAATATGTATGAGGCAATACATGCTATTGCTAATACATATAGTATATCAACAAGGAACTCACCTGTTACACAACAATGGTCTCAGTTCTTTGCGAAAAATCCAGATTTCTGGAAATATTCTAGTGAGGCTGGAACTGTTGGTCTTGAAGATGTCCCAGTGTCTGCTGAGGCATTTATTGCAGTTATCAACAGCAGAAAGTATAAATCTGCACATGAGGCAGACCCAAGACTATTGAGTTTTGCCGAGCTTGTTGATATGCAGTCATCAACATTCGAGAATTATCATGGCTATATAAAAGCTACTCCTAAAAAGTCGCATGAAATGTTGCCATTCGTAAGAATTGATGGCAATAAAGTGCCTGGTATGGGTCATGAATATGTGATTGAGAAGCTTGACTATGATGATCCAGTCATGCTTGGCGTTGGTCTTGTATCAGCCTGTTGTCAGCATCTTGAAGGCTTTGGACATAAGGCGGCCAAACATTCATACAGTGAACCTAGTGGTGCAGTGTATGTATTGCGCAAAAATGGCGAGATCTGCGCCCAAGCATGGGTGTGGAGAAATGATAACGATGGTGTTGTCTTTGATTCCATTGAGGGAAGAAGAAGCGTAAGAGCAAGTGTTGCAGCTGCAGCATTCTATACACTTGCTACAGAAATGATTGGCAAGTTGTGCATCAAAAAAGCTTATTTGAGTACAACTGATTATGGACTAACGCGTGACATATCAGCTATTGCTAGTCCAATTAAGGATGATATTAAGAAGACAACCCCAATTGTTGATTATGGCTATATGGATGGCTATAGACATAAATTGTGGCAATCTGCTAAAAATATTGCCAAAACTAACAAAGTTGTAGGCGATAGCGAGCAATGATGTTTATCAACCTTTTATCCACATTGATGTTGATTTGCCATTTTAATGAGCACTAAGATTATGAAATTGAACTTAGAAGACATAGCAAATATGTTGATTGAGTTGGACGACATGAAATTAGTTGCCTTAAAAGACCCAGGATATATTGCTGAAGTAAGACGCTTCAATGCGTACATTGTCAAACAGGCAAATATTATCAGAGAGCGTG